>Ga0207685_10000022_pt1 | contig 125184 bp, 102 predicted proteins | sample LARL111metaG_FD_184350 | JGI IMG/M metagenome (GOLD analysis project Ga0207685, IMG submission 184350) | Corn, switchgrass and miscanthus rhizosphere microbial communities from Kellogg Biological Station, Michigan, USA - LAR L11-1 metaG... | ecosystem: Host-associated > Plants > Roots >...
ATTCAGTTGAGGTGATGAACCCGCAGACCATCCCGCGATAGTTGCCGACTTCTCGATTAGTGATTACGTTCAGCCAGAAGTCGTAACCGCCTGTGTCAGGATTCCTTTGCAGATAGCCAAAGTACTCAACCAGCACAAACGCTTTGTTGTACTGCGCCTGTGTGAAAGTTGAGTTACCGGCAATGTCACTTAATACCAGTGCCCGGCTTTGATTCAGGTCAGCACCGCTGTGGTAGTCGGCGATTAAGGCATCGCGCTGGCTGCTCAGATCTGCTCCGGAATTCTGCGCTACTGTCTGGAGCAAAGCATCAACAAAGCTTTCCGCCGTCGTTGCGCCTTGATATTTCGCCACGAACTCCGGCCGTTGCACAAAGCTCAGGGCAAAGGCAGTCTTCTCCGTTTCCAGATTCGGACCGGCAATTGCCTGCTGGTGATCCGTGGTGTATTCCGTAAAGCTGGGCCGGCGGCCGAGTGCGCCACTGTAAACGTCATAGATAAACGAGCCCGTCTGTTTGAACTCATTTTCAACGAAGAAGGCGGCGGCCACATTTACCCTCTGGGACCGAATGCAATCAGGATTGCCGTCACAGGCAAGTATTTGATCGCTCCAGTAGTTAAAGCCGCCTGCATCTGGTTCGCGGCCAAGAATATCGACATACTGCTGGCGGACGAAGTATTCCGGCGTGTCCAAAGGATTCGCGCTATCGCCAGTTGAAGAAGCGGTAAACACCGCATCAGTGTGATCGCCAACCAGGGTGAAAGATCTCTGCGCTGGACTGAAGGTGAAGTTCGCGCGCGACGGTGTTACCGTGTAGAAACCGTTCACCTCAACGTTATCGAATTTGTAGTTGCCGTTTGCGTCGGTGATCGTCTTCCGGGTTTGATTGCCGCTCAAGTTAACGACCGCACCAGAAACTGCGACTCCGTTTCCGTCGGCGATGCGGCCGCTGATACTACCGTTCGAGGCCGTCGGTTCGAGAGTCAGCTTGAAGTAAGCGACTGGCTGGTCGTGATCTGAGATGCGCAGCTCGTTGGTTGATTCATAATTTTTGACGGCGAAGTCCGAGTCGTCACGGGCATACGCAAAACGTGACAGGAAGACGAGCGACCTCTTATTCAGAATAATGTGGTCAAGCGTCTGGGCATTTCCGTCAAAATTATACGAATACTGCTGAGCAGCGGACAGAAGATCAACCAGGTCGGTCAGATCAGGATTTACCAAATCCGCGCTTGCCAATGTTACCTGGCTGGCAGGCGCGGGCGTGCCCTTAATCGTGCCAATCACATCAACATAACCATCGTTGACGGCGAAGGCGTTCATGTCGCCGACGGTAATGATCAGCTCGGTGGGATCGCCTGCCTGGCGCGCCTGGATCAGGTTGGCCAGATACTCGGCCTGAGCCTGACGTTTGTGGCGCACGCGATCGCCTTCCGTAGTCCAACCGTTGCTGCCGGCCGTCGGGTCATCGATACCGCTGAGTGATCGCAAGTGATTGACGATTACGGTAAAGAATAAAACACCGCCCAGCGGGCGCGGGCAGGTCGCTCTTAATACCAATGGCGGACGATCGTTGAGTAGTGAAGTAGACAAATCGGGATTCGTAAATGTCGTAGTCTTGCCAAACTGCGTCACGTCTACCACGCTGATTCGAGATTCCTTCACCAGGAAGCCGACATCGATTCCCCCGATGTCATTTCCTTCAACCAGATAAGCCGTGTAATTTGGATTTGGCAACGAATCGAGGTTTACCGCGTCATTGTTTATTTGGGTCGCGACCGCTTGTAAGGTTGCCAGGTTTTCCATCTCCTCGACGCCGATCACGTCCGGATACTGCTGCACCGTGCGGATGATTAACGATGCTTTCGCGAGCCGCCGATTAAAGGCCGCTGCGGTCAGAATGGGTTCGCTGGTAGCGGGATCGTCAGCCGTGTCGAAAAATCTCTCCATGTTGAACGAGGCTACGGTAAATTCATTCGCGGTCGCCGCGGGCACCGCAGTCGAGCCGGGCTGGCTACCGAGGACTGGAGGATTTGCCGCCTCAGGCAGAATGGTCCACGCACGGAAGGCGTAGTCCATCTCGCCGATGACATTTGTGAGAAGCGTTCCCGCCGTGAGATCGAGAGCCGTAGTTCCCGGTTCCGCATCACTGTCTACGCGAATTCTTTCCGGGTTCTCATCGAAACGTGGCACTGTGCCAGGGGCACCTGCCGGCAGTGGATCCGAAATGTTGATGCCTGCTTCGCGGAACGGTCTCGGAACTCCCATCACAATTCCAAAGAAGACGCCATTCGAACTAACGGTCGCGCTGGACTCAGTAATTGACCCCTGGGTTGAGCCACAAACGGTAAGCGAATTGATCTGGACGCGCATACCTTCAAGCCGCTCGAGATTCTCCAGACCCGCCGCCTGGGTATCGGCGGCGCTGATCACCGTTGCGGTGGGCAGAGGATTTCCAGAGGAAAGCAATATGGTGCTTGAGCCGCTGGTAAACTCGGTCAATGGTTTCTGATTTGGATCTGCGGAAGGTATGAACTCCTGTATCGTTCCAGTGACCTGCACGAGATTGCCGATTACAGCGGCCGCCGGAACACTCGAGCCTGTAAACACAAAGATGCCCTCAGAAGTATTTGGATCTGCGTCGATCGTCGCCTCCGGTTCCTGGATATAAAAGCCGCCACTCGATCCCTGCTTAATGCCGGTCACAATACCTGTAGTCGTGACAGATTGTGCGACGAATGGCGATGTAGTGCCGCTTCCCTGGATCGAATGAATTGCCGTGAGTGTTACATCGTCATTGTTAATAGTTCCCAGTCCCTGAAGGTCGCCGTTGTTAGCTCCTACAACGCTTGAAATATTTACGAAGAACGTTTCATTGGGTTCAGGAGTGGTGTCTCCGTTCAGGGTAACGGTGACCATAGTCGATGTGTTGCCCTGCGTAATACTTCCTGAGCCGCCTGTGATGGCAACGTAGTCGCTGCCCGCCGTCGCCGGATTTGTCGTTCCATCTGCCGTGTTTATCGTAAAGGTCACACCGCCAACACCCGCGGGTGAGGTGAGGCTAACCGTGAAATTAAAGTTTGTGGTGCCGCTATTCCCTTCGGCCTGGGTAACGTCATTGATGTTGAGAGTGGGCGTTACGGGACCCGTTTGAGGAGTGATCGAGAAATCATCGACTGACAATCCATCGTCCGCGCCCGATGCGTCGGTGTCAGTCCAGTGGATGAAAAAACTCGCACCGTCGGGGATGCTTAGTCCGGAAATCGTGGAACTGAGGGCAGTGCGATCGCCGGCCGCGTTTCCATTCTTAGCGCCTGTGGTGACGGTATCCGGGGTTACGAAGTTGAGTGCAGCGACGCCGGTGTAAGTCCCGGTAGAAAGATCAGTCGCGTTAGTACTGATCTCGAAGTTAATCTGATCAGTACGAGCTGCCGTGCCAAGCCGCCACTCCTCGCCTGTATACGCCACGTCTAACGAAGTGATTGTCGATCCGGTGTTGTTCGTAAATTTCGCGCCGAAGAGTGGGATGAGAGTACCACTGCGCAGGCCGCCCAAAGCGCGATCGGTGCTGGCCGCAGCGCCATAGCTGTAAGTGTCTCCCGTGGTGCTAGCGCCCGTGTCTACAGCGTATTGCTCGTTATCGCGGGCGCCGCCGCCCGTCTCAGTAATGTACCAACCTGTCGGCAACGTCGTGTTTGTGGTGCTACCGGCAGTATTTGACAGTGTGTCGAAGTTTTCCGTCGCCATCGTTCCTATTGCAGTAAGTGAGATGCTGCCGGTACCGGTGTCGGCCAGAACCGTTCTTAAGAGAACCCGCTTAAAGAAGGAATTCATAGGTATCGCGACGGCTACACTCATGACTATGAAAAAAACCGTCCAGCTCTTAAAGCGCCGAAGAGCGTGTCTACGAAAATGGAACATCATTCACTAATACCTTTCTAAAGTATTGGCTCTGATCAGAAATCAGTGTGCAGCGCTTACTAATGGCGCCCTTAGTTTTTTGTTGAGCCCAACCGGAAACTGCAGAGAGTGTCTCCGTCGAGCGGATGATTGCGGATGCGGGAGCACCTAAAAAGAAACGAAACGGATTAATAGAGAAATAATGCCGTTAAGAGTTTTGAAGATTAATGGGCGCGCTGATCAAAAGTCAATGAAAATCGATAACAATAAATGAGTCGTTGAGACTGTCATCGCGCAGCGGTGCACGATTCAACAGGTGCAAAATGTTTATCGAAGCCAACAACTCACCTTTCGAATCAGGAATTTGCAACTGCTCGCATGTTAAGGGCCGGACAGTCATCCAAAAGCTCTTAATGAAAACAAACGGGGCGCGATCCGTTCGGACCGCGGCCCTCGAGCATTTTAACTCCACTCTTCGTTCTTGTTTACTCCTTGCTTCTTACCGCAGGCTCCTCTTTAGCACCCTCCCTCACGGTCGGGTTTCTGTCTGCTGCTCGAAGCCCCGTTAGGGGCGAGATGTTTATAGTTCACACGCTTTAGAGAATTAAAGCTCCGTTAGGAGCGCAACACTACCTCGTCAAAACATTGCGCTCCTAAAGGAGCTTGGTTTGTCCGTTACGCGTGTTCTATAAATATTTCGCTCCTGACGGAGCGATGACAATGCGCTCGGCTTTCTGCCTGCTGCCTTCTGCTTTTGCACCCTCCCTTACGGTCGGGTTTCTGTCTGCTTCCTTTTGGAGTGCGCCGGCAGAGCGAAGCGGCGACGGCGCTTTTCAATCGTTCGGAGTACCGCCTTTAGGCGGATCATTTTCTACAGACGTACCGCCTGAAGGCGGAACTCCAAACCAAAGCGCCGTCGCTTCGCTTTGCCGGCACACTCCAAATCAATTACCGCATTCCGCGTTGCCGTGCGTAATCACGGAACTGAATCGTTGCTGATACTCAGTTGAGGTGATGAATGCGCAGACCATCCCCCGATAGTTGCCTACTTCGCGATTGCTGATCACATTCAGCCAGAAGTCGTAGCCGCCCTGGTCAGGATTCCTTTGCAGGTAGCCAAAGTACTCCACCAGCACAAACGCTTTGTTGTACTGCGCCTGATTGAATGAAGCATTGGCGGCAATGTCGCTTAATACCAATGCCCGGCTCTGATTCAGGTCAGTGCCATTATGGTAGTCGGCAATTAAGGCATCACGCTGGCTGCTCAGATCTGCTCCGGAAACTTGCTCGACTGTCTGGAGCAAAGCATCCTGCCGGCAGCGCGCGCGCGGTCGTGTCAAGGAAGGTATTGCCGACCAAATTGTAGGTGTCATTTGCAGCAATCGGCGAAGCATGAATCGAACCCGCAGACAAAGTTGTGTTCGAATCGAGTGTGTCGCTGAAATTAACGTTCGTCGCATCGTTACCCGCACCAGCCGTGTTAGAGATCACGGCGGTGTAATTGATCGTCCCACCGGGAGCCACCTTGGTCGCCGCAGTCACATTGTCAGTAAGCGTCGCCGTGATCACCGGCGCCGCTGGAGCATTCGGCGCAACCGTGGGCGCGGGTTGTGGCTGGGGCCGCACACTCAGGCTTGTTTCGTTCGCTCTCGGATCGTTCGCATCACTCGCTTTAGCCGCGCTCTCAGTCTTCGCGGTGTTCGCAATCACCACCGCCACTGGCGGGCGCCAACAGCTGTGTGAACAACGCGAGCATCAGCAGCACTGCGACCGAGAGTGCGGGCCTGTGGTTGATAGGCTGGAACATGGTATTGACCTCTTCTTCGGATTAACTGGCTGAGGAAAACTAAACGCCGCGCGACTCGGTGGGATGGCGAACTGAGACAAGTTTCCGCGAAATGTGAAGCGTAAGACTATTACAGGATGTTGATGCGGTCAACGAATTCTTGCGTGAGTCAGACGCTCAACGTGCGAGTTGACCGATGGACCCACCTGCTGACGCAGGTGGTACTGACAGGACCCGCCTGCGACGTGATGGAGTCAGTACCACCCGCGTGAGCGGGTGGGTCAGACACTCGACGTCCGAGTTGACCTATGGATCCACCTGCTTAGGCAGGTGGTACTGACAAGACTCGCCTGAGACGTGATGGAGTCAGTACCACCCGCGTGAGCGGGTGGGACCATCAGTCAAGCTCCGGCAGATCGCCGCCCTGTCTATTGATCACATAGTCGATTGCCAGCGCGAGGCTCCGTTCGTTCCAAAGGCGTCGTTTGCTGCCTTTGTCCGCCCAGGGGCTGTGTGTTTTTCGCCAATTGCCATCTCTTCGCATCCGTCTAGTAGCATACGCCTTGAACGCGTTGAGGGCGCGCTCGGGCTTGACCTCCCCGATCGAAACGACAACATGTACGTGATTTGTTCTCACGTGGAGCGCATGCAAGAGCCAACGCCGATGACTACACACCTCGCGGACAGCGCGATCAACTCATTGACGTTGTTCAATGTCGAGTGTGAGAGGCTCAGACTTGAGCCTGCGCCGGTTGAGGTCGCGCCTTCGATCGCTTCGGGGGAGATATGGGGACTTATATCGATTGTGGAAGCGGTCGATCGATCCGCGCTCGTCACCATGCAGCCACGTGCCATAGGTACGGAACGTGATTAGATATCCGAGCGGGAGATCGGTATCGTTCCACATGGGAGGAGCTATCTTAACCCACCCGCTTACGCGGGTGGTACTGACAGAAGCACCTGCGATGTAATGGAGTCAGTACCGCTCCGCGTGAGCGGGTTGGTCAGGCACTCGACGTCCGTTGTTGACCAAGGGATCCACCTGCTGACGCAGGTGGTACTGACACGACCTGCCTGCGATGTGATGGAGTCAGTACCGCTCCGCGTGAGCGGGTGGGTCAGGCACTCGACGTCCGTTGTTGACCAAGGGATCCACCTGCTGACGCAGGTGGTACTGACACGACCCAACTGCGACGATCAGCGAATCTTCAGCGTCGGATCACCAAGCAGAATCCAGGTGCGCCGCACGTCCATATCAAACGTCGCGGCTTTAGATTGGATGACGGCATCGCCGATGGTTATCGGCGAAGCGCCGTAAAGCAAGGTGTATAACTGCTGGGCCATCTGATGCTGGCCATCGGGAATCGTCAGGCCGGAGGAAGCAAAGCTGGCTACCGCGCCACCGTTCGGTGCTTTCAGCAGCGCTTCAGCGATCCCTTCCAGCAGGGGATCGTTGAAGTAGCCATTCAGGCAATCATTCACCACCACCAGCGGGAGCTTATTACCGTTAGTCAAATTCCTGGCCTGAGGAGCGGTAAGGAGCGATCCTCTCCAAACGTCGACATTGCCATGACCAGAATAATTCACCACCGCGACGCCTTGATTGATCTGGCTGATGATGTTGGTATTGGCTGACGCGTCGCTTTGTTTTCCAAAGGCGCCGGAATAAGTCGCAAATGCATTTGTCGTCAGCGTCAAGCTGGTGTCGCCGGAAATTGAAGAGACGAATCCCAGCTCTACCCCGTTTCCGTTGAGCTGGTTCCCGGCCTGAAGTTCCGTCAAGAAATGCGTACCGGTTCCACTGATTACCGCGTTGCCTGAGGTGGCACTGATTGTTCCGGTGAGGACAGTTTTTTCCAAACGCCGATAAACCTTTTGAATCGTGGTGGTCGGTGCCAGGTTTTGCACGATGTTGCCGACAGCGTCGTTTGCCTGTTCAAAACTGAAATAGTAGCCGTCGTCGTTTCTGTCGGCGACCATCACCGCGGTGGGCGATGTATTCGACGGCGAGAAGTTCACGATTTTCGAAACCATCAAATCTGCTTCGGCAGCCGTGCGCGCCGGGAGCCTGCCCACTGGAATGTCGGCGATTCCATCGCCGTTAAGATCGGCGAGAACATCATCGGAACAGGTTTCCATAAAATCGGTATCGATCATCATCGTGGGCACAAAATCAAAATTTCCGGCGCCGTAGTAATTGCGCGCGTCATAACTCGCGTCACCAACCAGGAGCAAATAATGCGGCGCCGTCGTCCAGACCAATTTCGCCCGGGCAAGAAAATCTGTGATCGCGTGCGGCGTGTGCACGCCGTAACTGAATTCGTCGTAAAGATCCTCGACGTTAATGACTCCGGCGGCGCCGCCGGCTGAAGCCGGGACCACGGAAAAACCCTGCGCTTGTCGCTGCGTCACCAGGGGTGCCAAACTGCCGATGAAATTCTGGTGAGAAATGATAACCAGACTTGCTCCCGCCTGAGTCTGATTCCAGGTGGACGGCTGATTCAGAACCGTCGATGCCGGCTGGTTGAGTTGCGACGCCGGCAACGCGAGTAGCGTGCGCAGACCTTTCTGAGTGGTGCTAACCGCCGGGATGATGGCCGCGTATCCGTTGCCGCTTATTTCTACAACTGGATGGACTTCACGAACGGCTAACGGATCCGTGATATCGAGAATGCGAAGGTTCTGATTCGCGAATCCTTCAATCCGCGCACTTTGCGAATATCTCAGGCTTAACCGCAGGGTGTTGTTAAATGCTTTCAGACTGTGCGGGTAGGTCAGACGGGTGTAATCGGCGAAGCTCGCGCCACTGGAGGACGTCGGGACGAGCTGGACTACATTGTCGCCCTCCAACACGGACGAAACCGGAATGGAAAATGTCTGCACCACATGATCCAAGCCAGACGAATTCATCGATCCCAGGGCAACACCGTTGAAGGAAACGTTCACCTGGTGAGCCACCTGAGAGATGCCTTGCAGGGCGACTGTCAGCTGCGCGGAGCCGGTCACCGAGGTCTCAATGTTATGGATCGTAAGCGTTTGGTTCGGATGAGTGTTCGACGTCAGAACATCGCCAAACCAATTCTCGACTTCACCGCCATTCAGCAGGCTGGTGATGTAGTTGATTCGATCCTTTCGTTGCACGGTATATAAGAAATTCGGAGCAGTTGAAGCCGGAACAACGACGGCGCACGCGTGATGGTAGTGATTGCGGCGCAATTTCGATTTGCGCGTACCGCGCGTTCGGCGCGTCTTGAGATGTGTTCTTAAGAACGAGTTGTGCCGTGAATGTCTCGGTCTCAGGCTGGTTTTGATCCGGGCGGCCCCAGGAATCGCTTGATTGCTCGCGGACGGTTTGCGGGGAACGGAAGCCGGGGCGTCCGCGCGGCCGTTTGCAATCGATCGGCTGACGCGCGAATTTCCAGCGCAATTGTTTTTTTCGGGTCCGAAGGCTTCGGCCCCGGCGACCTCTGGAGTTCGGACCGTCGCACTGGTCGTGCTTTGTTCATCCGCTTCGGTTCTGGCTCTGGAATCACCACTCGCAGCGCTGGTATCCAGACTTGGTAGCCAAAACGGCGAATTCGCGTAGGCTTGATTCTGACTGCTCTGATTGCCAGGTTGAACATTTACCGTAGGCGCGGGTGAGGGCACAGGCGCCGGCAAAGGTGTCGGGGTTGGACTCGCGCTGGGCGTTACATTCCCGACTGGTGTGATTCGCAGACCCGGCTGCGAATCGTTAACGAGATAGTACACTTGCGTGTCGCTCGTCGGTATGTCGAGGCCGATTCCATAAAACTCGATGTAATCATTCGCGCCCAGCGGCCCGCTAGTCCGGCTCACGCGGATCGCCAATTCTCGACCACCAACAAACATCCGAAGGTTGCCGGCGTCCGCAGAGACATCAAATCCCGCAGCTATCAGTTGCGACTGACTGAGGTGATACCACCCTTCGCTCTTGACGCCGATTTTTAAGCAAGGCAGCGCCGCAATGCGCCACTGCTCATCAATGGGACCGTTTGGAGTTTGTGGCGACTGGCTCGCAGCGGAGTCGGCCCATTCCGTTTGGGACGATGGCGGAGAAGATGTAGATCCGGACGAAGCGTTCGCGGCAATTACGTTGGAGCTCCACTTTGGCGCGATCGGTTCATGTGGAGTGCGGCTGCCGCTGACATCTATATCTTCGATGTAGTACTGATCTTCTTTCGTCCCGTCGGGATCGAACCACGAATAGGATTTGCCGGCGTAAAGCGCCCTTCCCTCACCTGCTACCAACACCGACCCTGCAAGAATCGGCCGATTGATCTGGACTGTCTGGCCGTTTCGAATCCGAAAGACATTGAAACCGAGATTGTTTATTTCAAATGTCGTCTGCCATTCGATGAGGACCCCATTCGGACCGCCGGTGGCGGTGATCTTTGCAATCTGAATCGATTGGTTACCTGGTGTATCTTGAGTCGTGTTTCGATCTGATCTTGAGCCGGAGAAATGTGCCAGGCCTGGTTGGGCGAGCGGCGCGGTCAGGAGCACGGCAACCAAAACAGCCACGGCCGAACGGCCTCGAAACTCACAATGCATTACTTCCCTCTCGCAAGGCCTACGATTATCTACCAGAAGAGTTGACGAAAACAACAGAAATCAAACTCAGGTAAGTGTCCTGGTTTGACTTTTTCTCCTTGCTCTCTGTGCTTCCGTCTTGAATCCTTGCCCATGATTAGACTCGCCACGGAGACACGGAGAACACGGAGAACAGAAAACTTTTCAAATTGACCACTACTCAAACTCAGAGACCTTGCGATTTGATTCGTGGAGTAACAAAGAGGAAACGTCCGGCGCGGCTTACTAAATTTCCCAGTTGATAAGGCAAGCGCGGCAGCCGATTGAATTGTCCATTAACGCTTATGGTGGCGAGGATCGGATTGGGCCAGCGATTCACGAGGTCGCCTAATAGTCCGGATGGTTCGCGCAGGTACTTGCGCAAGGGGGCCAGGTGGCTCATTGGCGGCTGCCTGGTAGCGAAGGGGGCATTCCATTCTTTCAGCACGCTTGAAATGATCCAGTTGGGAACTCGCGATACCTGCCCGGCAATTTCGTCGTTTCTGATTTCAGCATTGAGCATCGCGTGCGCGAGTCCAACTGCGGTAAGAATCCAGTTAGCACGTCGCTTGCCGGCGCCGAGACAAAGTTTCCAATCGAAAGTGTCCGGACTCGATTCCAATAACATCGCAATGTCGCAAAGCCAAAGTGGGCGCCACGCGCCATGCTTGAGCATGTGAATCGCGAGGAGGGCGAAATGATCTTCGGCAGACAATACTCGGATTTGTTCTGCGCCGCACGAGACGAGCTGAGAACGGAAGAAAAGATCGTTGCCGTGTCGATCGTCCAGCTCAGAAATTCGATCATGCAGATCGACCCAGCAATCTTTTGCCTCCTCACTTTGCACGACCTCCTGCGCCCGCCGCGATTCTTCCGGCAGCACAAATAGATCGATGTCCCCGAAAGGTCTAAGTCCAGCCTGCGGATAAAGTCGCGAAATGGCCCAACCTTTGATCAGGATCGGTTCGACATTCGCCGCGCGTAACAGCCTGAAGATTTTCTGGATCTTGCTTTCGTGAATCTTCGCTTGCAAAGCCTGCAGACGATATGCCTGATGAAGAACCTGCGCCGATTCCATCCCTTGCAATTCAGTCTCCTGGACCCGCCACCATCCGAGCGCGCCCGCTCCTGAACCGTAGAGCAACGGCGTTACGATATCGAGACTTGTAACGTCGAGAGAAAAATCGGGCGGGACGCTGCGCCATGAACCAGCCAGGAGCATAGCCACAAGGTGTCCGCGCGAAGTAGCCAATCCTTTGTCTAGCATTAGATTTTTGCGGGCGCGGAAGGCGTAAAAATATGACGCCGCCTACCGATGGAGACAGCGTCATTATGGAACTCTTATTTTCCGATTAGGCGCAGGTTCCGGGTCCGGGCAGGCCGGCACAGGTACCGCTACAACACTGGGCATTTGATGTACATGAGGCACCCGAAGGTAAACACGTCGCGGCTTGCGCCGGCGTCGGAGCAACAATCGAAGTTACGACCGGGATCGCAACGGCCGCGGCGATGCCGAGGGCCCTGACCATCTCGCGACGATTCAATCCATTCATGACAGGAGGCGGAGCCGGTATTTGTTCCAGTAGATTGTTTCGTCCTAATTGATCCAATGCCAACCAGACGATCTTCTCATCAACTGGTTTGCGGAGTTCATTCTCCAGCGCTTTACTAATCGCCGTTGTTGTTGCCCGGCCGTCGCACTTTCGCCAAACCATCGCGGCAGTCTCGTTTAGACAATGCGCCTTATCACGATCGAGATCATAGACCAGGATTTCATCGGGCAGTTCCTGTACAACTAAGCCCTCTTTGCGGGCTAACGGCCTTACATTCTTGGCCCTGTGGTTCATCCGTGCCTCCCTCGATTAGGCGTGAGCATTCTTTTTCGAGCGCAAACTGCCCACCGATTTCCCTGGAAAATCCTTGAATACTGAGAACTAACGCCGCGCAAAATATCATGCCCGGCCAAATGCGTCAATCTTTTTCGCACTGGTAGCTTGGTCTTGTCAACTTTGTGGCTGAAGTTCAAAAGAGTCCAGCCACAGCGTCCCGAAAGCCGGACAAGGTCTGTCCGCGCAGGCCTGCCGTTGGCACCGCACTTTCACCGCAGTCGTCTTTGAAGTGGTCGTGAATTCAATCGACAGTGCTCGCCAGTCAGCATAGTCTGAGCTGATCGCTCCGGATTGACCCAGCACGACTGGCGCCTGATTTGACGCATCTTCGACAATCACAACCGGCAAAGCGGCGCTAATGATTTGCCTGGCTCTCGCGTAGAAAGTCAGCCGATAATGTTTCTCCGGAGCTACTAAAACGAGCTGGCTAACAAAAGCAGCCTGAGGCTCGGAATCACCGCGAAATTCAATTCGCAGACTCTTTGCGCCGTTCTGAAAACCTGTCTCATCCAGCGACATACTGATATTTGTAAGATTCGGCGTAATCTGCCAACCAAAGCCCGGGTCGCCGAGAAGTAAGCGATCCTCGAAACCGCCATTCAGGATCCTCCCCAAACCAGTCGTTGGATTGATTGCGAACTGATGCGTCGTGGCCCAAACAGCATAGGCTTCATTGAAGGCCCTGGCATCAAGCAAGACGTTAAGCAGGGATTGCGACTCATCAGGGTTTCTGTTCTTCACCAGGGAAAACTGGTTTACTGCCGCCTGAAAAGCACCGTGCTTCGCAAAAAATCCGGCGAGTGTCATGTGCTCAAAATCCGAGTGGGGCAGCAGGGCTGCTTCGGTTGACGGAACGTCCTTTTGAGAAATTCCCCAGGCAAGGTCAACAACAGTTGGAAACAAGCTTGGGTTGCTCGACGAAGCTCTCCGCAGCTCAGCGAAAGCATCCTCGTACTGGCCCATCCTAAGCAGGAGATTACCAAGCTGCCACCGAGGTTTCGCGTATGCCGGAGCCAGGCTCGTTGCCTGGCGTAACGCGCGGAGAGCACCTTCCCGATCGCCGGCCTGGTCGCGCGCAGTTCCAAGTTCAAGCCACAGATAATAGTCACGCGGCCGCAAGCGAGTTGAATTTGCAAGCTCGCTTACCGCTTCGTCGTAGGTTTGAGAATCCGTCAATAGTTCGCCGCGGGTGAAGCGAGTTTCGGCATCGTAAGGCGATAATTCGACTGAGCGCTCAGCTACGGCTTGGATATTTGTTAAAGCGGCCACCCTCGCCAGCGTGCGCGCATAGCCGATTCGCGCCGCGTACCACAACAGCCATGCACACGCGGCTAAACCGAAAAGTGCGATCAGAAGCCGCCTGGAAGTTAAGGAGTGGGCTGGTTCGGAAGGCATTAGCTTTTTTGGGCGAGCATAGACAATAAAAAGCCAGCCCTTCTGAATCCGAAGAGCTGGCCACGAGATCCAATTCAAACTACTTCACGGGCTGGGATTAGCACCGCGACCGGTTCCGCTATGTAATCCAATCGCCAACAGGGCAGCCGTCGCGCCGCCACCTGCCAGGATCGCAATCAGCTCAGCATGTGTTAAGCCCGTGCCGGCGGTCGTTCCACCAACCGTGGGAACGACTGTGCTCACCGAGCCAGGCGACAGCTGTCCATTTAGAAAACAGAATCCAAGGCTCTTGCGATTGTTGTCTGTCTTCTCCGACGCGCCCTGATCCGTGTAAACCTCGCCGGTCGCGTTGCCCTTCACTTTCAATACTGCGCAACCGCGTTTCAGATTAACTCGCGCACTGCTGTCGGTGTAGTCGAGTTGCAAACTTGTGTTGGGCGCAATGTCGAGAGTTCCGAGCGGCCCGAGATCCACGGTGGCACTGACATTATCCGGCGTTTCGATCGTCGCACCCGTCAGAATGGTGGCCCCGGAAGTTGAGCTAGCTCCATTCACGAGGGCCGCGCCGCCTCGAGTAGTCAGACGCGCTGTTATCAAGCGCGCGCCCTGAGGGAGCGTACCTGGACTTCCAAGTCCCGCCTGCACATAAACCTGCGCGAAGCAGAATATTAAGAATATCGCTAACGCCTTCAAGGCCTTTAGTTTTCTGACAGCCATTGCTTCCTCCCAGCCCGTGGACAAAGTAGGTCTCAAACGATAAGCGGGTTGAAATGCGCGGCAAGTGTACTTTGCTTGTTGCCGGACGTCAAATGTTTTCTCGCCGCAGAATGGACTTTTTCTTTTGACGTTTTCAAAGACTCCAGGGTGCCGGACTTATCGGCATCCGGCCCGACCTTGCCCCAAAAGTCTGAGAGTGCGACCTCTCATTCACATCGGGCTTCAGCCCGGTGTACGTGCCGTAACAAAATTAGGAAACCGTTTCAACGGTTTCTCCGTCGGCAGTTTGCCGTAACTCCCTGGTATTCAACGGCCTCAGTGCTTTGACCTGAAGAGCAAACCGTTAAAACGGTTCCGCGTATCTTGTTGCCGTTCATCACCGGGCTGAAGCCCGGTGTGAATAAGACGTCAGACTTTCCTTTTGAGGCAAAGCCCATCCGGTCCGACTTGTTCTATTCAGCACGCCGGCCGAAGCTCACTTGTCTATTAATTTGTAGAATTGGTCGGCCAACTTTGGATCCAGAGTTTTCAGGATCTGGTACTCATCAAGCGCGTTCTTGCGGTCTTTGAGCGTGGCGTACGTCACCCCGAGACTGAAATGAGCTGCAGCATAATTCGGCTTTAGTCGAGTTGCTTCTTTGAAAGCAACCACAGCGTCCTGATAGCGCTTAACCTTGTAGTAAGAATTGCCGAGATTATTAAAACCTTCAGCGTCGGAAGCATCCAGCTTCGTCGCTTTCTGGAAAGCATCGATCGCTTCATTGAACTGGCCGGCACGGTAATACGCGGCGCCCATGTTCAGGAAGGCTTGTTCGTAATCAGGCTTAAGTTCGATTGCCCTCTTAAACGAATCAATTGATTCCGCAAACTTACCTGAGTCCAGTTGAGCTTTACCGAGATTGTAATAACCGATCACATATTTCGGATTAATAGCTATTGCCTGTTTCAGGAGTTCGACTGCTTCAGCCGATCGGCCGTTCTTGTCGTACACATAGCCCAGCCCGTTCAGCGCCTTTGCATATTTACCATTAAGACGAATCGCTTCCTGATAAGCGGCGATGGATTCCGTTTCGTGCCCGAGTTTATCTTCAGCGAAGGCGAGATTATTAAATATTGTGGCGCTGTCGCTCTTAGCTCGGACAGCCTGCTTGAAAAGGGTCACCGCCTCTTCATAGCTGCCCAGGTTAGTCAGCGCGATCCCAAGATTGTTTTGCGCCTCCGCGTAATCGGGTCGCAGCGTGATCGCCTGGCGATAGGTGTTCGCGGCCTCAGTGAACTTGCCCGACATCAGCAGGGCGTTACCGAGATTGTACTGGGCATCCGCAAAATTTGCTTTCGCGGCGATTGCATCCTGAAATGATTTGGTTGCCTCGCCGTATTTCTCGAGCGCGTATTGTGCGGCCCCCAGATTATTAAGAGTCTCGGGATCGCCAGGCTTCAGTTTCAAGGCCTCAGTGAAGGCGTCTACTGCGTCCTGGTACTTTCCGGCTTTGTAGGATGCAGCGCCGAGATTGTTATACGCAAACACGTCGGACGGTTTGAGCTGGATCACTTTCCGTAACGCGGCGATTGAATCCTCGAATCGTGAAAGGCGATCGTAGGCGAACGCCAGGCTGTTGTAAGCGTCGGTGTTATCCGGCTGAAGCTTGACCGCGATTTCGAAAGCCCTGGCGGCCTGTTCATAACGGCCGAGCCCGAGATAAGTATCACCCAGTGCGTTCTCGGCTTCGGGCCAGTCGGGCTTTATCGCGATCGCCTTGTTGAGAGCGGTTGCAGCATCTTCATACTTCTCTGTCGAGTTATAGGCGACGCCCAGATTGTATTGGTTGTCAGCGTCGTCGGGCTTGATCTTAACCGCTTGTTGAAATGCACCAATCGCGTCCGGCGCCTGACCCAGCGCAAAATATGCCGCCCCCAAATTGTTATAAGTCAGCGCATCGTTCGGTCTGAAAGTCAGCGCCTTCTTATAAGCATCGACGGCCTTGGCATACTGGCCTACGTCATAAAAAGTATTGCCCTGGTTGCTATAAGCATCAGCCTTATCTTCGGCGGACGCTTGTGGTCGCGAAATATCTATTTCAGGTTGGCCGGGCTGCGGTTTCGGTTTCGGATTATTACGAGCAATCTCGACAGGCTCCGGAGGTTTTCGGGACACACGGTGCTTGACGATTAACAAGCTGGCTCCGCCTGCCAAATCACGAACCCGCGGCGGCCGCTTGAATACTATCGACGCGCCGCCAATGATGTCCTGCCCCGCAAGTGCGCTGGCACCTCCCGCAATATCCTGCGGCAAGCCAAAAATGGTTTGCATCAGGCCCGCCAAAGTAAGCGCGAGGCTAATCCTGCGACTAATGAAGTGTGCTTTTCTCAAAAGAATTCGGGGTCGCAGTTTGTGCTTGTCTGGCTTTGAACGATGCAAGGTCGAGTACCTTGCGCGGTTATTGAGCGAGCCAACGCAACCTTCTGGTACTTTTGATCTCAAGACTTAATATCGACAACAGCGCGACAAAGATTAGAGCGTTGATCGTGATGTGCAATCCGAAATCGACCACGCTATGGACGGCGACGCCCACGATTCCTATGATGGCCCCTGAACAGATTGCGTTGTAGAAATGGTCCTCCGCCGACAGAGACTTTCGCGCTTGTTTGACCACTGAAGCAATAAACCAAAGCAGCAGGGCCAGACCAATTATGCCGCCGCTTGCGATAATTTCCAGATAGTCGTTGTGCGCCTGCTGCGGAGTCATTACTCCGGATGCGTCATGATACTGAGGAATCTCAGCCCAGTAGCCACCAAAGCCGGCGCCGGCGAGCGGATGCGCCTTGACCATGAGCCAGGATGCCCGCCAAATATCTCGCCGGCGCGTTCGCTCGTGAAGGGCCGTCTGGTCGGCAGCGTTCAATTCAACGCTCGCCCCTTCCAGACTGCTGGCCAGGGGTTCACCGCCAATCCACATTGCGCCGCCCAACACGACAGCGATTATCGCCGCCGCGACGCTGAATCTGACGGCGGGTGATCGGACAAATCGTTGCAGGACGAATTCGTCGCCAGTGATTTCACTCCTATTTCTCGCGCGGACGCTGGTGAACAAGACCAGTGAGAAAATCAGCTGCACTCCCATCGCCAGTAGTCCGCCTTTTGAGTTTGCCAAAACGAGCGCGGTCCACAAGGCCAGGAGGATTGCGAGATAAAGTGGCAATCGTTCTCTTCTAGTCGTCCGAACCGCCATTAGCCCGACAACCAGACCCATCGCCATCTCCATAAGGTACGCAAAGTGATTCCGGTTCGAAAACTGAGCATAGCCGGCGCCAGGTCTTAGCAGAGGCAGGACGAACCCTTGATCGTGCTGCATCGATTGGCGCAGGATGCCGAAGATGGCGCTGACGCCGGCGACAACTACGATCACGTGGACCAGGACGCTAAGGCGTTTTCTGCTGGTGGTATAGCGCGCGAAAAGGATTCCCGCGAGCACGAGCGCACCGACTTTCAAAACAAATCGGCGCGTCTCAAAGGCGTCGGCGCTGATCGCGTACCAAACTTTTTCCCCGCCGGCATTTGTTTGCCACAAGACAATGCTCTGCAGCAGCGCGAATCCAAGCAGCGCAATCAACGGATAGAACAACTGCATCTGCCGCGGCAGCCATTGGCCCGCGAACAGGCCATGAATGATCCAAAGCATCGTCAGCAGCAGCAGGCCGCATTCAAACAGCCCTTCGGACCAGGGTTCGACGGTACCATAAGGAATCGCGGTCAAGACCAGGACCACGAGTAGTCCGCAGAAAATCATTCGTTCCAACAGCAGCAGGAGCGCCTCCTGCTCGCGGGTGACGGATACACCAGCAGTCACTTCGTCTGGTAAATCTGTGGCGATCCGGGTGCTCACTTTGTCTTCGTGTTGCTGAGGTTAGGAGAGAAAATATCAGCGTCCCATTGAGCCGGCGCTGGCGGTGAGATGCCTGGCAGGTTCCTCGGCGCAAGCCGACAGGATCCGCTCGGCGGCTTCGGACATTTGCAGTCGAAACATTGAACAGAGATAGTTAACATCCACGCGCATCGGCTCGCTCTCGAGGTCGCGATAGAGATTCAAGTAGCCGAGCGTTGTCCGTTCGGTGGCCAGCGGCAAACGCAAGGTCCAGAAACGGTCCGGGCTAAGCATTTTTTCAACGCCGTCACGGTGCCAACTCCAATGGATTCGGCCTTCGCGCAACTCAGCGCGGCCGATTGAAGCACCGCCTCGCGAAAGCTCCAGGGCCCTGGCATTGACTTCCGCCTTGCCGTCATAACTCAACTGCACGGTGGCCGAAACGAACTCGTCGAACTCCAGCATTTCCAGCACGCCATCGAAAAGCTCATTCAAGGTTCGTGCGCCCGAAACCCTGCGCGACGCCCGGCGGACGCGAAGGTTATTTGCAGCGCGCACTCGCCGTTCGCCAATGTTTCGTTTCATGCTGGCTCGAATCTCTGCGACTTCCGGATAACGAAGATGACCAACAGCGGTAACGACGGCGACGCCGACGACGAATAACGACACCGCGATCACGGGGTTGCTGGTGCTTACAAACAGCATCGCCATCAGTCCGAACGTCGCGCTGACGCCGTAGAGCACCAGGGCCACGCGGCGCTGGGACCATCCCCGAGCCAGCAACATGTGATGAATATGTTCGCGGTCACCTTTGAAAATCGGCTTGCCACTGATAAAGCGGCGAGCGATGGTCACGCCCGTGTCAACCACCGGCAAAGCGAAGGCGAAAACAGGAATCGCTACGGCCACGGCCGTCGATGCTTTTTGCGATCCCTGAATCGACAAAGCCGCCAGCGAAAACCCGACAAACAGCGAGCCGGAATCGCCCAGAAAGATTGACGCCGGATTAAAGTTGTAACGCAGAAAGCCGGCGAGCGCTCCGATCAATACCAGGGCCATCACGGTCACATACGAATAGCCCTGCAGCAATGAAATGATCAGAATGACCAGTGACGAAAAAAGCGCCGATCCGGTCGCCAACCCGTCGATACCGTCGATCAGATTAAAGGCGTTGGTGATACCAACCACCCAGATGATCGTCATTACGAAGCCCACAACCGGCGGCAGATCGATTCCGCCGGCAAACGGAATTGACAGGCCCGCGATGCGTCCGCCGAGGGCATAGAACAAAACTGCAACCGCGCCCAGCGTCGTGAATTTTAGGGTGGCGCCGGCGCCACGGATGTCGTCATAAATACCGAGTGCCAGCACGAGCGTGCCACAGAGCAGGAAGGCGAAAATCTTGCCGGTAAAGAAGTGGAGCCCTTCGGTCAGAAGGTTATGGACGAAGAGTAACGCGGAGAGAGCGATTAATACGGAAAGAAAAATCGCCACGCCCCCGAGTCGCGGAATCGGCTTGTTGTGGACGCGCCGATCGTCACGCGGCTCATCGACCAGGCCATAGCGCTCGCAAATGCGTCGCAGCAAGGGCGTCAGCACGGATGACGCGCATATGGCGATCAGAAAAAGCGCAACAAATGATTTCATACGAGACCGCTAGGCAGATTGAACTTTCGCGGCGGGAACCGTGGCCCCTAACACCTCGGGCGCTGCATCTCTCGACTCGACCACCTCAAGAAGTCTTGGTAATAAAACGTCCTTTGCGAACGTGTCTGCGAGTTCGGATCGCTGACGCAGTTTTGTGCGGCCGCCGGCGCCAGCTCCTTCTTTGATATATTTCGTTAATGAATCGACGTCACCATGACGGGCAGCCTTTGCCGCGCCTGGATCTGCGAGCTGCGCAATTATGTCGGTAACGTGGCTAATTGCGGGGCCAATGTACACAAATGGCGAGCCAATTGCCAGAATGTTGTACACCTTGCTGGGATGTACAATCCCGACGAAGGCATCGCCCATTACCACCACATGCAGGTCAGCAGCCGACAGCACCGCCGATAATTTGCTCAACGGTTGATAAGGCAAACACAAAATATTTCGCAACTCGTTCGTTTCGGCAAACGCCCTGACTCGGCTTTGCTCGCTGCCGCCACCAACAAAACAGAACATGACGTCGTCACGTTCTTTCATTCTCAGGGCAGCTGCCAGCAAGGTATCGAGCGGATGACAGGGACTGTGGTTTCCGGCGTACATGACCACATACTTACCCGACAGACCATTGGCAGCGCGAAATGATTCCCTACCCTCCTGATCAAAATGGACCGCATTGTCATGAGACCAGGGCGAAATTATTTCGATCTTATCTTCGCCAATTCCCTTCTCCACGATCCGCTGTTTGGCGAATCGATCGAGGGCGACGATTTGGTCTGAACGATTCATGCTGCTGTGCAGGAGCTTCGCAAGTGTCTTCGACGTCAACGAGTCTCGCTTTAGCCAGCCCGCGGCGATCGCTTCATCGGGATTTAGATCCATCACCCAGAAAATCAGGCGGCCGCCTTTCAGGCGTGTAAAGATCGATGCGAGCCACGAAATCAGAGGCGGCGAGGTGAGCGCGACGACCACATCCTGCCGCGGCATTAACGCCAAACGCCACGCACAGGCGCCAATAAAACTTCCGAAGTTAAGGGCGCGTTGCCAGCGCGTTTGCTTGCCGGCGGAAATGGCGCTGATACGCCTGATCGTAATGCCGTTCCACGTCTCTCTCCTGGGAAAGCGAAGGGCGGAATTGTCGTAGCCGCGATCGCCCGCGATGACCGTGACTTGGTGCCCGCGCTCGTGCAGGGCCACGCCCAGATCAGTCAGCTGTTGCGCAGTGGCGACAACGTCCGGCCAGAAACACTGATTGAGAAGCAGAACCTTCAAGGGATTTTAGATTTGCGATTTTTGATTTTGGATTGGAGTTAGAGTGTCGAGTTCCGAGTTTCGATCCCAAGTTCAAGTTTCGAGTTTCGAGTTCGCTTTCCTTCCGTTTTGAATTTCTCTGTTTTTCTGTGCTTCTGTGGCTATGACTCTTAACTCGGAACTCGGAACTCTAAACTCGAAACTGCGTGTTCCGAACTCGAAACTCGAAACTTGGGATCGAAACTCGGAACTATTAACTCGAAACTCGCAACTCGAAACTCGAAACTGATTCAGCCGGCTTCACTCTTGCGGCAAAATCCGCAATCGTGCGCTTCAATCCGTTACGCAATTGAACCGTCGGCTTCCAACCGAGTAGTTCCTGGGCGCGCGAAATGTCGGGCTGGCGTTGACGAGGATCGTCGAGCGGCAACTGTTCGTACTTGATTCCCGAAGACGAACCGCAGAGCTCAGCGACCTCAGTCGCAAGTTCCTGAATCGTGAACTCGCCGGGATTCCCGAGATTGACAGGTTCGAAGACTTTTTCAGCGTTCATCAATCTCACCAGACCGTCGACGAGATCATCAACGTAGCAAAACGAGCGGGTCTGCTTACCGTCGCCATACAGAGTCAACGGCTCGCCGCGCAGCGCCTGCACGATAAAATTCGAAACGACCCGCCCGTCGTTCTCAATCATTCGCGGGCCGTAGGTGTTGAAGATGCGCGCAATCCGCGTGTCGACGCCATTCTGGCGGTGATAGTCCATCATCAAAGTTTCGGCGACGCGCTTGCCTTCGTCATAGCAACTGCGCAGGCCGATTGGATTGACGTTGCCCCAATACATTTCTGTTTGCGGATGCTCGAGCGGGTCGCCGTAGACCTCCGAAGTAGATGCCTGCAAAATTCGCGCGCGCACGCGCTTGGCCAGGCCGAGCATGTTCAGCGTGCCCATCACATTCGTTTTCACGGTCTTCACCGGATTATATTGATAGTGAATCGGTGAAGCAGGACAGGCCAGGTTATAAATCTGATCGACTTCGAGCAGGACGGGCTCGATAACATCGTGGCGCAGCAGCTCGAAACGATGATTGTCGAGCAGGTGCAGAATGTTTTCGCGCCGGCCCGTGAAGAAGTTGTCGAGGCAGATGACTTCCTGGCCTTCGGCGATCAGACGATCACACAAGTGCGAACCAATGAAACCCGCGCCCCCGGTTACGAGGACCCGCAAGCGATTAGTTTCGAGTTTTGAGTTTCGAGTTTCGAGTTCGCTGTTCATGGTTAATCGTTACGACTTTGGCTGCTTTACACAAGTGATTAGTTTCGAGTTCCGAGTTTCGAGTTCGCTGTTCATCGTTGATCGTTAAGCCTTTGCTGCTTTGTACTTTGTGCCTCGGTAACGACTGCTCCTGAGATAGATCATCAAACCTCCGATTATGCGACCCGTTTCGTCTGCAAGCGCATTGAGTTCTTTGAAATCATCCTGTGTAATGTATCCTTGATCATTCGCCACATAGAGCTGACACCTTACCTCGGCGGCTGATCCTTTTGCCATCGCAAAGGAAGTGGATGAATTCGCCGGTTCCACTTCTGTCGAAGCCCTCGGCAATGTTGGACATGACTGAGACGGCGGCCCTCCGTATCTGGTCCTTCAAACCGAAATCTCTTGCAAATCCAGCCTTACCGGATGTCTTGTGAACCCGGCGCGTAAGTTCACGCGCTTTCTTCCAGCATTCGATCTCTTCGAATTTCTTGAACGTAGCCATGGGAATTGCCCTCCTTAGTGAGAGATAAGTTTTAACTCGAAACTCGAAACTCGAAACTCAAAACTCGAAACTATTTCGCCTAACGCAGTTGTTCCCCAGATAAAGGACATCCATCTTTGTTTTCAGAAAGCAATCAATCGCATCGCGTGGAGTGCAGACAATCGGCTCGTTTTCGTTAAAGGAAGTGTTCAGCACTACCGGCACCCCCGTCAGCTGATAGAAATCTTCAATCAGCTGGTAATACCGCGGATTGACCTCGCGGGTGACGGTTTGCAAACGCCCAGAGCCGTCGACGTGAGTGACTGCCGGAATCTCCGCACGACGTTCAGACTTGATCTGATAAACCATCAGCATCGTCGGCGCCGGATGGGTCTGTTCAAAATAATCGCCGACATGTTCTTCGAGAATCGATGGCGCGAAGGGCCGAAAAGGTTCTCGCTTCTTGATCCGCTCGTTAAGAATTTCTTTCATGTTCGCGCGTCGAGGATCGACGACAATTGAGCGATTGCCGAGCGCGCGCGGACCGAATTCCATGCGCCCCTGAAACCAGCCCACCACGGCGCCATCAGCAAGATCGCGCGCCGCTTGCCGAGTCACTTCTTCGTCAGAGTACCCTTCGAAACTGAGCTTTGAAGCCCCCAACTCATTTCGGACCTCTTCATCGCTGAATTCCGGACCGGTGTACGCGCCTTCCATGAAGAAACGAGTTTCGAGTTCAGGGTTTCGAGTTTCGAGTTCGGCAACTAAAGTTTCGAGTTTCGAGTTTCGGGTTTCGAGTTCGCGTTCCTTCTGTCTTGAATTTCTCTGTGCCTCTGTGTCTCTTTGGCTATGTGATTCTTCAACTCGGAACTCGAAACTCGGAACTCGAAACTGCTTCGAACTCGGAACTCGAAACTCATGGTAAATCTGATAGCACGCGCCAATCGCCGTCCCACTGTCGCCCGCCGCCGGCTGGACATACACGCGGCGAAACGGAGTGTGCAGGAGAATCTTTCCGTTCATCACTGAGTTGTAAGCAACACCTCCCGACAATCCCAGGTCCGTCAGACCGGTTTGCTCGTGCAGATGATTCAGGATGTGGAAACCCACTTCCTCCAGCCTGAGCTGCAAACTTGCGGCGATGTCTCGATCTCGATCCGTCAAAGGAGCATCCTTCGCGCGCGGCGGACCGAACACCTGCGCGTATTCGTCGGAAAATATTCTTCCAATTACCGGAGAGCCTCTGTCCCAGGTCATGTCCACGCCCTCAGCGTGATGGCGAAAGTAATCAAGGTTGAGACGAAAGTGACCCTGCTCTTCTGTGCGAATAATGTCGCGAAATTCTTCGATGTAGCGTGGCTGGCCGTACGGAGCGAGGCCCATGACCTTTCCTTCGTCGCCGTAATGCGGAAAGCCGAGAAACTGAGTCGTCGCGGTGTAAACAATTCCGGTCGAGTGCGGATATTCGACCTGGCCCAGGACCTTGATCGAGTTCCCTTCTCCCACCGCCCACATTGTCGAGATGAAATCGCCGAACCCGTCAATCGAGAGCAGCGCCGCGCGTTCAAACGGGGAGACGAAAAACGAACTCGCGAGGTGGGCACGATGATGCTCGACATTGTGAAAGCGCGCGCGCAGTTTTTCCCGCGATACGCCAAGCCCTTTGCTTAACTCTTCGGGTAAGTCGCGCACCTTCGCGGCATTCGCGAGGCGATTCCTGATCTGGCTAAAAAGACCCTTCCCGTTCCCATTGCCATTCTGATCGCGAACCCTCTGAGAAATCAGCTCGTCTTCAGTTACGGCCAGCACCTCGACGTCTTTCCCCTTTACCCTTTCCCCCTTGCCCCTTACTTGCTTGGCCGCGCGCGTCGCGGCAAACAGAACTTTCTTATGCAGGTGCGCCGAAGGGTCGCGCGAAATGCCGACGTGATCTATGTCTTCAATTCCAATCCCAGCTTCGCGCAGGCAATAGCGAACCGCTTCGGTAGGAAAGCCGGCGCAATGCTTGATGCGGTTGAAGCGTTCCTCTTCCGCCGCGGCGACTAACTCGCCATCGCGGACAATCGCCGCCGCCGCGTCACCGTGATAAGCGTTGATCCCGAGAATTATCATGAACTAATAGTCAGTGGTTAGTGGTCAGTAGTCATTCGATCAACTAACAACTAACAACTAACTACTGTCTCTTCAAACGCGCGTCCATTAACCGGATTGCGAGTAAACCTTCGGCGACCGCCCTTTCGTAGGCATACCGCGCGGCCGCGGCGCCGCGAAACGGTCCGCCGGCTTTCAGGTAAGCCAGCGCGCCGATTATCGGAGGCATCAACCCCGCGCGCCGCAAGTGATCCCGCAATCTTCCGCGATGGCCGTTGGACAGTCCTTGTGCATTCAAAAGTTGATAAGCAACCTGCGAATTCACCCAGCGCTCAACTGACTTTCGATCGTCGTGGATAAGCTTGTGATGAAATTCATAGACTTCTCCCGCGACCGAAAAGCATTGCGTATGATCGGGCTGCGAGATATCCACGGCCGCGCGCTGAAACAAGCGCAACTGGGGCGGACACAAAGATCCGGAAAGCTTTCGGCCATGATAGCGATATTCAAACGGCACGATCCCGCCGGCCGCTCGGCCCCACGGAAAATTATTTTCCAGCTCCTGCAAAAACCCGTCAGGCACTTGCATGTCGGCATCGAGGGCCAGCACATACTCGCTGGAAATCTCTGTCTGCTGAACTGCGAATTGCCATTGCGTAACGTGCGCGTCGAATGGCCGCACCAGCCACTTCACATTTGGAAATCCGGCGGCAATTACTTCGGTTTCATCGGTTGAGCCGGAATCCAGAACCACTACTTCCTTCGCCCAGCGCAGAGACTCGAGTGTGCGCCCGATATTCGGCTCCTCGTTATAAGTGAGAACGACGGGCGTAACTTCTTTCAAAGACTGCGTGGTCATGCAACCCCAGACATGGTCAAAGTGTCAGGACCCGGAGCGATAGCGACGGGATCGACCATTCAAGTTGGGCTTGGATCGGGTCGCTACCGCTCCCCGTTCTGACACTGGCTGGTTTCCTTTGACCGGCTTGTAGTATTGAGCGATCAGCATCGTCGTCATGCAGCCTGACATGCGTGTCAGAACCGGAGCGATACCGACGGGATCGACCATTCAAGTTGGGCTTGGATCGGGTCGCTACCGCTCCCCGTTCTGACACTGGCTGGTTTCTTTCGACCAGTTCACGGTATTGAGCAACCATCTGGTCAGCGATGACCGGCCAGGAAAATTCGCGCTTCATCCATTCGCGGCCGCGCCGGCCCATTTCGTCGCGCGGCATATTCGCGGCGCGCGTGATCGCCTCGGCCAGCGACGACGCATCATTGTTAACCCATAGTCCGCATCCCATTTCCTCCAGACGCGACCACGGCGTACCGCGACTCGCAATCACCGGCACTCCATGCGCGAGGGCTTCAGCAACGACCATACAAAATGCTTCCTTGAAAGACGGCACAACTACAACGTCTGCCTGGTGGAATTGTGATTCTTTCGCTTCATCGGTGACGAGTCCGTGAAAGATTACCCGGTCATTCAATCCAAGTTGCGCGACGAGATCTCTTAGTTTTGCGCTATATTCAGGCTGTCCGTCTCCGCAAATCGAAAGTCGCGTTGAGGAATTGACCCACGCGAGCGCGCCCAAGAGATTTTCAATTCCCTTAATTTGGTGTAATCGTCCAAGATAAAGAAGGTGTAAAGCGTTTTGTGGGCGTCCGTCACTTTGAACCTGTATAGGAGTATCAACCCCATTCGCAAAGATGACTGCACGAGCTTTGTTAATTCTCGTCAGGGTTTCCCGACGTTCCTGTTCGCTGGTGACATGAAGGACAACGCGGTCGGAATCACAGAGAGTGCTGCATACTCTGTCCCAAATTGATTTCGCATTCTTGCGGGTCGTTCCGGACCAACGCTGCAAAGCCCCTCGAGTCGACCATACCATTGCTTTGTTTGTAAGTTTGGTGAGCATCAGCACGGGAATCGTGGGCGGCGAGTAAACTGCGTTGAGATGTACGACGTCAGCCCAACGAATCATTGGCCACAAGCTTGAAAGCATCGAAAGCGACACGTCGGTTCCAAATAAACCGCGACAGTAATAGACGGGATATCCCTCGGATAGATGCTTCGGGAACGGCGTGCCGTCTAATCGCTGCCTTCTCAAAGGACCGTCCGCGTCAGTTGTCAGAACACGCAACTCGATTCCTGGTAATTGCGCCAGCGCATTACATAACCCGAATCCGGAAGATGTCGTGCCGCCGAAATGCTTGGCAGGGTAGAAGGACGGTGAAACGTACAGTACTTTCACGTGTTTATTCTCTAGCAACGCAAGGAAGATTGAGGAGCACCAACAGTGGCATCGATTGAAGTGGTCAGAGTCAAGCGTTCATAGAGTTGAACTAATGGTTTGACAACCTGACTCCATCCAAGAAACGACTCGGAATATTCACGCGCGCGTGCTCGCAGGTTCGCGAGAATTTCAGAAGAGCCCAACAAATGCTGGAGAGCCTCGGCGAAAGCCTCGACGTTATGCTGCACGGTTACCACAGCCCTTGCACGCGCCAATCTACTCAGGCCACAACCTTCTGTAGCCAGAATGGCGGCGCCCACGGACAAGCCTTCATTTACGACAACGGGATTGCAGTCATACGCTGAGGTAAGCACGACCAAATCTGCCTGCGCGAGTAATGCGAATCGTTCATTGCCGAATATTGACCCACCAAAAACCACCGAGTCTTCAACTTTTTCGCGAGCTGCGATCATTCGCAACCGCTTTTCTTCGCCGAAATCGGGGCCAACCAAGAGTAAACTGGGCCGATCTTCTTTGGCTATTCTTGCCAGCGCGCGGATCTGTAGATCGATCCGTTTGATTACATCCAGGCGGCCGAGATGGAGGATGACGCGACCATCCAGGAGCTGTGGATATCGCTGCCTCAAAAACTTCTCCGGCAAATCTTTTGGCGGTTTAGTAACCCCGTTGGGTGAAATCGCAATCCGATCCTCAGCAAGGTCACGACCAATCAGCGCCTGATGCCTTTCCTCGTCGGTAAGAAAATGGAATCCGCTGGCGCCGGAGATATTCGCTTCGTCAACAAAGTGCCGATAAACCGATTTCGATATTGAATGGTTCGCAACGCAAGCCGGATCCAGCATACCTCTCGGTGTCAGTACATAAGGTACACGAGCGCGACGGCACGCGGCCGCAGCCGACGACGACGTCCCATTCCAAAGGCTATGGATTTCGACAAGGTCTGAATCGGCAATGGCTTTCGCAAGTCGTCTCAGAGAATCGCGGGTTAAGACTTCTCCGGGCAGCGGCAGATGCTTCAAAGAGATGATGTGATCATCGCTGGCGCCACCCGCAGCTAAAGATGCGTTGATTCCGCATTCTTTCAATGCATTAACCAAAAGAGGAACACTACGGGAGGGCCCGCCATGGTTTGCAGCAATGCTGGGAATTACATGCAGGACTCGCACGTCAGTTCCGCGTTAGTGACAAATAACCTGGTTTCATTCCCCTGCACACTATACGTTCACGCCAGTCGAATTGAAGGACGGTCGACGCTCGACGTCCGATGTCCTTCTAATTATTCGCTTGCCGGCATCCGTCCGTTCTATTTGGGAGTTCAGAATCTCTATCGCGCGGCTCAATGGCCATTTTTCTGCGGTGGCGCGAGCGGCGATAGAAGCCTCGCGAAGACGCGAGCGGTCGTGCGCAAACGCTGCGATTTGAGTTGCGAGAGTCTCGGCGTCTCCAACCTTATGAAACAGAACTGCCCCGGTGTCTTCATTTCGATCGATCGCCGCGATGACTCCATCAGAAGCCAGAACGGGACGGCCCGCGGCCATGGCTTCGAGAACAACTGCGCTGTACCCTTCGAAGTTGCTGGTAACCACCAGCGCATCTGCGGCCCTGATCTCCCGTAATGCATCGTCGGCCTCGAGCCAGCCCAGGAAGGTGACTTGATCCTGACAGCCGGTTGTACGAACCAGTTGCTCGAGAGAATTTCGTTCGGGCCCGTCGCCGGCGATGGTAAGGTGAGCAATTGGATGACCTGCACGATCGTTAGCGATTGCAACAGCACGGATCGCAATATCAAATTGCTTAACCGAAACCACACGCCCTATCGCGATAAGACGTAACGGCTTAATACCTGTCTCGCCGTTCGGGCAACCAGCAGGCAGTAGCCAGTTTGCCGGCAACTCGGTCCAATAAGGAAACACAACTGTCCTCTCTTCCTTGATTCCCGAGGAGATAAGATGTCGACGTGTAGGTTCGCCACACGCGAGAAAGCCGACTGCCAACTTACTGACTAAGGAAAGATAAATCTGGCGAACCAACTTAATGATCGGCCCGCGGTTTCGCGGATGCGGATGATCGGCCCAAATGAAAACTGGGACGCGGAGTAAGGCTGTAATAAACAAAACGCGAACTGTCATCGGAGACCGCCATCCACCCAGAATTACCACTGCGGCTGAATCAGATCGCAGCGCACGAAACAATTGACCGTATCCATCTTTATTCAGGTAGCGCCTTTGAAGATCAGACCCCGTATTCGATTTATAAGGGAACTCCAAATGTTCACTTTCGGCGAACCACACGATAAAGTCGGACCCGTAATGTTCTTGTAGAGCCCGACAAAGGGTTTGTTGATATTGCAACGGCAGCCAGGTTAAGAGATGAATCATCCAATCAGGAACGACGACTTACGTGAAGCGAATCAGTTCACCGTGGCGTGCAGCGGCCGGCCTCCAAGTCATCGTCCGCTCGCTTACCAGCCTTCTCTAATCGTCCAGCTAAAATATCAGCTTCGATCTGGCGATCCCATTGGTTAGCGAGATACTCTTCAAACCAATCTGCGAATCGAGCCAAGTCGTCAGGAGACAGATGCGAGACTACGACTTCAAGTTCCTCAACACTCATATCTAATTTTCAGGAACGCTGTTTGTCGTTAGCTCGTCATGACCCGGTAATTAGATTCGACATTCTTGCGCCCAACTATGGACATGCCACGTGCGGGAGATCGATAGACATCCCGGACTCCGGCAGAACGTAATGCAGTCATCACATCCTTTTCGTTTTGAGGGTATTCATGGACTGCGGCATATGAATCGAACGTGTCCAGGAGCGTCCATTCGAATTGCTCGCGCAGAGACAGCTTCCCCCAATAGTGACGACTCGAGATTGGAATCAGTGGCAAACCTTTGCGAAGTCCCGGAACCAGGGAGAGCGCGGCGGTTAGCGGAAAAAGCAGGCAGACTGCAAAAAGGCTGAAATCATAATTGACTTTGAGAGGAAGATGAGAAGTCAGATGCCTCAGCAGATTTCGAATCATCAGAAAGCGCGTCCATCTCTTCTCGTAAATCCAAAGTGCCAGTCTCCCATCGGGTTTGAGATATTGAGGAAGCGAACGGATTGCCAAACCCGGGTCAGGCGTGTGCTGAAGCACGCCCAGAGAAAAGATCCGATCGAAAGAACTGGATCGAAACGGCAATTTGTAAATTGAAGCTTGAACAATATCGATTTCATGGCCAAGCTCTTTCATGTTTCGCGCGCAAGCGTCGACAGCTTCACTGATGTCAACCGCAACAACTCTCGCGCCCCAATCACACGCGATCGCCGAAAATCTACCGGCGCCGCAACCTGCGTCCAGAATCAACGAGCCCTTCAGTTTCTCTGGTTGCCAGCCGGTCTCGTTGGCAAAACGGGTTTCCGACTCTCTTAATCCGTTAAAGGCGTCGATCTGAGTGCGGCGAAACTTCTCCCATTGCCAGCCGAAGTTTTGGCAATACTGTTGCTCATCTGAAACGAATCGCGGGATTCCTCTAACGATTGGAAATGCTCCATGGCATTTCGCGCAGCTGAGCGATCCCAATTCAACGAAGCCATCGCGGCCTTCCACTATGCTAAGGTCAAGCTCGGTGCAGCAGTCGGGACAAACGAGAAACGAAGCGAAGGTCGATTTCATCGGGGAGAAAGCGCTGTGACGCTGGGCTGAATTCCGGGCTTGCGGATCAAGAGTTGTTTTCTACGAAGAGTGAGAAATTTCGCCAGGGCGAGAGGAACGACGATTATCTGAAGTCCCATATAAAACATTTCAGGGACTCCACCGCGGACAATCATCGCCACCCAGACGACAGCCATGCCAGCGATTTGAAGCCGAAGAGGATTGTTCTGATGCATTCGCCCAATATAGCGATCGCCTCGACGGCATCCCAGACCCAGTATTGCACCCCAGAGAAAAGCTCCGGATAGTCCAAAATTTCCGTAACCTTCTCCCGTTAACCCTACGGCAATACTTGCCGCGCGCGCCTGGAGTGTTTCGCCATTAAGAGTGTTCATGTAAATGCCAAATGGGTAGGGCTTATCCGGCCAAATGGTCCGCGGCACCCAACCAAGCACTAAAGGGACGATCGATTCCCCATATGCGTACGGAATCTTTTCCGGAAAACTTTCGACAACCACCGCTGTGGTTGAGTAGACGTCAAACGCCTCTTGAGCCGTTATGACAGGTGACATCTCTTCGATGCCACCCTCATAATTTCGTATGTCTGAGCCTCTCATCGCCGTCATAACTCCCCAGACTGCTACGACAAGAATGATCGCGGAGACTGCGCCAATCCACTTATAGACTTTCTCCAGCTTGAGTCTCGACAGCTTGGTCCATATGAATACCGACAGAGGAACGAACGAGTACAAGAACACTGCCCTCGAACCACTGAGAAAACCAACAGCAGCACAGCCAATGACAGCACCCCAGCAGATTAAGACTCCTCGCATCGTCAAGCGTCGAAACGTTAAGAGCAATGAGCCCGCACTAGCGGCCAGAAAGACACCGGTGCTTAGGGCCAGCACCAGATATCCGGGACTGGAAACTGTTTCACTTTGACCACCTTCAATTACTCCGCGCATTGTCAGCACCACTGACGCGATTGGCGCTTGTACCGCGGTCGCATAATCCCATACGCTGAGAAACCAGGCGCCCATGCCGACAAATACGAAACCATAAAGCCAGCGCCGCTGTCTTTCTGTTACTTGCATGGGTTGGACTGCGGCATGTTTTGTCGACTTAGAGGTCGGCAGGATTTGGTACATCAATTCGAAGCCGCAGATTGTCAGAAACAGCGCCCACGCGAGGAGGTTGTGAATCTCGTCTGGGATATCCGGGTTCACCTTCTCTGGAGAAAGGATTGGAAATGAAAGAAAGAAGGCGAGGATGCCTAAGTAAAAGCCGACTCTCATGAACTGCTCTGTTGCTTCTTCTTTTCTCGCTCGGATGAAAAAAAGAAGTCCCGCGCAAAGACTCGCCACCATGAGAGGGCCGACAAAAGGTGGGCGGCTATCAGCCAGGACAGGGCGTATCAGCGCTAGCGTAATAAATGCCGCGAACGATAATGCCGCCAACCGCGTAACTGAGTAGGTTCCAAACTTATTCTTCATTGAAGAACCTGGGTTTCCAGTTCACCGACAGCTGTTCGCCTACCAATGCATGCGCCCGACGATTCCAATGTCCATCAACCGGAAAAACGCACTGGGCAGTTGATTCGCAACGCTGTAGCCAGGGAGTCGAATCCAAAAAACCAACCTCATTTTGCTGACACCATCTTGCAATGGATTCTTTGACTACGAAACGGCCATCATTTCTCAACCCTCCCTTCCTGATAATCTGGTCCCAGGTTTTCTCGTCCCACTCAGGAACTGTTGGAATATACAAGACGGTTAACGGGCGAGGGCCCGCGGACCGTTTGAACTCAGCGAGCGCACGTTCCGTCGCGGGCCAGAACGGAGTTAATCTTCCGGCGGAATAGATGCCAGAGGGCGTGATAGTTGCGAATGCACGAATTGCACTCACCCATGCGAAAGTTGCCAAACGAGAGTGCTCTCGCAGCCAATCTTTGAGGCCTGAAGAACCGGCTATCACCTTCGGTCGGCCGGAATTCAAGTCTGAATACTCTTCAACGTTGTCTTCAACATCATTTCCGCCATAGAAGACCAAAATGATCTCATCGAGATCGTATTTGTTATTGACTCCGTTAAGCATTTGAGATTCACACAACGTGCCGCAAACGGGACTGGCAATATTCCACGCGGTGAGGTTGGGAAATTGTTCCTGCATTTTCGCCAGCCAAACATCCTGGAAGCGCTGACTCTGCTCAACTCCAACACCAGCTGTGAATGAATCGCCGACGAATCCCACACGCCACTCATTCTTTGTCTTAGGACCAGGGTCACTTTCCCGAAAGCCATCACCATTTACTGACCAGTTAACGTCATAATCGTAATGCTTAAGACTGCCTTTGGTCTTAGGAGGATAGGCACCTCCATTCACACCTGGAGTTCTTAAAGCCACCGGCCCGGATCCGTTCACGTAAAGTCCCGGCGCCGGCCAACCCCACAGTCTCAATGCGAATTCTGCGACCATTAACGCGACAAACAGACTCGCAAAGACAGTCAAGAAACTGTAAACACGGTGCCGGCGCGGCGACTGATTTAAGGTGTTTGAAACCAAGTTCGGTTCGGGATTAATCGCTGGAGACCGTAGCGTAAGTTCAGTTTTCACGTAGTTCTGGTTGACGCGAGATAATTCTTAAAAACGGTTGGCGCAGACTTCAATTCATCAATTGCAGATCTTGTGGTGTTGGGAAGAAACCCGCGCGCCTGGGCAGCTTTGAAAAGTGCAACCACAGTCAGGGAAACCAAAAGGAACTGCAGTGCGGTGACCAGCACAAGATCGTTTGGGCGTGCCATGCGAATCAATGCCAACAAACAAAGAATCGCAATCACTCCATCTCCCAGAAGGCATATCTTGATCGCAGCTGATGGTAGGCGGTCCATTTTCTTTAAGGCTGCCAAAACAGCAATTTGTGAAAAGACTTGCGAGCATAACCACGCCGCAGCGCCGCCGGCTGCCCCATACCGCCCAGAAAAAACGACGGCCAGCAACATTAGAACTACGGCAGCGGCGATGTTGATAGCAACAGAAGTTTTAACACTGAACATTAGAAGCGCATTTGCGGCCGGGATATAAGTCAGTTGCACAACTGCTGTTGCCAATAGCAATGAACAAGCCACTTGGGCTGGAATGAATGCGGCGCCATAGAGTCGCAACACCCATGGCAATGCAAGCAGTGCGATTCCCGCTGGCACAACCGCCAGCGCGACGTTGAGAAATGTCGAAGCTGAGATAACCCGTTGCTGTTCGGGAACTGTCGTCGTGCGCGCAAGCGTAGGAAGTACTAATTGTGCTGCCAGGGTTGGCGCTTGCGAGGCAAGAACGCGTAGCTGGCTTCCTACCACAAAGTATCCCATCTCTTGAAACGAGGCGTCGTACCTGGTAATCGCTACGATGACACACCAACTCGCAAGTCCAAGAACGATGGTATTTATCTGTTGCGCGTTCCCAAACAAAACCACGTCGCGCGTCCGCGGCGCAACTGGCTCTGCCAGGCCGGTCGGTGGTAACGGCATTAGCGCGCGGCGAGATTTAACCGTCGTGAAAAGAATTCCCAGGGCTATGGCTACAGCGTAGCCGACGATCATCGCAGATGCCCCATAATGGGCCCCGACCGACACCGCCATAAGCATCAAAGTGCCGGATACAATCGACAGCCAAAGCAAACCGGTAAAGTTATGAAGACTGATGAGTACACCGGTTAGGCTTTCGTACAAAATGAAAACTAAAGAAGACAAAGCCGCCAGCCCCAGAAGACTCTTGAGATTCTCATTCTTTAAGATGAACCTGGCTGCGAATTCTGATCCCAGGAAAAGAACCAAGCACGAGGCAAACGCTCCGACGGCTGAGAAGATGATTACCAGACGCAGGACTTTGCGATAAGCTTGGGTGTTTCGAGGGAACTGGCCAACATAACGTAACGCGACTGTCCCTACGCCGGTGCTCATGAATCCGCCTATGAGTCCCGCGGTAGACAGGGCCACCGAGTATTCGCCCAGAATAGACGCTCCCCCGATTCGAGCAGCCAGCGCTGTTGTCATAAAACCGAATAGGCGTTGCAGAGCAACAGCGAAGCCTAAAAGTACTCCTCCTCCGAGGAACAATTGGCGTAGGCTAAGCTGTGAAGACGCCAGCGCAGTCGATTTGTCCAACACTACGATTTCAGACTCTGGAGTCACTGGGAGAATTGAGGTGATGGGACGGCTCGTAGTCACATCGGTTTCAACCAGAGGCTTGTGTCGGTAACGCCGCTGGTCGTCCACACGTATCGCCAATCCTGGACTTCAGCCAAAAACGTCTTCCATGCATTAGACGCAGGACCGTCGCTTTCGCGGCGAGAGTTTGGGGATCTACTTTTACAAGGGAGGTACCAGTTGCAGTTGTCGATAATTAAGATGCCACCAGGCTTCAGCAGGGCAAGGGATGCTAAAGCACAAGCATCACGCGCCATTCCGTCGACTAAACAAAAATCAAGGCTTTCCGGTTGTATTCCATCAGCGAGAGACACGTATTCAGATTCGTCTTTGCGAAGGCAATAATCGACATTGCTGAAACCCTTCTCCTGAAGCTCAACCGTTACTTTTTGAAACCATGCCTCGTTGTGTTCCACGCTAATTAATCGTCCGACTCTTGCGGCCAACCATATCGTGCTGCGACCTGAGCCCCATTCCAGTCCGCAATCACCCGGCCTAAGCCAGGAGCTGAGAATCGTGATCATTAATCGCGTCAGCCAGGGCGCGTCAGGATGACGACGCTCGAAGACCATTACGCTTAGACGATCACGAACGTATCGAGCATTCCAGTGACGAAAAGTTCTCATCATGCCGGAAGATTTGCTTGCGAAGGTCGATCCCTCAAGCGCTCGCGGCGCGCTCACTCACTGACGTCTTCTTCCGGAACATCACCGCTGTAATACGCCTGGTGGTAATAACGCGGGTAGTAGTAATAGTAATCATGCGAGCGGACGTTCACGTTGTTCAGCACGACGCCGAAAATTTTGGCGCCCACGTCCGTCAGCAATTGCCGCGAGCGGCGCACCACGCTGCGCGAGCTCTTGCCGCCGTACACCACCAGAAGCACGCCGTCCACCATCGACCCAATCAAAACACCGTCCGTGAACGAGGTGATTGGCGGAGAGTCGACAATCACATGCGTAAACGAGTTGCCGAGTACGGACAGCAATTTGCGCATCTGGTCTGACCCAATCAGTTCGGCCGGGTTCGGCGGAATTGGTCCCGAGGCGAGAATGTTTAGTCCGGTGTCTTTATCCCGCGAAATAAAGTTAAGAATTTCCTTTTCGCCCATCTCGGTCGACAGGATCGAGCTCAGGCCCTTCCGGTCAGGCAGATCAAAAATCGAGCGCAAACGCGGACGGCGCATGTCGGCATCGATAATCACCACGCTGGCGCCCGTTTGCGCGAGCGTGATCGCAGTGTTCACCGCCGTCGTTGTCTTCCCTTCGCCCGGCAGACTGGAAGTGATCAAAAGGCTCCTGGGCGCGCGGCCCGCGCTGGATAGCAATATCGCCGTTCGCAGCTGGCGGTAAGCCTCGGCGAGCGCCGATCGTCCATTTACATTAATCAGCAATTCGGGATTGCCGTTGCTGTTGCCGTTTCGCTTTTGCAACGCGGTCGCGGAGGACAGCCGACGCCGGCGGCCAATGCCACTGGCCATCGAGGGAATAACCGCGAGCGAAGGCAGGCGCAGGAACTTCTCGACATCATCAACTGAATGGACACTGTCATCGAGATATTCGAGGAACAGCGCGAGCCCGACGCCCAGCGCCAAAGACAAGACAAACGCCAGCATCACCGAACGCGTCCGCGCGGGCCCAACCGGAAAGTCGGGAACGATTGCATAATCCGAAATTGCAATGTTGTTCGGCCGTCCAGTGACAACCACGTCGTTCTCTTTCGAACGCTGCAACAAACTATCCAGCAATCCCCGGTTGGTATCGACCTGCTGCTGCAGAATTCGATAGTTGATCGCCGCTTCGTTTTGTGTGACGGTTTCCGCCTTTTGCTGATTGAAAGATTTGCGCAGCGAATCTTCTCGTTCCTGGGCCTGGCGATACTTCGTTTCCAAATTCGTCAGCAGCGTGCTGGCGTGGCGGCTCTTGGTTTCCTTTAAATGAGATTCGAGGGCCACGATCTGCTGGGTGATCTCTTTGACTTCGGGCGCTTCCTCCGTGGCGTCCACCAGCAGTTTGGCGCGTTCCTGCTTCAGATCCGCGAGCTTTGCTTCGGTTTGATTTTCATCTTTGGTGGCCGCGTCAGCCAACGCCGCTGCCGCGCCGGGCATCTTTGCCGCGTTGAATTCGGCTTCCGCCAGCTTCCGATCATTCTCTGCCGACAACAGGTCCTTATTTAAACCCGAGAGCCGTTCGACAACGGTATTTTGATTGTCGTTGAGGGAAAGAATCTTGTTGTCTTTGGCATAATTGACCAGCTTTTCTTCATCCGCGCGAATCTGCGCCTGAAGTTCGGCAACTCGCTTGGACAGGAATTCGCCGGTTGTGCTGTTGGTTTCGTTTCGCTTCTCGAGATTCGCGTGCACGAAAGTTTCGGCGATCCAATTGGCTACTTTGGCGGCGATCTCCGGATCGCCATGTTGAAAAGTGATGTCGATTAGACGCGTCTCTTTGTAATAACCGGCACGAGTTTCGCGGACTGGCTCGACTTTCAAACCGGCCTGCAGGCCCATCACGAAAGGCGCCATCCGGCGGGCTTCAGCCTCGTCATAGTTGGTCGATTCGGACTCGATGCTGGAGGCGAGCGGCAGCGCCTCAGGCTGTTTGGCCGAGTCGTCATTGCGCCTGCCGCCAAAACCGAGCATTTGCGCAATGACCTTGAAAGTTGAGCGCGAGTTGGACTGCGGGCGCAGAAATGCTTCGTTGTGCTCCAGGTTCAGCGTCTTTACCACGCGACGCAGAAGCCCGGGGCTGGTAAGAATTTGCAGTTGCGTGTTGAAGTAGGCGGGATCGTTTACCGGGCTATATATATAAGGAGTGTTCTTGCCGGCGGCGTACATCGGGTTGTTTTCCAAATCGACCTGAACCTGCGCTTTCGACTCGTAAACATCGGGTTTGCGCGCCACATAGATCGTCGCCAAAGTGGTAATCAGCGCCGCCATGCCGATGACCAGCCAGAGCCGTTTGCGCACGGCTCGCCAATAGTCCAGCAGGTGGACTTCACCATCAGCCCCGTCACCGTCATATCCGTAGCTCGAAGACCGTGAATATGGCGGCGAATCGCTACGGGAAGCGAGGGATTCGATATCAGCTTCTCGCCGCGTTAGTTCATTTGATTCTTTCATTGTTCGAGCCTTTTTCTTCGTCCAATGTCCAACGTCCAATGTCCAATGTCCAGGGATGTGATTTTGACGTTGGACTTTGGACGTTAGACTTTGGACCTTCGTTATGGAATTACCCTTACTGGAAGTTGCGCGGCCGCCGGTGCAACTGCGCCGAGCAAACTGCGTATCAAGCTCTTACTCGTTGATGTGGGAACCTCGACAATATCGTTTGGCAACAGGGCGACATCCTCAGCTTGTTTGCGCGCGATGGCGCCCAGATTCACGATGATCTCCTGCTTGGTGTTAGTTCCCGGCGCTTGCCTGATAATCCGAACATGATCTGTCTTCGCGTCCTGCACTGGTCCGCCGGCCATCGCGACCGCCCGCGACACACTGATTGGATCTTTCATCGGCAGAGCCTGTGGATGATAAACATTGCCGACGACATAGACCTGATCGGCTTCGGGAACAGTCACAATGTCACCGGGCTGAACGAAGGGGTTGGCCTTTGGCTCGCCTCGCAGGGTGTCGTTCAGGCGCAAGCTGATAAAGCCGGCACTTTCTTCACCAGGCGTCGCCGTCTCTTCACAAGCCTGCGCCCGAGGGTTCCTCACAATATTAATAGTCTGTCCAGCTTTATCCGACGGCCCCTTGGCGTAGGTGAGTAATTCGAGCAGCCTGATGCGGCGCTGCATTTGATAGCGGCCCTGGTCGTTGATGGCCCCGATTACCGCAACTTCGCGGGAATGATATTCCTTCACGAACACATCGACCTGAGGATCGCGATAGTACTTCAGATAACCGGTAGCGATGTCTTTCGCGAGCTCGCCTTCCGTTTTGCAAGCCGCCTGGATGTCGCCCTTGATCAGAGGCATATGAATCATGCCGCCTTCATCAACCCGCACATTTTCGCGCGACAGCTCGGGATGTTTCAGGATGCGGATGTCGAGGACCTCGCCGGGCCCAATCCGATAACGATTGGGCTGGGCAATGTCCGCCGCCGAGCCGTCCGTATTACCGGGCTGCTGACCTCGAACCAATGGACAAGCGACGGCCAGCGCCATGAGCATCAAAATGTAGCTTGCCGCCCGGTATTTCACGTTTCTCGGAATCTTGTTCATGATGATTTCTACTTGCCTCCCAGGCCGATCCGCCGCGATAAAAGGGCTTCTCGCATGTGATTCGGCCGAGCCAGATTCAAAACTGTATTGCTAACCAGCACCATCAAATCGTCGTACTCGCGCACGTAGGTCCCGGTCAAAGGCTTGTCCTGCGTCTTGACGATCACCCCGTCACGCACCCACTGCCAGAATTGTTTCTGCGTGGTCCAGAACTCTTTCCGATCGCGGCAAACGATGAGCGCCGTTTTTTTCTTCTTGACCTTTTTCTTCTTGTCTTTCTTTGTCATATCACCCTTTGGGTTTGCTTCGAGTGGCAATGCCGAAATCTAAACACACTTGTACGACATGCATGGCCTCGCGGAAGTCTATTCCGGCGAGAGACGCAGCGACCCGAAGGAAACCTCTCAAGCGAGGCAGCGCCAAATTTTCAAATCAGCAAGCCGCAGAAAGCATTGCGACCTGGTGTTCGGTTCGGTCATCACGCATTAAGACCGTTATCACCATCGCGGAACAATCGAGAGACCAGCTCGGCGCGCCGCTTCACGCCGAATTTCACAAAAATATTTCGCAGGTGGAACTTCACCGTCTGCTCACTTACCTGTAGACGCGCCCCAATCTCGGCATTCGTCAGACCCTGGGCACAACAAAGCGCCACCTGCGCTTCGCGCCGGCTCAAACTCTTCACATCTACAACCCGACGAATTGCGCGGCCGAGTGAAGCCACGCCCTGTTCAATTTCCACCTCTTTCGGGTAAGCCGGCAGGCCCACCGCTCGCCGGCGCGCCAGAATCTCTTCGGGAGTGAAAACAAGGTAGACGGTAGGCGGCTGATGATTGCCGTTATCACCCGCGACTTTCTGGCGTTCGATGCTCAACTTGTTCATTAGTCCGGCGAGTCCGCGGCGCACACTACTGTAGGCATTTACGCCCGTTAGGCTCATCAAGCGGCGGGTCGAAAACGAGGCGACGCGGGTGCCGACGCTTGAGATTTCAGCGAGCATCGCCGCGTAGAGCTGGTGCTCGATCGCGGTGTGGCTCAACTCGACCAGGGCCATCGCCTGGCCGTCAACGGGCTGTTCCGATTCCTCGACTAAAGAGTAGGTTGCTGAGGCGAATGCCATCTCACGAAACCCTGGAAGCTCTTAAAAATTCTGGTTTGCGGAAATCGCGGAAGGAGGTGAGACCATCAGTCAAACCTGGTTCTGGCGAAACACCCGCGAGTCAACTCCAATTACAATTAAGCGAAGGCCGCTATGAAATACTCTGTTAATGACATGCGAGCTGTAGCAATTTCTTTGCTGGACGCGCAGCAGCGGCCACAAACACTTTGTTTAGGCGCAAGAGACTAATTCTTTGCTCGGGGATGTGTCAAGAGATTTGTATTAAACCCTCAGTTAATTCAGTCCGAATGCTTGCTTCCGCCGATACGCTCGATGTACCTTGCCTTTCCGTCGAATTAGTCCGGGCCAGGAGAACTGCGCCAATAAACAATGACATCAGGTAACCCCACGCCAATGATCCGCCAATATCGGGAGCTAAAGGCGAAACATCCCGGAACATTGCTGTTTTTTCGGCTCGGCGACTTTTACGAGTTGTTTTTCGAGGATGCCGTCGTCGGGTCGCGTGAACTGCAAATTACTTTAACCGCTCGTCACAAGGAACGAGGCGATCCCATTCCGATGTGCGGCGTACCGCATCACTCGGCGGCTAATTACATCGCGAAGCTGGTGAGAAAAGGTTATCGCGTTGCCGTTTGCGAACAGACCGAGGATCCTTCCAAAGCAAAGAAGCTGGTTCGCCGCGAAGTGGTCCGGATTGTTACGCCGGGAACACCAATCGATCCGCAACTACTCGAAGCCCGCGAGGCAATTTACCTGGCCGCTGTCTGTGCGCACGGCGAAACTGTTGGCGCAGCGTTTCTCGATATCTCGACCGGCGAATTTCGCGCCACGCAGGCCAGTGGCGCGAATGCGTGGGTCCGTATTGTCGCCGACATCGAATCGTATGCGCCGAGGGAGCTGCTGTTTCCATCGTCGCTCGCGCCTTTGGTTCAGGCCGGCTTCAACGCCGCGCCGCGAACCGCACCGCTACCACTCGGTCAAGCAGAAGGCAGTAGGCAGGAAGCAGGAGGCAGTAGGCAGAAGGCAGAAGGCAGAGAGCCGAACGTGAGCGAGAATGCAAACGCACATGAGACTACCTCGATCATCGGTGGTTTGGATGGGCCGTTCCTGACGGTCGGCTCGCTGCAGGCCACGTTAACACCTCTCGACGATTGGCTCTGGCAAACCGACGAGAGTTCTTCGCTCCTGATCAAACAATTCGGCGTTCGGTCGCTTGATGGTTATGGCTTAAACGGGAAGAGCGAAGCAATCAGGGCGGCAGGCGCCTGCCTGCGATATGCGCAGGATACTCAGCGCGGAAACGCAACGCATATCAGCGATATCGTTTATTTCGAGCCGCAGGATCATTTAGTTCTCGACAACATCACCGTGCGAAACCTGGAGCTGGTCGAATCCCTGGGCGGCACCGGCCAGGGCCGCTCGCTCCTGGATGTGATCGATGAAACCGTAACCGGGATGGGCGCGCGTCTCTTACGATCATGGCTCCTCCGCCCCTCGATTAGTCGCGGCGAAGTTGAGGCTCGCCAGGGGGCAGTATCTGAGCTGCATGCCTCGCACATTAAGCGCGACGGTTTGCGTTCGCGACTGAAAGAGGTCGCGGACATCGAGCGTCTCGTTGGGCGCCTGAACCTCGGCTCCGCGTCCCCGCGCGATCTCCTCGGACTGCGCCGCTCGCTCGATCAGGTTCCCTACGTTCGCGAAGCGCTCGCGAACTCGCAATCGTCGCTGCTGCAAGTATTGAACGAAACGGCTGATGAGCTGGCGGATATGCGCTCGCTCATCGCGGCGTCAATCCAGGACGATCCGCCGGCGCGGATTGTTGATGGCGGGGCGATTCGCGAAGGGTACTCAACTGAACTCGACGAGTTGCGCTCGCTCAGCCGAAACGCCAAGCAAACAATCGCCGCCATGGAGGCGGACGAGCGCATGCGAACGGGCATCGGCTCACTGCGGATTCGCTACAACAACGTATTTGGTTACTTCATAGAAGTTTCCAAAGCCAACGCGGCGCGCGTGCCCGCTCACTTCGAGCGGAAGCAAACGCTGGCCAATGCTGAAAGATTTTCAACGCCTGAGTTGAAAGAATGGGAGAGCAAGGTGCTCGGCGCGGAAGACCGCATCCAGCAGCTCGAGACCGAGTTATTTGATTTGATTTGCCGGCAAGTCAGCGCGGAGACGTCGAGAATTCAGGCAACCGCGCGCGTCCTGGCTTGCCTCGATGCGTTGTCATCGTTGGCTGAAACGGCGGTCCGGCGGGCTTATGTGCGACCCGTTATGCATGATGGCGACGAGATTGAGATAGTCCACGGCCGGCATCCGGTGATTGAAGTTTTCAATCCGGAGCCCTTCGTTCCCAACAGCATCTATCTCAACAACTCCACGGATCGTCTGCTGATCATTACGGGGCCGAATATGGGCGGCAAGAGCACCGTACTCAGACAGGCAGGAATCATTTGCATTCTCGCCCAGATGGGTTCGTTTGTGCCGGCGGACAAAGCGCGTCTGCCTTTGCTGGATCGCGTGTGGACTCGCGTGGGCGCGTCCGATGATCTGGCGCGTGGCCGATCAACTTTCATGGTTGAAATGACCGAGACGGCGGCGATCCTGCATAACGCTACGCCGCGTTCGCTGGTGCTGCTCGACGAGATCGGACGCGGCACCGCGACGTTTGACGGATTATCAATCGCCTGGGCGGTCGCGGAATATCTTCATGATTCTCCCGAGCACGCCGCGAAGACTCTGTTTGCGACGCACTATCACGAACTGACAGAACTGGCCGAGAGATTGCCCGGCGCGCAGAACTATCAGATCACCGCAACTGAGCGCGAAGGCGAGGTCGTGTTTCTTCACCGCCTCGAGCGCGGCCGGGCGTCAAAATCTTACGGCATCGAAGTGGCTCGGCTCGCAGGCATGCCGCCGGCGACTCTCGCTCGCGCCCGCGACGTGTTGCAAAGACTTGAGCGTTATGAACTGGATGTTTTCGCGGAAGAAGTTGCGATTAATGAAGCGGCCGCGGCCGCCGCCGCGGCAACCTCAGTCAGCACCGAAGAAGATCGGGCCCTCACGAAGGCCGCGACCCGCGTCGCGCGCCGCCGCGTCGCAGCGCAGACGTCCTTATTTGACTTAGCCAATCAGAAGATTGCCGATGAATTGCGCGAGGCGAATGTCGAAAAGATGTCGGCAGAGGAAGCGAAAGAACTCGTCGAAAGACTGCAGAGAGATCTGATGTAATGGCAGAAACCCGACCGTAAGGGAGGGTGCAAAGGCAGAAACCCGACCGTAAGGGAGGGTGCAAAGGCAGAAACCCGACCGTAAGGGAGGGTGCAAAGGCAGAAACCCGACCGTAAGGGAGGGTGCGGAGAAACACTCCCATGTACGACTCCGACTTTGAGCGCAACGAATTCCCGCTTGCTTATCTGATTACGATTGGGTGTTTGGCGGCTGGCTGCACGGCGACAAACGTCAATCGGTTGATCGTCACGGTCTCAATATTTACGGACGACGCCGACGGCTGGAAAACTCGAAACTCAAAAGTATGATGAAACAGAATATGGTTCAAGAGCCGGTCGTCTTAGATCCAAGACAGCGGAAGGTAGTTAAAGAAGCTATCAAGGAAGTCTGTAACCATCGTGGGTTTGACTTGTGGGCGGTTAACGTTCTGACGAATCACGCGCACGCGGTCGTCTCTGCCCAATCAAAGCCGGAGCCAATCGCTGATGCGTTTAAGGCTTATTCGACGCGGAAACTTCGACGTACTGGATTGATCGGAGCCGACACTCGTCCCTGGGCACGAGGAAGGAGTCGCCGGTACTTATGGAAGCCACAAGACGTTGCGCGAGCAATTTTCTATGTGCTCTATGGGCAAGGCGACCTACCCGATTTTGATGACGAGTGAATTTGCACCCTAACGGTCGAGTTTCGCATTAGTTTCTGCGATGCACCCTCTGCGCCGCACCCTCCCTAACGGTCGGGTTTCTGCCTTAGTTTCTGCGATGCACCCTCCCTAACGGTCGAGTTTCGCATTAGTTTCTGCGATGCACCCTCTGCGCCGCACCCTCCCTAACGGTCGGGTTTCTGCCTTAGTTTCTGCGATGCACCCTCCCTAACGGTCGGGTTTCTGCCTTTGCGGGCTCCCCGATGTTAGCGCTCGCGCATCCTGATGGCTTCAGTTTTGAGGACTAATGAATCCGCACCCTCCCTAACGGTCGGGTTTCTGCCTTATGACGCCTTCGCGGCGTCGCGGATGACGAGGTCAAAGGTTCCGGGTGCAACCTTGCGAAAGCGGGTGTTGCGGTTGAGTGAGACCGCAATGCTGATCGTGGGATTGTTGCCGGTGAAACTGAAACCACCTTCGATCAGTTGGTTGTAAATCTCGTTTACATGCAAGGGGCCGCCGGCTTCCCGGAGGATCATCGTCGCCGCCTGTGGGATGGTGCGATCGTAAAAACGATCGCTGATGGTTTCGATGTCTGTCTTGATCGCCGGAACGTTATGTCGCTGGGCGGCTGAAGGCTGTGAAAGCTCAGCATGGGCCAGACGTCGCTGCAGTTCGACCTCGAGCTCGCCGACTGAAGTTGTCCCTACCCTGGTCGAGGGACCGCTCATCACATTCGACAGTAAGCGAAATATCGCCGCCTCAGTCTGACCTGCGAGGGTGTCCATCTCTACCAGCTCGCCGCGAATTATTTCAGCTTCCGCTTCGAGTTCCGCCAGGCGCGCCGCCAGCCGCGTCCGTGCCGCTCGCGATTGGCGCAAGCTTTGTTCGAGCCGGGCGATGAGCGTTTCGTTAGCCATTAGTCATTGCCGATTTTAGATTGCCAATTGCCGATTGGCAATAGATTTCGGGAGCTCCACTTCAAGGCCGTCTTATCAAATATTGGACAATCCTGATGGTTGCAACCAGAGCTGGACCAAACATGATGCTGAACAACGAAGTGACAAGTAACTTGAAGTAGCCAGGAAACTCTTCTCGATACCAGAGCACGTCATTGGAATAGACATTGTAGTGCAAATCATGGCCCCAGTTGATCCAAAACAGTATTCCAACGGGCACAGCAATACTCGCAACGGTGAACACGAAACGATAAGAAGCCCGGCGTTTAGGGGATCCAGATGTGTTAACTCTTTCCTGACTCATGGAAATAAGTTATAGACCTGTGAAAACATGCGGGTTCGGAAGAAACTCCTCAAGGTCTCCTGCTTGGGGCGCCATAACGCCTCCCATTTGGGCTTGCTTCGTAAATCAAATCGGCAATTGGAAATCGACAATCGGCAATGTTTACCGGTCGCGCTCGACAATATAGGCAGGAATCGACGACAGGACCTGAGCATAGGGTGATTCCTTCAAGCCATTGAGTGATAGTCTGGCGGCGGTCGCGTATTCATTCGCGCGCTCGAACGCCAGCTGCAAAGCTCCGCTTTCCTGCATTGCTTCCCACAACGAAGCGCGCGTCATGTTTGCATAACTGGCTTTACTAATCACTGTCTGTAAAGCCGGACGCAACTCAGGCGCGCGTTGCAGCAGAAAAATTAGTGGCAGCGAAACCTTGCCTTCCAGCAAATCAGCACCGGCGGGCTTACCCAGCACTTCTTCAGTCCCGGTAAAATCCAGGAGATCGTCGATTAACTGAAACGCTACGCCGAGGTTCATGCCATAGTCGCGCAGGTTCCTTTGCGTATCCGCATCGGCATCCCCGAGCAGAGCGCCGATTTCGCAGCAGGCGCTGAAAAGGTAGGCGGTTTTGCGGGCGATGACGTCGAAGTATTGTTCTTCGGAAATGTCTGTACGGCCCAGAAGAGTAAGTTGCAGCAGCTCGCCTTCGGTCATCTTCCGGGTTACGGCTGTAAGAATGTCGAGAATGGGCAGCGAGCGTTCGGCCAGGCTGGTTTCAAACGCCGACATGTAAAGCCAGTCGCCCATCAACACAGCGGTTTGATTACCGAACTCTGAATTAATCGAAGGACGATTGCGACGGGTCTCGGCTTTGTCGATTACATCGTCATGCACCAGCGTCGCGGTGTGCAAAAACTCCATCACTGTAGCCATGCGAATCGAACTCTGATTTGCGCCGTCGCCACCGGCCGCATAGTTCGAGAGAATCGTCAACGCGGGCCGGACTCGTTTGCCCCCGGAACGGCGCAAATAATCGCCAATGTAAGCGATGACTTGAATATTCGAGCGGGCCTGTCGCTCGAATTCTGCTTCGACCAGTTCGAGCTCCGGCAAAATAAGATCCAGGATCCGCTTCGCCGTTAACTGAACGTCGTCGAGGAGGGCTGTTTGACTGGTAGCTGTCGTCATCTACTTCGCGTTGGCCCGCCCGCTACCGCAGGCGGTTTCGGATCTAATTCGTGCGATAATTTGTGAACTGCATATTGATGCCAAAGTCTTTCGCCTTCAGCGACGCAATCACTTGTTGCAGGGTGTCGCGGTCGCGCCCGGACACGCGCACCATGTCACCCTGAATCGAAGCCTGGACCCTGACCTTGGAATCTTTGATAAGCTTGACGATGTCTTTCGCTTTTTCCTGCGGAATTCCCTGCTGAATCTGTGCTCGCTGCCGCACCGTGCCCCCCGCGGCTGGTTCAACATTGCCGTAATTCAATGCCTTCAGAGGCACGCCACGCCGCACAAGTTTCTGCTGGAGAATATCATTCATGTTCCTGAGTCTGGTTTCGTCCTCGGCGGAGAGCACCAGCTCTTTTTCTTCCAAATCCACGCTGGCATGACTGCTTTTGAAGTCAAAACGCTGTCGCACTTCTTTCATTGTCTGGTTGACGGCGTTCATCAATTCCGCCCGATCTACCTGGGACACAATGTCAAATGAGTTTTGTTGGGCCATGGATAAAGTCAACCCGAGGATAACACCAAAGCTTGAGCATGTGAAAGTGTTCTCTTGTTTTGGAGCGGGCCTTTTATTACAAATGAGCGGGGGCAAGCCCCCTTCCCGACCTTGAGATTTTCCGGGTGACTCTTGCTTTTTCAGTGAAAGTCTTTCAATCAGATTCTATTCACTCAATTGAATTCAGCTCATGGTTGGGAAGGGGGCTTGCCCCCGCTATTCTTCTGCTGAAACTCCGAAGAGTCTTCCAAAGTTTTTGGAAGTGACTCTTCCAATCTCTACCAATTCCCTGCCATGAAGTTCAGCCAGGCAGCGAGCTGTCTCAACGACCCGCGCGGGCTCGTTTCGTTTTCCCCGAAACGGCACCGGCGTCAGGTAAGGACAATCAGTCTCAACCAGGAGACGATCGAGTGGAAGCCGGCGCGCAGTGTCACGCAGGTCTTGCGCGTTTTTGAAAGTCAGATTGCCGGCAAAGGAAATGTAGAAACCGAGGTCAATTGCGTCGCGGGCCATCTGTAAACTGCCGCCGAAGCAGTGCATGATACCACCCGGTTCATAGCCGGAGAGTTCTTGACGAAGGAAGTCGATCGTATCTTCGTCGGCTTCGCGCGAATGAATCACGACCGGCAACTCGCGCGATCGCGCCAGCCGCAGTTGTCTTCGAAATACTTCGCGCTGTACCTCGCGCGGAGAATGATCGTAATGATAATCGAGCCCGATTTCTCCCCAGGCGATTACGCGTTTGCTCTGCTCAACCAGATCGAGAAGCAGTTTTTCGGCCGCGTCGTCGAAGAGTTTGGCATCATGAGGATGAACGCCGACCGCTGCGTAAATCTCGTCGTGATTTTCAGACAGTCGGACCGCCCGTTCAAAGGCTCCGCTGCGCGGGTCGCCGGTGCCGACGTTGAGCATCGCCGTGACACCGGCAGTGCGCGCTCGCGCAATCACTTCTTCGCGATCAGCATCGTAGTCCGGGCCGTCGATGTGGCAATGAGAATCGATGAAGGTCATCGGAAGGCTTGAGGGAATCGTGCTTGGCGGTGAGAACGATCGGGCTGCTTAGTATCCGGTGAATTCTCGACGCCTCAGTCCCTCGAGTCCCAGGCTGCCGTCTTTCGGATTGACTGTAATTTCCCAGGCTTCCATCGTGATTGCTCCGATGATCGCATCGAGATTGTGACCGTTCGCTTTACCAAGTGAGTCTACCGGGACGACTGAGGTGTCGAAGTCCAAGCCCTCGATCTTCCCATTGACCAAGGCCCGCTCTCGTACCCGGATCGTTTCGCCACCCAGCGCGACTTCATACGGTTTCGTGACCGCAACTATCCGATCGGGAATGCCTTCGAGGTAGCGCCGAAGGACGTAAGAATGGAACGCGCCAGTATCGAAGAGTGCTTTGACCGGTTGCCCTTCGATTTCGATTGTTTTAATCACGCTAATCATTGGCTCGTATCCACCACGATATTATCGCCGATTTGTTGCTTTGGCGTTGTAATGAATTTTGCTAACAACGCCAATCAGTCCATCCAAAACCGTCTACCCCTTTGAGTCTTGTTTCGGTAGGAACCTATTTCAGACGCGCGCCATTGGGAACATCTTCCGCAAAAGTGGCAATCACCGGCTTCCCTTCCTCGCCAACTGAGGCAGCGAGCAACATGCCTTGTGATTCATAGCCGCGCAGCTTGCGCGGTTTGAGATTAGCCACTACCACAATCTTGCGCCCAATCAGCTTCTCCGGTTCGTAATACTGTGCGATGCCCGCGAGAATCTGGCGCGGCTTCTCTTCACCGATGTCCACAGTAATCAGCAGAAGCTTGTCGGCTTTGGGAATCCGTTCTGCAGTCCGCACCTCGCCAACGCGGAGATCGATTTTGGCGAAATCAGTGATGTCGATGAAACTGGTCACGCCGGGTACGGCATCGCCCTCGGTCATATGTTGACCCGAGCCCTGCACGCTCCCTGACGGTTGGGTTTCAGAATCGCCCGGCACGCTCGTTGACGATTTGTTCTCGGCATCGCTTTGCACCCTCCCTGACGGTCGGGTTTCTGCATTGCTTTCTGATTTCTGATCTCTGACCTCTGATCTCTGGCTTCCGATTTCTTTCATAGTCTTCGCCTTATCTATTCTGGGAAATAACGGCTTCACATCACCAATAGCCGTTCCGGGCGGAAGTTCTCCCCAGCGCAATCCTTTAGGATCAATATTCGATACCTGATTCGCTAACCCCAGCCCTGAGTAGATCTCGCGCGACGTTCCGGGCATGACCGCATACAACATCACGGACAACCACCGCAGAGTTTCGGCAGCGCGATAAAGAACGGCATTCAGCGTCTGACGCTGTCCGGCATCTTTCGCCAGCTCCCACGGTTTCGCGTCGGAGATAATCTTGTCTACGCGCGCGACAATTGACCAGGCAACCTCCAGCGCGCGGCTGAAGGATAACTCCTCGAAGTAACGAATGAATTCATCGCGCGCGTGCGAAACAAATCCGGCGATCGCGCTGTCATCATTGTCCACGCCGGCCCGCTTCGCCGGCAAAACCCCTTCATCCGAGATACTTCCGGAAGGGACGCGCCCCTCGCAATAACGGTGGATCATCGTCAACGTGCGGCTTGAGAGATTGCCGAGCCCGCTGGCCAGATCGCTGTTCGTGCGATCGATCAAATTCTCATAGCCGAATCTTCCGTCCTGGCCAAAGACCATCTCGCGCAAACAAAAATAACGAATCGCATCGGTTGGGAAAAACTCATTCAGCACGTCCAATTCGATCGTGTTGCCGAGCGTCTTCGACATCTTTCGGCCCGTGGGATCGACCCACATTCCATGGGCGACGATCGCCCGCGGCTGCTCGACTCCGGCAGCCATTAGAAATGCCGGCCAATACACGGCATGGAAACGCAGAATGTCTTTGCCTACGAGATGGAGTGCCGGCCAGAATTCTTCAAAACCAATCGCGCAGTTTTGTTGTTGGTTTCCAAATCCGATGGCGGTGATGTAGTTGATTAACGCATCGAACCATACGTAAATCGTGTGATTGGGATCGTCCGGTACCGGAATCCCCCAACTGACGGAAGATCGCAAACGGCTGACGGAAAGATCCTGCAGGCCGCTGCTCACGAAACTCTTAACTTCATTGCGCCGCGCATCGGGTTGGACAAAATCAGGCCGCGATTCATACAACTCAAGCAATGCCTGGTCGTAATCGGAAAGCCGAAAGAAGTAACTCTCTTCCGAGACTCGATCCAGTTTGGTTTCATGGATCAGACATGTCGGCGGTTCACCCGGATTGGCGGGCTTGGCGTACTCGTCTTCGGTCTTGTATTCTGCGCAGGCCGCACAGAACCAGCCTTCATAATGTCCTTTGTAGATAGCATCGCGGCCTTTTGGCGTTTTGGATTTCGCGACCCGGCGCCAGAATTCGCTGACTCCTTCGCAATGGAAAGCCTCGGTCGTGCGCATGAAGATGTCGTAACCACCATGCGGCGAATCCAGCCCAAAAGCGGCGGTCATCTTCTTGAAATAGCTGACCACATAATCGGCCTGCTCTTGCGGGGTGCGGTGGTTACGCGCGGCGGCGCGCTCGATATTAATTCCGTGCTCGTCGGTGCCGGTAAGAAAGAAGGTTTCGATTCCCTGCTGGCGTTTAGAGCGCGCGATCGTGTCCGCCACGATCATCGTGTACAGATGACCGAGATGAGGCAGGCTGTTGGCGTAATAAATGGGTGTGGTTACGTAGAAAGTCATTCTGGTGCCAGGTGATGGTGATAGGTGACCGGTCTTGTCTTATCACCCATTACTTGTCACCGTTTACTGTTCTTCGCGAATTCATCGCCGGGATTGAATTTCGGCATCGTGTTCGCGTCCGCGACCCGGCGCCCGATGGTCATCGCAAAGTCAGCCTCCTGAATCATGCCGCGGAAATCCCAATCATCGTGATACTCGTCAGACGGCTGGTGATAATGCGCTTCGTTGTATTCGCGAAATTTCTTTTCGCCCCAGCCTTTCGGATGGCCGATGTACTGGTCGCCTTCCTTAAAACTGATCGAAGGCACGCCAACCCTGGCGAAGGGAAAATGATCGGAACGATAGAACGAGCCCTGCTCAGGTCGCGGATCGGGAGAAATTACCAGCCCGCGTTCGCGCGCAATCTGATCGACGATGGCCTTCAGAGTCGAACGCTCGGCGCCGAGCGCCACAAAGTCGTGCGTCGGCCCGAGGATATTCATTGAATCGAGATTCACGTTGGCGGCCGTCTTCGCAATCGGTACCAGCGGATGTCTTGAGTACCATTCCGAACCCAACAGGCCCTGCTCTTCGGCAGTAGGAATCAGAAACAAGATCGAGCGACGCGGCTTTTCGGCCGCCGGCAAACTCGAGAGCGCACGGGCAATTTCGAGGACCGAAGCCACACCGCTCGCGTTATCGAGCGCGCCATTGTAGATCGTGTCGCCGTTCTTATCCGGAGCTCCGATACCGAAATGATCCCAATGCGCGGAAAAAACGACATACTCGTCACGGAGTTTCGGATCGCGCCCAGGAAGGATCGCGACGACGTTAGGTGCTTCGACGCGCTTTAACTCGCTATTCAGATCAAGCGACGCAGTCAAACCGAGCTTTACGGGTTTGAAATCGCGCGTTGCTGCCTGGCGACGCAATTCATCGAGATTCAGTCCCGCGAGTCGCATCATTCGATGCGCCGCTTCATCAGTCATCCACGACCGCACTTGCAGGTGTGGCGTCTTATCACCGACGCTCCGAGCGATATCAAATCGCCACGAACCATTCGAGGTGCGCACGACGCTCCAAGGGTAGCCCGCCGATTCGCTCGTGTGCAGGAGAATTGCCCCGGCGGCGCCACGGCGCGCGGCCTCTTCGTATTTGTAGGTCCAACGTCCGTAGTAGGTCAGAGTTCGCCCGCCAAACAGATTCGGCTCGTCGCTGGTTGCGGGCGGATCATTGACCAGCATTACGAGAATCTTGCCGCGATAATCTTCGGCCGGGCCTTTGTAGTCATTCCACTTCTGTTCCGATGCGTCGATTCCATAGCCGACAAAAACGAGATCCGTATTGACGTTCACCCGTTCGGTCTGCGCGCCGGTAAAGGCGACAAAATCGTCCGCGAATTTGAAGACTTCGGATCGATCCTGACCTTTGATTCTGAGTTCCGTTTTGGGATCGGCCTTCACGCCGACCAGCGATACCGGCTGCCAGAAACTGCCTTTCGCGCCCGCGCCTTTCAATCCCATCGCCTCAAATTGTTCGGCGACATACAGAGCCGCCAGCTCGCCCCCGCGCGCGCCGGTGCCGCGGCCTTCGAGCCGATCGTCGGAAAGGAACTTGATGTGGGCTCGCAGTTCACTCTCGCTAATCGCGCTGGTTAAGGTCCTACTTTGTTGAGCTGCGCACGTCATCGCGATTGCGATCGTTACCAGCATGGCTATTACTTGAATTGTCATATGGTTGTATGGAATTGTAGTTAGGCAAAATTGATGTTGTTACGGATTCCTTCTTCTCCCGCTCGATCCAAAAGACGCAACAACGCTACGCGTTCGCGAATCCGCGCCCTGCGGCGGATCAACACAATGAGGCCAGCGTGGGTATTTGCCTGTGCAGCTGTCAGGAAATCATCACGATTGAACGTGATCAGCACGCAGTCGTTTTGGGTAGCATACCGCAGCACATCCTCGTCTTTTGTTTGAGGATCAAGTAGATTTCGGAGTTTGAAAACTTCGTGACCCATCGCGCTCAAACCGTACGCCGTATCATCGGGCACATCGTGGTCGAACTGAAACCTCAAGATGTTTCGCTCGGACTCATCTGCCGGGCCACCAGCAAGTCAATTTCTCCGCGATGATCTTCGTAGTAGGTTAGACACGCGTAAATTTGTGCTCGGGTTAAGTCAGGGAAACTCTGAGTAACTATGCTGTCAACGGTCTCGCCGTTCTGTAGCAGAGCGATCACGTCATGGACGCCAATTCGGGTGCCGGCAACAATAGGGTTCCCGCCTCTGACATTGCTGAGACGGGTGATATACACCTGCTCGGGAGGAAACTCCGAAGTCGCGTCAGTCTGTTTACTTATCCGTTCCATAAGGTCTCAGTTTAGCCACATTGCCAACATAAAGCTACATAAGTTCGCGCCTGCCCTTTCGCGAATTTTAGCCTTTCCCCATGATCAGCGCCATCGCTTCTGCGCGCGTGCGGGAATCCTTGCGAAACCCACCCAGGACGGCTGAAGTCACAGTTTTCGCGCCTGATTTTTTCACGCCGCGCAGCGTCATGCATGTGTGTTCGGCTTCGATTACGACCATGACGCCGAGCGGTTTTAATTGTTCGAAAAGCGTGTTGGCGATTTCTGATGTCAGCCTTTCCTGCAACTGCAGGCGCCGCGCGAACGTCTCCGCCAGTCGCGCCAATTTCGAAACACCAAGAATAGCGCCGTTCTTTGGAATGTAGGCGATGTGACACTTGCCTACGAACGGGGCGAGATGGTGTTCACATAACGAGGCGATCGCGATGTCTTTCACGATCACCATCTCATCGTGCTTGTTACCTGATAACGGAACGATGTGAACGCTGGGGTCCTCTCGCATGCCGGAGGTGAGTTCGGCATACATCTCGGCAACGCGTTGCGGCGTATCACGCAAGCCTTCGCGATCCGGATCTTCGCCGATGCCCTCCAGAATCAGGAGCACTCCGCGTGCGATGCGATCCAAATCGATCTTCTGCGTCTTTTTTCGGTGCTTGATGTTAGCGACTCGGGCGCTCATACCTTAACGATCAACGAGATCCATCCGCCCATGCGGATGGTACTGACTTGCATAAGCCTGTTGCGCAGCTTCTTCGACTTCCCGGAGTGGAACTCCTGCTTTCGCCGCGGCGGCGCGACACTGTTCGAACTCCGGCATCGCCTTTACGCTGCCGTTATTGATCCGTGCAACTTTAACATCAACGGGTCCGAATTGCGTCTCTACGGTAACCGTCTCGCGAGCAAGCGCGCGGCGCCTTACCTCATAACTGCGCGCGCCGATTGTCGTGGTCTCGGCAAAAAGGAGATTCATGAACTTCTCGCGATCAGCCGGCCGGCAGAGAATCGAGAGCAGGGTGCCGGGACGATCCTTCTTCATCTGCGTCTGGGAAAGGTAACAATCAAGCGCCCCCAGTTGAAACGCGCGATCCATTACATGACCGAAGAGTTGTGGTGACATGTCATCGATGTTCGTTTCGATCATCAACAAAGTCTCTTCCATAACTTCGCCGGTGGTTTCAGTCCGTCCCAGCAATATCCGTAAAGCGTTGGGAAAACCTTCGGGATTTCGCGTGCCCGCGCCATAGCCGCTGGCTTCGATCCGCATCGGCGGTAGCGGTTCGAAACGATCACAAACGCTCGTAATAATCGCCGCCCCGGTTGGCGTGACAAACTCGCCCTCCAGGTCGCCGGCGTAAATAGGCTTCCCCTTCAGGAGTTCAGCAACCGCCGGAGGTGGAATTGGAAAACGGCCGTGGGCCATCTCGGTCATCCCGCAGCCCACGCGCAGTGGCGAAGAAATGAATTCGTCGATGCCCAGCAGGTCAAAACCTATTGCCGCTCCGCACACATCGACGATGGCGTCGAGGGCGCCAACCTCGTGAAAGTGAATCTTCTCGATTGGCTCGTTGTGAACGCGACTTTCAGCGTCAGCGAGCCGGGAAAAAATCAGCGCCGCCCGGTCCTTAACCGACGGGTTTAAGCGCGAATCATAAATAATCTTGAGAATATCGCTGAGGTGCCTGTGCGCGTGCTCGTGCGCTGTTTGGACCCGAGCGTAAGTCGCGCTGATTCCCGAGCGATGAACCTTTTCGAAATCAATTTTCCAGGCTGCGACCCCGAGCAGTTGCAACTGTTCGATCAGCGCGCACGGTTCAAGGCCAGCGCCGACCAGGGCACCGAGAATCATGTCACCGCTCGCGCCGGCAAAGCAGTCGAAGTAAAGTGTTTTCATAACCTCGTGTCAGAAGCCGATATTGGGGAGGCTATTTGAACTCCCCTTTGACGTACGCTCTGCTTACTGCTTACTGCCTTCTGCCCTGAGTAGTGGCAAAATCTCGCCAGCCTTGCCCGTCAAAACTTCATCGCACAAATCAGACAGCGGTGTTCGTTCCGGATTGACTTCGACCACGCACGCGCCACCCGCGCGGGCAATTTCAGGAATCGACGCGGCTGGATAAACCAGGGCCGAGGTGCCGACGACAAAACACAGCTCACATTGACCGACGGCCGCGGCTGCCTGCTCGAACGCGCCGGGCGGAAGCATCTCGCCAAACAGCACCACGTCCGGGCGCAGATGTCCGCCACAATCAAAGCAAACGGGGACGCTATCGTCGAATTTCAATTCGCCTACCTGAACCCGGGCGCCACATTCGAAGCAGCGCGCGCGCCAAATGCTGCCATGAAGTTCAATCACGTTCCGCGAACCTGCCGCTTGATGCAAACCGTCAATGTTCTGCGTTACCAGGGTGAATTCCTTGAATTGATTTTCCCAGGAAGCAATCGCCTCATGTCCCGGATTCGGTTTAAGAGTAGCCAGCACGCCTCGCCGATAATTAAACCATTCCCATACCGCCGGCAGATCGCGCGCGAGCATCCCTGCGGATGAAATGACTTCGAAAGCCAATCCTTTCCAAACCGCGCTATTGCCTCCACCCCGAAATGTCGGGACGCCGGATTCGGCCGAGACACCCGCGCCGGTTAAGACGACAACCCGCTCCGCATTCGCGAGTCGTTCGCGAAGCTTTGCGGAAATCAATGGACGAGTCATTACCTGCATGCTGAACCCCTGGATGGTAGCAAAGCACAGCAACACCTCGCAATTTCGCGATCAGGCATCGATTCAATACAATAGCCGTTTGCTTTTATTCCCTCTCCCTTTGGGAGGGGTGAGGAAGAGGGCCTCAGGCAGGCGCTAATTCCCTCACCCTAATCCTCACCCAGAGGGAGAGGGAGTTTTCTGAGGAATCAAGAGAGAGGGTGAGGAAGAGGGCCTCAGGCAGGTCGCTAATTCCCTCGCCCCAATCCTCTTTCACAGAGAGAGGGAGTTTTCTGAGAAATCAAGTGAATCTAATCGAACTTCAAAACGGATTGAAAGCGAGCCTGCGCGAGGCTGCTCGCGAGCTCTTCGATATCGAACTCGAGCAGCCGGCGGTTGAAGTACCGCCGCGCATAGAGCTTGGCGATCTTGCTTTTCCGATTGCTTTCGAACTCGCGAAGCAAATCAAGCAGAAGAGTGGAGAGAAGCGCGCGCCGCGGACGATCGCAGAGGCAATCAAATCGAGACTGGAAGCGATTGACGAAGTCGCGCGGGTTGAAGTTGCCGGCGCCGGATACCTCAACGTGTTCTTTGATCGCGCGAGTCTGCTGGCCGAATTGTCGACCGCAATCTCATCGCCCCTCGGCTTGCGGAGCGGAGAAACCAGCACCGCAGCTTCAAAGCTCATGGTCGAGCACACGAGCATTAATCCAAATAAAGCGGCGCATATCGGTCACGTCCGCAACTCGGTAATTGGCGATACGTTTGTGCATATCCTTCAAGCCGCCGGCAATCCGGTGGAAGTGCAGAACTACATCGACAACACTGGCGTGCAGGTCGCCGACGTGGTTGTCGGTTTTATGTATATCGAGCAGATGAATCTAGACGACATCAAATCGCTCGATCGTTCTCTCTCGGCGGATCGGCCGTTTGATTTCTACTGCTGGGACCTGTACACGCGCGTCGGTTTGTTTTATCGGGATGGAAAAGCTGAAGGTGAATCCAATCCGGACAAGCTAAAACTCCGCACGGAAGTTCTGCATGCGATCGAAGAAGGAAACAATTCTACGGCGGAGCTGGCTGACTATGTTGCCACGCGTAATGTCGAGCAGATTCTCGATACCATGGAGCGTCTGGGCATCCGTTATGATCTCCTGGCGCGAGAATCAGAAATCCTTCATCTGCATTTCTGGGAGCGGGCCTTTGAGTTGATGAAACAACGTGGCGTCATCCATTTCCAGTCTGAGGGCCGCAATCGTGGCTGCTGGGTCATGCCTTTTGAGTCGCACACTGGAACCGAAGAGCATGAATCCGACAAGATCATTGTGCGTTCGAACGGCACCGTGACTTATACGGGCAAGGACATTGCCTATCAGCTTTGGAAGCTTGGACAACTGGGACTGGACTTCAACTACAAACCATTTCGATCGGATCCGGATGGGCACGCCACCTGGGTCACGACGACGAAACCGAATGCCGAGGCCCAACCTGAAGTGCCGCGGCCGAAATTTGGTGGCGGCGCGATCGTCTATAACGTAGTCGATTCGCGACAATCATATCCGCAGGAAATTGTGCGCAAAGGTGTCGCGGCCGTAGTTCCTCAGCTCGGCGAAGAAGCAAGCGTGCATCTCTCTTATGAAATGGTCGCCCTATCACCGGCCGCCTGTGAAGAACTCGGAATTGAATTGTCTGACGAAGATCGAAAGCGCCCCTACGTCGAAATGAGCGGCCGGAAGGGCCTCGGCGTGAAAGCCGACGATTTGATTAATCGTCTGGAAGCCGACGCGCTCGCCGAAGTGAAAAATCGACACGCTGATCTTGCCGCAGCGGAACAGCGCAGGACCGCTCATGCAATCGCGGTAGGCGCGCTGAGATATTTTCTGCTTAAGTTCACGCGCAATTCGGTAATCGCATTTGACTTCAAAGAAGCGTTGTCTTTTGAAGGTGAAACCGGGCCATACTGCCAATACGCGGCGGTGCGCGCAAATTCCATTTTTCGGAAGCTGGGCAACGAGAGCAATGCTCTGCCCCGGGCAAGAGAGATAATCAACGAACGCAAAAATGATGTTAACAGCATCCTCGAAGGCGAGACAGGAAATGAGATCTGGTCGATGCTGATGCTTGCAGCGCGGCTGGACGAATCAAACGGCCAGGCCGCAACGAGCGCTGAGCCCGCTGTCCTGGCAAAATATACGTTCAATCTCGCGCGCGCCTTTAACCTTTTCTATCACCGCCACCGAATCATTGGAGAAGAAAACGAGGTGAAGCGAGCGGTGCTGATCATGGTCGCGGATTACACGCGACAGCAATTGACGGCGGCGCTGGCCAGGTTGGGAATTGAAGTACCGGAAAGGATGTAAACATTTTAGGACACCCATGGCTTTCTGAAAATGCAAAAGTTAGATACAGTACCTACTATGGCTGCAGAAGAACACTATGTCGGCGCGAACGGTAGAAAGACGGCGGTACTTCTCTCGCTCGAACAATATGAGAGACTGTTAGAAGACTTGCACGATTTGGCTATAGTGGCCGAACGATGCGATGAAAAGACAATTAGTCTGGACGAATTGAAGCGACGGCTGAAAAAAGATGGCGTCTTATAAGTCAGTAACCATTAATTACGTAAGGCACCGACGTGATGTTTACCGAAAACTATAGTTCCAGGGATTAGTTTGCAATGCTAATCGTCATGAAAGCCGATGCCACCGACGCGCAAGTTGCGCAGGTGTGCGAGGTCATCACCGAACTCGGACTTAAACCGCACCCGATGCCGGGAGCTACGCGCACGGCCATCGGCATTACCGGGAACCAGGGCGCGGTCGACCCGACGCGCTTTGAAAATCTACCCGGGGTCAGCGAAGCAATTCGCGTCAGCAAGCCATACAAGCTGATTACGCTCGATCTGCGACCGGATAAGACGATCGTCCGCGTGGGCGACGCCACCATCGGCGGCGACGAACTGGCGATCATTGCCGGACCCTGCGCCGTCGAAAGCCATGCTCAGGCATTCGCGGTTGCTGAAGCCGTGCGCCGCAGCGGAGCCCGTTTCTTTCGTGGCGGGGCGTTCAAGCCGCGCACTTCTCCATATGCCTTCCAGGGCCTGGGCGAAGAGGGACTAAAGATCCTTGCGGAAGTTCGGGAAGCTTACGGACTTAAGATCGTGACCGAAGCACTTGATGAAAGCAGTGTCGAGCTGGTCGAGAAATACGGCGACGTGATCCAAATCGGCGCGCGCAATATGCAGAATTTCTCGCTCCTCAGACGCGCCGGTCGCTCGCATTTGCCGGTGCTGCTGAAACGCGGCTTGTCAGCAACCCTCGACGAGTGGTTGCTCGCTGCCGAATACATAATGTCGGAAGGCAACTATAACGTCGTACTCTGTGAGCGCGGCGTGCGCACCTTCGCCCAGCACACGCGCAACACGCTTGACCTGGCTTCCATTCCCGCCGTGCGCCGGATTTCACATTTACCCGTGATCGTCGATCCTTCACATGGGACCGGCAAAAACTATATGGTGATTCCGCTGGCGTGCGCCGGGGTGGCGGTGGGCGCGGACGGACTGATTGTTGAAGTCCACGATCAGCCCGAAAAGGCTTTATCCGACGGGGCACAGGCTCTGACGCTCGATCAATTCGACCAGCTTATTCAGGAAGTGCGGCCAATCCATGAAGTAGTCGCACCTCAGCCGGTGGCCTAGCGCCTTACTCGCTTCCGGCCAAAATGCCAATCAAGTTTTTCGCCAGCGCCGAGCGCGGAATTACTCGATCAAAACCCGCCTGCTCAGCATTGTCATGCAATTCAGTTTGGACGTGCGAAAAAAAGCCGACCAGATGAATCCGGCTGGTGCTTTCATCTGCCTTCAAGGCGCGCGCGAGTTCGATGGTGTCAATCTTCCGCGCGTGAAGATCGCATAAGACGAGCGAAGGCTGATCTCGCCGGACTGCCGCTATCACCGCATCAATCCCACGCGGGAAAGTGACCTGCACGCCGACTTGCTCTGCGGTGCCACGAATCTTTGACGCGAAGAAGAGATCATCGACGACCGCGATTATGTTTCTGGACATATGTTGGAATTAGGGGTCTCTAGAGAATGCTTGTTTGAGCAACCTCGCTGACGCTTGGGTTTTTGCCTTCTGCTTTCTGCCTACTGCCTACTGCTTACTGCTGTTATTCCTTTTGCAAATCAAAACGAGTTCGCGTAAAGATTCTCAGCGTGAGCGCGCCCGTCAGCTACTTCTCTGATGATCCGAGCCAGGGAATTGAAATTGGAAACCAATCCGCGATTAGCGGAGAGTCCAGAAACAAATCAAGCTTAATCCTGGCTTCGTACAACATACGTTATGCCGTCGGCCGCTATCTCATCGCCTCAGGATTGTTGCGCAATATCGGATACAACTTTCCCGTAAAGCGCGCGGAAGCAATTACCCAAAACATACAAACAGTCGCGCGAGCGTTTTCCGAAAACGTACTTTTGCCGCCGCCCGACATTCTAGCATTGCAGGAAGCCGACAAAGGCACAGGTCGCGCTGGAGGCCAGCACGTGGCCGCTCGCCTCGCTGAAGCGATGGATTTCGCTTATGTTCATGTCGGCGCGGGACTCCCGCGCGGAGTTCAGCCAAAGCAGCGCGAATGGTGGTTAAATTTTGAAGAGCAGGTCCAGCTGGACGATCCGGGCGACATGGGCGTTGCCATTTTGAGCCGATTGCAGCTTAACGAGATTACGCGAATCGACCTGCCCTGGCATGACTGTCCCTGGCGGCCGAGGCTGGCAATGGCAGTGACGGTTAATTTCGGTCCCCAAAGACTGCGGCTTTTCAATGTTCACATTGATCCGCATGGACCGCCTGGCAATCAACATGCGCAGACGGAAAGCCTTTTGGAACACACGAGCACGGGTGAAGAACCGACAGTTGTGCTCGGTGATTTCAACACGCTCTCAAAACAGAAGGCGACGGAGATGAGAAAGCTGATGGAATCGCAGGGTTTCTCGACGCCATTTCCCACAGATGTTGCCACCTGGCGGGGCGCCGGCTTGCGCTTTCACGCCGATTGGATCTTCGTCCGAGGCGTCAGGGTTATTCGCTCGGGCGTAGCCAGGCCTTTGAATGTTTCGGATCATTGGCCTATCTGGGCGGAGATTGAATTGCCGATTTCCAATTGCCGATTTGAAATTCAGGTTCAGGCGAAGGGTACCTCGGGGATGTTGCCACGCTGACAGAAGAAATCGAATAATGATCCCGACCGCAAATTGGCAATCGGCAATCGGAAATTGGCAATGAAGATCACCAGTCGCGACAATTCTCTCCTCCGCCGGGCACGGGCTGTCCGCGACGGCAAGGTCGATGATCTAATCTTCGTCGAAGGTTTGCGTCTGTGCGAAGAAGCGCTGCGATCTGATTTGAAAATTGAAGCCTTGATTTATTCGGATCAGATTGCTCGAAAAGACAAGGCCGCGAAGTTGATCGCCGAAATTGAAAGCAGCGCAGACAAGACCGCGGCCGTAAGCGAGAACCTGCTGGAATCGATCTCGTACACCAAAACTCCGCAGGGAATCATTCTGCTCGCCTCCCGACCGGCAATCAGCCAGGAAGAATTTCAGGAAAAACAATCCAGCACGCCCCTTATCGTTATCCTGCACGGAATAAATAACCCGGTGAATGTCGGCGCCATTCTGCGGACTGCCGAAGCCGCCGGCGTTACCGGCGCGATCGTGACGGCGAACACCGCCGATCCTTTTTCACCAAAGTCTCTGCGCGGCGCGATGGGGTCGGCCTTTCGTTTACCGATCCGCGCAGGTTCAAGTTATCCGGACGTCATTAGCTGGTGCCGGGAGCAAAAGATGCGTACCGTTTGCGCCGTGGTGAACAGTAAGAAGCCGTTTACCGGGTTCGACTGGCGCCAGCCCTGCGCGCTGATTCTCGGCCCCGAATCGACTGGTCTTTCAGATGACGAGATCGCGGCTGCGAACGAATCGGTATTCATTCCGATGGCTGGTCAGGTGGAAAGTTTGAACGTTGCCGTGGCTACCGGGATCTTGCTTTACGAAGCTTCCATGCAGCGCCGTCCCCTGCCTAACGTCGCCGGATTACAAAGACCGCCAGGTTTCAGCTAGAATAAGGGCGATCTTAAGAAGCTGAACCCCTCTAAACTCGAAATCGTATTGTCTTTCAATGGCTGACGAGCGAAATTCAGAGCCGAAAAAGCGGCGCGACACAATTCTGCCTGAACGACTGATGCGCCGGGTGCTTGAAGGCGTGGGCGACGTCGTCGACCGCAAGCTTGGCCGCACCATCGATCCCAGGACCGGCCTGACCAGCGATCAGTTAATCCAGCGCATGAACTCGCGGATTGACGAGCGGGTTCGCAAGGAGAGTGGTAGCGACCGCATCGCGCCGCATCATTTGAAACTCAAGATTGAATGGGGCAAGCATTCTGAGACGCCTCCCGAAGTCACCAAACGGCTGGAAGCGGAAGTCCTGGCGGCGGCCATCGATCATATTAACGATAATCGCTATCGGACCCTTGGCCCGGTCACGGTCGAAACTGATGTCGACATATTCTCGACCGGTATTTCAGTCGAACCCACCTTCGGAGAATTTGAAGAAGAGCTGAAGCAGCAGGACCTGGAAAACGAGCTGCAAAAATCGTGGAAGGGTGCGCCAAAGGAAAAGAATGAAGTTTCGATTACCGCGCGTGTTACCCTGCCCGACGGTTCGCGCGAGATTCCCCTGAGTTTTACGCCAGGCGGAAAACGGTTGAACGTCGGGCGAGCGACAGATAACGAAATCCATCTTAATCATTCGAGCGTTTCCAAAATTCATGCGGCACTAAAGATGGACGGTCTCGGCACTCTGCTGGTCGCCGACACCGGTTCTACAAACGGGACGCATATCAATGGCGTCCGTATCCCCTACGGAGAAGCCCGCCCCATCGTCGATGGAGATGTCATAGCGTTTGGCGACGTCGAAGTTCGCTTTCGCAAGGTCAATCCGTAAGATGGCGCTCGTACTCTTCTTTCAAACCGCAACGCCCTCGCCCGCGACCGCACCGGAAAAATTGCCCGCGTGGCTGACCTTGATCTACATCGCCGGCCTTTCCCTGGTTGCCCTGGCGCTGATTCTTTCCCTAGTTCGAATCTGGCTTAGACGCACCCCGAGCGCTCCGACTTCGCCATCGAGCCTGCCGAAGGATGTGCGCAAGCGGCTGGGCGCGACGACGACCAATCGCGGCCTGAAGGCCTGGCGAGTTCTGTTCATGCTGCTGGCGATCGCAATCTTTGGGTTTCATGTTTACTGGGCGCGTTATGCCCAGGACAACAATGAAAAGTTTCAGCAGCTCGGCTACAAGGACCTTCGCAACCGGCGCCTTTCGGAATCGACTTTGCGAGGGTGGATATACGATCGCAAAGGCCGCCCGCTGGCTTATTACAAGAAAAACTCCGACGGCGACATCGTGCGCGATTACCCGATGGATGCCGCGCTGGCGCACATCCTCGGCTCTGATCGGGGCGAGCCCGGACTGGAGCGCGCGCTGTTCGGCAATGAAGGTGGCGCCGTGCCCGAAGTCTGGCAGATCATTCGTGGCGAAACCGTAGAGCGAAGAATGAACAAGGACTACACGCTGACGATTGATAAGGACCTTCAGCAGGCGGCGGTCGACCAACTGAAAGGCAATCACGGCGCGGTGGTGATGTTCAACCCGCAAACGGGCGACGTGCTGGCGATGTACAGCAATCCTTCCTACAGCCTCAGGGATGCGCAGGACGAAGCAACGTGGATCAAACTGGAGAACGATCGCAAGGACAAACCTTTGTTGAATCGCGCGCTCAACGAATATTACGTGCCTGGATCCACTTTCAAAACGCTGATGATGTTCACTGCGTTTCGCAACGGAATGACCGACGTGCGCTTCAGTACCGGCGGGGGTTTTTCCCCTCCCGGCTGCGGCAAGACCATCACCGACGACAACGGGGGCTGCGAAGCGTGCGGCAACATTGGAATCGACGTTGCTTATCAGAAATCCAGCAACATCTATTTTTCGTACCTCGGGACTCTGTTAGGCGGACCGCGTATTCATGATACCGCCAAGCTGGTCGGGCTGGGAGCATACGATAGCATTAGCGGCGACGGGCAGGGCCGGCGCGAACCGGAAATTTGGAATGCGAGCACTAACGCTATCAAGAAGGCGATAGCGCCTACCGAGGCATGGCTTAAAGCCGGACCCCACTCAACGCGATGCGAACTGATGTACGAAGGTTACGGCCAGGGATACGCTTCGCAGATGACGCCTTTTCAAATGGCGCTCCTGATTTCGACTGCCGCCAACCTGGAAGGCAAATTGATGAAACCCAGGATTGAATACGACCGCCCGCCGGAAGTCTTCAATGCCGTCTTGACGCCGCCACAGGCCGCGACAGTTCGCCATATTATGAACATGGTAACGGAAGGCGGAACGGCGGACTCAGCTATGGGACCGGTAAAAGCCGCAGGCATCCGCAGCGGCGGCAAGACCGGCACCGCCCAGAAAGCGGTGCCGATTATCGATCCAAAAACCGGCAGGCCGATGACGCGCCTGGTAAGCGAGCGCGATTCAAAAGGCAAGATCATCAGGCAATACGAAGAGATCGTTTTGGCGGACAAGCTGCGCAGCGACGCCTGGTATCTAAGTTTTGCGCCGCTTGATAAACCCGCAATTGCCATGGCTGTTTTGCTGGAAGGGCCGGGACCCGGCATAAGTTTTTATGGCGGCAAGAACGCGGCGCCGATCGCCGCCCAACTAATTCTAAAAGCGAAAGAGCTTGGATATTTGAGCGGAGGACCGACCCAGGTTGCGCGGCCAACTCCGGCATCGCGGCCGAGCCCGCGCCCGCGGCCAAGGCCGGCACAACCAGGACCGCAGCCGACGCCGTGATGAAGGCAAATTGACTAAATGAAGAACCGCGCTTCATCCCATTTATTGATTCTGCTGGCCCTGATCGTAATCGAGATCGTGGGCTACGTCGGGATTCATCGTGCCGCTCTGATTCGCGGTTACAGCACCTCGTTGATTGGCGCGGCGCGCGACCTCTTCATGTATGTCCCAATCGTGGTGATCGCCCTGTGGCTTTCCGTTTCGAAAAAGTTCAAAGGCAACTGGACGCTCTATACCACTGCGATTCTCCTTTTTTCGGTCGGCTTGCTCGTCCAATATCGTCTTTACAGTGATCCGGAATACAACGCGCGGAACAAAGCGGAGGCCCGCCAGGAAAAGACCGACGCATTGCGTTTGCGCTACATCAATGAAAACTATGACGCGACCAAGCGCCAGATGATGGGCCTGCCGCCACTGCCGGCCGGGGCCCCTGAGCCGGAATTACCTTTAAAGGAATCGAGCTATTCACTTCAGAACGCATTCACCGCAAGCTACACCTGGATTCCCGTGCTCTCTCTGATCTGTTTTGCCGTCGCTTACATATTCTGTGTTAACGATCGATTCTTGTCCTGGATTCAGCGCAATAGCTTCATCATCGTGCTGCTCACGCTGGTCCCACTGGCTGCGGCCATCGTTTATTCGAGCGCGGGAAAGGCCGCCGGCAACACCACACCCTGGGAGCCGGCAAAAGTTCCGTTTCTGCTTGGCTTCGCTGGAATCCTCACCGCCAGATACAAGGACCTTGGTCGCACCTACTGGGGAATCCCGCGCGCGCGCGACATCATCCCGCTTGTCGTTATGGCTTTGATTCCCTTCATTCCGTTTTTTGCGCTGAAGGATTTTGGGCAAATGCTTATCTTCATCGGTGCATATACGACCCTTTATCTGGTGGCGGTGCGGCGCTGGCCGCAGTTGCTGGTTTTTGTCGGTTCGGTGTTCCTGGTGATCGCAATCCTGGTGGTGGGCGCGCTGCCCCGCGACATTCAGGAGAAGGTGCCCATGCTGCCTACGATCGCGCGACCGATCCAGCATGCTTTGCCGGCGCGCATTCAGCAGCGTTTTCATTTGTGGCTGGATGGATTCGATCCGCCCTCGCCAGAGGAGTCCTGGTGGAAGAAGGACTACGACGAGGCCCTGGCCAAAGATCCGCGCATGAAAGAACTTGCTGAGCAAAGCGAAGCAATGAAGCAAAGCGTTAATACCGATATCTGGTTTGACAAGCTCGCCTTTCAGCCGGCGCAGGCAGTGTTCGGCATTGCTTCGGGTAAGACCAGCGGCCGCGGACTGGGCCTGGGATTTCCCGAAGTAATTCCGATTGCTGATTCGGATTATGTCTACGCGGCCATCGCCGAGGAGATGGGTTTGCTGGGCGGGGGCATCGTTATGCTGGCAGTAATAATATTCGTCATAGCGGGGGTTCGGACCTCAATCGAGGCACGTGATATGTTTACGAAGTTGTGCGCCGCGGGCCTGACTGCGATGATCGGCATCCAGGGTCTGGTTAACGTTGGCGGAATAACCAGAGCCTTGCCGATGACCGGTATCACGCTGCCGTTTGTGAGCCATGGCGGGTTCAGTCTGATCACGAGTTTTGCCATGTTGGGTATGTTAATGGCTTTTTCGCATCGCAATGCCCAGGACGCGCGCGCGGTGGCGCGCGCGAAACGAAAGAGTGATGATAATGGTCTTGCCCTGGAGGCAGTTCAATGAGCGCGTCAGTTAAGAATGATCTCCGTGTCGCCTCGATCACCGATCGCGGTCTGAGCGAGAAACGCCCGGTCAACGAAGACTCGCTGCTGGCTGATCCTGCGCGCGGAATCTTTGCCGTGGCCGACGGAGTCGGCGGCGCAGAGGCCGGCGAGGTCGCATCACAAACTGCAGTTGAAGTGCTCGACGAAGCGTTTCGGCATCGGGTTGGGGACGGTGACGACGTTGAAGATTTGATGGAGCTGGCAATTCAGCGGGCGAACAATTCAATTCATCGCATGGCGATTGAGCATCCTCGATTTTCGATGATGGCGACCACGATTGTCTCGCTTCACGTGGACGGTAACCGCGCGACGATCGGGCACGTCGGCGATTCGCGCCTGTACCGGATTAGTCCCGATGGACGATTGCATCGCGAGACAACCGACCACTCGATCGTTGAAGAAGAAGTTCGCGCCGGTCGCATGACTCCCGAGCAGGCCGCAAATCATCCCAGCAAGAATGTAATCAGCCGCGCGCTCGGCGCCGAAGAGTCAGTCGAAGTCGATATGAAAACGATCGAAGTCGAAAACGGCACGGCTTTCCTGCTCTGTTCAGACGGCATCACCCGCCACATTCCTGATGGCGAGCTGCGCCGGCTGCTGACAAGCTATGAAAATCCGAATCAGGCCGTCGAGGAAATGAAACGCTTATGCTACGAACGCGGTGCGGAAGACAATCTAACCGCCGTGATCGTGCAAGTCGGCGCGCCGGTATTTCAAGCGATCGATGCGGAAGAGACCATCTCAAGTGCTCGGCCGGAAATGACGCCGACGGAACCCTTGCCTCCCGCTCCTGCGCCGGCCGCGCCTGCGATAACCCAGTTGACGCCGGCTTCGCGTATTGCTTTTCCCGCTACGAGCGTGCCCGCTGAACACGTGGCGGTAACGAATGGCGGATCGGCGGCCGCTCAAGGAGGGCGAATCGTGCTTCGCATTTTTATTGTCTTGTTGTTCCTGGCGGTCGCGGCCGGTGCCTTTTATAGTGGGATGCGCTTTCAGATCTTTCGAGCAGGTTCGGCCATACCTGCGCCGTCCGCCAATTCAGCGGCGGCGAGCCAGGAAAATGATCGCGCCACCGCCTTTGACCGTAAACGCGATGCCGTGGATAGCGATCCGCAGAAATGGATTGGCGAAAATGTGCCCCTGGAGATGGCAAAAGAGGGCATCGGCAAAGCCGCCGATTCGAGGGACCCGGAATTTCTTTATTTGTACGGGCGAGCTTTGATGCTCACCGGCAATCATCGTGATGCAATGCAGGCTTTCGATCAGGCGATTAGTAACTTACCGGCCGACTCGAAAGGCCGATTGCCGTTGGATGTTCAGATTCGTTTGGGTTCGGCATCCGCCGCGATGAAGGCGAAGCCAAAGGCCCCGACGCAAGAGGCCCTGCTCACCGAACAGAAAACGATGCGTACGCTGGATGAGTTGCTGAGCATTAAGAGTGAAGCGCGTTAGAGATCAATGACTGAATTAAAACTGCTCCAGTGCCGGCTCGATGCTCGTTATGACATCGAGGACTGCCTCAGCCGGGGCAGTTATGCCGAAATTTACGTCGCGCGCGATCGCGCCGCGTCCGACGAGCGTTTTTGCAAAGTCGTGATCAAGGCATTGAACGTGCTGCTGCGCGGTTATCAGGACCAGGACCTGGAAAGGACCCTGGTCCAGAATTTTCAAAACGAAGCAATCGCGCTGGATCGAGTTCGGCACCCGAATATCATTAGCCGCCTGGGGCATGGGACCGCTATCGATCTCCACGGCGTAGCTTTTCACTACCTGGTGCTGGAGTTCCTGAGCGGTGGTGATCTGGCGGCGCGTGGAAGACGCGAACCGCTCGGGCTGGATCAGGCGATGTATTATTTGCAGCAGGTTTGCGCCGGACTCGCTCATGCGCATGAGTGCAACGTGATTCATCGCGACATCAAACCGCAGAACCTTTTGTTGACGGCAGATCAGGATGTCGTGAAGATTGCGGACTTTGGCGTTGCAAAACTTGAAGCAGGCGACGGCGCGATTACGCGGGTCGGAACTAACATCTACGCCGCGCCCGAACATAACCCGTTAGTACAAACCGGCAGGCTCTTTGACAGTGCTACGGGTTCAGAGGTTCATCTTCAGTTAACGCCGGCGGCTGACATTTACTCCCTGGCAAAGACTGCGTACACGCTGATCTGCGGGGCTGCGCCGCGGCGATTCGCGCAAAACGCGATTACCGAACTGCCTGAGCCGGTTGCCGATGAATATTGGGCCGGCTCAGTCCGCGAGGTCCTGGAACGGGCAACTCAGACCGCGCCCGGAGATCGTTATCAAACTGTCCAGGAGTTCTGGGAAGATCTAAGCGAAGCGACGTTGCCGCCCACTCGCCCGCTCTTACCCGACATTCGGCGACCGGTCAGCCTGGATCTGAATGTTGATGTTGCCGTGGCGGAAGCTCCACCGCGCCCGCGATTTGAAACTTCCCGCGAACTGCAACGCGAGCAGGCATCAGGCAACGGGCACTCGCGCCCGCGGATCGTGGTGCCCGTAGGACAGCGCAACCTGCAGGATACGATGTTGCCGCCAATGACTGTACCGGGACGAGTGACTGTTTCGGTACCACGTAACAGCGAAGTTCCGGCTCCCGCGGACGCCGTACCAGCACAAATGGTCCTATCCCGCACACGGGGGCGCGCTTTCGTTGTCGGAAGCTTGCTTGTGGTAACGTTTGCGGGAATTCTATGGGCGACCGGTGCTTATGTGCGGTCGCGTTGGAACCAGCAGCAGCAGCAGGCGACGCAGGTCACAACGATCGTGGGACGCGAAGGCATTACCACAACCGATCTCAATCTGCGGAGCGCTCCCGGAGCAACTAATGATCAGATTGGGTTGGCTGAAGCAGGATCGCGGGTGCGCGTTCTCAGCATCGCGAATAATTGGTGCGAAGTGCAGGTAACGCAACATGCTCGACCGAAAAAAGATCCGAACTCGGCCGATCATGGATGGGTGAATAAGACGTTTTTGAGATTTGATTAATTGGTCAGTGGTCAGTAGTTAGTCGTCAGTTGTTAGTTGTTCGTCGTTAGTCGTTAGCTGAGACTGGCGGTCGAACAACCGACAACCGACCACCGACTACGAACACTACTAACAACTAACGACTGACCACCGGCAACTGACCACCGGCAACTGACCACCGACGACTGACCACCGACGACTGACCACTGACCACTGATCGTTATGGGCTTACTGGAATCGATTAGACGCTGGGTTGACGGTGAGACGGCCGAAGACCTTCTGGAACAAGCCGACGAGCATGCGCGGCCGCGGCGCGTGTGGGAAGAATTTCTCGTCAAGATCGCGCGCGAGGTGGAAACCGTGATGCAACGGGAAATGTTTACCCCGCCTGGCGGACCAACTTATATTCCGCGCGAATACATCGTCTATCTCAGCAACGAAGACGACAAAGATTGGCAAGGTGATAAGCGCCGCGGTCTGGAACAGGGCCTCTTCAATGTGCTTTCGGACCGCGCCCGCGAATTAGCGGGTTCAATGCAACTACAGGCCAAGTCGTTTGCGATTGAATTGCGGGTCGACGGCACTTTGAACAAAGGCGAGTTTCGTGTCCAACCGGTCTGGGATGAAACCGAAGCCGGGCACACCATGGTGACCGTTCGCCCGGCGCAGGCGGCCACGGTTGCCGCCACCGCAACTGGAGAAGAATCCGACGACATCACCAGCGTCGGTGAAGGCGAGACCCTCGACGAACCTACCGTCGTCCGCCCCCGGGTGGTTCAACTGTATTCGATGGAGTTGTGGCGGGAAGGAGTGCGGCAGGCGGTTGTTCCGATCACCAAAGCGGAGATCACCATTGGCCGCGGCTCGAGATCAGTCGCGGTTGATTTGCCCCTCAAGGGCGACCCGGAGATCAGTCGCGTTCATGCGACGCTGACCTTCGACGATCAGGGACGTTACTGGCTGACTCCAAAGGGAAGAAATCCGACTTTAATTTCCGGCCGTGAAGCTGCGCGCGAACAACGGATCATGGTACAGCCCGACGAGAAGATTGCGATTTGCAGTTACACACTCCGTATCCAGCCGAAGTAGGCAGAGGACCTCGCTAAACCAACAACGGTACGGCCCATCCATCTAGTGAATCGTGGCCGCCCGCACGCCACCCTTTTCATCAAGATCCGATATCAGATTTGCCAACGTCGGACTGAGTCTCTCGATGTTCTCGTAACCCCGATTCAGGAGTTTCATGATTCGGCGGTCTCCTGGGTCCCCATCAATTTCTTTCAGGAAGGCGCGACAGAAGGCGCTTACCACATCAGGAGCAAATTGCGTGCCGGTGTTATCACGAAAATCAGCGAGCACGTCGGGCAAAGGCAGGCGTCCCCGATATGGCCGGTCGGTAGTCATCGCGTCGAATGAATCAGCCAGGGTGACGATCTTAGCCCCCATCGGAATTTCATCGCCCTTCAAGCCGTCGGGATAGCCGTTGCCATCGAGGCGTTCGTGATGATAGCGGGCCATCAAAGGAATCTCTGCGTAGGGATGATTAATCGGCGCCAGAATTTCGTAGCCTGCCGCCGGGTGCCGGCTCATCTCTTTCGATTCCTTGGCGCTAAAGCGATCGGGAGAATTTATGACGCTGAGATCTACTATCAGTTTGCCGATATCGTGAAGATAGCCGGCGATGGTTATGCCCTCGACCTTGTCGTCGCTCCAACCCATTTCACGGGCGATGACCTCGGCGTACTTGCCCACGCGCACTGAATGGCCCTGGGTGTAGCGATCCTTCATATCAATCGCGGCCGCGAATGCGCGCACGGTTTCTTTGTAAATTGCGCGAAGGCCGTCGTAAAGACGCCGGTTCTCAGCTGCTTTTGTCTCGACTTCTTCCAGCAGGCGATGGCTGTGAATTCCAACTCCGATATGACGCGCGAGGGCACAGATCGCCTCAGCGTCTTCAGCGGTAAACGCATCGCCGGTCGCCTTTTCGCCGAGCAGGACGAGCCCGATTAATTGACGGCGCACGATTAGCGGAACTACCAATTGGATTTTGGCAGTCTCGAACACCGGCTTTAGAAACTCGAGGCGTTCGCGATTGACCTGTTCTTCGGTTAACGCCACCACCGTGAGATTCACAAGTGTCGTTTCGTCCTGATCGCTGATTGTTAACTCCGAGCTCAGATCCTCCAAACCACGCGTGACTACAAATCGCATCTGTTTCCGGTCCACATCGTAGGCGGCGACCGCGCCCCGCCGGATGGCCAGCGAACCGAGCAGGACGTGGAACGACGTGTCCAGCATTTCTTCAAAGTTTCCCGCGCCGGCAATTTCCTGGCCGAGATCAGCCAGCGCCGAAAAGGTGTGAACCAGGCGTTGCGTGTTTATATCCATTTATTCCCACGAGCGCGAAAACCGCGAGTATTAGGACGCTTAAGCGCTGCTGCCGCTCAGGAGTGTCAGTGCCTCTTCCTCGTCGTTCACGAGATTTACGTGCCGGCTGAGTCCCAGCATCTCGAACAGATCGATTGTATGGCTGTTGGCGTTCGAGAAAACCAGCCGCACATCGTTTTCCTCGGCCGCGTCGATCACGCACATAAGAATAGAGACACCGATGCTGTTAACCAGTTCGGTGTCTCGAAAATTAATTACCAGGGCCCGGCGGCCGGCTTCCAGTTGCTGCCGGCACTCACGCTCAATGCGTTCACCGTTGAGTTTGTTTAGATAATTGCTGGCGTAGATGACTGCCGCGTCGCCGACGCAACGCGAGCGCACCGTTGCCGGACCTGCCGTGTCTGCCATGTTCGCTAAGGGCCCCCTCCTTAGTGAATCGCAAATTGTTTGTCTCGATCGCAGGCAGGCGTGAGCTGTTCGCCTCCTGCTTAGCGATTGCTATTTTTTCAGGTACTTCACCATTCGCAATTGCGTGCCGTCATCGACATGTTCAAACTCGACTTCGTCCATCAGGGTTCGGATTAACTTTAATCCCCAACCCCGACGATTCTGGTCGCTCGGGCTCACAGTCCTACCATCGACTTCGACTCGCATATCCGCCGGCACTATGCCGCGGCTCGTTACCGTAACGACTAATTTATCATTTTCTGCGCGAAAGCGTTGATAAATCTTTCGGTCCGGGCTGAGACTGTGTTCAGCCGCGTTAATACTCGCTTCGATCAGGGCGGTCTTGATTTGATTGATCGCCTGCGCCGGGAAATTGAGCCGCCGCGCTATCTGTTCGACTGCGTGCGCGGCGATTAATTCCGTGTCCTGGCCCATGGGAATCACTAACTCGTATTCGTTCGCAGCGTCCGGGTGCACCTCGCGACTCTCAACTCCCGGTTTGATGCGCGCGCTCAACAGCTCAATTTGGCGGCGACTCGAAGCATACGCGCTGCGGCGAGTGAGAAATCGGCAAGCTTCCGCAGAGAAGCCTTCCGGTGCAATTAGCCAGACCCGCACCTTGGCAAATCCGCACCGGCGCGCCAGATCAGTCAGACGGTCGAACCATTCCTGCGCCAGCTCCCGGCCGGCTTCAAGCTTGGATTCGACCTCGGCAGCAAGCCAAACTATTTCGCTCTGATCGACATAGTCGGCGGCCTCGAAACCGTGGCCGACGGCGCAACGCTCTTCATCACCGAACCGGCTGGTGGCTGTGAACGACCCACAAGCCGCGACGTGCACAATTTGCGGCAACCTGATTAAATCTGCTTCGGCATCCAGGCTCGCCTCAACCTGTTCAGGTTCGATTCCCTTGTACGCAGTCTTAAATCGATCATCGTGAAATAGCGTGGCCGCGACTTCCTGACAGTTAAAACGCGCCAGCAGATCGCGTAATCCCACTGCCGATTCGCGTCGATAATGACGCGCCATGGTGCGGGGCGCTCGTTTCAAGGTCTGGGTCAGAGTGTCGGCAACCACTAACGCGCGGGGTTCGCCTGCGCCTTCGACCCGATAAGTCGCTCGCAGATAATCGAGCCAGACGGTGGATTCACTGTTCACCTCGACGAACGAGCCGCTGGAATTAACCAGTTCTCGCACATGAAGCTGGTGAACGATGTGTTCGAATTCCGATGCGTCAGCCCCGATTCTTTTCTTCCAGGTCCAGAGCGAGGACTTGTGGGTTTCACTCAAGAGCGATTCATAAAGAACGCGGAGCAAGTTCTTGCGAATCTGGGCATCCGGCGTTAACCGATCGAAGATCGAAGCGAAGTAACGGTTGATTTGCCCTCCCAGGAGCTGATCAACATACACGCGCTGGCAGTTAACAAAGCTGTTCAGGGGGGTATTGGCTTGCTGCGCTGCCTGCATCATTGAGGTGATAAAGAATGGACTGGCAGCAAATTGTTGGACCATTAAGTCACGGGTTTGCTCGTTAATCTCGACTTCATATCTTCGGGAGGCCTGTTCTACTAACCTGGCCGCATGCGCGTCGTCCAATCTTTCCAAATGGATTACGGGAGAGGCTCCCTCGACATCGTCCGCCTCGCGAATTAAGTCCATCACCTGCCGCCGCGGCCCGGCAATCGCGAAAGGAGATTTTGAGCGGGCAATGATCTCAGCCAGTTGCCGGCCGAAACCAATTCGGCCTCGGAAGTCTCCGGCGAAATGGACGCCGTCGATCATAGGAAATATGATCTGGCCTGCGGCAGCAGCCTTTTGCGGAGTTCCCAGACACAGTTGAATCAGCGCCTGGGTGTCGCCGGCCGCGTTTTCGCGCTCGAACGACTGTGCCAGAGCTGCGATCCATTCGTAATCCGTCGGCAACGCAAGCTCGACGAGTTCCTTCAATGAAAGAGGCGCCTCACACAGCGACGGATCGACTCGGCGATAAGCAATGTATTGCTGGAGAAAAGTGGTAAAGAAACGAACCGCGGCATCGACCGCTAAGCTATCGTGCTGCGTGAGTGAAAAATAAATCGGAATCGCATCGCCGCGCTGCGCAAATAATTGATCGAAAGCCTGCCGCAATAGCTCTGAGACGCCGGCGGGCGGCGCGGCCAGCAATAACAGACCACGCGCTTCTGCGCTCCGCGAAGCGTGACGGGCAATCTGATCGAGCTCGCGGTCGCGGCCGACAAATTCTTCGCGCTCAATTCTGCCCAGGATGCGCCGATAGTTCATGAGTTCGTGGCGAGCACGTCGCGATATGCGTACGCGCGGTTCTTACCTTGTCGTTTTGCATGATAAAGAGCGCGATCCGCGGCGCGCACGACCTTCTCAGATGAATCCAGCACCGACGAGAAGGTAGAAAGGCCAAGACTGACGGTAACTGCGCCAAGTGGCTGCTTGTCGCCTTTTGGATAAGCGGTGCCGGCGATGGTTCGCCGAATGCGGTCGGCAATCACACTGGCCTCCTGCAGAGAGGTCTGCGGCATCAGGATCGAAAACTCTTCGCCACCATACCGGGCCGCGACATCAATCTTTCGCACCGTCGACGTCAAACAGTGCGCTGTGATTTCCAGCGCCCGGTCGCCGGCCTGATGCCCGTGGTGATCGTTGTACAACTTGAAGTCGTCAATGTCGATCATCATGAAACTCATCGCGTGATTGTACCGCTTTGCCCGGCTGACTTCCTCGAACATGCGCGCTTCGAGATACCGACGATTGTGCAATCCCGTAAGTGGATCGGTCAGCGACATCAACTGAAACTGATTTGCTTTCTCCTGCCACTCGGCGCGCTCAACCGCAAGGGCGATTTGCGGGCCAATCGATTCAATTATGCGCAGATCGACTTCGTCGTAAGAATCACCACCAATTTTGTCAGCCAGGTTGAGGACGCCGATCTTTCTATGTCCAATTCGAATCGGATAACTTATGAATGACTTTGTTTTGTAACCGCGATCGCGCGGCGCGGGCGCGTGTCCCAGCGTGGTGATATCACGCGCAAAAATTGCCCGGCCTTCGCGAAGCACCGAGCTGGCAATTCCCTCGCCCATTGGTATTCTTTGCACCTCGGTCATCGCCTGTGGAATTCCCCGCGCAGCTTTCATGGACAGATCGTTCGCGGTTTCATCGTAAAGAAGCAGCGAGGCCCGCTCGGCGCCCAGCCGATCAGCAGACTCTTTCAGAATCAGATCATAAATTGTGTTTGGTTCCGAAGCATCTATGCTTTCGATGAAGTTCTGCAGCGATTCACGCGAGCGGTCGCCTTCGTCCAGTGTGGCTCGACGGCGATCTAACTTCGCCGGCAATTCTTTAGAGGTTTCGGCCCCGGGTACCGCGATTTCGTCTGCGGGCTCAACGGAACGCTGAGCGGCGTTCTTCAATTGCGCCGCCGCGAATTGCCTGGCGGCTTCGTTCACGCGCAACGCAGCACGATCAAGATCCGCTTGATCGCTAAAGATCACATTCTGAAAAAGCTCACCTGACAGCAGGTCTTGCAACTCGGCTGAGCGAAAGCGGTCCGCCAAAGCTTTGTAATCAGCGGTCGACGTTAACGTGCGTCCGCCGATGATCGCCAACTGCCGGGCAGGATCGATCTCAATCGGCATCGTGAAGCAATGCAAGCCGGCGTGGCAACGGTAATGTTTCACCGTGCCCGCAACTATCGCGCGCTGATGGGCGACGCCACAATAAGGATCGCAAAGCTTTACGTGTTCAGGGGACGACTGGAACGCCTGGCAGATTGAGTTGTTGTTTGATATCGCGAGGGCGGGTGGTTGAGCGCCCTCAACAAGTAGAAGCGACATTCCCGACTCGGCTGCCAGCGAGGCCTGGATGTGCGCCCAGCCTTCCGGCCTGCGCTCAGGGGTTTCCTGGACGATCTCGCGCGGCCGTTCGATGAACGTTTTTGATTTCTTGTCTTTCACGCCGGCAACGTGCCAACTGGGCGCATCTGCGCCAATTGGCGAACGGAGCTACTGTATTCAAGGTCTCGCAAAAAAGACCTGAAGATTCACCTTACCAGATGTTTAAACGACCAATACGGCTTGGTTTTCAAGCAGTTTCGAGCTTTTGCGAGGTCCTCAACCCTGGGGCTTCGCCGGGGGGCACGTGGTCTATATTTGGTTCGTCCGGACTGATGCGGATGCAGGCAGCAAAGTGATTCGGCTTGATCTCTACCAGCTGGGGTTCGACGTCGCGGCACGCGTCAATCGCGTAAGGACAGCGAGTGTGAAACCGGCACCCGCGAGGCGGATTAATTGGCGAAGGGACGTCCCCCTCCAGCACTATCCGGCGACGGGCCACTTCGATCTTCGGGTCCGGAATTGGCACGGCGGAAATCAGCGCCTTCGTATACGGCATAAGCGGCTCAGCATAGATACGCTCAGATTCGGCCAGCTCGACGATTCTGCCTAAATACATCACCGCCACGCGATCGGAGATTCGTTGAATTGCGCGGAGGTCGTGCGAGATAAACAGATAAGTTAGATTCTTTTCGCGCCGCAAACGCTCAAGTAAATTCAAAATCTGCGCCTGGATCGATACGTCCAGCGCCGAGATGGGTTCGTCGGCAACAACGAAATCCGGATCGACCGAAAGGGCGCGAGCAATCCCAATTCGCTGGCGCTGGCCACCCGAAAATTCATGCGGATAACGTTTGATGAATCGCTTGTTCAAGCCAACGGTTTCCATTAACTCCTGCAGCCGGCGCTGTTTTGACTCGCCGCGGGCAAGCCGGAACGTTTCAATCGGCTCGCTGATAATCTGCCCCACGGTCATGCGCGGGTTCAGCGATGCATATGGATCCTGAAAGATAATCTGCAGGTTTCGTCGCTGTTCCCGCATCGCCGACTTGGACAGATGTGCCAGGTCAACTCCGTGAAAGAACACCTGGCCTGAGGTCGGTTCAATCAATCGCAGGATTGCGCGGCCCAGCGTGGACTTGCCACAGCCTGACTCGCCCACGAGCCCGAGGGTCTCGCCGGGATATATGTCGAGAGAGACGCCATCAACAGCTCTTACGATCTGCGCTTTTTCAAACAGTGATCCGCCGAGCGGAAAAAACACCCGGAGGTCCCGTATGGAGATCAGCGGCTCGAGGCCCGGCCCGTCCGGCAAAGATTCCGATTTAGCTCGTGATTGACTGTTCATTCCTACGCCTGGTCAGGTGGACTAATGCGTGATCCGGTTTGTGATTCCGCACTTGCATAAACCTCGTTCGCAAAATGACAAAGGGAAAAATGCGCGTGTGCCAATTGCACAAATGGCGGAAACTCGCGATGACAAATCTCCTCGGCGCGTTCGCAGCGCGGAGCAAAGGGGCAACCGGCCGGCATGCGCGCCAGGTCAGGCGGCAGCCCCGGAATTTGATAAAGCTTCTGCTCGCGGGCGGTCGGATCCGGCACTGATCGCAGCAGTCCGCGCGTGTAAGGATTACCGGGCCGAGCGAATAATTCCGGGGTGGGGGCGCACTCAAAGATCTTTCCGGCATACATCACCACGATGTGATCAGTCATCCCCGCCACCACGCCCAGGTCATGAGTGATTAGTATTACGCTGGCTCTGGTTTCCGATTTCAGATTCTTGATTAGCTCCAGGATCTGCGCCTGGATGGTGACATCCAGCGCCGTTGTGGGTTCATCGGCGATCAGCAACTCAGGCCGGCATGAAAGCGCCATGGCAATCATCACGCGCTGTCGCATGCCACCAGACAGTTCGTGCGGGTAACTGTCGGCACGCGCGCGCGCATCGGCGATCCCTACTTGTTCCAGCATCTCCAACGCATGTTCATATGCCTGAGCCGAGCTATACGCCAGGTGCAGTTGGGTAACCTCCATCAATTGTTTTGAAATGCGCATGAATGGATTCAGCGAAGTCATCGGGTCCTGGAAAATCATCGCCACCCGTTTCCCGCGGACTTTACGAATTTCGGCGGTTGATAATTTCAAAAGATCGTCACCATCAAGTTTCACTTCGCCGGACACGATCTTTCCCGGAGGATTGGGGATCAGGCGCATGATCGAGAGGCTGGCTACCGACTTACCCGATCCCGACTCGCCGACAATGCCGAGTGTCTGTCCGCGGCTGAGCTCGAAATCAATCCCGTCAACGGCCTTCAAGACGCCGTCTTCGGTTTCGAAGTACGTGCGCAGATTCTTAACACTTAGCAACTCTCCATTGGAGCTACTCATCACGCATCACTCATCACGCATCACTCACTACTCTCTTCTCATCTGCGGATCCAGCGCATCCCGCAAACCATCGCCGAGAAAGTTCAGGCAAAACAACATCAAGGCCATGGTGACGCCGGGAAAGATCAACTGCCACGGATAAATCGCCAGGTTCTGTGCGCCTTCCGCCGCGAGGCTTCCCCAGGACACCCGCGGCGGCCTGACGCCGAGGCCCAGAAAGGACAAGAAAGCTTCGCTTAACATTACTGTGGGCACCGTAAGCGTAGTGTAAACAATCACCGGGCCAAGTGTGTTGGGGACCAAATGGCGAAAAATGATCTTCGGCGTCGTGACGCCGGTAGCGCGCGCGGCCAGAACAAATTCCTGGTTCTTCAGCGACAATACCTGGCCGCGGACTATGCGCGCCATCGTCAGCCACGAAACAGCTCCCAGGGCTATGAATAATTCAGCCAATTGACCCGTGGGCGTTTTCGCCGGCAGCATCGCCAGCAGGACGATCACGATGATGATGTAAGGAAGCGAATAAAGAACGTCGACCACCCGCATCATGAGATCGTCGATTCGGCCGCCAAGATATCCAGCCGTCGCCCCATATGAAATCCCAATCAGTAAGGACACGAACGTCGAAATCAACGCCACCATCAGAGAAATCTGGCCGCCAGAGAGCACACGCGCCAGAATATCCCGGCCTGCGTTATCGGTGCCCATGGGATGGATCCAGGAAAATGATCCGTCAGCGCCGCGAAATGGCGGGAACGATTTGTTGAGAGCATTCTCCCTGGGAATGAGATCGTAAGAATAACCTGTGGCCCGTTTAATGATTGCGGGTCCAATCAGTGACGCCACCACCAGCAGGATGACCACGATCATCCCGAACACGGCCAGCTTGTTCTTTAGCAGGCGGCGCCAGGCATCCTTCCACAATGATGAACCCGCTACAATTTCGCCGGCCTCAGCCGAGTGAACGTCTCCCTCGCCTACTGCGAACTCCGGCCCGGTGTGAATGACTTCGTCGCCACGCGGCAGGGCTGGAGCCTCGGGGGGCGTTCCCAACGGGGTCAACGCCGGTTTCGTTGGCTCGTTATGGTGGCCTTCTGTTTTCGAAATCTTGTCGTTCATTGTGTCTGAGTTTGGACTACCGCGTTTACGCGGCGTCGGCTGCTTGCTCTGTGTCCGCCTGAAGGCGGTACTCCAAACGTCGGCTCAATATCTAATGCGCGGATCCATGAAACCATAGGCAATATCCACCAGCAGATTGAACCCCAGAACCGCCACCGCGATGAAAGCCACGATCCCGATGATCAGCGGCTCGTCGCGATTGAAGCACGCGTTGATGAAATAATTTCCCAGGCCGGGTATCGCAAATACTCGTTCGACGACGACAGTGCCGGTAATCAAAAATGCGAGCGCGGGCCCCGAAAACGAAACTACCGGCAGCAGACCTCCGCGCAACGCATGCCTGGTGACCACCCTCCCTTCAGTCAATCCTTTGGCGCGGGCAGTTCGAATGTAATCCGAACGCATCACCTCCAACATTCCCGACCGCGTCAAACGGGCAATATAGGCAATGTAAATTGCGGACAATGTGATCGCGGGCAGGACCAGGCTCTTACTCGGAAAGCCGTCCCAAAGAGCTGGCGGCAGCCAGAAAAGAGTCAGGCCAAAAAAGAGTATCAGCAGCGGGCCAAGCACAAAATTGGGAATTGAGATTCCGATCATCGCCAGCGCCATGCTGGCATAGTCGATCCATGAATTCTGTCTTAGTGCGGCCAGCGTGCCCGTCGTTATTCCCACAACCAGCGCGATTAGGTAAGCGCTGAAACCCAGGGCAGCGGAAACGGGAAAAGCGCGCCAAAGAATTTGGTTGACTGATTGTCCTTCGTATTTCAGCGAGGTGCCAAAATCGAAACGCGCCATGTTCCAAAGCACTCGTCCGTATTGGACATACCAGGCCTTGTCCAATCCGTATTTCGCGCGCAGGTTTGCCTCAACGGCCGGCGCCAGTTTCTTTTCACCGGTATAGAAGTTTCCGGGAGCGAGGCGGATCAATCCCCACGTGAGCGAGAGAATAATGAAGAGCATGGGGATGATGACGATGATGCGACGAATGATGAAGCGAAGCATGATTTGTCGGAGCTGCCTGCAGCGCGGCAGGCGGTCAGCTTCTATCTATCACGTTCGGGGGGTAAACAATCTTCAGCCGCCCGCCACTGAAGCAGTCATGCTCGGCACGGCGTAGTCCCATTTCGCGGGATCATGTTCAATGTACACCCACTTCCATGCGTGCAAGGTCTGGGGATTCGGGTACATGCCTTTTACGTAAGGCTTTTTCATCCAACGCGTGGCGGCGGTGCTGAGCGGAATCGTTGGTTGCGCTTCGAGCGCCAGAGCTTCTGCTTTGGCCAGCAACTCATATCGCTTTTGATGATCAATCGTGCGATTGGCTTCGTCGAGGATCTCGACATACTTTGGATCCCACCAACCGGTACCGTTATTTCCGGCGGGTGTGTAATAAAGCCAGAGGAAATTGAATGGATCCATGTAATCGGCAATCCAGCCGTTGCGCGCGATGCCTTTGTAATCAAGCTTTGACTGCGCCACGAGGAAGGTCTTGAACTCCATAATCTTGATTGGAATCGTGAGACCCAGGTTCTGTTTCCACTGCGCCTGAATAAATTCGGCGATTTGGAGATTAGCGCCGTCGGGATTCGTCGTCAGCTCGCACTGATCGGTGGGAAACTTCGCCGGATCGAATTTACCGCTCGCGTCGCGATATCCGGCAGCAATCATGAGTTGTTTCGCCTTGTCCGGATCGAAGGCGTCGCCCTTCGGTTGGGGGTATCCTGGAAAGATACCCTCAGGAGTGAGAGCTGTCAGTGGCTTAATGTGTCGCCAATTCGCATAGGCTGCCTTGTCTATCGACATATTCAGCGCCTTGCGAACACGTACGTCGCTCGTCGGTCCTTTGGTCGTATTGAAGAGATAGAAATCAATCGCCGCTTCGGGCGCATCCATGAAATCTTTGAACGGCTTGATCACGTCCAACCAGGGCGCGGGCACGGTGTGATTTAACATCGCGTCAAGCTCACCGGCCTTATAGAGATTCATGATCGTGGTATTGTCCTGAAGGGCGAAGAAAGTGATCCCGTCGAGTTTCACGTTCGCCGCGTCCCAATACATTGGATCGCGCACAGTGACAATTCGGTCGTAAGGCTTGTAGGTCTGGACCTTGAAGGGGCCGCTGGTAACGATGTTGCGCGGATCAGCCCACGCGTCTTTGAATTTCTCAATCGTCTTTTGATTGACTACGCGAAAGAACTGGTGCGGCATCAGGCTGATAAAAAACGGGGCGGGCTGCGTCAGGCATACACGGAAAGTGTAGTCGTCAACTGCTTCGACCCCAATATCTTCAGCCTTCACCGGCACGAATTGTTTACCCGTGATTGCCGCCTTCAATTTTGGATTTGCGTCGAGTGCTTTCTTGCGGTCTTTTTCGTCACCCGGCACGACTAAGCGTTCCGGCGAATGCAGGAAACGATGAAACGGCGTATCGGCGTCGGGCGTTGTCTCTTCGGGATTTGGCGGATACTCTTCCGCAATGGTTGCCGGCTGTGAAGTCAACGGCTTTGGCTTCGCTTTCTTCGGTTGAGCGGGTGCTGCCGGCTGAGATTGCCCGGAAGTAGCGGATGATGAGCTTTCTGCTTCCGTTTCAAAGTCCTGTTCCAAAAGGTACTGATTGCTCTTCGGATCGAAAACAAAGACGGCGCTCTCGTTGAATGCCTCGGCATACTTAATGTAGTAAGCGAGCGAAGCATTGCGAGCGGCTGTTTCGGGATTCAATCCGCGGCGAAATGTATAGACAAAATCGTGCGCGGTTATTGGGTCGCCGTTAGAGAACCTCGCGTTATGGCGAAGATGAAAGGTAAACTCCGAGGAATCCTTATTAACTTCCCATCGCTCAGCCAGCGCCGGAATCGGCGCAGTGGTTTTCGGGTCGTATTCGGTGAGGCCTTCATATAAGGCCATGCAAATTCGCGCTTCAGGTTGTCCGGTGGGGATCTGCGGATCCAGAGACTCGGGCTCAGAGCCTGAGACGTAACGAAGAACATTGTCTGGCGGCGGGTTGGTCTTCCCAAAAAAAGTCGTGTTGCTTGCTGACACGGCACAGCCGACCATCCATCCAATCAGACCAAAGATGATCAGCGATAGAACAGTTCGTTGTGACGGAACTCTCCGCATGGTGTCGCGTCTCCCTCGCAGAGCGACAAATTAACTGCCGCTCGTATTTACAAGCTGAAAGTACCACGCGACGAATTTGCGAGCAAGAGTTTATGAACCCGTGGTGTTGATGGCGAACCTGGCGGTCGACCCACCCCTCGCTATCGCTTGGAGTACTGACACGGCTACCGGGAGCTTTTGGGAAAAGCGGTCAGCCTATGAGGCCGTTCTCCAGGGTTGGCGACGGTGGCAGTTGCGCAAAGCGAGCGGGATCGAGTTTCTGTAGTTCCTGTGCGGCATCCCTTGACGCTGACGATTCAGGCAGAGGCTTTCCATCCTTGTCCTTGGCTTTGCGCGCATTATCGACGATCGTGAAAAGCAGATCGGCGGCTTCTTTCTTCTTTCCCTGTTTCTTATAAACTACCGCTAATCTCAGGTTTGCTGTTTCAGGCGTAATCGTTCGGGAATTAAGCTGGGCGAGTTCGGCGTAGTTGGCGGCGGCCTCATCGTAACTACCGTCGGCTTCTTTGGCCTGCGCCAGCGCAAACTTCGACAGCACGGCAACCTCTCCCGACCCTGCGGCCAGCGACTGTAACTGGCTGATTCCGCTGGCGTGATCGATTACCAGCAAATTGGTGGCTATGAAATAATTGGCCTCACTGCGATAAGGCTCGCCATACGTGGCGGCAACTTTCTGAAACTCGTCGATCGCTTTTTGGGCCCGTTCCTGTTCAGTGGTGAAGCTCAGGTCACGTGAACCGGGGACCGGGGAGGTAGTAATTTGCGCCCTGGTGATGGTGATTGCCCGTCCCATCGCCTGCTCAGCATCTTCATTATGTCGTTGGCGCCAGCGAACAATGCCATACGCGGCGGTGGCAATTAATACCACACCAATCAGGCCGTAAAGAATTTGTCTTCCGCGACCGGCGACGCGCTCAGCCAGACGGTCGGCCAACAGCATCGTGGTATCGCGAAATCGGTCGTGCTTAAGCTGCCGCGCACGTTTCTTCTTGTATTTTGCCAACGGTTTTCCTCTCGCAAGTTCGCACAGTAAAGTGCGTTCAATTTGGTGTATGATTGCAGAAACAGGCAATTTAGCGAGCGCAGTTAGCAATGTCAAGCAGTACAATTTCCATCTATGCGACTGGTGTTCCGGAAACTGTCGAAGTAATGGACGGGCCTGACTGGTTTCGGAAGCTATCGCAACGAAACCAGATAGCGGGATCATCAAACGAGTAGCGCCGAGGTCACGCGGCAACCAGAGTTTGGAACAAATAGTCGTGAACGGGTGTCAAACCAAACGAGTGTCCGGGAAGTGTCAGCCAGACGTGGCTCGTGAGCTTCCCACCCCAGGGGGTCCCGAGTGAGCTACGGCGAGCCCATAGCCCTCCGCGGGCATGCAGATTTGGAGCAAGTTGCTTCGGCGACCGAGTCGGATGTTCGCTCCGTGGCGGACGAACAGTTCCTTGAAAGATTGCGACGAGGTGAGGCAGCCGCTTTCGAACGGTTGGTAGCCGAACGGGCGACAGACGTTTACGGCTTGCTGTACAGGCTGACGGCCGATGTCGAAGAGGCGCGCGACTTAACCCAGGAAACCTTTCTGCGAGCTTTTCAGAGCATAGCGCGGTTTCGCGGCGAAGCTGATTTGAAAACCTGGCTATACCGCATCGCGATTAACCAGGCGCGAAATCGCTGGCGCTGGTGGCGACGGCGTAGACGCGACCTGACGGTGTCGCTGGACGCGCCTGACAATCGCGAACAAACCCTGGGTGCAACTTTGGCAAACGCTGATGCGCCCAATCCTGAGCACGAAACCCTGGCTCGGGAACGAGAAGCAAGACTAACCGAGGCGCTTCACAACTTGAGCAATGCATACCGGGAAGCGGTGATGCTGCGTGACGTCGAAGGGCTCAGCTACGAAGAGATTGCGGTAACCCTGGAGATCAGTGTGGGTACGGTGAAATCAAGATTGTCGCGCGGCAGATTGGAATTACGGCGAAAACTGGAAGGGTCTTTGTAAACGCGAATGACTGACCTGCCCCGGCTAATACGAACCCGGTGCCAATAGGGTCGGCGGTTTTTCAAAAGCGTATGTACTCCAATGATGAATGCGAGCTTGAAAACGTGGCCAGCAACAACCCGTTTGCGCTCGCCGGGGATGCTGCGCAGCAACTAAGCCGCAAGCGCTTCCAGCGCGGAAGTGGCCGGGGTTGGTCAGTCATTCGTACGATTTTTGATTTTGGATTGGTGATTGCCGATTGACGTTAAGATTTATGAAACAGCTGTTCAATCGAAAATCAAAAATTGCAAATCGGAAATTGGCAATGCCTATGTCTTGTGACGAAATTCAGGAATCGCTTTCGCTTTATTTTGACGACACGTTGACGGCGGACGCGCGCGCGACGTGCGATCGACATCTCGATGTTTGTCCGGTCTGTCGCGCTCGTCTATCAGAAGTGCGATCGATCACGCGAAGCCTGGGGTTGCTGGCCTCGCCCAGCGTCCCAGCGGACCTGATTAGTTCAGTAAACGGCATCGTACTTGGGGAAGTTTACGCGCAGCGGCGGCGCGCCCAAAGTACATTTGGCGACGTGGTACGTGAGTGGCTGCAGCCCCGGCCGATGCGATACGCGTTCAGTTCCCTCGCCTCGATCCTTCTTTTCACCGCAGTCTTTTTGGCACTGCGACCGCACATGATTGCGCTCCACGAGGCGGCGCTCGCGTTTGACGAAACGGCAATGATCAGAGAAGTCCCCGACTTTCTATCGGTCGGCTACGATATCAATCAGCCGATTTCGCCACAGAGCTATTCAGCGCTGCGCGCGCCATTCAACGTCGAATCACCCAGCTTGAATCCCAGCGGTGCCCTGGCCCTGGCTGCGTGGTCACAAACTGAGAGCTATAACAGTCGGCGTCACGCCTCAGACGACATGGTCGTGGTTGCCGATGTTTACAGCAACGGCGTTGCGTCGCTCGCCGACGTGATGCAGGCACCTCGCGACCGGCGCATGTTGGAAGAATTTGAGAAAGCCTTAAGGCAGGACGCGGCGTTTGTCCCGGCCTCGCTTGACCGGCGACCTGATACTATGCGCGTCGTATTTTCCGTGCAGCGCGTCGACGTAAGAGATCGAAATTTCTGAAACCTGCCTATTTTCGCGCGTGCCCGGACTTGCCATCGCGCGATCGTGACCGCGGGAACCGCGACTCAATAATCTCGCCACGCTTCCTGCCGAACTTTGCAGTTAACCTGGGATAGGTCGCTAACTCAGCCCGATACTTAGTCGCACCCAATTCTGCTTCCAATCGCAAAATCTCTGACTCAGGCGCTTCAATCTCCATAAACAAACCGAAAGGCAGTTCGTCAAGGACTATTTCGGCGGAGCCCAGATTCCAGCGCGTGCGTCGCTTCTCGTAAACCAGTGCCGGCTGAAACCCCAGACCATCAAGGATCGAATCGAGAGCATCAGGATCTGAAACCTCAGTTTCTTCTTCGAGCTGATGCTTGATTGCCGAGGCGGTGGGGAATCGTTCTTTGAAAGTTAAGATGGCCCGCGACCCGACTCTGCGAATCCGCAAAACGCGCCGTCCCGTGTCGATCACGCCCCCGCGATAGAGCGTGTTCTCTTCAAATTCTTCTTTGGCGGACTTTGCCTTGAGCGCACGCAGTCGTCGCACAATTTGCTCGCGCTGCTTTTTGGTTAAGCGGTATTTCTTTTCAATTTCGATAGGCATGCGGATGTCTGCAGTTTGGAGTCCCGCCTTTAGGCAGAACGTTTGAGTGCACTCCCATCCGCCTGAAGGCGGTACTCTGAATACTAATTAGATCACCACCAGCAGAGACGGCTATTTGCTCGGCGCATAGTAACCCTGTCGAGTATGGGTTTCCAGGGATGGATTCGTTGTTTCTACGCGGACGCGCCGATACGTTCCGTCGCGAGCTTTGTTTAGTGGGTTGTAATACAGCACATACTGACTTCTGAGTTCAGCGGCTACTTCAGCATACGTCGATTCAAGATTGCTGAAGCTTAGTGGCTTATAAAGACGGCCGCCCGTGGTGGCGACGAGTTCTGCTAACCGCTCTTCGCTTTTGTCAATTACCCTTAAGCCTTCCCTTAGATCGTCGATGCGGATTTGATTGAAGCGAACGGCCGAGTCAGAACCCCTGGTAAGGTCCCCCAGTTCGGCTAATTTACTGGCACGTGAGATCTCAGTGTTGCTGACAACGTAAACGGTAACCTGGGCCTCCAGCAACGCGCGCAGGACATTCTCGAACGAGACACCGCGCCCACTATCGATTCCGTCACTGAGGACGATGGCCGCCCGCCGGGACTGCGTCGATCCAAATTGGTCCCGCGCCGCCAGCAGTAAGGCGTCATTGAAGCGCGTAAACATTCCCGGTTCAATTCGGTTCAGCGCGCGATGTAACTGAAATTGGCTCTTTGTCCAGTCCTGCAGGAGTTCCACATGGTCGTCGAACTTGATCAGGCTGACCCGATCTTCAGGCTCGAGCTGGTTGGCGAATTTTTCGGCTGCCCGGCGAAAATCGTCTAGATTGGCGGTTACCGACGATGAAGCATCCACCATCAGAATTACGTCGACCGGCACTTTTCTCAATGCCAGATCGTTTAGTGGTTGTTCCTGGCTGTCCTCGAAGACGCGGAAGTCTTCCCGTTTCAAATCGTTTACCAAACGGCCGTTGGAATTGCGTACCGTAACGGGCAGCATTATCTCGCTCGTGTTGACCAGAATGACGTCGCCCGGCGAAACTTCCTGCACGGATTTCTTTGGTTTCAGGCGCGGAACCGGCGGAGGCTCACCAAGTGATTGCACTCTTGAAGGCGTCGGAGTCGGTTGAGGTTTCGGACGCTGGTAAGCGTTCGCCATCCCGGGATTTAAAGGTTGCGAGCCGGCTGGTGGTACGGAGCAGAACAGGACAGAAAACGAGAATAGAAGTCCGCAGAACGCCGGTTTGAATCTCGCTGGCACTGAGGGTAATTCTCTATTCTGGTTTTGGCGTGCCGTCGGAAGCGGGCGCCGGCTTGCTGCGGTTCAAGTCATCGCCCATGGCCGTCTTCATCGCGCTCAAAACTTTCTCGCTGACGCGATGCTTATGTAATTCAGCAACACCGTTAGCCGAAAAATCAAATTCGACCGGCGATTGTTCAATTCGCCTGATGATTGTGCCGTCAGAGAAACCCGCTTCGACGAGCTCGATAATCGAGTCGTTGTTGAGCGTTGTCTTCCTTTCAAGCTTTGGCACCGCCCCGCCTTCTGTCGGCGGTCTGATAATTCTCACGGTGGCGGTTCCGGTGGTTTCGGTATTCCCGGACACAGAAGCGCCGCCTCCCCCGCGGGTTCGGGTGCTGCTCTGTCCGCTTCCACTCGACCCGAAGATATCCGTGCTGTTCTCAGTCCCCGCTTTCTGACTATTTTTATCCTTGTTGTCTTGCCGGAGAAAAGGATCGTCGACCCACATATCATCGGGCAAGCTCATACCTTCCTGGCGCGTTAACATCGCCAGAATAATCTTCTCGCTCACGCCTTTGTGCTTGAGTTCGATCATGCGATCGGGCGACAGATCGTAGGCGGCCGGTCTGGAGGCCACGATCGAGATGATCGTCTTCTCTTTGAAGCCGGCATGAACAAATTTGAGAATCGATTGGTTGGTGAGAGGCGTGTTACTGTCGCCGGCTTGAGCCGCGCCTGTACCTGCCGGCAACAGGGCAAGAATAACAATCAAAAAAACTTTCTTCAGTAGATCCCTCATGATGGCCCGCCATTTCTTACTGCGGTGGCGAAATCCTTTCGCTGGTATCCGCACCGTAACGCCGGGTGACTCGCTTTACATAATCTCGAGTTTCCCGATAGGGGGGGACATTGCCTCCGTATTTTATCACCGCTCCCTCGCCGGCGTTATAGCTGGCGAGGACCAAATCCAGCCGGCCGCCAAATTTTGCCAGCAACTCCTTAAGATACTGAGTGCCGCCGTAGATGTTCTCGGCCGGGTCGAAAGAACGCCGCACGCCAAATCTGCTGGCGGTGCCCGGCATCAACTGCATCAGTCCGCGCGCGCCTTTGGGACTGACCGCGCCCACGTGAAAGTGGGACTCGTGCTCGATCACGCAAAAAACAAGGTAGGGATCCACGCCAAACCGCGCCCCGTTCATTCTGATCAAGTCATCAATCCTGGGGTTGCCTGTGGTCCAGTCTCGATTTCGCCAGCCGGCCGGTTTTCCGCCGGACGACTCGCGTTCTATGCGCGCGATCCGCTCGCGCTCGATGAAGATTGAGAGATTGCCTCGGCGGCACCACGCCCCGAGATCGGTTTCGTTGACCTGGTCAGTTTTCATGCGGGCGCCCCCTTTCAAATAAACCCAGAAAGATTGGGCGACGGCAGCCTGATTCTCTGCATTGCCTGCCGGTTGCGCGGCCGGTTGGACCACTTGCGGTTTTGCTTTGGCGTGCATCAGCTCGATCGAGGCCACCGGCCGGTCGATTCTTTGGGTGACACCACCAAGTTGGTACCAGTAGTCTTCGTTCTGTTTCCAAACTTCGTTAACCTCAAGAGACGAGCCATCGACAAATCTTATTCGCCGGCCAACTATTTCTCCCTCAGGCTGCGCTGCAGGTTGTGAAGCCGGCGGCGTCATCTTTTTTGAGCTGGCACGTATTGATTTGTGTTTCAGCCGTGATTGGGCAGAGGCTGGATTTGTGCCGGCGCAGGCTAACGCGAAGCCGGCGAGCAGCAGACAGAATATTGATCGAGCTGGAACTGAAGTCACGATTGATTCTCGAATACGGCTCAAGCCGGAACCGGCGCAGCACCCGGTTGGCCTGCAGCCTGGGCCATGCTCTTGCCGGCGCCGTGCGCAATACCAAAGTAGTTGCCCCACGCCATATCAAGCAGTTCCGGCGTGAGCCTTAGCTGGCTGCCCTGAAAGCCACAGATATCAGTTACGCGATTCAACAAGTCACGCGGTTCGCACGATCTCATTTCGCGGCCTTCAGTGGAATACTTTCGCAGCACATAGTCAAGTGAATCCTGCCCGACCGCGATTCCTCGCTCACCGGCCGCGCGCCTGAAAATCTCAGCGTAAACCTCTTTGCTCGGCAACTCCATTCGCGCTCGATAACCCATTCTCCGCAGAAACGCTTCGTCGACCAAATCCTTCTCTTCGACGTTCGTGGAGAAAATCACGAGCTGTTCGAATGGAACTTCGATCTTTTTGCCGTTCTGCAACGTAAGGAAATCAACGCGTCGCTCGAGTGGCATGATCCACCGGTTCAATAGATCGCGAGGGGCTACTCGCTGGCGGCCGAAGTCGTCGATCACCAGAGTCCCGCCATTCGATTTTACCTGGAACGGAGCTTCATAAAACTTTGACGTCTCAGACCATGCCAGGTCGGTATTCTCCAGGCTTAACTCCCCGCCCACCATAATCAATGGGCGCTCAATCTCGATCCAGCGCTGATCGTGTTCGCAGGCGGAAGTTTTCGCGGGAATCCGGCGGTGGCAGTGAGAATCAAAAATGCGAATGATCTGGCCATCAGCCTCGATTGCGTGGGGGATCCAGATAAATCCAAAGAGCGCCTTATTCATGCGCTCGGACACCGCTGTCTTCCCGGTGCCGGGGAGTCCGGTAAGGAACAGCGATGAACGGGAATTAATCACGCAACCTAGCGTCTGTAACAGTGATTCAGGCAAGACCAGATCGTGAAAAGCAGATCGCACGCTCTCGAGAGACGCGGATCGGAGAGGCACGGCCTGAAGGCGCATCATGTGCGCGTAATCTGTCAGGGCAACCGGCGCCGGACCCACGTAGCCGCATTCCCTTCGCAACTGTCTCAATCGCTCCCATCCATGATCGAGCATGGCATAACGCGTCGCCCCAGGAAGACCCTGGGCAAGCTTGTCGATCAGTCTTTCGCGATATAGTTGGTGGAGAAGTGTCTCGGTGAGCAACCAGGGCAGGCACAGCTTCTCAGCCACGGAGGCGGTGGTTGGATTTGCCTGACGGGCGAGGTGTTTGAGAGCGAGCTCAGCGAGGGAAGCCTCGGAGAGTCCTGTTTCTCCGAGATCTTGCGGCATCGGAGGTCCAAGGCTCTCGATTTCCGCGCGCGTCAAACTGGTTACGTGACCCATCGCTCTTACTGTTAATTGTCCCGAGCTCGAGCCTCAGTCGCAGTTGATGCCAGCGCGCGTCGAGCTCGCTCAGCTCGTTCATCTTTACCCGTCTGGTCGTAAAGGCGAGCCAGCCGAGTCAACACCGCCGTGGAGTGTGGTTGCAAAGCAAGAGCCTTCTCCAGATGCTTAATGACGTCGCCGGCAGAACCCTGTTCCTCCAAACGGCTCGCAACCTTTAGGTGGGCATCAAATTCGCCCATGACGTGCGCAAAACTCTTGTAAGCGTCGTCGAACTTGCCGAGTTCCACCTGCGCCAAACCCAGGTTGTTCCAGATACGCAGGTCGTTCGGAGCGACCTTGACGGCCCGCTTCAGATATTTAACGGCCTTGTCATATTCACCCTGTTTGTACTCAAAAAAGCCGATATTGTTCAGGTGCATCGCCTGGTCATCAGGATCGCGCAAAGCAGCTTCGAAAGATTGTAGTGCGCGATCAGGAAGACCCTTGCGATCATAGGCCACTCCCAGGAGAGTATGTGCTTCGCCGGAAGTTGGATCGAGCGAGGTCGCCGTCGACAATTCAGCGATGGCTTCGTTCAATTGACCGGCGCCGAGCAGGTCGCGACCTCTCAGTAGATGATCCGCGGCGCTACTCTCGCCGTCGGGCGCGGCCGGAGCCACCGGAGTTCGCGCATCTTTAACGCGGCTGGCCTGAGCACTTTCAAACTTCTTAATGTCCTTCTCGTTCGGGCGCTCCAGCCGGTTGCGCTTTTTGCCGCCTCCAAACAATCTGCCGAGGGCACGAAACGGCGCGCCAAGAACCCGGCCCACACCATCGTCCGCTTTCTTAGGTTGCTCTGCGGCCGCAGTCACGATGTCCGGATCATGCAGATCAACTCCTGCGGCGCTTAAAGCATGCCAGGAGGGAATGCTCAGGCTTAATAGCAGAGCCATCGACGCGAGACCGGCGGTAAAAGTTTTTCTACGCATGAAGATTCACCCTCTGTTCTTATCCGAACAGGAAGTCATAAAGGTTAAATAGCGATGGTGCAAGAATCACCAGGATGATTACGGGAAAGAGAAAGAGCGTCAGCGGAATAAGAAGTTTCAGCGTGGCTTTCTGCGCTGACTGCTCCGCGCGCTGGCGTCGCTTAGTACGCAACGATTCAGCAAAAATGCGAACGGCCTTGGCGATCGATGAACCAAAGCGGTCGGCTTGGATCAGCAAGGCCACGAAACTGCGAATATCGTCAACCCCAGTTCTTTCTGCCAGATTGCGCAGCGCCTCCTCGCGGCTGCGGCCAACGCGAATCTCGAGATTGACCAGGTCGATCTCATGATGCAGGTCCGGGTGCAACTCCTTCAATTCTTCGCCGACGCGATTTAGCGCCGCATTCAGACCCAGCCCGGCCTCTACGGCAACTACCATTAAGTCCATCGCATCAGCGAGGCCCCACGTGATGCGTCGCTGCCGGGCCGTGGTCATCTTTCGGACGGCGTACTTGGGCAAGTAGAACCCGAACCCGGCGGCGATCATTCCCCAGACAAGAAAATTGCTGAGCGGGCGGTCGAAAAGAAAGCAAACAATCGCCACCAGCGTGGGCATCGCTATGAGCAACGTAATCTGAATGGCGCGGAAAGCTGTGGCAGCCTCCGGCGAACGATAGCCGGCCTGAAGCAATTGCTTTTGCAGTTTCGCGGCTTCGGTGGCGGAAATGGGAACGATTCGATTAATAGGGTCCGCAACGCGCTCGGCCATTACGGTCAGCGGATTATTCTCAACCAGGGCCAGCGAGGGATCCATGCTCTCGAGGCGAGCGTTGACAGCGCCTGCCGGACGGGCAGCAAAAAGCAAGTACACGCTCATCACCGTGAGTGCCAGGCAACTGAAAACCAGGAGGACGATGAGTATCAACATATGGCTAAGACCTTCCTTGAAAACAAATTCGCTTCTCTCAATCTGTACCTCAAACTTTTATGGCCAGAATCTTATTGATCGTAACCACGCCGAGAATTTGCAAAATCGCGGCGACGGCGAGCACATAATGGCCGCGTGTTTCATTTATAAGCGAAGACATGTAGTCCGGATTGATAAACGTCAGTAGCGCAATGATCAGGATTGGTAAGCCGCAAAGGATCCACGCCGAGCCGCGCGAAGCAGTTGTCATGGTGCGGAAATCTTCAATCAGCTTGAAGCGCTCACGAATAGTTTGGGCCACCTTCTCGAGTATCTCGCCGAGGTTACCACCGGTTTCCCGTTGAATGTGCATGGCCGTTACGCAGAGACGCAAATCAAGCAGGGGCACTCGCTCAGACAGCCGGTCGAGCGCGGCCTTGGTTGAAAGACCAAGCTTTTGTTCTTCAAAGGCAATGCGGAACTCGGTGGCGATCGGATCGGGCATTTCAGTCGCGACCTGGTGCAGCGCTTCTGAGAAAGCATGACCAACCGAAAGAGATCGGCTTAACAGATCAAGTGTGTCCGGGAGCTGCGAGTTGAATTTTCGCAGCCGCTTTTTCCGTTTCGTCGAGACATGGAGAATCGGCACAATCGCAGCTACTACTGCCACCAGCAAAGCTATCGGGGCGTTAAACACCGTATAGGCCGCGAGACCAGCCATCAACCCGGCGACAAAACAGAAAACCAGCAAACGAGTAACCGTAATTTGCATGTCCGCCTGTCTCAGCATCCGGTCGAGACTTTTGGTGAGATCCAGCGAGGACAAGAGCCGGTTAATAAATGGCACGCCCCCGATCGAATCTTCCCGGGCCAGCTGAATATCCTCGAAGGAGACGGTGGATGATTCCTGGAGGGCCTGAGCAACACGCTGCTGCAAACGGGCCTGGCGAGTGTCAGACTTATTCGATGCCAAAACATACAGTGCGTACGTTGCAAACAGGAAGAACAGAAATACAAAAGTAGAAATCAACATCTGGTAAACGCCTCCTAAAAGAACGCCGGTAATTGCATGCCGTATTGCTGGAACCGTTCGGCAAATCGAGGACGAATGCCGGTGGTGCGAAACCGTCCCAGTACTTTGCCGGATCCGTCCAGGCCGGTCCGCTCAAACTGGAAGATCTCCTGCATGGCGATCGTCTCGCCTTCCATCCCGGTAATCTCTGAGATAGAAACAATCCGGCGAGTGCCGTCGGTCAGTCGCGCAACCTGAATTACGACATTGACTGCCGACGCGATCTGCTGTCGCATGGCGCGATCGGAAAGCCGCATTCCGGTCATTTGAATCATCGTCTCGAGCCGGGCCAGCGAATCTCTGGTGCTGTTCGCGTGAATCGTAGTCAACGAGCCGTCATGGCCGGTGTTCATAGCCTGGAGCATGTCGATGGCTTCGCCGCCACGGCATTCGCCAATCACAATCCTGTCGGGCCGCATACGCAAAGCGTTTCGCACCAGGTCGCGCTGGGTTACTTCGCCCCGGCCTTCAATGTTAGGCGGACGAGTCTCAAGCCGGACGACGTGTGGCTGCTGAAGCTGTAACTCGGCCGAGTCTTCGATGGTTACGATGCGCTCGTCGGAAGGGATATAAGCTGAGAGCGCATTCAAGAGTGTTGTCTTACCGGCGCCGGTACCACCCGAAATAATTATATTCAGGCGCGAGCGCACGCACATTTCGAAAAGGATGGCAATCTCTTTCGTCAGCGCTCCATTTTGAATCAGCTGGAACATCTTCAAAGGGTCGGTGCCAAACCGGCGGATCGAAAGAACCGGACCGTCAATAGCCAGTGGCGGAATAATAGCGTTGACGCGAGAGCCATCCGGCAAACGCGCGTCGACCATTGGTTGCGCCTCGTCGATGCGCCGGCCCACCGTCGAGACAATCCGTTCGATAACGCGCATCAGATGCTCGTCGTCCTTAAAGCTGATCGCGGTTTTTTCCAGTTTGCCGCGGCGCTCGATGTAGATATTGAGATACGAGTTCACCAGAATGTCTGAGATGGTGCTGTCACTGAGCAGCGGCTCCAGCGGCCCCAGGCCAAAAAGCTCATGATGGACCTCACTAACCAAACGCTCGCGTTCCGCGGTCGAAAGTGCGGCACTCTCCGCCAAAAGGAGATCTTCCGCGAGCCGCGAAACCTCAGCTTCGACGCGGTCCGGCGCCAGCGTGTTGAGCTTGGTCAGATCCATGCGCGAGATAATCGCGCGATGCAGGCGGGACTTCATTTCCTGGAACGCCTGGTTCCCGTAGATTCCCTCTTCTACTGCCGCGCCCGTGCCGTTACCGTTCTTGTCTTTGATGTATCTTTCCCGAAGCGCCATTTTGTTCCCTTTGACTTGTTACTTGTTGTTCTCCAGCTGTAAACATTTCGCTCACTCAAGCGAATGTTGGACTTATGTCTTAGCCATGTTCGTGGCGAACTCAAGCGTCGCCGGCCCGCTTTGGCGACTGAATATTCCGCGCAAAGACTTCTTCCGCGGCTGCGTTGACAATGTATTGTTATGATCGGCAGCCAGCGCCGACGCTATGCGTTTGATCTCGAGCGCGATCTTTGAAGATGGCTCGGCATGCACATGCGGCCGGCCCAGGTTTATGGAATCCATCACCTTGACATAGTCGTTCGGCACAAAGCCGATAAATTGCTCGCCCAGATGTGCTTCCACTTTCTGCAGCTCTACATCTATGTTCTTGCTCCAGCGATTGACCACGACATGGATCTTGGCGCGGGGATAGCCCAGCCGATCCAGCACCTTGAGAGCCCGTTTGGTGCTGCGGATGCCGGGAATATCGAGCGTCATGACCAGCAGGATATCGTCGGCCAGGTCGAGCGCGGCGATCGTAACCGGATCAAAAGTATTCGGCAGATCAAGCACGATGCGCTCAAACCTGCGGCCCAGTACATGAAGGATCTCAGTTACGCTTTCGGCTTCGATCTCGTCTGCTTCGTGGGTCTCGAGCGGCGCCGGCAGCAGCGACAGATTCGCCGAGTGGGTAGTAATCAGACTGGTGATCAGCGAATCATCCAGCCGGGATCGGTTGCTGACAAGGTCGGCGATTGAGTACCGGGCATCAATTCCGAGAAAAGATGCCGCGTCGCCGGACTGCAAATTGAGGTCTGCCAGCAGTGTCGGGACGTTCATCGCGGCGGCCAGGTTGGTCGCCAAAAACGAGACGCCGGCCCCGCCCTTGCCTGAGAACACGGCTATCGTGCGGCGGTTCTTTTTGTCCGCGGTATCACCCGCCTCGCTGAGTTTTGACACGCGCTCGAGCACGGTCTCGAGTTCGCCGGCAATGACCGGGATTTGTAAGAATTCGCGCGCGCCCGCCCGCATGCCGCCCAGAATGATTGAAGGCGACGTGTCGAGCGAAGCGGTAATGATTGTTGTCTCAGGACGCTCAGCAGCAAGCTGACGAATCAGATCAAACTGTTTCTCGAGATTGTTCGCGTCCAGGATCATAATTGCCGCCGTGGGCCGCACGCGCAGGACGTCGGCGAGCAACTGATCGGCGTCGTCGCATTCCGTAAGCAGGCGCGTGTGCGAGTTGCTGAAGACCGCGGTTTTGATCTCTTTGGCGGTCTCGGGATTGCTTCCCATTATGCTGAAGGTCATTAAGTGCATGATGTTTTGTTCTTAAGCCTTGAATCCGTTTTCTGTTTCGCGTTAATTGTCAGGGACATGTAGCTGGGAAAGCGCCCGCACTCTCTCCCGGCACCGTGGTGCGATAAGCCGGCATCGCGATCACCCTGCTAATGCCTGGAATAACGAAGTTATAGTTAAATCCGGTGATACTCACGGTCACCGTACCTTGTTGCACACCGAAGTTTGCGTACTCAACGCAGATGTTCGACGGCTTAAGGTTCACGAGGTTATCTCCGGTACCTGCCGAGTTCCCATAAATCGTGTAATTCTTGATCGCGGTCAACTGCGGCCCGGTCGTGTCGCAACCGCTCGTTGTTCTCACCGTGCCGGCAGGAGTCGCTGCCGCTTGCGTTGAGGCGTAGCGCGCGCCTCGGCGAGTCGCCTCGACCATTGCGTTGTGCGTAAAGTAAAGATTGCCGGCAGCCACAATGCCGACTAACATCATTAAAAAGAAAGGCGCGATAAAAACGAATTCCATTAGCGAGCCGCCTCGTTGACGCTTGTCGGTAAGTCTTGATTTAGTCCTGGTAACCACTTCAAAGTTCCCCTGAAACTAAAAGCGCATGTAACGCATGGTCGTGCTCGGGCTGAGCGCGATATTGAAATTCCCTCCGGTCAATGCATTCAGGTTAAAGGCCAGAGGCTGATATGTGTATCCGGTAATTGATACGGTCACATACTGAACTCCGACGCCGCCGGCAGGCGGCGTGACGACGATATTGCTGGCCGTCAGATTCGGAAGGATCACCGCCGGTTGGCCATTTCCACCACAGCCGGCGGCATTGCCGCAAAGCGCCATGTTCTTCCCTGCGGTTGTGCAAGACATTTGCAGAGATCCACAGGTGTTTCCGTTGAAATCCTGGACGTTAGAAAGATATCGGGCGCCGCCGCGCGTTGCTTTGGCCAGCGAGTTGTAGGTGTAGAACATCCGGCCCAGCTCAGTCGTTCCGGCAAAGAGCAACAAGAGCACGGGAAAGACGATGGCGAACTCGATCAATTGAGTGCCGTCATCGCGCCTGAAAAGGTTGCGCAGTTTTTTCGTCAGCCACGCCATTTCTATCAACAGCACCTCATTTGTATAGGACCGCAAGAGTCAAATTCGAACAACCACCGCCGGGATTGTAGCCACCTCTACCGATGACCAGGGCGTCGCCAACGTATTCAACCGGAAGCACTCCGCATCCGGGAATGTTTGAGCAATTGCCATTAGGTGTTGGCACCTTGCTCTTGATGAAGAAGACTGCCCACTTGATTATATTGGTCGTGGCCGCCGGATAAGTTCCCGGGGCAACAATCGGAACTACGAGCAGTCGGCGCGCATCTTGTCCGGGCCCGTTTGGATTTGGCGCGGTAACTGCTGTGTGATTCTTGTATTGGGTGTACGTAATGTTTTCCTGAACATTGGTGTCCGGCGGGAACCTTGACGGCACAAGCGCACTTCCGTAGCCGTTCGCATAGACATTGAAACGCGTATTAAGTCCATCTCCGGAATTGCGCGGACCATTGCCCGAGTTCGAACTAGGCGTCATGGCGATATTGTCACCGCTTGACTTGCAGAGTGCGGTTACCCCTGCGGAGAGCACGGCTGTCTCTCCTGTGCCATTCCCGTTTATGTCAGGCACTTGCAGGATCACATAATCCTTGTCAGCGAGGACTACGGTGTTTCCGTTCCCTTGTGAAAAAGTGAGGGACATCAGAGTTCCCGGCGTAGGGGCTGGATCGGCCAGGGCCACGGCGGCAGGAAAAAAATCGCAGATTGTATTTATCGGCGCTGACTCCCCGGCTGTCGCCGTACGGGATTCCGTATGACTATTCCCCAGCGCCTGGATGGCGAACAGCATCGTCGTCGCCTTAGACTGCGTTGTGACCCGAACGAACTTAATATTCGCGGCATTCCCCTGCGCGGTAGCCGAGTCGACATAGGTGCCATTCAGCGAGTCGCTGAATTCCACGGTCGCAATGGTTATCGCCGCGCGATTGAAACCGGAATTATTAACTATGGTGGTCGCGCGGGTGTACGCGTTTTGAATTCCCGAAGTGCCCGAGTTGAATTCCCGCGCCGCGGCGAGAGCTGCCGCGTCCGCAGCGTTCTGAAGTTCCGTGCGAATCATGTAGACGCGCGAGACGTCGATACACAGACCCACCGCGAGGACGATGCCCAGCGCGAGGATCGTTGTCATGATCATGACATTCCCGCGCTCGCCGCTTCGCTTTTCTGCTCTAGTTCTTAAAGACATCTCTGAACAACTCCTTACTCGTTTCCGCCGTACACTTCCACGCGACCGCAGTTGTCTCACCGCAAAACCATTTAAGGCTTAGGTGGTGTTGCTGTCTTTGCCTGAATCGTCTGTGAATCCGTCGCAGCGGGGCCCTCAGCGCTCTTCTTGACCCCCGGGGCTGGCGCATTCTCCGGAGTCACGGGCTTGACTGGAGCAGCAGATGGGGCAGGGTCAACGACCGCCGGTTTGGCGCCCGGCGCGGGAGCGGAATTAATGATGTAGCCCGACTGAGTGTCGCTTGCACCGGTCTTGGTTACGCCGCTGTCGCTGGTCTTACGGTCTATGCCAAGCAACGATGAACCTCGCTTCAGGTTTTCTACGTTGGGCAGCGCCGGCAGGTCATCTCGGTTAACAGGTTTCACCACTTGCGCGGTGACGATGAACATCAACTCGCTCTCGTTCTTCTGAAAGGATGTTGACTTGAACAGGTTGCCAAGAACCGGGAGGTTGCCCAGACCAGGAACCTTCGAGATTGATCGAGTCTCGCTGTTGTCCAGCAGTCCAGCCAGCGCAAAGCTCTGGCCGTCGCGGAGCTCGACACCGGTCTTGGCTCGGCGTGTGCGCAAACCCGGAATGAGGAAGCCGTTGAACTTCACGCCGTTGGCAAAGTCCAGCGTCGATACTTCCGGTTCCAGCTCGAGACGAATATGATCTTCATCAAGGATTGTCGGCTTGAAGTTAAGGCGCACGCCGTATTCCTTAAACACGATGCTCACGGTAGCGCCGTTGCCGCTGCCGCCGTTCTGGACTACCGGTACAGGAAACTCGCCACCAGCCAGAAAACTCGCCTCCTGCCCGTTCATTGCGATTAAATTCGGCTCGGCGAGCGCGCGCAAGGCGCCCTGTGTCTGCAACGCGTGGATCATGGTCGCCGCGTTGCCTCCTAATACCAGCAGATTCAGTGAACTGAATGTGCCCTTGAGGATGCCATCAGTAACATTAGAAACATCACCCGGACCGCCTCCGCTCAGGAACCCGCCAACGCCGGGACTTGCCTGGTAAGCATATGACGATCCGAGTTCGCGCAGCCGGGTTCGGTTAACTTCGGCAACTCGAACCAGCAGCTGCACCTGCGTAAGGTCTTTAACGGGCGACTCAAGCATGTTCACTGTCTTAAACCCGGCCGCTTGCACCACTGCTTCTGCCTGGGCGGCGATCTTTGCATCGGTAACCGTTCCCGAGATGACTACCGATCCATTCGCCTGACTCAAACGAATGTCATCTTTGGGGAACAGGGCCCGAATCTGCGAATCGATCAACGCCAGGTTGGTGCGAACGTAAACATCAAAGATGAGAAAGCGCGAGGTGCCTTTCTCCCAGGCGATGAAGTTGACCTGGCCAAAGGCTTTGCCGTTGACCACCACCTGATTTGACGTGACCAGCACTGCCTCGGCGATATCCGGATTCGAAACCGAGAAGCGCTCGATCGCCCGATCAAAACTGATGAGTCTCGACTGGCCGACGAGTACATTTACCGCGATCGGTTCCTTGTCCTTCTCGAACGAAGCGGCATACGTGGTCTCCTGACCGCGCGCGACCGACATGGTCACCAGCATGGTGATTGGTGCCAAGAGGCAGAGGATGCCCTTTTTGAACGTCCGGGTAGTGGTTTTCATAATCTTTGCTCCTTCAGGCTGTGAACTTCTTTCTCTCATGACGATCCAGTAACAGTGCAAGGCAGGTCGCCTTACGGCATATCGACTGCGCGCCTCTTGGCGCCTTCGATTAACTCAATCGAATTGCGTGATGCGGGCTGAATAACCGGTTTTTCAACATGCTGCTTAACGGGGACCGTGATGCGGATTGGCCTGGGCGGCTTCGGCTGCTCGGCCTTGGCTTCGCTTAGCGGCGCCGGCTCCGGTTTGACGCTTTCGCCGTGCAACAATGAATTCTTGCTGGCTCCTTTGGTTTCCGCACTCTCCTGATCGCTGTAGTTGCGCATCACCAGTTGCAGCTTGCCTTCATTGGCAGCGAGCACCAGCTTTTCGGCTTCCTCGGGCGTGACCTGGAGGGTAACGGCCTTAACGGCAGTTGGCTCACGCTGGTTTTCCGGCGAATCGATCTTGGCTCCACTGGCCAGCACCTTGATATGTTGCAAGACGATCTTTGAGATGGGCCCCTGCGCTTCTCCGGCTTGCTGTGTGGTCGGGACGATGACGGCTACGACATCGACGTAAGATCCGGGCATGACAAAACCAGAAACACCCACAACGTCGTCGACCTTAACGGTCATCGCGCGATAGCCCTCCGGGATCACAGCCGAGAGGCCGCCGCCCATGCCCTCCGGCGCGAGCTTCATTGTCGTGAGGGTTTCGCGCACACCGATCGGAGTGATGGCCACGCGGCCGACCACTTCATCTATTTTTCGGAATGCGCCCTGAGGCGCAGAGCCGTTGGGTATTGGGGCCAAAGTCAGTTGGTCGGCGACGATCTTTGCGCCGAGAGGGATTTCCTCTTTGGCAATCACCACGTTGTTCAGATCCTTTGTGAAAGCTTCGACCTGAGACAGATAGCGGGTTACGAGCATGACACCCAGCAGGCCGCAAATTATGGCGCCCGCGATTGCGATGATGAGACGTTTGTTTCGCATAACTAAATTCTCCGTTACTTGCAGTGAATTACCAGCACGCCGTTCAGGCGTTGAACATCAACAAAGAAACCAGGCCGCCAAAACATATTGGCAGCGCGTATGGCAGCGTGAAATTTGGATCCTCGGGCACTTCAAAACGCGGCACGGTTTGACCCGGCAACAATCCAAAGAAAAATTGGGCCACGCCGGTCATGGTTTGTCCCACGCGTCGCGCGTACACCATCTTGCAGATTGCGAAAACACCACCGGTAAGCGCCACGACAAAGAGAGTCTGCAGAACGTGAGGAATCCCGACGATCGATCCGACCGCGGCAAAGAGTTTCACGTCCCCAGCGCCCATCGTTCCGAAGGCGTGCAGGATAAACATCATGGCGAAACCCAGCCCAAGTCCCTCGAGACTCGAGGCAATTCCATGAAGCCCTTCAAAGTAGCCATTAACCGCGATTCCGGCAGCCATAATGGCCAGCACCAGCTTGTTGGGAATGCGCCGGTAGCGAACATCCATGTAAATGATGGCGGCGGCTAAAGGAATGAATAATAGTGCGACCACAAGTTTTGGGTGTGCCAACATTGGCTGTTTCTTTCCTGTCCGTAGGGTGTTAGAGCGGCTGCAACTTCCAGAACAACCAACCCCTTGATACCTTTTACCGAAAGCCTGAAAAATGGAGTAGAGGCGGACTCGTGAGTCCGCCACCCTTCCTTGGGATCTAGTTTGTGTTTGACGCGGCAGTTAGCCGATTCACCAGGGTGTTACCCCAGCCACTTGCGTAAACTAGAACCGCGACTGCTGCAATGAGACCAGCAATCACTGCATACTCCAGTGTCTCCATGCCAGACTCGTCTACCCAAAAGTCCTTGATTGTTTTCATTGATTTTCTCCTCCAGTTCGTCCGCCGAATTGGAATTCCAATTTGTAAGCGCACTGCAATGCAGCGAACCTATTTCACGGGACAAACCAAGCCGATAGGGCGAACTGGTGATTCCGAACCTGGCCTAGTTCGTATTGCTTGCGTTCGTGAGTCTGTTCTTAAGGGTATTTCCCCAGCCGCTGGCATAAACCAGGACGGCGACCGCCGCGATAAGGCCGGCGATGACTGCGTATTCCAGCGTTTCCATACCGGACTCATCTTTCAGAAAGTTCTTGATCGTTTTCATTTGCTTTGCTCCTTGTTCGGTTTAGTTAAAGTTAGGCGCCCGATTTGGAAAGCTTGATCGGGGGCAGTGCGCTGCACTAAAAGTGAAGACGTCATCTCAGGAACCCTGAGTGATCGCTTCCTGCCGATCACGGCAAACATTTTTGGTGCGTCGTCCCGTTCTGCAACGCTTATGCCGCGGATTTGCAATCAAAATATTAGAGCTTCAACATAGTCTTGCATCGGATGACAAGTCGCTGGTTCCGTTTCAATTAAAATTTGATAAACACAAGGTGAAGGATCGGAAGTGAAATATGGGCTTCGCTGAGGCACTGCTCGCCTGCGAGCAGTTGTAGTAAAAGCAATCTAACTCTCACCTGTGTGATCAAGGCGAGCTGTTACGGAAGCGGCAGGATACTGCCACTCAAAGTATTATAATACTGCCACTTAAGCGATTGATTGCCGCTCGCGACCGTCATTCCAAACTCTGGACACTGATCACCTTTGACGTTAACTTGTGCTTCTCCGGCAGGCCAATGTGTCAACGAGTCCGCGGAGCGGACGGCAGCATGAAGCCCGGGGTGGAGCGGGGTCCCCGCGCGGGCAGCCCGCGTGGGGTGCTGGAGCGAGCGAAGCGAGCGCAACCCCGGGGAAACCGGAACCACGAAAAGTAAGAAGGAGCCCGCGGCGCGGGCGATAGAATTTTGGAGCGCCGGCAGATTAACCACCCCGGCGTGGCTGCCACAGCTGGGGACCCCGGTTGAAGCGTCGACGGCGCTTTAGTTCGGAGTACCGCATTTATGCGGAGTTGACCTCACGAATGATTCCGCCTAAAGGCGGGACTCCAAACGATCCAAAGCGGTGTCGCGCCGTGCTTGCCACCGCACTCCAAAGGCCGCCGCCCGCTTCCGCGGGCTCTGGATCCTACGTGACTGGGCTTTCCCGGGGCTTACGCCCCTGGGCTTTATGCTGGCGTGCGCTCCGCACTTGGCGCCTTTCACAATTAGATTGCCGTGAACAGTTTTCCAAGTATCATTGAGGTGAGGCGCATGACCCATCGGCGAGTTGGGAGAATCTTATTAGTTTGAAGATTGGGACAAGTGATAGTTCGCTGACGTTCTTATTCGGCATAACGTTATTTGTTAGCGCGGCGTTGCTCTTTTCAGTGCAGCCGATGGTCGCGAAGATGCTGTTACCTCTGCTCGGTGGAACACCCGCCGTGTGGAACACGTGCATGCTCTTCTTTCAGGCGGCCCTACTTGCCGGTTACGCCTATGCGTTGATTGTTTCCAGGTGGCCGTTCCGTCGACAACTGGCGCTACAACTCCTGTTGCTGATGCTGGCATTTGTGAGCTTACCCATCAATTTGTCGTCATCGTGGGTTAACTCCGTGCCGGCAACTGGCAACCCGTCACTATGGCTGCTGACTTGTCTTGCAGCCCTGGCGGGTTTGCCATTCTTTATCGTTTCCAGTAATGGCCCCTTGTTACAAAAGTGGTTCTCCCACACGGGTTTCGCATCCGCCGGCGACCCTTACTTTTTATACTCAGCATCGAATGCCGGCAGCTTCGTTGCCCTGCTTGCCTATCCTGTTTTGTTAGAGCCGAATTTCAGTCTGGCCTCGCAGAGTCGGCTCTGGACCGGCGGGTATGCAGCGTTGCTGGTGCTGGTGGGCGCGTGTGGTTTCGCGCTCTGGCGATTACACCGGAACGAGATCACCAGCACACCACTCGACCCGCAATCAGCCGCATCGTTAGCCGACGCAGACTCATCATCTATTGAAAACCGGGCTGCCACTCCTTCGGCTGGACGACGTCTTCGTTGGGTCCTGCTTGCCTTTGTGCCCGCCAGTTTGATGCTCGGGGTAACTAACTATATCTCTACGGATATTGCTTCCGTGCCTCTTCTCTGGGTCATTCCCCTGGCGCTGTATCTGCTCACTCTGGTTCTGGCGTTCGCCAGGCGCCAACTGATTTCTCTCCGGATACTGGCCATGATTCTGCCGGGTGCAACCCTCGTCTTCCTGCTCGGCTATCTTGCGGATATCTCGGCGGGATCCGGGGTGATGGTCACTCTTAATCTGTTCTACTTTTTCCTCGCCGCGCTAACCTGCCACAGCCAACTGGCCGCCGACCGACCCTCAACAAAGCACCTCGCGGAGTTTTACCTTTGGATATCTCTGGGTGGCGTGCTCGGCGGCGTAGTTAATGCCTTGCTTGCCCCGGTGATCTTCAGTTCAGTCATCGAGTATCCCTTGGTGACGTTGCTGGCTTGTTTTTTGCTGCCTTCTGCGGCCAGGCAGACAGACCGGCGACGAACGCGCTGGATGGATTTTCTGCTGCCTGCGGGCGTGCTGCTTTTCACATTCGCATTCGGAGTAGTGGTCAGCAAGGTCGCCTCGGGGAAATTAGCCGGTCAATTGGTGGCCATTGCCGTTCCCATGACCATTATTTACCCGCTGCGAAAGCAGCCGCTGCGCTTTGCTCTTTGCCTGGGAGCGATAATGCTTGGCGCCAACTTCGTCCCGGTCGTAGGCAAAAGGACATTGCACGCGGAACGAAACTACTTTGGCGTACTACGAGTGGAGGCCAACGAGAGCGATACCATGCACACCCTTTTCCATGGCAGCACGGTTCATGGTCGGCAATATACAACTGGAGATCGCCGGTGCGAGGCCCTCTCTTACTATCATCACACCGGCCCAATCGGTCAGATTTTTACTGCCTTTCAGGCTTCGCCGGCGGCAAAGGAGGTGGCAATTGTGGGTCTCGGCACGGGCGCGACCGCGGTTTATGCCAGGCCGAACGAGCACTGGACCTATTACGAAATTAATCCCGCCGTGGTGAACATTGCGCGCAATCCTCGATACTTCACTTATGTAGTCGATTGCGAGCCAGTCCCATTCAACGTCGTGCTCGGAGACGCTCGGCTGAGGCTGCGGGAAGCGCCCGATGCGAGTTACGGGTTGATAGTGCTCGACGCTTTCAGTAGCGATGCCATTCCGATTCATTTGATGACACAGCAAGCTATCGATCTCTATTCATCCAAACTCGCCCCCGGCGGGCTTCTGGTATTTCATGTGTCCAATCGGTATCTGGATCTCGGCCCGGTCGTGGCAACTCTGGCACGGAGCCGAAACCTTAGCTGCATAGCTCTGGACGACGCGATGCCGATCCGGATCGAAGGCAAGGACCCATCAGAGTGGGTAGTAGTGGCGCGCGCTCCGGCTGACTTTGTCGAGCTATCGAAGGCTTCGAACGCGCGCGTTCTGGCCGGAGATGGGCATCAAGTCGTATGGACCGACGACTTTTCAAACATCCTCAGCGCATTGAGCTGGCACTGAAGAATTGTTGAATAAACAGGCGGTGGTTTTTGTAGGATAATCACGACAACGGTTGCATAGTAATGCTTAGATTATCCCGATAAGGTCGGTATTGCGCCGCAAGCAAACAGCGCTGCCGGCTACCTTTTCGTGAAGATGATGGCTTGATTGTCCCGGTAGACTTCCGTCCAGTCACCTTTGTTTCTTATTTCCGAAGCAAGCGGCGACGAAACGTCAATCATTATCGTGCGGACGCCGAATTGTTCGAAGATCGCCTCCCAGTTGTTGCCTTCGGTATATAGCCGAACATATTCTGCGAGGAATTCATCGCCATACATATCAGCCCGGCCATCAATGAAGACCTTTCTTGAGGGAGCGTTCCAGATCAAATAATCATTCCAATCGTACTTGCTAAAAATGTTATCGGGTAACCGCGTTTGTTCGAGGAAGGCGGTTGCGGATACAGGATCCTCCGATAAGTCAATTGGGTGCCTGATTGTTTGGTAAAGCGCAGGTAGATGAATGATTCCGACAACCGCCAATAGTATTAACGGTACAGACTTCTCCAGGATTCTTTGAACTCTTTCTTCGGAAGAAATCAAATCCCATGAGTGCTCGGCTAAAACCGGAATTGCGACTAGGCTCAATACACTAACGTGGCGATATGAGCGCAATGACATGAAAAGGGCCATAACTAAACATAGTAAGTCAAAACCCGAAATTCTTTTTCTTGATAGACCAAGGGTCGCTAGAACCACCAGGATTAAGAAAAGGAACGGCAGTGTATTAAGCTGCTTGAAATTTGGTGCGTTCCATTCGCTGATAACGGCCATTTGTATTGCGGAAAACTGTGTCTCGAACGGATACCACAGCATTCGTACCCCATGCGGGTTCAATAAGACCGCGCCTACACAAAGCGCAAGCACGACCACAAGCTGCCTGACGTTGCCGCGATTCTTGCCCGACATCAGCACTACGAACGCGAGTAAAATAAAAACAAATCCAAGTGGATAGCCAGCATGAGCGTTCACCCAAATGATCATCAAGGCAGGTAGGATCCAGAGGGCTGTGCTCTTCCCGGTGCGAACAAACTCTCTGATGATCACAAAGAACGCAGCGCTAAAGCCCAGTGTAAGTAAGCGTGGCCGCGGATCTCGCAGCACTACGAGAGCAGCAGCATGCGAAATAAGGATGGCTAAAATAATTAAGTACAATGGGGCTTTGCAGTGGTATCCCACATAGAAGAAAACAGCCGCGCTAATTAGAGCGAAGATGACAATCAGTCCGACCCAACTTAGGAAATGGTAAACGCCATACATCGCAACTTCAGACAGCCATTCATGCGCAATCCAAGGCTTACCAAATGCCGTGAATGAATAAATGTCGGATCGCGGGATGCTACGGGTTTGAAGGATGTACCCTCCAGTCCTAAGATGCCACCAGATGTCGGGATCGCTGATCGGTCGTACCAAAACTAAAACCAAATGTAGGCCGAGCGCGATCAGAGAAAAAGTTCTGGTAGTGGCGTTGCTCATCGGACCGGAATTCATAAGCTGGTCTGAAACTTCAGCACGCTTAATTTGTCGTGACTATTGCCATCTTGTCAGAGAACAAAAAATTACTTCGGATTTCTAAGTCTCAGAGGATAAACGATGAAATCGCCGGTTCGCTCCGCTGGCCCACGCTCATACCATTTGTCGAGATTCATGAGGTTATCTGTCGGGGACACTACTGCGTAAGACAGTAACGGGCGAGTTGCCTGCGTTATATCGAACGAATAAACAAATTGAGCGTAATCCTTTGCCGCGCTGTTGATTTCGTCATCGCTTATTGGATTATGAATAGCCGTGAGAACCGGGTTCGCGCGTTCAGCTCCGAAGACTTCCCAGCGCGTGCCGAAATCATTATGCAGCGCTGCTGCTAAGCGTTTCTCATCAAACCCCGAATAATATATATACTCAAAGAACCTGGCTTTCTGTCCTGCAAAGCCTATGTCCGAGAAGGTGTAAAGATGACGTGCCCACAAAACCGAATTGTTTGAGACGCTGGGCAGACTATGCGTGAGGAGGCTGTCCGAAGCGAATACGGTCCCTTGCCGATTCTCGCGCCTGAATGTCAGGGCCACGGCTCGTACCTTATCGATTCCCACATTGAGAGACAGCGTGCTCCGAATAGCGATCAGAGCAAGGAGAAGCGCAATCATCATTGTGCCGACCCCAAGGTACACGAGGATTCGTCTTGGGAAGTTGGGCCGCAACGCGCCTAGCCCGATAAAAGCAGCTAGTAAGACGAGGTAGTTGGTTGCGAATTCCTCGTAATGAAATGACTGTAGAGAACGGCCTGTCAGGATCTGCTGATTAAAGATGAGAAACGGAGCCAACGCAAATGAGGCGGCAAACAATACTTTGGGATCTCTCCAGCCTTGTAGTCTGCGTCTCCCATAATAAGCGAGACCACAAAGAATTAGAGCACCGTAGAGTTCAGGTGCGCGTAATAGATCAGGCGCATGCGTGAATTCTAAGAGTTGTGCGCGGTCGACGCTGTTGACCCTATGCGATAACAGCACCACGTAAGGTAACAAGGTAAGCGTACCAATCGCGGCCAGTGTTCCAGATACTTGCCACGTTCGGCGTCTGTCTTCCGGTCTCAAAATGAACCACAAGATAATGACCGTGAAGAACCAGGTTGCAGCAGCAGTCCAAAGAAAGAAATAAGAATACACAAGAATGGTAAACGACACACCGCTTAAAATTGCCCAGGTGACATTTCTGGTCAGCGCACGCCACATGAAAATGCAGCCCGCGATCAAAAACGGAAAAGGCACCGCCGGAATATACCGACGCAAGAACGGATACATGTCGTAACCAGCTTGCCCCGTCATCAAGGCTTGCAACGGATTATAAGAAGCGACGGTACCCAAACACAGAACTCCAATCGCACCCACGCTAGATAGCTGGATGTTCCCGGTAATTTCCGAAAGAAGCCAGAGAATTAAGAGAGCTGTTACGACAGTCGCGATTGGCACAAGCACAATGAAAGCCGCCGACGCCGAAACATGAAAGACTTTAGCTGGTAGAGCTACTAAATAGGCGGGCAAGAACTGTATAGAAAACAACGTTTCGGATTGACCGTTATCGTTTCCTGTGTAGGGATCATTACGCCTGGGTCGACCGTCGATCAACGCGTTTATGTAAGCCGAATAGGCCAGCTCATCAGTGTCCAGATAGGCGCACGATCCATTCCATTCTGAACCACGAATGTAGCAAACATACAACTGAGGCAGTGATGTGATAACTGTGAAGGCCGCAATTAGTAATGCTATCTTCAAGCGGCGAAGATCATTAAGCAATACCATGCCTGCCATTTCTGGCTCGCGATGATAGCATTTCCAAAAAGCGATTTATAGAAGAAATGGGCCCAACTCTAGTCGTCACTGCTCTCAACTGTCAGATAGAATCGGTCTGATGAGCAGGTTAACCATCTACATAGCCAAGTGGAAGTGGTGTGGTTTGGTGTCGCTGACGATGGTTTTGCTGTCTCTTCTACCGCAAATGCACTTGTGGTTAGTGCGGGGCCACGAATGGAATGGCGCATACGTGAGCGCGCACGGAGACGAACCACTCTATTCCGCTTACTTAAATGCATTGATCGATGGACGCTCGCGAAAAAATGATCCCTTCGGTGGCCGGGATGATTCTGCGAACGCGCCACTGCCCGAGTCCATTTATTCAATTCAGTTTGTTCCGGCGATAGTGATCGCTCTTCCAGCGAGGGCGCTGGGAGTATCGGCATCGACAGCCTTCATCTTTCTGATTGCGTTAGCGGCAATGTTCGCCAGCATGGCAGTCTTTTGGCTGCTCAACACCGTCACCGCAAACCCAGGATTGGCTGCGGCAGGAACGCTCTTCGTGCTATGTCTTGGTGGTGTTTTTGGAAGTTACGGCGTTTTCGGTACGTTGGTTGACATCGCCTATCCGGTTCTCCCGTTCCTCAGGCGATACGAGCCAACCGCCGTATTTCCCCTATTTTTTATTTTCAATGTGCTGACATGGCGCGCGCTCAAACATACCAACGAGCGCAAGTCGATAATTACTGCGTTAGCTGCCGGCCTAGCCTTGGTGGTCCTGATCTTTTCCTATCTGTATTTATGGACGGCGGCAGCAGCATGGCTCGGGTGCATTGGCGCCCTCTGGTTTTATCTTCGTCCCTCCGACCGAACGAGGACCGTAAGGGTCGTGATACCAATTGGGATCATAACCGTTGCGGCGCTTGCGGTGTATGTTTACTTGCTTTCTCACAAAGCTCAGTCACTGGAGCAACAACAGATAATGACCATTACTCACCGTCCCGATCTGTTCCGCGTTCAGGAAATAGTTGGCGGGGTTATTCTGGGCGCGTTGGTGATTGGCGTGTGGCGCAACACAATCGACCGAGCTGACCCGCGGGCGATATATGCGGCGTCACTTGGACTGCTTCCTTTTATTGTATTAAACCAACAAATCATAACTGGAAGAACCATACAGGTTTTTCATTTTGAAGTCTTCGTGGTTAATTACACAAACGCTGTAGCCTTACTGATAACCTTCGCGCTCTCAGTGAAACTTTTGCCTAAGCGCTTGTTGATTTGGATGGTAGTTTTGTCCTCGTTATGGGGAATCATCGCGATGGGTCTGCCCGCACGGTTGCTGTTTGTGCCGGTGGCCATTGCCAATGATCAACGAATCCCCGTTCTACGACGACTCAACGATTTATCCAGCGCAGACAACACGATTAAGGAGTTACGGGCACAAGGCAAGACCTCGAATCTGGTGTTTTCGCCAAGCGTCGCGCTAATTGCTTTGCTGCCGACCTGGACTTCCCAGGGGACGCTGCTAGATGTCACGGGAGTTGACTGCGGAAGTATCACACGCGAAGAGCGAAAACATTTCTTCTACATGCACCTTTACTACGCGAGAGTTGACGCAGCGGCCTTCCGTCAAGGTTTGAACGGCACACCCGATCGATTAGCCGACGAATTATCCTCTGTGAGAAGCGTGGTATTCGGCCATGCACGAATATTTCAAGCTTTGACGCCTGAATTCCATCCGATTCAACCGGATGAAATCCAGCGCGAAGTTCAAATCTACCAGGCTTACATAGATTCTTTTTCTCGCGACGAAGCCTTGAAGCGACCAATTACCTACGCGGTCATTCCGGTTGAACGCAACTTTGACTTTACGAACCTTGATCGATGGTATGAGCGCGAGGCGGGTGAGCGCGTGGGAGATTACGTCTTGTATCGGGTGAGACTGCGAGATTGAGATGTGCAGAGCCAATTCGCCCAGGCGGCGGGCTTGCTGTCTTTACAGCGGCCGGCTTGTCTTAGGGCCGTCAGGCCCGGCATCTTTATAGAATCCGGACATAGAAAAAATGCCAGAGGCCCGTAGGGCCGGCATCTTCTTAAGCTCAACTGACGCCGTCGTCCACGCCAACGTATTTTGCTTGAAATGAGATGTCGGCCCTACGGGCCTTTAATTCAGTGACTCTATAGTTCTATAAAGATGTCGGGCCTAACGGCCCTGTGGCTACCGAGCAAAGAACTGATGAATCGATCCCCGTTCGCTGCAGCTAAGTGGAAATACTGCGCCTTAACTTGCCTGGCGATGCTCGTGCTTTCCCTCATACCGCAACTTCACCTCTGGTTAGTTCGCGGGCGGGATTGGAATGGCGCTTATGTGAGTCTTCAGGGCGACGAGCCTTTTTACTCAGCTTACTTAAATGCGCTGATAGACGGACGCACCCGAAAGAATGATCCATATGCGGCTAAAGACAGCACGCTCGCGTCCCCACTGCCCGAGTCGACTTTTTCAATTCAATTCATCCCACCGTACGTCATCTCGTTCCTGGCGCGAACGTTCGGCGCTTCGGCTTCCACGGCTATGATCGCCGTGCTGGGCGCGGCCGGACTCTTAGCGACTCTTTCTGTCTTTTGGCTACTCAACTCAATTGTAGGCGACGTTCGGATAGCGGCGGCGGGAACGTTATTTGTGCTTTGCATTGCCGGGCTTGCCGGGGGACACGGGCTCCTCGGTTTACTACTCAAGGATGATCTGTCGATTCCCAGCCTGCCATTCCTCAGGCGCTATCAACCGGCAGCACCGTTCTTTTTGTTCTTTGTTTTCAACGCGCTGGTTTGGCATGCGCTGACCAGCGACAGGAAACGCAGCGCGCGTCTCTCGGCCCTACTGGCCGGTCTGACTCTGGCGGTGCTCATTTTTTCTTATCTCTATTTATGGACCGCAGCGGCAGCCTGGTTGGCGTGTATCGGTTTGCTGTGGCTTTACTTGCGACAGTCCGATTGGCGAAAAACCCTGGCTGCGCTGACGACGATTGGTGCGATCGCGGTTGTTGCGCTGACGCCGTACGCTTACCTGGTTTCGCACCGCGCAGCCAACCTTGATGAGCAGCAGACATTAAGTCTGAGCCATCGACCAGATCTGTTTCGCATTCCGGAAATCATCGGCGCGCTAATTCTCATCGCGCTGATCCTCTGTATCAGGCGCCACGTGATTGACCGGAGTGACGGGCGCGCTGTCTTTGCGGCGTCTTTTGCTCTGCTTCCAATCGTTGTTTTTAATCAACAGATCCTCTCGGGAAAATCGATGCAGCCTTATCACTATGCGGCCTTCATCGCGAACTATGTAGTACTCGTCGGCCTGGTGATGACTGTCACACTTTGCTGGAAGGCTATCCCGCTCCGGGTCCTGATCTGGCTCGCGGCGTTGTCATTTGCCTGGGGAGTCGTCGAAGTGGGTTTGCCGTCGCGATTGAATACCGTGCCCGCAGCTGTGGTGACTGATCAGATTGTTCCCGTCCTGCAACGCCTGAAGGAACTATCGAACCGGGACGGGACCGTTGCCGACTTGCGGGCGAAGGGTAAGGCATCGACCATTGTCTTTTCGCCGCAGCTGGTCGTGACCGTATGGCAACCAACGTGGACATCACAGGGAACGCTGCTCGACATGGGAGCTTTGGATTTCGGCGGCGTGACGCGGGAAGAACGCAGGGAATATTTTTATATGCATCTCTATTATTCCAAAGCTGACATCGCATCGTTGCGGTTGGCCTTGAATGGAACTCCAAATGATCCGGCGATGAATTATTATGCGCGGGCCGTCATCTTCGGGCACGAAAGAGTAGTGCCCGCGTTGAGTGTGCAGTTCCGGCCGATTCAAACGGAAGAGATTGAACAGGAAATTCAGACGTATCAGGCTTATGCAGATTCGTTTTCGCGCGAGCGGGCGCTCGAGCGTCCCTTAACCTATGCAGTCATACCGGCGGACACCAACTTCGACTTTTCAAATATTGATCGTTGGTATGAACGTGATTCCGGCGAGCGCGCCGGAGCATACGTTCTTTATCGCCTGAAGCTGCGCGATTAGTTTAGATTAGCTCTCACTTCTTTGACCGCCTCATCACCAACCAACCAGCCAGGAGCACGATGATCACGACAAGAGAGGTGTAGACAAGCCAATTTACTTGCATGGGGGCATTCTCCTCCGGAGATTCTGTGCAAAGACGAGAGGCTTATATATCTCGCCCCTCAGAAAAGCAAGCTTTATTCGCTCTGAGTCCAAAGTCCCAAGTCCCAAGTTGAAAGTCCGGCAGCTGTCAATTTTTGACTCTCTACCAGTCACAATTTCTGTCATCGATCCCTAACCTCGCGGAAGAAAGTCACGCCGAGTCGAAGTCCCGCTGCTGTGCACAAGAAGGAGGGTTGAGGTTCTCATTCACACCCGGCTTCAGCCGGTTGATCGGGAGTGTCAGGAGAAGGGGAAACCGTTTAAACGGTTTCCAGATCATGGCTTTGCGCAGTTCACCTGGCTAAAGCCAGGTGTGAATGAGACCGGACTGGCCCGAAAGAATTCCATAGCCTTCAGGACAGGGGCGACTCGTGTGCAGAGCCAATTCCTACAGATAAAAACCTCGCGGCATGGGTCTTGACATGTTTTCTATGGGCTATCTCTCTTCGCCCCTCGCCAGGTAACCGAGCCTGCTGGTTTTTCCGCTTTTGAATTCGAGGACTTCGACAATTTGCTTCAGCAATTAATACCAATTCTTTCGGCAGTCATATTCACGGCGATGGCGATGATCGTCCACGAGCTGGGGCATCTTGTCGCGGCCCGGAGATGCAACGTGCCGGCTTCCGAACTCGCGCTCGGATTCGGACCGAGGTTGGGCGGCTTTCGCTGGGGGCCTATCTCATTCAATCTGAGAATCCTTCCGTTGGGCTCGTTTCTGCGACTCGACGGCACGGCGTTGGCTGAGCGGACAGTCCCCCAACAATTGCTCGTGCATTTGGGCGGGATCATCTTCAACCTGCTGTTTGCGGTGGCTGCCTACGGCACGATCTTCGGCTGGCTAAATCTTCTGATTGGTTTGGGGAACCTACTGCCGCTTTATAAGCATGACGGATGGAAGTGCGGTGTGGTCATGATGAGGGCGCTGCTGCAAAAGAAGAGTCAACCGGCCGAGTGGGTGTTCACCTTTTCAGGCTGCTTTGCAAGTCTGATCATCGTAACGACGGTCCTTCAGTGGCTGAAGTAAGAAGGCAGAAAGCAGTAGGACCGAAGGCAGCTTATCCAATTGAAGTCGCGGATCGGTGCAACCTCGTCTCGCCGTCACTGGTTGAATCATCAGACTCGTCTTTGCGGCTCGAAAGCAATTGCATTCCATCACGCTGCTCTTCCTGCAGAAACTTAACAGCCTTAATGCCATATTGCCTGAGGCGTCGATAGAGTTTGCTGCGATCAATTCCCAGGGCCGCGGCTGCCCTGACCTGGTTGCCGTCAAATTCCTCGAGTACTGAAAGAATATAATGCTTCTCCAGATCGGCGAGGGGAATCCCATTATTTTTGTAGGCTTCCAAAATCTCTTTAAGGTTGGAAGGCGATTGTTTAGTTGATGGTGAGAATTCCGGAGGCAGATCGCCGATGCCCACATTGCCCTGTCCGGCCACCGCCAATGCATATTCGATGGCGCTTTCAAGCTCGCGGACGTTTCCGGGCCATGAATGTTGTAGCAACGCAGTCATGGCTTCCGAAGTAAATCTTCGTGGCGATTCTCCTAATTGGTTTGCATGACGCTTCAAAAAATGATCGATCAATAGTTCGACATCGCCTTCCCGTTCGCGAAGATCTGGAACATGGATCGGGAACACCCGTAACCGGTAGAAAAGATCAGCGCGAAAGCGGCCTTCCTTAACGGCAGCACTCAAATCGCAATTGGTCGCCGACACAATTCTCACGTCGACGGCGATATTTGTCCGCCCGCCGACACGACGGAGGCGTCTCTCCTGCAGCACGCGCAGAAGTTTAGCCTGTGCCGCCGCCGGCAAAGCATCGACTTCATCAAGAAAGAGGGTTCCTCCGGAAGCAACTTCGAAGAGGCCGGGCCGGTTCTCGTGGGCGCCGGTAAATGTGCCTCTTTGATGTCCAAACAGTTCGGCTTCGATCAGTGTTTCCGGAATCGCCGAGCAATTCAGATCGACGAACGGTCCTCTTGCTCGCAGGCTCTTATCGTGAATCGCCCGGGCAATAATCTCTTTTCCGGTACCTGTCGTGCCGGTTATCAGGATGGAACTATCCGTCGGCGCCACCCGATCTATGGTGACAAATAATTTTTGCATTAAACGCGATTGCCCAAGCAACACGGTAGCGTGTTGCCTGCTGGGAACCGGTAGCCGTTCGCCAATCTGTTCTTCAACATTCTCCTTAGCGGGTGCGGCGTCAGTTTGACAATATTTCACTGCATACGGGCGGCCACCTATCGCTCGTGGACGGTTAGACGTGGGCGAGTTTTGAAAGGCCCGCGCCGCTGCTTCTTCCGCCTTCTTCTTCTCCGTTAGATCAGAAATGATCTGCACCACAGCAACTGGTGAATTCCCGGCATCATAAAGCGGGCTGGCCTTTATAGAGACAGAGACCCGTTCACCTCCCTTTCGAATCCGAACGGTCTCAAAGGGATTGACGTCTTCGTCTGCCAGGACCCGTTCAAACAGTGTCTCGAGCTCGTCGGCACAGCCCGGCGGATGGATAATCGAAATGTGGCGACCGAGGACTTCCTCTTCGAGATAGCCATAAATTCTTTCGGCGGCCTGGTTCCATGACGTAATTACACCGTCCGACGTGTGAATGACGATTCCTTCACCAACGGAATCGGCGATCGACGCGAGTTTGGCAATTGCCTCTTCGGCCCGATGCCGTTCGGTCAAATCTGTGATCGTGATCACAGTTCCCACGCTTTGTTTCCCCACAATCATGGGCGAGATTGAAAGTTTGACGGGAAGGAATGTCCGGTCGCGGCACCACAAAGTCTCGATCATTGAGATCGGGTTCTTCTCAGTTCTGTCCAAGTCCGGTCTGGCCCATTGCCCTGAATAATTCAGATCATCGCCTTTCGGCGACTGAGTCAGGTCCTTGAATTTCTTGCCAATTAATTCATAAGGGCGGTACCCCAGAAGCCGGGCCGCAGATTTACTTACAAAGGCGCAGCGGCCATCGCTATCTATGGCCAGCATGTTTGCGTCTACGGCATCCAATAACTTTATTTTCTCGCTCAGTATTTGCTCGCGCGTTTCGGGCTCGGGTTTGGGAATGGATCTGAGGACTAATACGACACCGTTTATCTGGCCCGCCTTATCTCGCGTGGGTGTAGCGATCTCATCAATCGGGACGCGGGTGCCGTCACGGAGAACCATTACAACGGACCCGCCGAGTCCGAGGACGACATTGTCCTTAAGGACACGCGTCACCACGCTCTCGGCCTCGCAACCTTTTTCAGTATCCACCAGGTGAAGGACTTCTTCGATTCGCCTGCCGCCGGCATCAGTTTGCCGCCAATCGGTCAACGATTCCGCAATCGAGTTCATAAACGTTATGCGGCCGTTGGCGTCAGTGGTAATGACTGCATCACCGATGCTCTTCAGCGTGATGGCAAGTTGCTTTTCAGCCTCCTCGACTGCTTCTTCTGCCTGGTGGCGGGCCATCATCAGCGAGCTGATGAACAAGGTCCCGATCATAAACCCGGCGAGTCGCAGAAGATCATCAGCGGTCACGGCTATGGCTCCCGCCCGCTGCGCAAGGACAAGGTTGCACGCTGCGGTAGATAATACCGAGGCTAGCAGCCCGGGCCTTAAACCGCCGTACCAGGACACACAGAGTACGCCGACAAAAAATAGAGGCGAGACGGAACCAAGCCACCACCAAAGGCTGTAAGTAACAATTGTAGCGAGTGCAGGTACGGCAACCGCATAACCATAACGGGCGAACGAACTTCGTTTACCAAACAGGCTGTTTAGAGAATGGGGAATTCTTAGTTGGGGCGAAGACATTCTTAAGCTCTCCAGTGGTAATCCGCCTAGAAAACCAGATTGGTGAAAGATCTGAAGGCGGGCGAGCGCTCGACGCCTGGATGAGCGTCCCGATTGATCGCGTCTGTATAACCGTTCTGTTGAATCATTCGCAGTAACGGCACCTTGCAGAGCGCGCGTGAACTTGAGTAGTTCGCGCGGACTCGGAAAAATTATTCCAGGCTAAACTTAACGTTCGCCTGTTTGTTCAACTTTCTTTGCCGGCCAACGGAACATCCTTTCGGTAACCTATCGCTCGAATGGAGTTTTCATTTCGGCCGGAGTAACTTTAGGTCTGATACAGCGCTAATCGCTGTTGTTTTCCGCATTTAGGGAAAGTTGGTCTCTCAATTTACAGCGCGTTCACGCGACGGCGCGCCCGGGGTCTGACAACCTTATAGACGAGACCGTCCCGGAGTGCAAGCCAAAAAGTGCCAAAAAGTGTCAAAAGGGTTAGGATTGGCGCAGCCAGTGCCAAATTTCAGGGATTGAGGCCTTTTTCCCATGCATTAACATCCCGACCCGATAAATCCGCGAAGCCATCCAAACCAGGGCGACCATTGTGGCGGCGCCGATACTCAGCGACAGAGCGATCTGCCAGAACGGGGGCCGTTCCGTTACGATCCTCACCAGCATGGTGACCGGCGCAAAAAACGGTACCATCGATGACCAGACTGCCATTGATGAATTGGGACTGCGAATAATCGGAAAGGCAAAGTAGAAACCGGCAACCAACATCAGGACCACCGGCATTGCCAATTGTCCACCTTCCTGAGCGGTGGTGACTATCGAACCGATTAAGGCGTAAAGGGTCGCGTACAGGCCATAACCGAGCAGGAAATAGAGAACAAAGTACAAGAGAACAATTGGCTCGACTTGCACCGTAACCTGCACACCGCGACTAGCCAATGACGCTACGCCCCAGGTCGCCAGAGCCAGAAGTGCCAACGCCCAAATTCCCAACTGCGTTAGCGCCACCAGAGATACGCCGGTTAGTTTTCCTACCATCAGCGGGAACGAACGCATGGACGAGAAAAGTATTTCCGCGATTCGTGTTTGCTTTTCTTCGATCACCGCGCCAAGCACGACTTGACCGTACAACAAAATGCTCGCGTAAATAGCCAGGCCCATGCCGAACACCAGATAAAAATTCTGATTACTCTTGCTTTCTTCTCCAGATCCGCCGACCCGTCGCGTAATCACATTTGCCCGCGCAAACATCTCTTGTACTCTGCCTTCGTCAATCCCGGCTTCGCGGAGTCGCTCGGCGCGCACGGCCCGGCTCACGCAGTCCTGAATATGTTCACTGGCAAAAGGATCAGCAGCGTTGCGCACATGGAATTCCGGCCGGCCGCCAGCCAGCAGGTCCTTCGGCAGAACCAGGTAGCCATCCAGCTTCTTTTGGGCCACTTGCTGATCAAGGGATAGCTCCACTTCGGCCATGGTTTGTTGGCCCCGCTTTATTTCTTCGACCTCGTAATTGCCATGAACCATTCTCCCGGCCTGGCTGATTCGATTATTGCTGTTCGAGTTAGGATTAATCGGATCCGCCATTGAGCGACTCGCAGCATCGACGCTTTCGTTATCACTGCGCGCGAGCTCGTCTCGCAAACGTTCGTACATCTTGCCGGTTTCGTCGACGATGGCCAGCCGCGTGGGCTCCCCAGCCTTCATTGAAAAGATGACACCCGGAACAACGGTAAACAAAATCATCATCACCGGACCGAACACTGTCACGACAACAAAAAACTTCGTGCGCACCCGCTGCACATATTCGCGCTTAACGACGGCGAGAAATTTCTTCATTGATGCTCTCTCACTTTTTCGATAAAGATGTCATGCAAGCTCGGCTCAACCATTTCAAATTTGGTCACCGTGGCGCCTGAATCAACCAGTCTGCGGAGTAACAGCTGAGCCTGTGCTTCCGGAGCAAGCAGCACTTCGATCTCGTCGCTCTTCTGTTTTACCTGCGCTACCAGTGTCTGATCGTCAAGTACGCCATCGCCGCCTTCGAATCTCAACGACACCGCATGGCGTCCAAAGCTGCTGCGGATCTTTCGCAGGCGGCCGTCCAGGACCTTCTGCGCCTTGTGAATCATGCATATGTCGTCACAAAGCTGCTCGGCAATGTCCATTTGGTGCGTCGAAAGAATGATGGTTTTGCCGATCGTTTTCTGCTCGACAATTACTTCCTTCATCAGTTCGACGTTCACCGGGTCGAGTCCTGAAAACGGCTCATCGAGAATCAGCAGGTCAGGATCGTGGACGACCGAGGCGATGAATTGAACTTTCTGCTGCATGCCTTTCGACAGTTCCTTCGCTCTCTTTTCTTTCCAGTCAGAGAGTTGAAACTTCTTCAGCCAGCCGTCGATGGACTGATCTGACCTTCGACTATCGAGGTTCTTGAGTTCAGCAAAAAACTTTAACTGTTCGCCGATCTTCATTTTCGGATACAGTCCCCGCTCTTCGGGCAGGTACCCGATCCGATCCTGAAGCGCCGTGTGCATCCGTTGACCGAACAACTCGATGTGCCCGGAATCGGGAACGCTGATGTTCACGATCATGCGAATGGTCGTCGTCTTCCCTGCTCCGTTTGGACCAATCAGGCCAAAGACACGCCCCGGTCGCGCCGTGATGCTGAGATCGTCTACGGCTTTAAATTTGCCGAAGCTTTTGTTGACGTGCTCCAGGATCAGGGTTGGGGTTCTTTCTTCCATGCTTCCTTTCGAAATTGCGGCTGAGTCGGAGTACCGCCCTCCGGCGGAAGGTTCGCCCCTGACGACTGGCCGCCTGAAGGCGGTACTCCAAACTGAGAGCCTGAAGATCCTTCAGACTTCCGGCTGCCGACACTGTCTTAAGTCGGGACTCGCGCCATTCGGCATCCAGGGCGATAGCGCCATGATATCATCGCCTGCAGCCGGTGAAGGCTGGGGAACCCCGCCCACTCTTGATTAACTGTTTTTGTGATGCGACCTTTACGCCTCATATCCAGTTCGCTCGTATTGGTGATTGTCTGCGTCGCGACGGTCAGGACCGCCAGTGCTCAACAGCGCGAATCCAGGCCGGAAGAGGTTGTGCGCATAAACACAGAGCTGGTGCAGACCGACGTGACGGTGTTTGCCAAAGATGGAAGCTTTGTCGATGGACTCAAACGCGAACAATTCGAGCTGAAGATAGACGGTAAGCCACGCACGATCGCGTTTTTTGAAAGGGTCTCTGCCGGGAGTCGAAACGAAGAAGCGCAGCTGACCGCAGCTCGCGGCGGAGCCAAACAGAACGCCAATACGGGAGCACCGGTTCCGCTTGATCGCGGTCGTGCGGTTTTCTTTTACCTTGATGATCTACACCTGTCGGCTTCCAGCATCACGCAGACGCGCGCTCTTCTCAGGCGTTTCGTAGATCATGAAATGGGCCAAAACGACGAGGCGGCGATCGTTTCCGCGACCGGTCAGATTGGGTTCCTGCAGCAGTTGACAAACAACAAAGAAGTTCTGACAAGGGCCATTGAACGCGTGTCGGTCCGCCCTGTTTCCGGCCGCGATGCCGAGCGGCCGCCGATGACCGAATATCAGGCGACGCTGGTCGAGCAGAACGACTCTGAGGTGATTGATGTTTTCATCGACGCGCTGCTTCGCGACAATCCCGGATTGCCCCGGCAGATGGCGGGCGACATGGTCAGACAGCGCGCTTCGGCAATAGCTCAACAAGCGGCGCACTTTACCACGATCTCGCTTGCCTCGCTGGAAGGCCTGGTTCGATCCGCAGCTCCTTTGCCTGGTCGCAAGCTGTTCTTTCTTATCTCGGACGGTTTCCTCCTGGACCACAGGAACTCCAACGCGCTGGATCGAATGCGGCTGATTACCTCAGCGGCTGCTCGTTCAGGTATCGTGATTTACTCGCTTGATGCGCGCGGGCTGATCGCTAGTGCCGGCGATTTAACCGGCGACAGTGTTTTCGACCCGTCGGGCCGCCTGCAACGCGCCGGTGCCGGCGAGATATACGCGTCCCAGGATGGATTAAATGCACTGGCACGCGATACCGGCGGCCGGGCGATCTTCAACACGAACGCTTTGTCGACTGCCGTAACCACTGCGGTGAAGGAGACATCGGTTTATTACCTGCTTGCGTGGCGGCCTGACAATGATGAACAACGCGGTGCCAAATTCAAGCCGATAGAAGTGAACATCGTCGGCCGGCCGCAGCTGCTGGTGCGCGTGCGACCGAACCTTGGTAATAGTGTGGCGATTGAAACAGCGGCCGGCGGCAGCAACAAGAGTCCGGCAGTGCCAAAGACTGCAAGCGAAGATCTGCGGCAGGCATTAACGGGACTCTACCCCACGAATACGTTTCCGGTCTCGCTCGCCGTTCACTTTCTGAATCTGCCCGATCTCGGAACGGTTATCGGCGCGTCGATGAAGATCCATCCCACCGCTGATGCATTCGAAATCACCAATGGCAAGCCAACCGCCACCGTCGATGTCGCGGGCGTTGTGTTCGATGATCAGGGAAAGCGCGCCAGCAGTTTCCAGGAACATCTGGTCATCACGGCTAATTCTCCTGACCTGCGATCCGTGTCGAGCAGTAGTTTAATCTACAACTACCGGGCGGCTTTGAAACCAGGGTTATATCAGGTGCGCGTGGCGGCCAGGGATCAGAAGAGCGGACAAACCGGAGCCGCACTCGGCTGGATTGAAGTGCCTGATCTAACTGCCCGGCATCTCGCGCTCAGCAGTATTATCTCAACCGAGCGATTCCAAACCGAGGAGCCCGATGCGGCCGGCCCAGGAATAAGTTCATTAGTTAGCGGACTCTCGACGCCGCGATTGAATATCGAGCATAGGTTCGCCCATTCGTCCCGTCTTGGCTTTCTGTTTTTTACGTACAATGCCGCCATTGCCGATCCGCCTCGGGTTGCGGTTGCCGAGCCTTCAGCTTCTACCAGCAAAGCTGCCCCGGATCTCGCGGTCCAGGTGCAAGTCATCCGTGATAACGAGCCGGTGTTAACCACCACTTTGCGCAAGATTGAAACTGCCGGAAATCCGGACTTTGCCAGAGTGCCATATGCGGCGGAAATTCCTTTGCAGGCGCTAACGGTTGGCCGCTATCTCTTAAAGGTTACCGTGATCGATCGCATCGCCAAGAGCAGCGCTTCACAGCAGTTGAGTTTTCAAGTCGACTGATTTAACCGTTTATATTTACTGCAGAGAGGTAGTCGTGTCAGTACCCCGAGCGATAGCGAAGGGGATGCTGCCACTCAAGGGACCGGTCGCTATCGCTCCCGGTTCTGACACATCGCTCCACCTAGGTTTTCTTTCGCGGGACGTTGAGCGTCAACTTAATCACCACTCCGTCGCGGATTAGGTCATCAGCCTTACCCGCATAGACGATTCCAAAGTCTTTCCGATTAATCGCGAACTCTGCGTTGACCGCCACGCGATCCGGAGCAATCTGAATGTTTGCCGGAAAAGTGATCGATTTCTTGATTCCGTGCAGATCGAAATTTCCAGTGACGCTATGGGTCGCGCCGCTGGTCGCGGCCGGCTCAATTTTGGTGGAGACAAAAGTAGCCTTTGGGTATTTCGCGACGTCAAAGAAGTCACGTGTTTTCAAGTGACCTGTTAATTGATCTTCGTCAGTCACAACTGAACCTGTTTCGATGTCGATGGTGACTCGACTTTGTTCGGGGCTATTGCCTGCGAGGTCGATCGAGCCGGTGAATTGCTTAAATGATCCGTTGTGGCTTCTGGTCACTTTAGCAGCCACGAATTCCACCTTTGAATTTTCCGGTGCGATGACCAGCGTCTCGGCGCCGGCCGGTGCGGGCGAGGCTGCATCCGGCGCAGCCTTGCCAACCGAGGCCTGCGGTTTGTTCGCCGCTGGATTAGCGCAGCCATAACAAAAGACTGCAACCAGACTGAGTACTACAAAGGCTTTACGAGGCATTTCGCTTCCTTTCATTCTCATCAGGGTTTGATCATATCGACATCGATCGACTTATCGATCCAATAGATGCTATGACCTTGCGGTTTGAGCGATCCGGCAGGTTCTTTGTCAGTCTTCGCGGCGTTGGTGAAAAGATATCGATCCGGGCAGCTCGATGGTCGAGAGTTTTTTCTCCAGGAGTGTCTCACCTTCATAGTCAACTTTCCCTTTAACTTCACACTTTCCTGTCCGCACCTCGGTGATTGCACCTTCCTGAATTTTGAGGATAAACCCCTCTAATTTAAAAGCCAGCTGCATATTCAACTCGAGATTCTTAACTGTAGCATTATGTATCTTTAGTTCAATCCGCGGACGATGCTCGCTGGTGATAGTGTGTTCCGCAAGCTCAAGCTCCATTATTTCCTCGGGATTCTTTTTTGACTCCTCAAGCAGACTTTGCAGCGCGTCGGCTTTTTGCCACGAGGCCAACAGGATGTTAGGAATTGGAATGTCGAATAGCTCCGCCAACTTGCCCGCAGTATCAGGAAGGGCCGCGGTCTTAACACCCTTGAGTTCGTCAGCGATTTTGCTTTGAAATTTTGTCCAGCCGTCGGATGACTTCTGCTGGTCCGCACCCTGAGGAGCCTCAAAAACCTGGCGTAGCGAGATTGACGGATTAGACATGATGCCTCCGGATATTTTTGACGAGTTTGCCCTCACTAAAGATTTCGTAGCGGCCGGCGGCAATGTCCGGCCGTAACACGACGCAAGCGTCTATCGATAATGGCTGATTGCCTTCATTCACGGTTGGCTGCCCGGTATCGGGATGAAAAGAGGCGCGCGGGCGCGGCGCGAATCCTCGTTTGAAGGCGCGATAGCCGACGAACGGAACAATCGGAACAACCAAAAGTAGATACCACCAGTTTTCCTGAATGTCGCGCCAGGAAATGCCGCTCCCGGAAGTCGGTGTCGGCGATGAAAAGCTACCGTCGGTTCCGTGTGAATTCCCCGATATTCCGCCCGGTGATCTAAAAGTGTTGGGCGTCGGACTTGGCGTTGAGGAACTGGTGGGCGTCGGGCTCGGAGAAAGCGAACTGGTCACCGCCGGACTCGGCGAGGGGGACGGCGCAAATGGCGTCGGGCTTGGTTTTGGAGACGGCACGTTAACCGGCGTAGGCGTGGGCAGAGGTGGTTGAACATTTATCGTCCGACGCTTTGGTGGTTGCAGTCCTGAGCAGAGCTTCGCGAGTCTGATATCGAAAACTCCGGAATTGCGGCCAAGCGTAAGAGTGATCTGTTCGATCGTAAGAAAATACCGTCCCTCCTTGCGGTACTGATGATAGAGCAGCCCTGCCCCTATCGCGGTGGATTCATTATCGCCAAATGATAACTGGTACTGCGAGCCGCATCGCTCAAACCCTTTCGGAAACGTTACCGTGATGGCGACGTTCTGCCCGACCTGGGGCGTAGAGTTATCAACATTGATTCTGATCGCTCGATCCGGTGGTGGAATAGCCGAAGCCGCGCCAACTGGAGGTTGCTTTATCTGCGCCGCTAAATAAAAAGCGCTTAAGGGGGATCGCTGGGAAGATCGAAAAGCTCCGTGTACTGATGCCATTGAAACGGTAAGGCAAGCTAGAGCGACAAAAACAAATCGACTTCGCATCTTTACTCCGGCCCTGGCAAGGGTTTATTCGCTGCGGCGAGGACGCAAAGCCCAACGCAAAGAGGCCCGCCGTTCGATTAAGGTCTCAAAATATCAGGCTTGATTTCAGCGAGAGTTCGAAAGGAAACAGGCCTCGTGAGAAATCAGCCTCTCAAACAGTGACGGCACGATATCCCTATAGCCTTCGGAAGTCAATGCTTCGAATTGCCTCACGAAAAAGGTACTCGAAGGGGATTCGTTGCCTCAACTGGAAAAAGTACTCGAAATAAGTTTCACGATCACCTCCTTGGCGAAGGGTGAAGGAG
>Ga0207685_10000023_pt1 | contig 115280 bp, 101 predicted proteins | sample LARL111metaG_FD_184350 | JGI IMG/M metagenome (GOLD analysis project Ga0207685, IMG submission 184350) | Corn, switchgrass and miscanthus rhizosphere microbial communities from Kellogg Biological Station, Michigan, USA - LAR L11-1 metaG... | ecosystem: Host-associated > Plants > Roots >...
CGAGCGCACCGACTGGATCCCGCGGGCACGCCACATTCTAGCAGGCGAGACGGGACCGTTCGAAACGTTTGACCGAACAGCTCAGTTTACGGAAAACAGGGGCCGGAGCCTCGATGAACTGCTGGCGACCTTTGCGGAACTTCGAAGAGAGAATATCGCCGTACTGGTTGGAATGAATCTGACGGATGACGATCTGGATCGCACCGGTATCCATCCCGAGCTTGGTGAGGTGACGCTGGGGCAACTGTTGGCAACGTGGGTGGTACACGACCTGGATCACATAACGCAGGTAGCGCGGACGATGGCGAAGTTGTACACGGAAGCGACGGGGCCCTGGAGCGCGTATTTGTCGATCTTGGGCGACCGATTAGAGCACGCGAAATGAATCCTGAGCCGAAGGTCGAAAAGAGTTCCGTCGCGCATCGATGCCGCCGCCGCATCATGCGTCGATTGCTCCCTTACCTGTTCTTGCTCTACATCATCGCTTACCTGGATCGGGTCAATGTTGGCTTTGCCGCGCTGCAGATGAGGACCGATCTTAAGTTCGATGACCAGGTGATCGGTTTTGGCGCCGGCATCTTCTTCGTCGGATATTTCCTTTTGGAGATTCCCGGTTGCATCATCGTTGAGAAATGGAGCGCGCGACGTTGGATTGCGCGCATCATGGTTTCCTGGGGCATTGTCGCCGTCCTCATGGGCTTCGTGCAGACGAAGACCCAGTTTTACTCGTTGCGGTTCCTGCTCGGCGCGGCGGAGGCCGGCTTCTTTCCGGGAATAATTGTTTATCTTAGCCACTGGTTTCGCCACCGGGATCGGGCAAAGGTGGTGGCAATGTTCATGGCCGCGCAACCGATCGCGATCATCTTTGGCGCACCTCTCTCAGGTCTGTTGTTGGACGTCAAATGGCTGGGCCTGTCCGGCTGGCGCTGGCTGTTCATCATCGAAGGACTACCGGCGATTATCTTTGGCTTAGTGACGATTTTTTATCTCACTGACCGGCCCCATCAGGCGGGCTGGTTGCCGACTGACGAACGCGACTGGCTAACTGCTGAACTTGAACGCGAAACGCAGGCAAAGCAGCGAGAGCATTCGCCGAGCATATGGCAAGCGTTCCGCCACCGCGAAGTGATTCTTTTGACGCTCGCCTTCTTCTGCATCGTGACCGCGGCGTACGGCTTTACCTTCTGGCTCCCCACGATTATCAAAAGAGCTTCGGGCTCGTCTAACCTGGTGGTGAGTCTTCTCTCAGCTATCCCTTATTTTGCCGGGCTCGCAGCGATCCTGCTCGTCGGCTGGTCCTCTGACAGAACCGGTGAGCGGCGTTGGCACACCGCCCTTTCCATGCTGGCCGTCAGCGTGGGACTCTTACTCGGCGTCGTGGCGCAACAGCACCTCGTGCTGGCCATATCAATGTTCAGTCTTGGCGTGGTTGGATTGTACGGCTATCTTCCCGGCTTCTGGGCGCTGCCGACCAGCTTCCTGACCGGCACTGCGGCGGCGGCGTCAATCGGTTTGATCAATTCGATCGGAAATCTCGGTGGCTGGGCGGGTCCCTGGCTGGTTGGGTATCTAAGCAAAGCGACTGGTTCATTCGTTTCCGGCGCGCTCTGTTTGTCTCTGTCGGCGACGATTGCGGCAGGGTTGGTGTTGACGATCCAGGCAACTAAGAAGAGGGCAGCGTTATGAAGTAAACTACGTAGAACCGTTGCGATAGAGAGAACATTATGAAGGTAATCTGTTTGCTGATCTTTCTAGGGTTGCCGTTGACTTCCACGGCCCAAACGGCTTCACCGGCGGCAGCGCCTGACCTGGTGATCCTCGCATACAAGCTGGGGCGCATGGTACGGATCGACACTAGCCGGTCAAATGATTTTCCTCGATTGGAACAGCAGTCTTCAATCGCCACGGAAATCAACCCGCCGCGTTACGAGTCACAGGTTAAGGCCCAACTCAAGCTGCAGAACAAAGGAGCCAGGGACATCGAAAGCGTTGATTGTGAGTTCCTCTTAAGCGCGAAGGCCGCGACGAAGACCGCGACGATGACGAAGTTCGTGGCCCTAACCATGCACATCAAAAAGGCGATCCGACCTGGCGCGACGGTAAGAGTCAGCCGGTGGATAAAGGGTTACGACCTCAGAACCTGGAGCAAATTGCAAAAGCAAAACTTGTTGTCCGTCCAAACAAATATTATCCGGATTGAATACGCCGACAGTTCAATTTGGAAAAGATGACCTCTCAGACTTCAGCCGCGGAGTGGCGTCGCATCGACCGAAAGACTGAAGCGATCAAAGCGATGCAACACGTTACGTTCGGCTCCTCGGATTGTGACTGCCAGTTCGGGTCTTATGTATCGCCCTAGGGATCTGGATCTTCGTGCGGAATTGGTAAGCGCCCCGCGGAACCCGTGTCAGTACCCCGTGATAGCGAGGGATGCTGCCACTCAAGTGAGTCTTATGCTGGGTGTATCAAGCCTTGCGAGATATTGGGCGCGTTGCCGCGGCTGCGGAAATCCGCTGTTGAACCTGGCAGCGCACAGTATCGTAATGCCTTGAGGAGGTTAAAGAGGATGTATTGTTCATCTTGCGGTGTGGCTGTCGCTCAGAGCTTAAGCTACTGTAACTATTGCGGCGCAAAGTTGAACGCAGCAAAAGGCGATGGCGTCATCAAATCGCCAGAAGTGAAGCCTGAAACGCTCGTAGCGGCGATGGTCTTAGTCTTCGTCTTCGGCCTTGGAGCTATCACCCTTCTCATGGGAATGATGAAAGCCGTGCTCAACTTAAATGAAGGGCTGATTCTTTTCTTCATCCTGCTTAGCTTTCTGATAATGCTTTCGCTCGAAGGCGTGATCATTCGGCTGTTATTCCGTCGCCAGCGCGGTAGTGATGAAGCAGGCGAAACCGGATTATTGAAGGGGCAAGCAACAAGAGAGCTTGAAGCGGCTCAGCCGCGAGGGCTGCCAGAACCCGTGGCGAGCGTGACCGAGCACACTACCCGCGCGTTTGAACCTCTCTACAACGAGCGGACATCGAAATGAACAGACAGCCTTAAGTCAGGATCGAGGGCGCTCGTTTCCGGCAAGTCAACTCCAATCCGGATCTCCTGGGAAAAAGAATAGCCCCGTTTTCGGCGGCAGATCCAAACCTATCTTGCGTGAACACCCTGATCGTCTTGTGTATCTCAATGCACTTCGTGTCTCTGGGGTGAAATACTACCGGCAAAACTCACCACGGCGTCACAGCGAACACGGAGTTACCACTCGTAGACTCGTCCGGGCTCCATCACTTTAAGGCTGGGGATCTTCAATCCTTCCAATTCGGCAATCACGGTATCGCGGTAGGCAGGCTTTAAGTGCACCGCGAGAATGTCGATGCTGTTATGACTCAGCTTGGCAAGTTCGGTCGCCAGCATTGACGGTGTCAGGTGTTTTGCCGCTTCGGCAAGTTGGTACATCGCATTTGGAAAAGAAGCTTCAATCAATAATGCATCAAGATGCGGCGCGCGATTCACAAGCCGCCAAAATTCTTCGGTCTCTGCCGTATCTGAACTGAAGGCCACCGTAGCTTTTTCATCGGAAACCAACAGTCCCACAGTAGGCACAATATGATTTACCGGGACCGCCGTAACCTTCAGATGCGCCACCTGAAATTCTTCGCCAACTCGAAAAGGAACATATTTCATGACGTGGCCGTGACTGTTTTCCAGTTGCGCAAACCTTGGATACACGTTGTCATTAAAGACGTCACGTTCCAGCAGATCGATTACTTCCTGCGTGGCGTAGACACAAATTGGCTCCTCGAGCTCGGCAAAGAGATCGTCGACAAAGATCGGAAGGCTCGCAATGTGATCCATGTGCGGGTGGGTAACGATGATGTTCCGAACTGAACGGCGCTGCTCGTCGGTTAGCGCAATAGCAATACTGCCGGCATCAACCGTGACCAGGCCGTCAATGAGAAAACAAGTGAGGCGTTGCTCAGAAGTGGCACGTCCTTGAGAGTCAAACGAGCTGGGTAAGAGTTGAATCTTCAAAGTCTTAGTCTAGTTAAAGACCAGGCTCATTCGGGCCCGCCAAGTATAAAGCAAACTCCAGCCAGTCAAGAATAATTCTTCGCGCGGAGGCATTTGAAGGAGCTAAGTGCCCAGTCTCCGCCGCAATTCATCCAACATCTGTTGATAAGACCGCTCGCGTTCCTGGGCCGCGTGAGGGCTGCTGACAAAGCCGCGTGCGACTCGGCTGCGATGAAAGGCGAGCTCGCTGGCGATTTGATTTCGCCGCATGCGGACGCGCCACACGCTGAAGCCGCGGTTCCAAAACACATTCCATGACATGCCCATCCGCCCGCGAACGCTGCAAAGCTTTTCGTATTCTTGCTGTGGAAAAAGGCCGCTCTGACAGTCAGGATAGAGAAACTCACGCACGATTCGTCCTTCCCGCCGGAGCGAGAAGACGATGGTCATCAGAGTTCCCACGAATGCCGGAGCCATAATCATGAGATAAGCAATAACGAATCCAGCGCCGCCACCGAACGTCACCGAGCCGTTCCAGGTGGCATGCAGCAATATCGCCAGCATGAAGCCGACTACCGGCATCGTCACTTTGATGAACCCGTTGTCTGACTGGCGCGACCATCCCAGCCCAATTCCGGTCATGCTGGTAAAGAGCGGATGTGAAAACGGCCCAACCAACCCGCGAAGAATAACCGTGAAGGTGAGCACTCCAACGCCACCACCCACAAGCGCTCGCCCGTAGTAGACGATGTTTTCGGTCATCGCAAAACCAAGCCCCACCATCCCGGCATAAACAATTCCGTCAATGATTCCGTCAAACTCGTCCTTCTTGAAAAAGAAAAATACGAAGAGAATGAAAGCTTTGGCGCTTTCTTCGACGATCGGCGCTGAAATCACCGCACCCATGGCCTCGCCGATCTGAGCGCTATGAGTGGCGACGGCACTGAAGATCATGACGCTGGTATTGAGCACCAGCGCGATTAATACCGCGACCAGCGCTCCCCAGAGGAAGGCGGTGATCAACATCCAAAGCGGCTCAGATTCATATCGATCGATCCACAACAGAAGCATTACGTAAATCGGCACCGGCAAACACGCGCAGATCATTCCCACGAGTAACCCTACGGGTCCGGCTTCTACGCCGATTAGCAATAGGACAATTAAACCAAGGAAGGCGGCGACCATCGCGCCGAAAACGGCGAGGACGATTTTGAGCGCGCTGGTATTCGAAGACCGCATCGCGTACTGCGGCGGGCCTGAAGGGATTGGAATGTAGTTGCGATCCATCATGACCAAATCGCTGAGGTTGGGCGAAAGTATATAAGGATTTCCGATTACCTACTAGAGCAAGCGAAGAGAGGAAAGCACCAGGATTCGAGTTCTAAACTCATCGGGCACAGGTCAGCGCGCGACCCCCATCTATTTGGTAGGTTGCGCCGGTAATCCAGCCGGCCCGATTCGAAGCCAGGTAGAAAATAAGTTCGGCAACTTCGCCCGCTTCACCTACGCGACCAAGCGGGTGCGTCGTCTTCGAGTGTTCGAGAAATTTGGCGTAATCTTCTTCGCTCATGCCCCCACGCTTATGAATTTCGGTAACGACAACGCCCGGGTTGACCGCATTAACGCGCACCCCTTTCGGTGCCAGTTCGAGGGCTGCACATCGAGTCAGTTGATCGAGGCCGGCCTTGGAGACGCAATAAGCGAGGACCCCGGGAAACGAACGCAGACCCGTAACACTCGAAACGTTCACAATATTGCCTTTCGTCTCGGTTAGGTGCGGCGTTGCAAGCTGCATTAAGTAGAATATTGACCGCAAGTTAACATTCATCATTGCGTCCCAGCTTGAGAGCTCGGTCGTCTCAACGGTTCCTGAAGAAATATGACCGGCGGCGTTTACCAACACATCCAGCCGCCCGAACCGCTCAATTGCCCGACCAACTATTCGCTGGGCGTCAGATTCGTTTGTTACGTCGCCACTCGTTAACTGCGACTGGCCACCAGCGGACTCAATTTCACGAACAACTTCATTGAGCGCCTTTGCATTACGCCCAACAGCAACAACACTGGCCTTTTCTGAGGCAAACCGTCGCGCTACCGCTCTGCCGATGCCGGAGGTCGCGCCAGTCACGACGACGACCTTGTTTGCGAACTCGTTCTCCATTCGTTGCTCCTTAATATAAGACTAGAAACTACCCGCCGATAGTTATATATTCTGTAGGTGCTTTGCTATATTGACACGCTCGGCGGCTGGTTGACTATAATCGTCGAAGTTGAGGGACGCGCGTCCCGATAAAACCGAGCGCGCGTTTTGGATAGTGGGCAACGGCCTTAACACGCTGCGGTAATTGATCTACCTTTTTCGTGCATTCATAACCGGTTCCTGGTGAGCAGCGTGTCGACAGACTCCAGCGATCAAAATCCTCGTGAATCAATGCGTTCGCCTGTGCCGCGAATACCGGTGCGTTTTCGCGCGCCGCGGCACCGCGCGCCATCGACATCAGGCTATATGATAACGGCTGCCGCTGCCGCTGCGGCGTTGTTTTTTGTTCTCTGGTGGATGTTGCAGAGCGAGGAGTATCCCTGGGTTCCGGCTGGGCTGGCGGCCAGCGTAGTAATGCTAGTGGCAGCTTCGGCGCGGGAAATTGTGATGCGGCGAGCATGGTCACGATATATCCTGGATCGCGATCGCCTGGACAAAAACGTTCGTTCCGTCAATAGGCGATCAGCTTCGAAGTCCGTCGACCTCCGCACACCTGCTCATCATGCCGCGGCGCTGCGTGCGTTACAGAAAGAATGCGCGCACGCTGATGCTGCGGACGCTCTGCCCGAAGCGCACCTCGACGCTTACAATCTTTGTAAAGACTATATGGCGACCACGGACGAAGCTTTGCAGTCTCCGACGCTGAACTCTGAAGGACGAATTGCTTTACGCGGAGGTCAGGAGCGAGTGCGCGCTTTGCAGAAACATCATTTGCTCGCCTGGGCTTGTAATTCCTCGCGCGTCCTGACACGAGAGGCGCAGAAGCGTGCTCGCTTATCGGAAAAAGTGGAGTTGGCAAATCGCGCTCGCGATTGTATTGACTCGGCCCTGCAGGTTTATCCTGAAGAGGGCGAACTCAATGAATCAGTTCGGGCGCTCGATGAATTCATCGCGTCCAGCAAAGTTGCTCATTGGATCGAACTTGGCGAGCGCGCGGCGTTTAAGGGATATTACAAACGGGCAATCGATTGCTACCGGGATGCTTTGTTCTATCTCATGCGCGAAGGTTTGAACGACGATAGCCATACCGCCACGGCGGACCGCATTGCCAGAGAGATTGACCTGTTGCGCGCCCGACTCGCCACCGAAAAAGCAGATGCCGACCTAACGCCCAAACATGCTTCGAAAGGAAAGAACGATTAGCGGTTAGAACCCGTCGCTTCCGGTAATCAAGGATGATTTCACAAAGGTGCCCAAAATGCCGAAGCAAGCGGATCCGGCGAGGCTATCGGCCTACTCCCTGGTTTATCAGGATGTTTGGTATCCATAGTCTTTTATGCGATCATTGCAACCTACTCTTTACCGGATTCGCAGTGCCTGGCACAGTGGGCAGGCAGTCCAAACGCGGTCGAGGTAGTTCCGAACAGAAAGAGACCCGATCAACCCAGCCTGGCCGCGTTTCGTAGGCAGTCGAATCTTTTAGGGACCCTTTGCCGGATATGATGGATGTAAGATTTTGGCGGAAGGAATCTGTTATGACTAACACAGGCCGAATGTTTCTGATTGCCTTATTGTCGCTTGCCTTGACGATTTTAGCGCTGGGGCAAAGTCAACAGCCGGCGTCACAGGGCCCGCTCTCCACGCAGGGTTCATCAATCGATAATCAGGGAGTGCGAAAGTATCTGATCGGCCCGGGCGACATACTCGACGTCCGCGTATTCGGCCAACCTGATCTTTCCAGCACCGTTGAGGTAGATAACCAAGGCAACATCACCTCGCTGGCTTTCCTGGAAACGCCAATTCGGGCGCAGTGTCGCGTCGAACGCGATGTGGCAAAGGACATTGCGACGGCCTACTCGAAATTCGTAAACAATCCCCAGATCAGCGTTCGGATCTCTGAACGTCGCAGCCGGCAACCCGCGACGGTTACCGGAGCGGTGCGTTCACCAACGCGCGTAGAGATGCTGCGTCGCGCGCACTTGCACGAGTTGATTGCAACCGCGGGTGGAATTACAGAACGAGCCAGTGGGACTATTCAAATTGTCCACACTGAACCTGAGATGTGCCTGGACGCCGACCAGCCGGCGGCTCCGCAGAAAACCGCCGCCCCAGCCGAGGAACTCGCGCAGTTAGAGGTTTATAAAATAGCTGATCTGAAAATGGGTAAAGAGGAAGCCGATCCGATAATTCGGCCAGGTGACGTAGTAATTGTGTCTGAAGGCGAGCCTGTATATGTTACGGGTGCAGTAAATGCGCCCCGAGAACTTGCTATGAAGGATGAACTGACGCTGGGTCGGGCGATCGCGATGGCTGGTGGACCTCAACGAATTGCCAGGACGAATCAGGTGCACATCTATCGACAAAAAGATGGCCGGGTTGGTCAGGAAGATCTCACCTTTAATTACGAGGCTATCAAGAAGGGTCAGGCGGACGATATCCTGCTGAAGCCGTACGACATTATTGATGTCCGGGAAAGCGGCCCTTTTTCCAAGTCGAGATGGATAGACACGTTTGTTGGCGCCGCTAAAGGTACTGTGGGCAGCTTTACGGGCGTTATTCCATACAAAGTCTTATATTAGACTTGGACTATCTCAGTTTGCAGCCTGCAGTTGAAGCGAAAAAGATATGAGTCAAAGGATTGATACAGCTAAGAAAAGGCGCCGGCGCCTGATTACGCTAGCTTGGGTGGCGGCGCTTGCGTTAGTGACCATCGTGCTTATTTATAAAGAGCAGACGGCGGTACTTTACATCCTCGCAACCCTGGGTGTGACCGCCTTATTGGTGATTGTGGCGGTGGCCGACCTGGAAGATAAACACAAAATATCGGGCTAAGCTAAGCCACCGGATCGGCCCTTCTTTTCCCCCCGAAAAACTGCGAACAAAACTCTAACTTTGGGTTGCATCCCGAAGGTGACTTGTGCATAATCATGCCGCGCCCGCCTCCCCGGTGGGCGAAGTGGTCGCGTGGGGTGAGGACACGTGGCCTTAGGGTGGGGCTTGTGGGAGGGCCCCGCCCGCTTTTATTTTTGGCCTCAAACTTCTTCCAATCTACACTATCGACAATCCGCTAAAACCAAAAAAGTTGTTTGAGGTCGGCCGCAGATCAGTGGCGGTAATCGGAATTTAGTCTGGAAAAGAGATCTTCGAAAAGCTAAGCGCTGGCAGCCTGTGTTCGTCCCGCGAGGAAACAGGACCGGCAATACACAGGCCGTCCCTGAGAGGGGTAGAAGGGAACGGTGGTTTGGGCTCCACATTGAGCACACATAACGGCGACTTCGATCCGTTGCTTAACGCCCGTTGATTGGGCGGCGCTTACAGCAGCGAGGCGTTCGTTCTTGGCTTGTTTGCATCGCTTGCAACGCTTGGGTTCATTTCTCAGCCCTTTGTCATGAAAGAAAATCTGCTCACCCGCAGTCCAGGTAAAGGCTTCGTTGCAATCGATGCAGGTTATCGAACGATCTTGAAAGTCCGACTTGACGTCGTTCGATTCTGCTATCGGATCAACGTCATCTCTTGCCGCCATTCCGGATTCCTCCCAATGCGCGAAGTAAGGAACTCGATATTCTGAGCGCACATCTAACGCAAGCTGACGAAGAGGCCACACCAGGAAGTTTTGAGATCATGTTCCCGCGACTCTGGTGGAGCGAGGAGCCTTAGCCACAGCGGCTGCAACTTATATGACGATGACCACCCTGTGTCAAGGCATTTTTGAACCTGCGGCCCCCGGGCCGAAAATGACGCAGCTGCCCGCAAAAACCTGTGTTGACAGGGTTCGATCGTCGTGAGAGTCTGGGCGCTCGATCTAGAGCCAGCTGTTTATGAGAATTCTTCTCGTAGGATCCGGTGGGCGAGAGCATGCTCTCGCGTGGGCATTACAGAAAAACTATGCGGCAAAGCTCGACCTTTTCTGCGCTCCCGGTAACGCGGGAATCGCGGAAATTGCCCAGTGCCTGCCGATTAACACCTCAGATATTGCCGCGCTTTCCGGCGCCGCCGAAGAAAGAAAAATTGATCTGACTTTTGTCGGGCCGGAAGGACCCTTAGCCGAAGGTATCGTCGATGAATTTGAACGGCGGCGACTGCGCATCGCCGGACCGGGAAACCAGGCGGCGCGGCTGGAGTCGAGCAAAGCATTCGCCAAAGACTTCATGCGACGCCATAGAGTTCCCACGGCGCGTTACCGCGTAGCATCATCGGCTGAGGAAGCAAAAGCAATACTCACCTCTGGCGAGTTTGGCGACGAACACTCGCCGGTCGTGATCAAAGCCGATGGACTTGCCGCGGGAAAAGGAGTTGTCGTGGCGCCTTCGCGGGCCGAGGCAGCTCAAGCCCTTTCCGATTTCGCAGGTGGCGCCGTTGGAAGTGAGGCCGCGCGGAAAATTCTGATTGAAGAAGCGCTCTCAGGCCGCGAAGTATCGCTGCTGCTGTTCTCGGACGGCAAAGATTTTCGCCTGATGCCCGCAGCGCGCGATCATAAGCGTGTCGGCGAAAACGATACCGGTCCAAACACCGGAGGCATGGGAGCAATTACCGATGCCGGCGTTCTCGACGATGAGATGCGTGACCGGATTGTGCGCGAAATTGTCGAGCCGACCCTGCAGGGTGCTGCTGATGAGGGCTTTCCCTTTCGCGGTGTTCTGTTTGTCGGCTTAATGCTGACCAGCGACGGGCCGCGTGTCCTGGAATACAACGTTCGTTTTGGTGATCCGGAAACTCAGGCGATCCTTGTGCGACTGAGAACCAGCCTGGCAAATATTCTTGAGGCAATCGTCGAAAAACGTTTAGGTCAGCTCGACGTTAATTGGTCCGAGGAATCCTCGGCCTCCGTCGTTCTTGCTGCGCGTGGCTATCCCGGCAAGGCTGAAACAGGTAGTCGCATAGATGGCCTGGATCGCGCGGCTGACCACGAAGACGTAATGCTCTTTCATGCTGCGACGGCACGCGGACCGAACGGCGAATGGCTGACCGCCGGAGGGCGAGTGTTGGGCGTGACTTCGATTGCCCCCACACTGGACTGTGCTTTATCGCGCTGCTACCAGGCCGTCGATGAGATCCGCTGGGAAGGAATGCATTACCGGCGCGACATTGGGCGGAAACTAACTTCGGGCATCCCGGCAGGCGGATAAGTTGATGCGATTGCCCCTTTTCTGCCTACCGCCTTCTGCCTACTGCTTACTGCCTTCCGTTCTCTGCTATACTCCGGCGGAAATCGGTTGAAAATGCAACCGCCCGAGCCGCTGCTTCGTACAATCGGGAAGGCGTGCCTGCGTTTCACCAACCGCTGCATCTGACCCGTGCTCTGCGAATCTAAATTGTTGGAGGGTGAGTGAGAAATGGGACTATGGACAAGAATAAAGCGTTCGATGCGCGCCCTGTTTGGCGGGATCATCGAGAAAACGGAGGATCCGGAGCTCATTCTTCAACAGACGATCCGCGACATGCGCGATCGCATCCCGGACCTTAATAACTCGGTCGCCCAGGTCATGGCCACCGAAAAATTGCTCGCCAAGAACAAGGAGCGCCTCGAAAGCCAGGTTGTCGACCTCGACTCAAAAATCAAAGCCTCGATTAAAATGGGCCGCGATGACATCGCCAGTGCCTACATCGGACAGCTTCAGCAGGCGCAGGTCGACCTTCAGAAAACAGGGCATCAGCTTGAGCACGCGAACCTGGCATCCAAGCAGGCGCTGAAAGCGCGCGACAATTATGTGCTGCAAATGCAGAAGCGGACCGCCGAAGCGATGCAGCTCATCAATCAGTCGAAACAGGCAAAACTGCAGGAGCAGCTGGCCCAGACAATGGCCTCGTTCCAGCTGGGTGACGATGCTTCCACCTTTGACGAGATGCGCGACAAGATCGATCGGCGGGCGGCGGCGGCCGAAGCCAGAATGCAGATCGGCACCGCGTCGGTCGACACGCAAATGCAGGAGATCGAACGGGAAGCAATGGACATGCAATTGCAGGACAAGTTGCTGGAGTACAAACGCGACATGGGTCTGCTGCCGGCGGCATCGAGCGAGTCTTCGCCGCAGGCGCTGCCCGCGCAAGGCGAGACTACGCCGAGACAATAGCTCCGTGTGATTGTTTGGAGTCCCGCTTTAGGCGGCGATCATTCAAGCCGGCACCGCCTGAAGGCGGTACTCCAACTGACGTAGCCAGAACAATCAATAAACACTCATCGTACGATACATGGAATTGCCCAAGATAGATTTTCGGTATCTGAAAGAAGCATTTAAGGAGCCGATCAATTTTTGGGGGATGGCCGGCTTCGCCGTCGCGGCTGCCTACGTTCAGGACGTGACGCCGCTGCTGGCGGCGCTCGCGGCTGAGGCTCTGTATCTCGCTGTGGTTCCCGCAACTCCTTTTTACCGGCGCCTGATTGCGCGGCGCGAAACCGAGCGCGCCCGCAAGCTGCGTGATTCCCAGCGCGAAGCAGTCATCAAAGGCTTCGATCCGCGCGAACGCGAAGCGGTCGAGTATCTCCGCTGGATGAAGAACCAGATTTATTCGAACTACAAGAAATTCACCACCAGCAAACAGATTCCTCACAATCTGCAAACGCTCGATCAGCGTTGGGAGGACTTCGTCGATCTGCTGGACGTTTATCGTCGACGCAAACATCATCTGCGATCCATCAACCGCCAGGCCGTGCAGAACCAATTGAAGCAGGCCGAACATGCGATCCAGAGTTCAACCGACGATCGCCAAAAGCGGATTCAACAGGCGAACGCCGAGATTCTCAAGCGCCGCGTCGCGGCCTTTCAGGATCTCGAGCGTTCCGTTCGTCTGGTCGAGGGCCAGCTCCAATCGATCGAAAATTTCTTTGGCCTGGTTAACGACCAGGTCGTTACGCTGCCAACTCCCGAGCGTGTTTCCTCGATCAACTTTGAAGAGTTGAGCGATTCAATTGCCATGACCCGGCAAATGCTGGAAGAGACTGCCGACACCTTCGGCATGCTCGACAATCAGAATCGCGAACTGGACCTGCTTCTCTCGAGTGGCAAATAGCAGAAAGCAGAAAGCAGAAGGCGGTACGCAGAGACCGTAAGGTAGGGTGCCTAATCTCGGCTCAATCAGCGGATTTCACCGTCCCCGACGCTCCCTTACTGTCGGGTTTCTGCACACTGCTTTCTGCATACTGCTTTCTGCCTTCTGCTTACTCTTTCTGCACCCTCCCTAACGCTCGAGTCTTTGCATTCATGGCGTCGAAAAACTTTTCTTCAAAACAGTTCCCCAATCGTTCGCTTGAGAGTTGGATCTGTTCCTCATTTTCCTTTCGTTAACATGCCGTTAACAAGCTGATTCCCAGCCACTTAGCTCTTAAGGTAGTGCCTCAGGAAACACACTCTATCGTGTTGAAAAAAAAGATCACCACAACATATTGACATCGCCTTGGGGCAGGTGTATAGTGCGTCCTGCTTTGGACGAGGCGGCTGGTAGCGGCGGGAGCGGGGGGTCAGAATCAAATCCCGTTAAGGTCTTTTAGCTTCGAAAAAGCCAACCGTAATATCCGCAAAACAACCCGGAACTGAGAAGGGCGATCATGTATCGTCAGCGGTTTTTATTCCCCAAAATCGGCTCGCGTGCCTACCCGGCGCGGGAAAGGTAAAATAGATGAACACAGCGAGTGGTGCGAAGATGACGAGAGTGTCTCAAAACGAAATCGCCGAATCGATAGTTTCCCTCAAGCGGCAAATCCTGCCACTCGGCTTGAATGCTAAACGGGTAATTGGCAAGCGCTATTCGCTAAAGGATGCAAAAGGGAACTCGCTGGAAGAATGGAGCGACATTGTCGCGCGCGTGGTCGCTCATGTTTCTGTCGCCGAAACCGATCCGGCCCAGCGGGATGAGTTCTTCAATACGCTGACGGACATTATGATGGCGCGCGAGTTTGTCCCCAACACTCCCTGCCTCGTCAATTCCGGTAAACCTAACGGACAATTGGCGGCCTGTTTCGTGCTCGATGTGCCGGACTCGATCGCCGGGATCATGAAGACTGCGACTGATGCCGCAATTATTCACCAGACTGGCGGCGGCACCGGTTTCACTTTTGAAAAGCTTCGCCCGAGCGGCGCGATGGTCAGCTCAACTCATGGAGTCGCCAGCGGTCCAGTCTCGTTCATGAATATCTTCAACACGACCACCGACACCGTGAAGCAGGGTGGCGTCCGGCGCGGCGCGAACATGGGCATGATGCGCGTCACGCACCCGGACGTTCTTCGTTTCATTCACGCCAAGAACGATCAGCATTCGCTGACCAACTTCAATATATCGGTGAACGTTACCGATAAGTTTTTGGAAGCTGTCGATCGCAATGAATGGTATGCGCTGGAATTCAGAGGCGAGCCCTGGAACGAGCCGGTTTTCGATCCGGTCACCGGCAGAAACTATGTTGTCTATCGCCGGCCCGATGGCTCGACCGTGACCTTCCGCGACAAGGAAGCATTCGACACCGCGGATCTTTCGGACGCTTTGATCGAAGAGCCACCCGCGCCGGGCATGGTTTACGCGCCCGATATCTGGAACCGTATTGTGGCCAGCGCGCATCGCTATGCCGAACCGGGCATCGCTTTCATCGACGAAGTGAATCGCCACAATCACATGATGGAATCGATGGGCCCGATCATGGCCAGCAATCCCTGCGGTGAGCAGTTCCTGCACTTTGCCAACTCGTGCAATCTCGGCTCGATCGACGTCAACAAGTTCTACAATCGAGAAAGCCGTCTGGACTGGAAACGTCTCGCCGAAGTGACGCACTGGACGACGCGTTTTCTCGATAACGTAATCGACACCTGCGCCTGGCCTTTGCCGGAAATTAATGACGTGGTGAAGCGCACCCGGCCCGTGGGCCTGGGCATCATGGGATTTGCCGATCTCTGTCTGAATCTGAAGATCACCTACGGCTCGCCGGCTTCAATCGATTTGATGGATGAGGTAATGGGCTTCATCCGCCGCGAAGCGTGGACTGAGTCCTTGCGTCTCGGCGCCGAGCGTGGCGTCTTTCCCGAACTCGAACCGAACCGCGATTCCTACGCCGAATTTCTCTATGACGAAATCGGCATCTCACGTGAAGTTCCGCTCACCCCGCGTAACTATGAAGTAACGACGATTGCTCCTACAGGCACTATTTCCCTGGTTGCAGAAACGTCGTCGGGAGTTGAACCTAACTTCTCATGGGCGTACGTGCGAAAGGACACTCTCGGCACGCGCACGTACGTTCACACCCTCGCCGCCCAGGCGCTCGGTGTCGATGTCGATCAGACTGATCAGGATTCAATCGATGCGGCGGCAAGCTATGTGGTCGAGCATGAGCACGAATTGCCCGGTTATTTCATTTCGGCGATGGCGATCAGCGCCGAACAGCACGTGCATGTCCTCGCTTCAGCGCAGCGCAATGTCGATAACAGTGTCTCGAAGACCTGCAACGGCGCAGTCAACGATACGGTCGAGTCAGTCGATCATCTCTATCGCTTAGCAAGACAGCTTGGCTGCAAGGCCGTCAGTTATTATCGCGACGGCTCGCGTGAGAACCAGGTGCTGACTTCGATGAAGACAGAGACTAAAACTGAATCGCCCACTGTTGTTACGACGACGACGATCATCGAACCTGCTTCAGAGCCGGCGATCGACGAGGTGGCAGAAGCCAACGTGTCAGAAACCCGACCGTCAGGGAGGGTGCCGTCAGCAAGGACTGAGTCAGAAAACGAGGCTGCTGCACGACGTTTAGCGGAAGCGGAAGCGGCGGCGCGCAAGCAGGGCGCGATTCGGCTCGAGCGTCCGCGCGAACTTTCGGGTGCGACCTGGCGCATTCCATTCGACGGACAAAATCTCTATGTCACGGTCAATCACGATGGCCAGATGATTCAGGAAGTTTTTGCCACGGGTCCTATCAGCGGGGGTGTCGGCATGCTGGCCTCCAAGATGTTGCGCGGCGGATTCGACGCGGCGGAAGTTTCTTACAGCTTGAATAAGGTTACGGGCACGCACGCTGTCTGGTTCAACGAGCGCCTGCTGACTTCACCTGAACAAGCAGTCGCCGAATGCATCATGATCACGAACCGGCGCTTGAAAGGCCATCCCGACTCGGCGCGAGCACTGAAGTCGACTCCTGCTGTTGCTCCAGCCCCCAGCCTCCAGACTCCAGACTCCGGCCTTCGGGTGATGTCGACGATGATCAGCACCTGCCCCGAGTGTCATGGTCAGTTAGAGCATGCAAGCGGCTGTGATTTTTGTCGGGATTGTGGATACAGCAAGTGTAAGTAAGCGCGTCGTGTCGCTAGGCGCGCGGACGTCCTCGTCCGCATTGAGCGCGCCGCGCGAACAGTCAGTACCATCCGCGTGAGCGGATGGATCAAAGAATTATTAGGAGATCAGACAAGAGATTGAGAAACAAGCGAGCAAGGGTAATTTAGTTCCCCGACGATCGTAATTTGATCAGGCGAGAACTCACCTCGCGATTTCATTGACCAGTTTCAGTTTTCAGACTTCCGCTAACCAGGTAGCCCAAGCCTCCAAACCAACTCGGCCGTCGCGAGGTTTCGCGACGGTTTTTATTGTTTGGGAGAATTTAAATGGCTGACGAGATTATTAATACTAGGCCAGTGACTCTTTCGCGCGAGTTGGCGCATTTTTCCTCGCGCCGAATCGAGGCAATCACTTCAGATTCAAGGTTAATTCCTTGTGAAGATGGCTTGAGAGTTATTTTGCACTTGACTCCGATCGCCGCGCTTGATGAATCATTTTCCGTAGATGTCTCGATCCTCGACCGACCGATCTTGCCACTATTCGGAGGCGGCTCTTGGCGGTATAACTTCGATGGCCGAATCAACTCTTCGACTACCCCTCAAGGAGTCGACTCCTACGTTCAGCTATTTCATTCTGGGATTATCGAGGCAGTTAAGATTTTTCCTCACTGGCAGAGAATCGGAAGTACAAGTCTGGAGAGAAACTTGATCGAGGCAACGGACTCTTATCTCAAAGCACAGCAGAGGTTGGGAATAGCCCCACCACTGGCGGTGCTTCTATCGCTGAGCGGCGTTAAAGGATGTGAGTTAACTGTCGGTGAGAGATTGTGGTCTTACGATCGGTACCCGTTTGATATGGACGAGTTAAGAATCCCACCAGTCGTTCTTAAGACGTTTCCTGAACATGTGGGCCGAGAAATGAGGCCAATCTTTGACCGCATTTGGCAAGCCGCAGGCGTTCCTCGCTGTATGCATTATGACGACGACGGAAACTGGTGGGGAGCGGATTAGAAGTGTTTATGAAACAAACGAAGGTATTCACAAGCTACACACACGACTCCAACTTACATATGAAGCGGGTGCTCGAACTATCGGAACGACTTCGCGCCGATGGTGTCGACTGTAATATTGATCAGTACGAGGTTTCACCGCCCGAAGGATGGCCAGCTTGGATGCGTCGGCAAATCAAGCAAGCCGATTTCGTTTTGGTAGTCTGTACCGAGAATTATCTGAAGCGCTATGACGGACTTGAGGAGAAAGGTAAAGGTGGTGGCGCCAAATGGGAAGGGGCAATCATTAGTCAACAACTCTACGATGCCGAAGGACAGAATACTAAATTCATTCCGGTTGTGTTCACGAATGATGATTTGAAGTTCATTCCAGTCGAAATGCGTGGGGGAACCCGCTACGTATTAGATACCGACGCAAACTATGATGATCTCTATGGACACTTAACTGACCAGCCAAAGACGATTAAGGGCAAACTCGGGGAGCTTCGTCAATTGCCTGCACGGGCCACGCAAGCGGAGTCCTCGAGAACGGCTGTGCTAGCCGAAGAACCAACAGCGGTAGTACCGGATAAAAGTGCTAGTACCAATCGGCCACTCGTCTTACTAGCTCAACCGACTCGCGGTGCCGTGTTCGTGCGAGCCCAGCGAATTAGGGCTAAAGGGAAGTCAATAACGCTTTCCTTGGTTCCGTCGGATCCGAGGCAAACATCGGCGATAAATGAACTGCAACGCAATGCGCGCGATCCAATCGGTTTAGCCTACAACCTAACAGCTGTGTTTGTTCGAATACGATCGATCGAGCAAATCATTGAGAACGAGGAAGTTTGGCAGGTGGAACTGGAGGAAGATGAGTACGCGACACGAGGAGGGCTCTTCGAGTTTACGTTAGCTGGGTACTCTAACGAGCAGATTGCAGAGATGCGTGCGCGCCGAATTCTTCTCGATGAAAGGGTCGAGGAGTCGTTAGGTGGCCGACTGGACAATTTGAACAAACAGATGCTCGAAAACTCGTTACAGGGCGGCTACGATTCTAAATTTGCCATTGTTCGCTCGCCGCTTCCAGAACTTTACTCGGACTTGAAGACAGATACAGATGAATTTCAAGAGGCCGCACGATTGTATTCAGCTCTACTTCTACTCTTGACTCACACTGTGAGTCAGATTCTCAGATTAGATCTTAACCTGAAAAATGATGGTACCCTAGCGGTTGATTTCGAGGGCGCTCGGCCGCCACACTACGCGAATGAGGAGCCGAATATTATCCGTGTCGAAGGGACGTGCAAACTCAAATAGACCAAAAGCGAAGTTACGATGACTAACGAAAACACGAATGCGTTAGTCTCGCCCGAGCGAGCTGCAGAAATGCTGGGAGTTCCCTTACAGAAATTATCAGAATGGATCTCCAATGGCGAAGTAGTGTTGGAGACATCTGGTAACGCCCCTCAAATACGAGAAAGTGAAGTGTTATCAGCCGAGACGAGATCTTGGTTCCAAAGGGGCTGCGAGTTATCGACCAATCCCTTAACGGTTGAAGAAGCGGCTTCGTGTTTCAGCCGAGCCATAAACCTCAATCCGAGATTCAACATTGCATGGTTTGAGTTAGGACGCATGTACTACACGTGGGGAAGATACTACGAAGCCGAAGGGCCATTAAAAAAGACGATCGAACTAAATCCCTGCTTTCCTGCATATATGAACTACGGATTTAGCTCGAATTTGTGGGGAAAGTATCGTGAAGCGGAATCTGCGTTTAGAGAAGCCTTGCGAATCGTTCCGGATCACGCCGAGGCGATTTACCAATTGGCTTTCGCGATAATGATGACTTCTTATTACGATCCGGCAAGGACTTGGGAGGCTGTCGATTTCTTTCGTCGAGCTCTAAGCAAAAGGGCGGATCACGCGTTAGCCGCGCACTTTCTGGGTGCGTGCTTGGTTATTCGTCTCGAGGCGTTTACGGAAGCTGAAATGTTTGCTCATGAGATTGGCGAAACCTTACCGGACGAGGCCGAATATGTTCGTCGCATTATTGAGATTAACAAGCCAGTCCGAAGGTTAGGCCAGCGCGCGTAACGATCATGGCGTTGAAGACTTTTGCGGTTTATCCAAAGAAAGGGGAACCATTCGAGCTACAATTGAAAAAATTCTCCTTCCACGGCGATACATTCACGCTCTACGATTCCGCAGATGAAGCCTCGGAAAACGGTTTTCTTTCCTTCGAGAATGTCGCCGCGATTTATGAAACAAATCAGCCTCGGCCTGCTTGGGACGATATCAGATGTTTTGAAGTTTGTCTGATAAATCGAAGGGAGCCGCTGAAGTTCTTTGCTCATTACTTCAAGTGTCAGTCTCCAACGATTGAGTTTTACTGGATCAATACGAAAGGACAGGATGACATCAGAATCGAAAACATCTATGTCGCTCTTTCGGAAATAGTATCGGTCACGCCGGCGGGTGGGTTAACAAAGTACGCAGATTAACTCTTGCTGAGAATCTATCGCCCGCTAAAGCGGGCTCTCATTTCAAATAATCATCACTAACCCAGGCTTGAAAGCCTGGGTTATTTTCAATCGTCCGCTGACGCGGACGACCCGAGACTTCCACCCGCCACGTTCATTTTCCTCTTGTGGCTTCCCGCCAACTCAATGATGGGCCATCGAGAATGATGGAGACGTGATTAAGAACGTCACGACCAAGGATGCCGCGGTCCTGATCGAAAACTAGAAATCTCCCACGGAACGTACGGTTGAGAAAGAGAAGTTCAAGATTGACTGAATGAACTGTGCTGATGTGCTGATCGAAGCTCTGGAGTTTGTAGACATCTGCTGAGTCGATTGCAATACCGAGTTGACTAATCGTGCTCTGCGGAATGATTGTCACATCAGCGCCGGAGTCCAGGAGTAATGGGATGTCGGAGACAGTTTGTTGTGTTTGCGGATTTCGAAGTGTTACTCGCGCGACTGGCGCAGGAGGAAGAAACGAGTCAGCTTCGTAGGTCGGCATCGTGGGGTTCCTCGATCACTTCCTTTTCGAAGTCACTTAGCTGTTCGCGATTGACAAGTCGCGGACTACCAATGAAACCCCTGGGCACCTGTTCGATGTCACGCGTACGGCGCAGTATTTCGGATGCGACTTCCTGCTTTTCAGCGTCCGGTAAGCCATCAAATTCTTCAAGAAGGTTATGTGCTGCAGTACCCATGATGCCCAAAGTATAGCACGTTAATACGGGCAATTCGTGAAACGGACGGCTGAATCTTTCGCCCGCTAAGGCCGGCTGTCATTTCAAATAATGATCGCGAACCCAGGCTTGAAAGGCTGGGCTATTTTCAATCCTGCGCTGGCGCGGAAGAAGACGCATTTGCTATTTGGTTTGTCCGGCTAATTCCGGTTCTGAAGGTTTGGAGAAACTTGACTCGTCGATATCAACCTCCTCGAGGTAGAGAGTGTCCGGGCTGATGTCTTGTTCGTTGGGCCACTGCACAGTACACAAGGCTATGGTGACTTGCTTGAAGTAATCGGCATCTTTTAGTTCGCGGAAGATTCCAAGATCAAGGTAGGGCCTGACATCAAACCGCTTCAAGCTGAAGTCTTCAAACCTGAGGTCGAGCGAGAAGTCTTCATTTGCTTTTGCGTCAACGACTCTGTTCATGTCGCACCTACTTCAGCGGTTCAATCTTGAAAACTGGTTGGCCAGTCGTGGCAAGTTTCCAATCCGCCATTAATTCTTCCTGGTGAATCTCAATCCAGGCCTCAACCAACCTCAGCTTAGCAGTTCGCAGAGAGCCTTCCAACACGACGCCATCTGGAATCGAAATAACGGCTTGCTCACGGCTATTAATGTTGCGACCGGGATTCCACAGTGTTATAAACAAGCCAATGGCCACTAATCCGAAATCCATCGAAGGCATCTACAAAGAGGGCAAGGTCGAGTTACTCGATACCTCCGATGACGTTGACGGGGCGCGTGTTATCGTCACGTTCATTCCTGAGGACTCAATTAACTTGGCGACCCGCGGCATAGATGAGTCTCAGGCGGCGAATCTGCGCGCGCGTTTGCAAACGTTCGCGGAAGATTGGGAGCGGCATGAAATGGGAGCCTATGATTCCCTTTAAGCGCGGCTCGATATGGCCGCAATCGATCTCGCCTTAAGACACACGCTCAACCTCTGATTAGTCTTTATCTCGGTCGCTACCGCTCCCAGTTCTGAATCGATCCCTCACGCAATTTGGTTGCCGCCACAACACTCGTTATCATAGAAGCTACGTATGAACCGACGTTTCTTTATTTCATCTTCAATTGCTGTAGGCGGGGTTGCGATATTGTCGAGGCTGCCTTTGCTTTCGCAGGTAGCCAATGGTAGCGACTGGAAAAATATTACTAGTCGGTCGGCCGTAGGCCCGAATCTGCAGGGAGAGGGAACAAAATCAAACAAACTCAAATCAAAATCCAAAGGAATCAAGAAAGTGATTAAGACAGACGCAGAGTGGAAGAAGGAATTAACACCCGAGCAATACAACATCTTACGACAGAAGGGAACTGAGTATGCCTTTACCAGCCCGCTGAACGACATTCACGACAAAGGCATCTTTGAATGCGCGGCGTGCGGGCTACCGCTGTTTAGTTCCGCTCAGAAGTTTGATTCGGGCACCGGCTGGCCGAGTTTCTGGGCGCCAATCAAAAAAGAAAATGTCATCGAAGAAACCGACAAGAGTCTGGGCATGAGGCGCACCGAAGTCCTGTGCGCGCAATGCGAAGGTCACCTCGGTCACGTGTTTGATGACGGGCCAAAGCCGACCGGATTGCGTTACTGCATGAACGGCGTGGCGATGAAGTTTGTGAAGCAGGCGTGAGATCGTTCTTACCTACCGTGTTTACTGACGATACGATTACGGTCGGACAGACGATGGCACATCTTGGAGTGCGCCGGCAGAGCGAAGCGTCGACGGCGCTATGCTTCGCACCCTCACCCTAACCCTCTCCCAATGGGAGAGGGAATACAATCCAAAGCGGTGTCTCCCGATGAATCGGGATTGCCACCGCACTCCAAAATCTGTCACCGCTGAAGGGGCCCCGTTATGAGCGCTGAAGGCGCGCGACGATCATTTCGCCGCATTGCGGCTTGAGTCAAAATAGAACGTAACGCGTTCCTGGGCCGTTGGCCCAGGCTATTACTCGCTTTTGGCGCTTTTACTCGACGTCCACAGTTATATTGCGTCTGCGAAATATGTTCTGCCCTTGACATATGATCTCTATTAGCATAGTGTCCTTGCGAATCGAGTCCAGCTCACTCCTTCTCAGGCTCCTCTGGAATTAACCAGATCATCTGACCAATAGCTCAAAACAAGGAGCATAAGTATGTTTACACGTCATGTAGTAGTTAAACTCAAAGCGAAGACCGCCCCGGAATTTACCCGCCTGATTGAGAAGGAAGTGATTCCAATGCTGCGCAAGCAGAAGGGATTCCTCGATGAAATCACCTTTATCTCGCCGGATCTCACCGAAGCCGTCGGTAACAGCTTCTGGGAGACAAAGGCGGATGCGGACAATTACAGCCGCACCGGTTACCCCGAGGTAATAAAGTCCCTCGAGTCAGTCGTAGAAGGAACGCCGACGGTGGGAACCGCGAACGTTTCCAATTCGACGTTGCACAAGATCGCGGCCGCTCAGGCAGCGTAAGCGCTTTCGCATGGCGAGGGGCGGAAACGCCTCTTTCGCCGAATTCAGCATTCCGATCGCCCTCCTCAGGGCGATCATTTTTGCGCTTTCGGCGTGAAGGTTACCACCGCATAAATATTGACATCTCCCCCTCGCCGACAGATTGCTTCTCCCCCAAATTTGATTTCTTTCAACTGTGAGGCTGCTTTCATCAACCCATCCGCTCACGCGGATGGTACTGACCTCACTTCAATGCGGACGATGACCTAAGATATGCCCCATTAACCTAGCCGCTCAAGCGGATGGTATTGACCTTATCTCAAAGAACGACGTCACAGATTTTTTCGGCGCGGTGTTTATACTTTTAGCGTTAACGAAACTTTTTCCGGGCGGTTGGCGATTCAAGGGAACCCGAGGGTTTGACGCGGCGTTTTAGTAGTTGCACGAAAAGTTTGAGCCTCGCTGCTACTTGCGATAGCAACGAGGCCCAGGATGACAACACAAGTTCGGCTGCCTCGCGGCGTGCGAAGATGCATCATCCGTCAGTGCGCATCTTAGCTCACCCGGTGGCCAGACTTCAACGATCAATCTTACAGAGCCGGCGCGGGAATTAATCGTCAAAAGCGAAACCGGCCCTGGGAAAGATCGAACAGGAAAGGCGAGGTCACCCGTGCGTACACGAATCGGCTTGTTCTGCATTTTCTTTCTGTCGGGAGCGTTGCTGGCTCAAAGTCAGACTCCCGACCTGGCGCTCAAGTATTTCGAACACGGAAGTAAGCACTACCAGCAGGGCGACTTTGATCGAGCCATCGAAGATTTCTCCAAAGCTATTGAAATTAGCTCTCATCTGACCGTTAGCAATCGAGGCAGCAAGATCGAATCGGGCCCGGTAAATGGGTTTGCTGCTTCCAGTGACGAGGCCGGTGAGATACGCGTCATTGATCCTTTCACGGCGCAGGCCCTCATCAGTCGCAGCCTGGCCTTTCTTCAAAAACGGGATTTTGACCACGCGGTCTCCGACCTGGATCGCGCGATCGCAATTAATCCAGGCATTGCCGAGGCCTACCTCGATCGCGGCGGAGCGCGTTATGCGAAGGGAGACACACAAGGTGCGCTCGACGATTTGAACAAGGCGATTAAGATGAATTCAAAGCTGGCCGCAGCCTACGTCAATCGTGGAGCAGCGTTGATCCAGATGGGCAGCATTGATGCGGCTTTCGCCGATCTCGACAAAGCCATCGCGCTGGATCGAAACGAGGCGAAGGCGTATGGCCACCGAGGGTTTGCCTGGATGCTGCGAAAAGATTTTGCGCGCGCGCTCACTGATTTCGATACGGCAATCAAGTTGGATTCGCAATTGGCCTGGCTTTTCGGGGGCCGAGGCACTGCTCATCTGGCCAGAAACGAACTCGAGCCGGCGATCGCCGACCTTAACCATGCAGTTCAGTTGAATCCCGATCTGGGAGCCGCATTCAAGAACCGCGGCCTGGCATTTCTGCTGCAAGGCAAAGAGATCGAGGCAGTCAGAGACTTTGAACGCGCGCTGGAAATCGATCCCGATCTCAAGGGCGAATTGAGCAATTTGATTGAGGCCGCTCACAACTCTGCGAACAAACGCGCTACAATTTCCCCAGATTAAATATCCGGGGAGGAGACAATCATGGCAAAACGCACAGCAAGCGCGGTTTGGAAAGGTACGCTCAGAGAAGGTGGGGGAACAGTCAAATTAGGCAGCGGGGCGTTTGAAGGTAAATACTCTTTCGCCTCGCGATTTGAGGACGGCACGGGCACGAATCCGGAAGAGTTAATCGGCGCGGCCCACGCCGGATGTTTTTCGATGGCCCTGGCTGCTGGCTTGACTAAAGCCGGCCATAATCCGACGCGAATCAGCACAACGGCTCAGGTCAGCCTCGAGAAGGTTGGCGAAGGGTTCAAGATCACGACGATTGAACTCAAGACCGAAGGCGAAGTACCGGGAATCGATGAAACCGCATTTCTCGAGCAGGCAGAATCGGCCAAGAAGAATTGTCCCGTCTCGCAGGCGCTGGCGGGAACCGAGATCAGGTTAAATGCGACGTTGGTAAAGACGGCGAGCGCGTGAAACCGATCCGCGGCGCTGCTTTGCACAAGAGGGAAGGTCGAGGTTCTCATTCACACCCAGCTTCAGCCGGGTGATCGTTAGTGTCTGGAGAAGGCAAACCGTTTAAAACGGTTTCAGATCTTAGCTTGGCGCAGGTCACTTGGCTAAAGCCAGGTGTGAATGAGACCGGATTGGTCCGAAGGAAATTCGATACCCTTCGGTATGACACCCTGTCTTCGGAGGCCCGCGGTCAATTCCTTTTCGGCTGGACCCCAAATCCCGAAACCGCACTGCTTTGGTAGTTGAGCTCATTCTCACTGATAATCTCCCAGAAGGCAGAAAGCAGAAGGCAGAAAGCAGAAAGCAGAAAGCAGTAAGCAGTAAGCAGTAAGCAGATTTGCTTAGCTGATTATTCGCGAATTCAAGTTCATCATTCCCTCGTGCAACGCTTTGTGGGTTTCCTTCTCCCCTTCAGTTTGGGAAGGGGACTAAGGGGAAGGGTCTAGCGCACGTCAAGCCCTCTCCCCAACCCTCTCCCAAAGGGAGAGGGAGCTAAGAACGTAACGCTAGCTTTAGCCAAACAAGAGTTGCGCTTCCAACTTGAATTCGCGATTCTTGTTTTCTGCTCTTTCTGTGTCTCTGTTTCTCTGTGGCAATAGTAATCTTTTATAAGGAGCTGGAATGGAAAAGCCTGCGGCGACTGATTATCCGATTGAAGAACTTTTGAAGCGACGCTGGAGTCCCCGCGCATTTTCAGATCGCATGGTTGAACCTGAAAAGTTGTGCAGCCTTTGGGAAGCCGCGCGCTGGGCGCCGTCTTCATTCAACGAACAGCCGTGGCATTTCATCGTGGCGACCCGAGATAAACCGGCAGAGCACGAAAAGCTCTTGAGTTGTTTGGTCGAAAGGAATCAACAGTGGGCCCGTAAGGCGCCCGTGCTCATGGTTTCAGTAACGGAACTGAATTTCGCGAAATCCGGCAAACCTAATCGGCACGCGTTTCATGACGTGGGACTAGCCATGGGAAATCTGCTGTTGGAAGCAACCGCGCGTGATCTGTTCGTTCATCAGATGGCCGGATTTTCTCCCGAGAAGGTGAAGGAACTTTTCGCTGTGCCCGAAGGCTTTGAGCCGGTCGCGGCAATTGCGATTGGCTACGGCGCGGATCCAAGCGCGGCGCCTGAAGCATTTCGCGAACAAGAGACTGCTCCGCGCTCGCGTAAGCCAATCAGCAGTTTTGTGTTTGAAGGAAAATGGGGAGCTACGTCTCCATTAACTTCCAAACAAAACGTTTAGAGGTGGGCTACCGCCAAGTCGAGATGAAAACAAGGTGGGCAGTAGCCCGGCCTCCAAACGAGACCAGCATGCTAATTTTTCTTTCGGTGTTTCATTGCTTCCATAATGAAAGCCTGCACTTCATCGCCGAAGGGCCGCGGCATTGCAGCCGGCCAATTGGCTTTGTCGGCGTACATCTTGTTCAGGCCCTTCTGAATTTCGGCGTTGCCGCCGGTAAAGCCTTTAAGCAGCTCAGACCAGCGCGCAGCTAATCTTCCGGCTTTCTCGCCGGCCGGATCTTCTCCAGAAGCGACCACCGCCTCGACCTCCTTGATCAAGATCGCCCAATCGCGCTGGGCCTGTTCGATTACTTCACGGGGAATCGCAGCGGCGCGCCTGGCAATCTCGGATTGCGCTTCTTCAGAGTAGTATTTCTTGCTCCAGTCCATGTCGTGTTGCATATTGATCACCTCGATAATTTTGATGAACGTTTCCCAACCGGGCTCACGCGTCGTGCCTATGACATATTCCGCCCGCTGAATTGCCTGGATCGCGAGCTCAAGACGCCGGCGCTTTTCCTCGATCGCTTCCCGCTGGCGCCGGAGCGCCACAGAAATATCGAATGAATCCCGCTTGAGCAGGTCTTTAATTTCCTTCAGAGAAAAACCGATGAACTTCAGGGCGACGATTTGTTCCAGCCTCGCCAGATCGCCCTCGCCGTACAAACGATATCCGGCGCCCGTGTAACGGCTCGGCTTCAACAGGCCGAGCCGGTCGTAATGGTGCAGGGTGCGCACGGTGACGCCCGTCAGTTCGGCAAACTCGCGCGCCTGAAACAACTTTTCGTTATTGCCCTTCATCAGTCACGCTCCGAATCGAAATCGATGCTAAACTCTGACGTAACGTAAGACGCAAGTGTTTTGTTCGGAGTTCCTCCTTCAGGCGGCGGATCTCTCGCAATCATTCCGCCTGAAGGCGGGACTCCAAACCTGGTAAATCAGTAACCGATTTGGCCGCTGCGGCGTATAACATCCAACATGCTAAACTACGCCTCGTTTGGCGTTTACCAAAGATGGCCTCGTTACCACCGCTACAATTCGCAAGGGCCGTATCATGGTGCCTCAGTGCGTTTTTGCTGGCCGGCGTCGTTGCCTGCAAGAGCGATTATCCCGCCTCGGGCAAAACAGGAAGCTCTGATAGTAAATCGGTACCGCGTCAGGTCAAGACGGTAAAGGTCGCCGAGACGCCGATCGGCGAGATGGTCACGGTCAACGGGACCCTGGCCGCTTATGATCAAACGACTGCCGGCATCAAGGTGCCTGGGCGACTGCAAACGATCACCGTTGATTTGGGCAGCGTGGTCCGTAAAGGACAGAACATCGCGCAGCTCGAACCGCAGGATTACAAACTTCGGGTACAACAGGCTGAGGCTGCGCTGGCACAGGCGCGCGCGCGTCTGGGCTTAAACCCGGACGGCGCAGACGATCGCGTCAGCTCTGAAGAGACCGGCACCGTCAGACAAGCAAAGGCGGTTCTGGATGACGCCAAACTGAAGCGCGACCGCGCGGCCAAGTTATTAGCGCAGGGTGTTATTCCGAATGCCGAGTTCGATACGGTTGATTCAGATTACAAGGTGGCACTCAGCCGTTACCAGGATGCGATCGAAGAGATTCGCAATCGCCAGGGTTTGCTGGCGCAGCGGCGTTCTGAGCTCGCGCTGGCAAAACAACAACTTGCCGACACAATCGTCTATGCGCCATTGGATGGGGTCGTCCTTACCAAGAAAGCGAGCGCGGGCGAATACCTGGCGGCCGGAGCGCCGGTCGTGGAAATTGTGCGAATCAATCCGCTGCGTTTGCGCGTGGAAGTTCCCGAGCGCGAGGCGCATAACATTCACAACGGCCAGAGTGTGCGCGTCAGTGTGGAAGGCGATCCGGATTCTTATCTCGGTTACATAAAACGTCTGAGTCCGACAATCGGGGAACAGAATCGCGTCCTCGCCGTTGAGGCGGACGTCGCGAACAATGGACGCCTCCGTCCGGGCGCCTTCGTCAAAGCCGAGATCATCACGAACCAGTCGGCAACAACCGTGACAGTTCCGGTAAACGCGATCGTCACCTTCGCGGGCATCGAAAAAGTAATTGTTGTCGAAAACGGAAAGGCCGTGGAGAAACCAGTGACTACCGGCCGGCGAGGTTCTGACTGGGTTGAGATCAAGTCAGGCGTGAGTGTCAGCGACACAGTGGTCGTGGACCCGGGAAATCTCCAATCAGGCCAGAGTGTTTCGGTGATTGAATAGCTCAGAGGGAAAAATGGGCGCTAATCATAGAAGATTAATTTCTGCGGTCCTGTTGATCTTCATTCAAGGAATTGCGTTCAGTCAGCAACCGCAGACCGCAGCTGATCGGGAGCGAGAAGCTATCTGCCAGCAGGTGGCGTGTCGCGCGGCCATCATTCTGAGATTGAGGGTGAGTGAGAAAGAATATGCGGAGTTCGACTTTCCCAAGGGTCCGTACGTGGCAGAAGGGTTCATCAACATACTTAATGGCGAAGAGCTCAACGTTGAGTTTGAGGACCAAGGCGATAAGCTTATAAACCCGCGCTACGTGAAAGAGGTTATACACGCTGAACGCACAATCAATATGAAGCTCGGGCAATTGGAGACCGGCACTGTCTTCACAATCAAGAATCCATTCTTACAACCGATTATTTATGATTGTGCCATCCAGCACTTTCAACAGCAGAAGTTCACGAGGACGAGCGTCGTACAGGTGCCTGCAAAGCTCGTGAGCTTCGAGTCATGGCCGTACCCCATAACGCAGCTCGTAATCTCCAACGTGCGATATCAATCCGCCAAGACGAACTAGCCTGAACGATGCAAAAGTTAGCTGAAATTTGTATCCGCCGTCCCGTCTTTGCCGCGATGATCGTCTTGTCTTTGGTTGTTGTCGGCGCGGCGAGCTATTTCAAACTCGGAGTCGATCGTTTTCCCTCCGTCGATCTACCCACGGTTGCCGTCCGCACGAATCTCCCCGGCGCTTCTCCCGAAGAAATGGAGACCCTGGTCTCGCAACGCATCGAAGAGGTCGTCAACACGGTTGATGGTATCGACAATCTGCGCTCAGTTTCGGTTCAGGGGAACTCGATTGTCATCGCAACTTTTAACCTGAACCGGGACATCGACACGGCAGCGCAGGACATCCGCGATCGCGTCAGTACAGTTGTCCGTGACTTGCCGCCCGACGCGAAACCCCCGGTAATCTCGAAGTTCAACAACGACAGCACGCCCGTTCTGACAATTGCGCTTTCCGGCCCGCGCTCGATTCGCGAGCTTAGTGAGCTGGCCGACAAGGTCGTGAAAGTCCAGCTCGAACGCGCCGGAGGTGTGGGCGAAGTCGCGGTCGTCGGCGGACTCGACCGGGCGATTAATGTCTGGATCGATGCCGAGCGGCTTGCCGCTTACAAAATTCCCATCACCCAGGTGCGTGAGGCGCTGCAACGTCAGAATTCGGACGTGCCCGGCGGGAATGTCGAGACCGGACGGCGAGAACTCGTGTTGCGCACTCTGGGTCGTTACACGAATCCGCGCGACATGGAAGAGCTGGTCATTGCGAACATCAATGGCGCGCCGGTCAAGGTGCGCGACATCGGACGCGTCGAAGATGGCACCAAAGAACAGCGTTCAATCGCGCGTCTTAATGGGGTGCCGACGGTGACCCTCGAAGTCCGGCGTCAATCCGGCGCCAATACGGTCGAGGTCATCCATAACGTCAAGAACGAGCTGGCGCGCGTTACGCCGCAACTGCCCGGCGATATCAAGGTCGACACAATTCGCGATCAGGAGCGATACATCGATGCGGCGCTTCATGAAATCACCCGCCATCTGGTGTTAGGCAGCATTCTCGCGAGTCTGGTGGTTCTGCTTTTCATGCGTTCCTGGCGGTCGACGCTGATCGCCGCCGTGGCCATTCCCTGTTCGGTAATTTCGACTTTCGGAATGATGCGGGCGATGAACTTTACGCTGAACAGCGTGACCATGCTCGCGCTTGTTCTAATGGTTGGTGTCGTGATCGACGACGCGATCGTCGTGCTCGAAAACATCTTCCGGTTTGTTGAAGAAAAACGCATTACGCCCATGCGCGCGGCGAAGGAAGCGACCGCGGACATCGGTCTCGCGGTCATGGCGACGACCTTCTCGCTGGTGGTCATATTCCTTCCGGTTTCCTTCATGTCCTCAATCTCCGGCCGTTTTCTATTTCAATTTGGAATCACGGCGGCCGTGGCGGTATTGGTTTCGCTGTTGGTGTCATTCACCCTGACGCCGATGATGAGCGCGCGACTGTTGCGCGCTGAAGACGCCGCCGCCGGACACACTTCGGTGAATGGACATCACCACGATACCCTTTCTTCGGCTTCATCCCGGCGCGGTTTTTATTCGTTCATCGATCGTTCCTACACCTGGTTGTTACGGCTGGCGATGCATCACCGCTGGGTAGTTGCGGTAATCGCGATCGTGGTGGCGCTGTCCAGTATTCCACTCTATCGAGTCGTGAAACAGGAATACATTCCCTCGGACGTTGACGAAGCCGAGTTCGACGTCAACGCCAACGCGCCCGAAGGAACCAATATCGACACTATGAACGAAGCGATGCTGGCAATCGAGAAAGATTTACTGGATACGCTGGGCGTGCGGCTGATTTTGTCGTCTTCGGGCGGGTCATTTCTTGGCGCCGTGAATCAGGGCAGCGTTTATGTGCGCATCGCGCCGCATGAAGAGCGCGTTTTCTCGCTGACTAAACTATGGGCATCAATCAAGGATGGTCATCCGCTGGCGGCCTTTCGCGGCAACTACACTCAGCGCGACGTGATGCAGGAAGTGCGCGCGCGGATGCAGAAGTACGCGCCGCTGCGCTTTAGCGTCCGCAATGCGCCGAGTTTCAATATTGGCGGCGGCAACTTTGATATCGATTTCGTATTTCGCGGCCCGGAGTTGCAGACGCTGGCGAAATATGCGGACACGCTGCGGGAAAAAACCAAAGAAATCGGCGGCATCGTTGATGCGGACACGACGTTGAAGCTCGATAAACCAGAGCTGCGAGTGCACATCAATCGCGATCGGGCGGCGGATCTGGGAGTCGATACTTCGGATATTGCCACGGCTTTACGTCTGATGGTGGGCGGTGACGATCAGGTCTCGCGCTTTCGCGACCCTTCGGTGAATGAAGACTATGATGTTGAGCTGCGACTTTCTGAGCAGGATCGAAGAGATGCGGCGACCATCTCGCGACTCTACGTGCCGTCCTCCCGCGCGGGTCTGGTGCGCGTCGATAACCTCGTCGATATCAGGGAAGAGTTGAGCCCTTCGCGTATCGATCGCTTGGATCGGCAGCGCCAGGCTTCGGTGCGTGCCGGCGTGGCGCCGGGATTTGCGCTTGCTGATCGGCTGGATGCCTTGCGCAGAGCTACGGCGGCCATGAATCTCCCGCCGGCTTACTCGACCATCGTGGCCGGGCGCGGGCGCGAACTGGAAAGAACCTTTGTCGAATTCCTCTGGGCGTTTCTGCTCTCGATCATTTTCATGTACATGATTCTAGCTTCGCAGTTCGAGAGTACGATTCACCCTCTGACAATCCTCCTCAGCCTGCCGCTTTCAATTCCTTTTGCCCTGCTTTCTCTTTGGCTGTTGAGCGACACGTTGAATCTTTATTCGGCGCTCGGCATTCTCGTGCTGTTTGGGGTCGTCAAGAAGAACGCGATTTTGCAAATCGATCACATGAACAATCTGCGGACCTATGGAATGGAGCGGGAAGCGGCGATCATCCAGGGCAATCGCGATCGCCTGCGGCCGATTCTGATGACGACGCTCGCGTTAGTGGCGGGTATGTCGCCGCTGGCCCTCGGCACCGGACCGGGCGCCGAAGAACGGCGCTCGATCGCGATCGTGGTTATTGGCGGACAATCGCTTTCGTTGCTGCTGACTCTAGTTGCGACGCCGGTAGTTTATTCGCTGCTCGACGATATGCGTTCGACGGCCAGATGGCGGAGACTGGTCGCGACTGCCGGCAGAATGACCGCGCCGGTCACGAGCGTTGTCCGTAAAATGGCTCCGACGCGACGAGGCGAGGCTCAGCTTGGCGAAACTCAGACAGAAGAAACGCCCGAAGCAGGAATTCTCGTTGAAAAGTAGAATCCATAATCGGTCACAGCGCCGAAGGCGCACAATACAAAAGCCCGGGCCAACGGCCCAAGGTAATCCCAAAAACAAGTTTTAGTTGATCCAAATGACCACCGCGCGCATGGAAGCATTCAGCGATGGTGTCATCGCCATCATCATCACGATTATGGTGCTCGAACTTCGAGCACCGCACGGCACTGACCTGGCTTCGCTGCGACCGTTGATTCCCGCAATCCTGAGTTACTTACTGAGCTTTATTTTTATGGGGATCTACTGGAACAACCACCATCATCTTTTGCAGGTTGCCGAACAGGTTAACGGCGCGGTGCTCTGGGCGAATTTGCACCTGCTCTTTTGGTTATCGCTGACGCCATTTGTAACGAACTGGATGGGCGAGAATCGATTTGCCTCGTGGCCGGTCGCCTTGTACGGAGTGGTCCTGTTGTGCGCCGCGGTGGCTTATTTCATCCTTGTCCGGGCACTCCTCTCTCTCCATGGCGCCGGCTCCGTTTTGGCAGAGGCCCTGGGCAGCGACTTCAAAGGAAAGATTTCAATCGTGATTTACGCGGTAGCGATTCCGCTTGCCTTTGTAAGATCGTGGGCCGCTTGCATGCTTTATGTCCTGGTTGCCGTGATCTGGCTGATTCCAGATCGGCGCATTGAGGCCAGGATAGTCAACGCCGGGCGAGATTAGGCCAATCATTCAAAAACCTTCTCCACCGGCACAATCGCCACGTCCGCCGGCTTCAGGTAAATCTTGTAAGCCTCGATGATCTTGTCTTCGTCGGTGATCTCTTTCGGCTTGGGCGCGTTGTAGGTTATCGGCGAAATCTTATTGCTGAGGATCGCCTCGCGCAAACCATTGGCGTCTTTGGTGATAATCGCAATGCGCAGCGCATCGGACTTCAAATATTGCCTGATGGCGCGGTTTACATCGTCAAGCGTCAGCTTTGCCAGTTGCTCGCGCATGTAGGTGGGAAAGTCCGCGATGTGATAGTAACGACTGTCGAGGGCATAGCCGAGCTGCGCATCCTGAGTCGCGGTCAACACGTTCACATACTTCGACAAAAACTGCCGCGTTGATTCGAAGGCCTCCTGCGACATTCCGTCGCGCACTAATTTTTCATATTCATATAACGCAGCCCGCAAAACGAAGTGTCCATTCTGCGGCTCTACCGGCCTAATCCAAATCTGGAAGATTTGCTGCTGGCGTCCGAGATTGGCATCGGGCGTAAACTGAAACATCCCGCGCGGAAAGTACTCGACGTACGCATAATCGCCATAATTCAACCCGCGCGCTTCGCGCAGGCGCTGATACAAGTAGCTATTACTGGAACGATGCTGGCCAAAATAAGAACCGACCACTGCCAGTGCCGGCCAGTCTTTGTCCGCGCGAGTGACGTTGATCGGGAAGCCGAGCGACACCGCAGTCGAACGTGTTTCACGCTGGACGATCTCGATTTGCGTACCTGGTTCGAGTTTGGGCCCTGAAAATTTCAAGCGATCGGCCGCGCCCGCGGGAAGCCTGGCAAAGTCGGAATCCACCTGCTTCGCAAAACTATCCGGGTATCCACCGGCGAGTCCCATCACCAGATTTGCTCTGGTGTAGTTATTCTTGTAGAACTCGCGTACGTCGTTGAGCGTCATGCTCTCCAAGGCAGTTACACTTCCACGATTCTGATGGCCGTAGGCGTGCGAACCCGGATAGATCATCAGGTACAGCACTTCTTTGCCGAGCTCTTCGTCGTTGCTCTCGCGCAGGCCGACTTTCAGATAGTTAAGGGCGTCTTCTTTCAGTCGTTGAAAATCGTCTTCGCGAAAACCCGGATCGAGCAACATCTGGCGAATCAACGAGTAGTATTTGTCGAGATTGTCGACGTGCGTTGTGCCTGAGAAGACGCTCATCTCCTTGTCCACCTGCCATTGAAAGGAAGTAGCCATCGGATACATGGCGTCCGTAATCTCAGCATAGGTTTTCGCGCGCGAGCCGCCCTCAGCCAGCATGGCGGCGGTCAGCGAAGCAATGCCCTCCTTGCCTTTCGGATCTGCGCCCGACCCGGTCATAAACAAAATCCGGAACGAGACAAGCGGCGAGCGGTTCGGCAACAGGACTGCATTCGTATCGGTCAGATTCATATTTGAAGTCCGCCGCCAGGTCGCGGCAGTCGATTTTGTCGTCGTCAGGACGCTTCCAAAAATCATCATCGCGATGAAAGCTGTGGTAACTCTTCGCATTATTTCGCCACCTCCTTCTTCGTGCTCAGGGTGACGATCGTACGGTGATTATCAACGAAATACTTAGCCGCCATGTCACGAATGTCCTGGGGCGTGATCGAGTCGTAGAGCGCAAAGAGTTTGTCGATGGTCGCGGGAGAGCGGCGCAAGCCAATGTAGGTTGCCAGGCCGCCGGCGATCGCTTCTGAACTGTCCAGCCCGAGCGCGAATTGATAGCGCAGCCGCGAACGCGTCGAGTCAAGTTTGTCCCCGGGCACCAGTTCCGTGGTGAATCGTCGATAGGTATCCAGGATTTGCTGGCGCACGTATTCCATGTCTTTCAAATCCTTTAGCCTCGCGGTAACCAGAAACAGTTCAGGATCGGCGCGATCTTCAAAGATCACGGACAGCGAGTCGAGTTTTTGTTCTTTCAACACCAGCTTTTGATAAAGATCCGAGTTTTCACCGAAAGCAATTGGCGCCAGCAGATCCAGCGCGGCCTTGTCTTTCTTAACTTCAGAATATGCGGGGCCGCGAAACGCGACGTACAGCAGCGGCAGAGTCTGCGACGGCCAATCGACGTGGTTCTCTCGGGGGGCGCTCTGGTCTGGTTCGGCAGGAATGTTGGGAACATAGCTCCCGCGCTTCCAATCGCCAAAATATTTCTTCACCATCTGAAGGGCGGCATCGCGCTTGAGATCGCCGACCAGGACGATCGTCGTGTATTCAGGCCGGTAGTAGCGGCCGTAAAACTGCAGGCTGTAATCGTACTGATTGGGCATGTCTTCAATATCTTCGATGAACCCCATTGTGGTGTGCGAATACGTGTGCGCTTTGTAGGCAGTCGCGCGCAGAACCTCGAAAGCTTTCTCTTCCGGGTCGGCACTGTCCTTATTGAATTCGCCGAGCACGGCTTTCGTCTCGGTCTTATAACCATCCTGCGGATATTTCAGACGCTGAAAGCGATCGGCTTCAAGCTCGAGGATTTTGTCGAGGTCGTCCTTCGAAAATACCTCATGAAAGACCGTGCGGTCGTCGGTGGTGTAAGCGTTGTCGTTGGCGCCGGCTTTCTTCAGAATCTCGTCACGTTGCTGGCCGGTGTAATGCTCACTGCCGCGAAACATCAGGTGCTCGAACAGGTGCGCATAGCCGCTCTTGCCTTTCTCGGGCTCATTGCGCGATCCGGTTTGCACCACGATGTAGAGCGCAACCAGGTTCGGATAATCAGTAGGAATGGAGATGACGCGCAAGCCGTTCGGCAGGTCGTCGATGTTGTAATCGTAAGCGAAAGCTTTGCGCGATTTTTGAGCTAACGCCACGAGTGGCAGACAGAAAATTAGCGATGCGACCATCAGTATTTTCATAAAAACGTCTTAACTCCTTCGATTTGGGGAGAGTTTTAAGTATACAGGAGCGAATTGCATGAGGCAGCTAAACGGAGCGCTGCTGTCATTAGCCTTTTGCTTTTTTAAATTTTCCAAATAGTTCGAACGTCTTCTCTGCAACGCTTGATTGCAGGAACTTGGTGACGTTTTCAGAACTTTCCGTAACCACAGCTCCTGGCGCACGAACTTCTCCTTTGATTATTTTCTGGTTTATTAGGGCTTTAACTTTTTCAGAATTTTGTATCCATACCGTAAGTTCGTCCTGCCTTATTTCGTATTTTGCTATCAGAAAGCCCTTGTCTCTATCTTCGTCGGCAGGGTTCAAAATCAAATATGATTGAGTTCCCAGCTTTGTAAGCTTTGCCGTGAATACCGGATTCCTTTCGTTAGGGTCACCGGGAATGAAAGAAATATTCATTTGATCGTGAGAACCCTGGTCGAATCTGACCTGTGTGCTGGATTCCTTATCTTTCTCCTCGCTGATCCATCTACCCAGCAGGGCCTTGTCTTTTTCAGGATTACCGGCCGGCGGGTTAGTGAATAATACCTCGCAGCCGGACATAAACAGAGCAACCTGGACAATTAATGAGGCCGTCAGCAGTCGAACGTTCATAGTCAGATGTTATTCGGTTGGTACTAATTCTTCCGGCACTTCTTCCGGCAACGTCAGGACTTTTTCCCATCCGGAATTGTCGGCGCGCATCTTTTCGGTAAGTTCGTCCCGCAGCTTCGCCAGGCGATCGCTAAGCGTGCGCGGATAGTTGTGAAGATCGCCGAATCGCCTCATCTGATCGGCAACAAACGCTTTCTGCTTTTCAATTGATGGAATGGCCGAATGCTGGCCGTTTTCCCAAAAGGGCTGCACCAGCCGCTCGACCCGCGCGGCTCCCGGAATCTCGATTTCTTCATCATCAAGACCGGTTACATCGCCGACAAAATTACCGTCGACATCGATACCGCGAAAGACCTGCATGCGTCCAGGGAGGGTTGTCTTATCGAGTGAGTTGGAGGCCTTCAGAGTCGGACGATCATCAACGACGGAGGCCTTGAAGATTACGCCCGCGACGTTGCGTACCTCGCTGGACAGTTTTGTCCCGATGCCAAATCCCGCGGCTTCCGGAAATTCGTCGACGATCTTCTTCAGCTTTTCCACATTCAGATCGCCGGTGAGGTTTGGCCGCAGCCGGTTCAGGCCGTTCGCTTCAAAAAATCGCAGGCACCATTTACCCAGTTCTGCCAGGTCGCCGGAATCGACGCGGAAACCTTTGAAGGCTCTTCGCCGAGCGTCCGTCGAAGTCGCGGCCATCGCCGCATGGACTGCGCCCATGTAGACATCTATCGTATCGAGCAGCAGCGTCGTGCCATTTGGGTTCGCGTCGAGCCAGCGCTCAAAGGCGACTTGCTCGAAATGTTTTGGCTGGCCGGTGCGGGGCTCGATTTCCGGGTCGTACAAGTATTCAAGATAGGCCTGTTGCCAGTAATGCGCTTCGGTGCCCACCGCCGGAATATCGAGTCGATGTGCGGCTTCCATGTTCGAAGTGTCGTTGAAACCACCAATGAATGCATAGGTGGCGATGTCAACAGCGCGTTCGATATCACCATTGCGCCGCAGCGAAAAATCCGAAAGCCATCGATCACCCGCCGCCATGCGGAATTGCATCGCAATGCTCGCCGTCGTCATCGGCAGATCGAAAGCGTGCTCAAACTTTATTTCCTGCGCCTGCGTCAGGCCGAACTTGCCGGTGATATCGGCGAAAGGCTGCTGGGGAAACATGATCGTCCCTGGCCGGACGGCCCGAATGCAGCCGGCGAATTCAATGTCTTCGATTGCCTTGGCGAAGCGTTGCAATCCGCCTCGGTCCTGCTCGAGAAATCTTAAGCGGGGCCGATCTATCTGGCTGTCAACGAGCAAGCGGATCAACCGTTCGTGACCCAGCACCGGAGCGAACGGAAGCTTGCGCTGCGTGCAATAAAACGTGGCCGTGGTTTCGCTCAGCGGCTTTCCGTGAATCCGAGTCGCGTCCTTATAAGACGCGTCGCCCATGGCGGCATGGTAACGATCAAAGTTGAGCGTGCCCATTACTGGCGCAAATGATAGCACGAATGAAGTTTCAGCCAGGATTCGGGCTTTGATTCCCCTTAGACTCGGTAGTATGCTGGTTGCAGGCCTCCGAACCGGGACTGATTAGCCTCAATCAGGTTTCAACCAATAGACACCCGATGGCATATCGTGTGTGAAGAAGAACAAAAAACCGAAAGGGTTTCGAATGAAACGGAGCAAAGTTTTGATTCGACTGGCCCTGGCTGCGTTATTCTGCCTGGCAATATTTCCGGGCGTCAGCCCGGCATTCGCCGGCGGAGACCGGCATGATCACCAGTGCAAGCGGATATGCGATGATGAGTTTCAGAGGCGAAAATACGAATGCCGTGGCTTGCGCGGCCGTGACCGGCACCGGTGCGAGGACCGGGCCAAACGTGAACACAACGATTGCAAACACCACTGTCGGTGACGATAGTGCTCGCTCTCCCCATTTCCGGAAAGGAGAATCAAGAATCATGACTGGGTATATTTCACGGATAGTAATGACGGGCTTCTTACTGGTACTTTGCCTGAACCTGGGCTCGATTTCTGTTGCGGGAGGCAACCGGTGCACGGACCACTGCGCTGATGTGTATAAGGTGAAGAGAGATGCGTGTAGGCTGATACCTCTTAAGACTGAGCGGAAAATTTGTGAGCGAAGAGCCAAGGAAGCCAAGAACGATTGCAAACACAGATGCCGGTGAGGACAGTGAGCAGTAAGCGGTAAGCAGTGAAAGCTCGCGGTTATGTAACTCGAGTTTTCGTTCGGCGGCCGTGCTTACTTTGAAAACACGCTAGGGTTGTCCGGCGGCTTTACTTTCGTTGCCAACAATTTCGGCGCCGGCATTGCGCATCTCTTCTACGGCCCGGGAGCCATCTTCAGGATTCACGTTAACCGCCCGCATCGCGTCGGCCAATGCTTTCACTTCGAAACCTTCGCGCCGCGCATCGAGCACCGTGTGCTTTACGCAATAATCAGTTGCGAGTCCGCCCACGAAAACTTCCTGGACTTCTTCTTCACGCAGGATTTGCGCGAGGTTGGTGCCGTCAAACCCGGAATAACCATCCGCGGTTTCATCGATTCCTTTCGAAATGATCGTGATGCGTGGATCATCCAGCAAATCAGGATGGAACTCTGCGCCCGGCGTCCCTTGCACGCAGTGAATGGGCCAGTCACCGCCATACGCTTTGAAATGGTTGGTCCTGGCAGGATGCCAGTCGCGCGTTTTGAAAACCGGCTCGCCGCGATCGAGAAATTCCCTCATCAGTTTGTTAAGCGGCGCGACGACCTGGTCACCGTGCGTGACCGCCAGTGACCCGCCGGGACAAAAGTCGTTTTGCACGTCGACAACGATCAAGGCCCTTTTCTTTTCGTTTGCCATAATTCTTATCTTAAGAGTAGCGCTACTATGAACGCGCTGCAACGAGGGCGAAAACACGATATTGGGGCAATGGCTGCGAGCCAGACTAGTGCGGAATGGTTAAGACGATTAATCTCATTAACACCTCGCTTCAGAAGGACTCTGTCGGAAATACCTTCTTTGTGTGCTCCGTGTCTCCGTGGTGGATTGTTTTTCATGGGAATTCTCAACACGGAGACACGGAGTTCACGGAGTTTACACGGAGAAATTCGATTACTCCGACAGCTCCTGAAACGAGGTGTTAATAAGAGGTCCCCTGCGTCGGCTTTTGAGCTCAACAACACAACTTTATCCCACGGCTCAGAAATACTATTGACTTTCGTTGGCGTTGTCGGATAGAAGCATTTCCGCTTCCACGCGGGTTTCCCAACATTAGTAAATCGAAGGAGTGCTTCCTGGTTATGAGAAAAGCTATCACTTCAAAATCGATCCTGGTCCTTGCATTTGTTTGTTTGGTAAATTTCGCGACGCCGGAGGTGGCGCGTGCGCAACAGCCGAATATCGATGCGCTTCGCTATCGATACATCGGTCCGGTCGGCAACCGCGTGACATCGATCGCCGGCATTTCGGGGCAGCCTTACGTGTATTACGCCGGTGCAGCATCGGGCGGCATCTTCAAGACAATTGACGGCGGTATTCATTGGGAACCGATTTTTGATGGCCAGCCGGTTTCATCAATTGGCTCGCTGGCGGTCGCGCCATCAGATCCAAATATCGTTTGGGCCGGGACCGGCGAAGCCTGGATTCGCAGCCACATTTCAGTGGGCGCGGGCATCTACAAATCTACTGATGCCGGCAAAACGTGGAAGCTGATGGGTCTGGAAAAGACCGGCCGCATAGGGCACATCGCGATCGACCCGAAAAATCCGGACGTTGTTTTAGCTTGTGCGCTTGGTCACGCGTATGGACCGCAACCTGATCGCGGCGTCTTTCGCACGACTGACGGCGGCAAAACCTGGGAGCGCGTGCTGTTCACTGACGAAAATTGTGGCTGTTCAGACATCGCCATGGATCCGAACAATCCGCGCATTCTTTTCGCCGGCATGTGGCCGCTGGAAATTCATACGTGGGGCAGAGAGAGCGGGGGCCCCGGCAGTGGTCTTTTTGTTTCGCGGGACGAAGGCGCCACCTGGAAAAAGATTACGGGCCATGGCCTGCCCACGCGTACAACCGGAAAGTTTGCTTTGGCAATCGCGCGATCCAATTCGAATCGTGTTTATGCACTAATCGAGACCGGCGACGGTGTCCCTTACAACGGCCAGGAAACCGATCGAGGCAAACTCTGGCGTTCGGACGACGGGGGAGAGAACTGGCGGCTGGTTAGTTATGACCGCGTGCTGGGTGGGCGCACGCACTATTATTTTCGAGTTGCGGTTGCTCCCGACAACGAAAACGAAACTTACTTCTTAACGGCCAGCTTCACGAGGTCTTTGGATGGTGGTGAGACCACCCAGACAAGCACGGGTTTCGGCAATAGTCCCGGTGGGGACAATCATGACATCTGGATCGATCCGGCGGATTCGAATCGGATGGCGGTTGCGAATGACTCAGGCGTGAGCTTATCAGTGACCCACGGCCGCGCCTGGCAGAGAATTCAACTTCCGATCGCCCAGATTTATCACGTCACGGTCGACGATCGGATTCCTTATTACGTCTACGGCAACAGACAAGATGGTCCGTCTTATCGCGGGCCCAGCCGCACCGGCATCGGAGGTGGCGGAGGAGGAGGCGGCGGCTTTGGCGGGGGCATTCCCCGCAGCGCCTGGATTGGTGTCGCCGGCGGAGAGAGCGGCTGGGCCACTCCCGATCCGGTCGATAGCAACATTATCTGGTCAACTGCGTCAGGCTCGGGAAGCGTCGGTGGAATCGTCGAGCGTTTCGATTTGCGCACCGGCCAGGCCCGCAGCGTCGAAGTATGGCCCGATCAAGTTAATGGATCGACGGCCGCCGATCTCAAGTATCGTTTTGTCTGGACCGCGCCTTTTACTATCTCTCCGCACGATCACAACAGGATTTATATCGGCAGCCAGTACGTGCACGTCACCACCGACGGCGGAAACAGCTGGCAAGTCATTAGCCCGGATCTGACGTTGAACGATAAAAGCCGTCAGGGATTCTCCGGCGGCCTGACAGGCGACAACATAGGCGTCGAATACGCCGGCGTTGTTTTTGCCATCGCGGAATCGCCCAAAGAAGCGGGTCTGATTTGGGCCGGCACCAACGACGGTTTGGTCCAGGTCACGCGCGATGCCGGTAAGAACTGGACCAACGTCACGAAGAATATTCCGAACGTCCTGCCGTGGGGAACGGTTAGCAACATTGAACCATCACGATACAACGCGGGCACTGCCTACATCACGGTTGACGGCCATCAGGTGAATAGTCGTGAGCCGTGGGTTTACAAAACCACCGATTACGGGCACACCTGGAAACTGATCACGAACGGCATTCCGCACACGATGCTCAGCTATGCACATTGCGTACGCGAAGATCCGGTGCGACAGGGTTTGCTGTATCTGGGCACCGAGGGCGGCCTTTTCGTTTCCTACAACGACGGTGAGAACTGGGAGCCTTTGCAATCAAACCTGCCGCATGCGCCGGTTTACTGGATGGTCGTGCAGGAGCGTTTCAACGACCTGGTCATCTCGACTTACGGTCGCGGCTTTTGGATTCTTGACGACCTGACGCCGATTCAGCAAATGACGAGCGAAGTGATGAGCTCAAGTGCACACTTGTTTGCGCCGCGAACAGCTTATCGTTTTCGTGGCATTACGGTTCCGTATTCATCATCAGACGATCCAACTGCCGGCCAGAACCCGCCCGGCGCAGTCTCGGTCAATTACTACTTGAAAGTCGCGCCGAAAGCTGACCCTTCGATCAAGATCGTTGACGCGGAAGGCAAAACGGTAAGGACGATCCGGGGGACCCGCAACGCTGGTATCAATCGAGTGTGGTGGGATTTGCGGGCCGAGCAATCGAAAGAGATCCGTCTGCGCACCAGTCCGGCTTATGCGCCCGAGGTTCGACTTAATGCCGAAGGCTGGCGGCCACTTCCCGAAGGCGGACGCATGACTTTGTTGGTGGCGCCCGGAACCTACACCGTCAAGCTATCGGTAGACGGCCAGGAATTGAGTCAGCCGCTGATGGTTGTAAGAGATCCAAACGCCGGTGGCAGTGATGAAGATATTCAAAGGCAGACGGCGATGTTGGTCGAGCTCCGCAAGGATCTGGAAACAGCCGGCGACATGGTAAATCAGATCGAAACCATCCGAGCGCAACTGGAAAACCTCCGGGGAATGTTGCGCGGCAATGCGGACCTCAGAACAGCGGCGGACGATCTCGAAAAGAAATTGACAGACATCGAAGATAACCTGATTCAGCGCAGGTTTACCGGCCAGGGCCAGGACACCACGCGTTATCCGCCAAGGCTAATCAGCAAGATTAACTATCTCGCCGGTGGCGTAAACAGCGGCGACTTTCCGCCGAACACGCAGCAGAAGGAGGTGCAGGCAATGTTTGAATCGCAACTGACTTCGCTGCGAAGACGCCTTGATGATGTGGTTACAAACGACCTGGCAAACTTCAATCGCATGCTGCGCGAGAAGAACATTCCGAACGTCATTGCCGTAAGCCCTTAAGCATGAAACACGTAAATAAATCGTGCTGTACGGTCATCTGCTGGTGCCTCGCAATCGTCTTGTACTCCAATGGAGTTTCGGCGCTTAACATCTCAGCAGGGCGGAACACTCAGCGCCCTGATTCGTCGCGAGAGAACATAATTGGAACCTGGGAAGGAGTGCTGGACGCCGGCATATCATGGTGGACAAGAGCGGCCACTTCATCCAGGGGCAACAGCCCCAGCTTGTAATCGAAGCCATCAAGCAAGTCGTTGAGCAGGCTCGTCGTAATTGACAATAGGATATTCCTCGCACGGAAGTTTCTCCCGGAAAAGTCCTTGCCACAATCAGTCTGTCAGCGGTGTTCACCACTTCAGAAGCGAAAAAGCGAGGGCTGGAGCCTGAGCCTTAGGCCGGCCGCAAAATCATCTCAAGGAGAGAAACTATGAAGAGACTGTTAGGATATTTCTTGTTCATTTCAGCGATTGTTTCGCTCATCGCGTGCACGGCCGCCGGCCAAAAGAGAGATGGCACGATGCAATGCCGCGAAGGCGACATGTTCTGGAACGATGGCAAGAATGAAAACCATTGCGAGATCAGGGAACAAACATTGCCCGCGGGCGGCGCGATCACCGTCGATGCAGGGCGAAACGGTGGTGTGGCCGTGAAGGGATGGGATCGCAACGAGATTCTCGTACGCGCAAAGATTCAAACGGCGGCGCCTTCGAAAGCGGAAGCTGAACAACTGGCAAAGGAAGTCCGAATTGAAACGGCCGGCCTGAGCATTCATGCCGAAGGCCCTGACAAACGCGACGACTTTGGCTGGTCAGTGAGTTACGAAATATTCGTTCCGCGCCGCTCGGATCTTTCAATCGAAGCGCATAACGGCGGAATTTCAATCGCAGACGTGGCCGGAAAGATGGAATTCAAAACTCAAAACGGCGGCTTGTCGCTGCGAGGAATCGGTGGCAACGTGCATGGCACAACCACTAATGGCGGTGTGCATGTTGAATTGAGCGGCAGCCGCTGGGACGGCGAAGCACTCGACCTCAAAACGACCAACGGGGGAGTCAATCTGGTAATGCCGGAGAACTACTCCGCGCACCTGGAAACCAGCACCGTGAATGGTGGAGTGAGTGTTGATTATCCTGTCAACTTGCCGGTGAATGAACGCGGGCGTTTACCGAAAGACATTAGCGTCGACCTCGGCTCAGGTGGTCCCACTGTCCGAGCGATAACGACCAACGGCGGCATTCGCCTGCACAAGGCCGAAGTTAAATTCTGAGACCAAATGGCGGGCGATGTTGCCCAGCCAGGTAATCAAGACGTGCCACTCCCTGATGGTGTCATGGTTGAGTTTTTCTCTGCGTTCACTGTGACTTCGTGGTGAATTCCTGCCCATAATAGGGTTACCACGGAGACACAGAGAACACGGAGAACAGAAAACTTTTCGAATTGCGCCGCTGCCCACTCTCTCGGCCGCCTTGCTACTTGCACCGCAATAGTCCATAGTAGCTCACGGTTAATCCTTCTCTCGCGCATCGACGGTGATGCGCCCGCGCACAAATGATTAGCGCCAGCGTTCAGGGATAGTTCGAGAGCAGGCTTGTTTTCAACTCAGAAGCCGCTCAGTTTTTAAGAGCATCCGAACCCGGTCCTTCGACTGCTACCGTTCACCGAAGCCAATCCGATTCGCAGCTTCTTTTTATTCCCAAAAGGGGAAAGGCACATTTGTATGGCAACGAAACTTTATGTAGGAAACCTCGCATTCCAAACCACCAGTCAGGAGCTTCAGGAATTGTTCGCTCAGGCCGGTACGGTTGAATCGGCGAGCGTTGTGGAAGACCGCGACACCGCACGATCAAGAGGCTTTGGCTTCGTGGAAATGTCCACGAAGGAAGAGGCCACCGCGGCGATCGAACAATTCAATGGCAAGGAGCTGGGCGGTCGCGCCCTGAAGGTCAACGAAGCCAAGCCGCGCGAAAATCGCGGTGGTGGCAATGGCCGTGGCGGCTTTGGTGGCAATCGCGATCGTGGATTCGCCGGTGATCGTCCCGGCGCGTTTCGCGGCAGTCGCGAGCCGCGCTGGTAATAACCAGTAGCGGTTAACGAGCGGCAAGCAATCTTCTATGTTTCTCCCACGGCCCGCGTTATGCGCGCCCATGGCGGAAATAGAAGACTGCTGCATCTCACGAACACCATATTCATGAGTTCGTTCCGGAACTGATCAGAAGTTTCGGATTTTCTGGTTACGAGTTTCGAGTCGGAAAACCCAACTAATCGAAGCCGGGACGCAAAGCGATAACTCAAAACTCGAGACTATAGGAGAATCTATTGGCAAAAGATGACTTAGTTCCTGCTGAGGGCGTGATAATTGATAAGCAGCCTAACGCTTTCTTCAAAGTTCAACTCGACAACAGCCAGCACGTTGTGTTGGCGGCGATTTCGGGCAAGATGCGTAAGCACCGGATTCGGATTCTGGTTGGCGATCGCGTCAGCGTAGAATTGTCTCCATATGATTTGACTCGCGGGCGGATCACTTATCGATTTAAGTAAATCCCCCCACTTAAACCGGTTCCGAAGGATCAAAGCTTTCAATAGGAGAGCCCAGGGTGAACGGATCCGCGGTTCAGGATTTCCGTCACATCGGAATTAGCTGGACTCTCAAAGTTTTCGTTGGACCGATCGAGGGTCTTCCTCTCGCCTGTGGTTTTTAACTACCTGGCTCCTCAACGTTTCGTCTCGAGGGCGATTTTCTAACACCTCACAAACTGTTGCACTTCGGGCTTTGCCGATAAAGCGAACTGATGATAGCTTTACCTGCCGTTTAGTCGCAGTTCTGCTTGTTATCCGAAAACAAAACTTGAGTCGATTGCGTAAAGCAGGAATCAAGCTGCGGAATGTTGTCGTCTTGACTATTGGTTCCTGGTAGCCAGACGGCTTGAATCTTCAGGCTACGCGAATCGCAACCCGAAGGAGACAGTTTTCAATGCGGATCCCTTCTGACTCTGATTTCAAACCTTCTAAAATTAATTATTTTGTCTTGATCGCTCTTTTAATGGCGGTACCCATTCTCGCCCTTTCTCAGGAAGAGAAAGCGGTGGAAAAGGCACAACGCGAAAAAGCCAGAGCGGAAGCGACTCCAGGACCGCAGGCATCGCCAGCAGCGAGGAAACCTGACGAGCCAGCGAAACCAGAAGGACAAACCGGAACGGACGAACAAAGGCCTGAGGAAGGCCGGCCTCGTGATCCAATGTCCTCGCCGACATTCGCGGGATTGCACCTGCGTTCGATCGGGCCGGCGTTTACGTCGGGCCGCGTCGTTGGCTTAGCAGTCGATCCAAACAATCCGGCCCACTACTTTGTCGCGGCTGCTTCAGGTGGAGTCTGGAAGACAGTCAATGCCGGCACCACCTGGACCCCGGTTTTCGATCGCGAAGGAGCGTATTCGATTGGTTGTATTGTGCTTGATCCGAAAAATCCGCTGACCGTTTGGGTCGGCACCGGAGAGAACAACAGCCAGCGCAGCGTCTCGTACGGAAATGGAGTTTATCGATCTGATGATGGCGGCAAGACCTGGAAGAATGTCGGGCTCAAGACTTCTGAGCACATCGGCCGGATCGCGATCGATCCAAAAGATTCGAACATAGTTTACGTTGCGGCCCAGGGACCGTTGTGGGGGCCGGGCGGAGAACGCGGACTCTACAAGACAACCGACAGCGGCAAAACCTGGAAACAGATTCTAAAGATCAGCGAAAACTCCGGCGTCTCCGATATTGTGATCGATCCGCAGGATCCGGATACGCTTTACGCGGCGTCGTATCAACGGCGTCGCCACATGTGGACCCTGATAGATGGCGGACCGGAAAGCGCAATCTACAAATCAACCGACGCCGGCGGAACGTGGAACAAATTACGGGCCGGGCTGCCGGCAACTGAGATGGGCCGGATCGGCCTGGCGGTTTCTCCGGTTGATCCCAATGTTGTGTACGCAAGTATCGAAGCCGCGGACCGTAAGGGCGGAATCTTCCGTTCCAGCGATCGCGGCGGCAGTTGGGAAAGAAGGAACGAATTCGACGCCGGCGCGATGTATTACGCGCGGATCATCGCCGATCCAAAGTTTGTCGATCGCATTTATGTAATGAATGTATTTCTGATGGTCTCGGACGATGGTGGCCGGACGTTGCGCCGTTTGGGCGAGAAATCCAAGCATGTCGACAATCACGAAATCTGGATCGATCCAAACAACAACGAACATTACCTGGTCGGCTGCGACGGCGGAGTGTACGAAAGCTACGACCGCGGCGCGAATTGGGATTTCAAACGCAATCTCCCCATTATGCAGATCTATGATGTGACCACCGACAATTCCGCGCCCTTCTACAATGTTTATGGCGGCGCGCAGGACAACTTTGACGTGGGCGGGCCGTCGCGGACTCGGAATGTGTCGGGCATAACCAATGCCGACTGGTTTGTCACTCTGGGCGGTGATGGGTTTCGCACTCAGGTCGATCCCGAAGATCCAAATACCATCTACACTGAATTCCAGAACGGATCACTTTCGCGCTTTGACAAGAGCACCGGTGAGCGCATGAACATTCAGCCGGAGGTCGGCCGCAATGAAGATCCACTGCGATGGAATTGGGATTCGCCAATCATCATCAGTCCACATTCGCATACGCGTCTTTACTTCGCCGCCGACAAGCTTTTTCGCAGCGACGATCGCGGCGATAGCTGGCAAGTTGTCAGCGGCCAGCTTTCGCGCGGCCTGGATCGCGACAAGCTGCCGGTGATGGGCAGGATCTGGAGCATCGATGCAGTCGCCAAGAATCAATCCACGGCCTTCTTTGGTAATGCTTCGGCGCTGGCTGAGTCGCCCAGGAAAGAAGGACTGATCTATGTCGGCACGGATGACGGATTGATTCAGGTGACCGAAGATGGCGGCAAAAACTGGCGCAAGATTGAAAAGCTCCCCGACGTTCCCGAGCTGGCCTACGTCAGCCGTATCGTGGCGTCGAACACTGACGCGAACACGGTCTACGCGGCGATCGAAAACCACCAGAATGCGGATTTTAAACCATATCTGCTCAAGAGCACCGATGCCGGCCGTACGTGGGTGTCAATCAAAGGCAATCTCCCCGCGAGCGGGCCGGTCTGGGCCATCGCCGAAGATCACATTAATCCAAACCTGCTTTTCGCCGGCACCGAGTTTGGATTGTTCTTTACGATTGACGGCGGTCAGAAGTGGATCCAGTTGCGGGGCGGCCTGCCAACCATTCAGGTTCGCGATCTGACAATTCAAAGGCGCGAGAACGATCTTGTCGTCGCTACATTTGGCCGCGGCATTTATATCCTTGATGACTACACGCCGCTGCGCCAGCTCAAACCGGAAATGCTCAAGCAGGACGGCGCGCTGTTTCCGGTCAAGGATGCGTTGATGTATATCCAGGCCCAGCCGATTGGCGGTCGCGGCAAAAGTTTTCAGGGCGAGTCCTACTACACAGCCGAAAATCCGCCGTTTGGCGCGACGTTTACTTACTATTTGAAGGAAGCAATCAAAACCAAAAAAGAGAAACGCCAGGAAGCAGAAAAAGAGGTAATCAGAAAAGGTGGCGCGCCTGCGTGGCCCAGCCAGAGCGAGTTGCGCGCCGAAGATGAAGAAGAAGCGCCGGCGATGATTTTTACCGTCACGGATTCCTCTGGCCATATGGTGCGACGAATTAGCGGGCCAATAACTGCCGGCGTGCAGCGCGTCGCCTGGGATTTGCGCTATCCCTCGCCGTCACTGCCGCCGCCGCCAAATCCGGAAGGCGAAGATCCTTTCAACGAAGGACCGGCGGGACCTCTGGTGATGCCGGGAACTTACAAAGTCTCGATCGCAAAACGGGTTGACGGGGTCATAACACCAATCGGCCAGCCACAGGAGTTTCAGGTCCGCGTTGATGGACAGGATCGAATGTCAGCTTCCGATCGCGCTGCGCTGGTTGAATTTCAACAGAAGGTTGCGCGCCTGCAACGCGCAGTGACCGGCGCGCTGGAAGCGTCGAACGCCCTCAAGCCGCGGCTGGTGGCAATCAGACGCGCATTGCTCGATACGCCGTCGGCACCTGAACAATTGCTGAGCGATGCGTCAGCGCTGGATAAGCGCACGAATGAAATTCTTCGGTCTCTGCGCGGTGACAGCGCTCTGCGGGGGCGCAATGTAAACTTGCCTCCTTCGATTGCCGAACGCGTAGGATCGATTGCGCAAGCGCAGCGGACTTCGACCGCCCGCCCGACCCAGACGGCGATGGCGCAGTATGCAGTTGCGGCGCAGGATTTTGAACAGGCGCTGTCGCAACTGCGTCAATTGATCGAAGTCGATCTCGCGAGACTCGAGAAGCAGATGGAAGCTGCGGGCGCGCCATGGACGCCGGGACGGATTCCTGATTGGAAGGATCAATAGTGCCGGATCGAATCTGCCAGTAAATACTTATCAGGGAAGCAGTAGTTATGAACCTGCGCTCAATCCGGAATAGATCGCCATGGCATACGCATGCAATGGCCCGGTCGGATTGATTTTGCACTTGGGCGAAGTCCTGCAGGCAAACAGATCCTCCGAGTTCCAGATGAAGCCGCCGCAAATGCCTTTGTCTGTTTGGGTGGCCAGCTCGGTGAATCTGTTTTGAATGTCAATTGGACAGTCTCCCTGGTTGCAATCGCCGTTACCTGAATGGACGCACCAGTAGCCGGGAATCACAAAGCGAACCGGATCTGAGATACCGGTCGTTTTTGGATCGATTAGCTTGGCCCAATTGTTCGGCTGATTGTTACCGCCGCCTGAGTAACACTGCAAATTGAACCAGTTAACGCACTGCTTCTGAGCTTGCTGATACACCTGTTCCAGGCACGGAATCCAGAATTCTGTTTCCGTATCGAATGAGGGACAGTAGGTCACGATCATTTCATATCGCGCTAACATGGTCGTTAGCTTTACGATCGTCGAGACGGCGATGCCCTCTTCTTCAAGATCAAAATCGAATCCATCGATTGGCAACGCGCTCATCAAAGCGGTGAAGTTCTTGCGCAGGGCGAGCTCACCAGCCGGCGATGCCAGTAGTTTCTGAATATTCGCGAAATCGCCGACATCAGCCGACCCAATGGCAAACAGAACCTTAGTTACCTTGCTGCGGTCCGCGGATTTTAACTCATTAACGAGCCTTGGCAGGTAGTTGAATTGATTGGTAAAGATGGCATTTTGCACAATTGCTGTGTCGTTGTAGTTGAAGTTGCCCGCTTCATCAATATGTAAGGTCCACAGAATGACTGTCGTAAACCCGGAGGTCTGAAGCTCCCTTAGTTGCTGGTGATTGGCAGCGGAAGTGTTTCTGCTAAAAAGTCCCTTCCCATAGAGGATGATGTTGAAGTCACTGGTCATTTTGGTTCTCCTTAGGTTTAGGTTGCGACTTGAACGCCGGCGATCATTGGGAGCATCGACGGGCACGTGAAGCGCGACATCAATCGCTGCTGCCGGCGCTTGCCCGATTCGAATTTTGACTTGCGAGGTGGGCGGATGATAGTAGAGTTGCCTCTTGGCCGTCAACGAATAGTCGAAGCAAGGCAGCGACCTGGTTTGGGGCGCAACAATAAGAATCGAGGAGACAAAGGATGCGTCGCATAATTCCCCTGGTTGTGGTTTTCCTGCTGTGCACTACAGATGCCCTCGCCCAGTCACGCGCTGGCGCCGAAGCAAGAACCCAGTCGATTGATGAAAAAACTGCTGGCATGCAGAAATTTCCCGGCTACTTTCCTTTTTACTGGGACGCCAGAGCAGGGAAGATCTGGTTGGAGATCGACAAATGGAATTCCGAATTTCTCTACGTCGAATCTTTACCCGCAGGTATTGGCTCGAATGATATTGGTTTGGACCGCGGGCAGCTCGGGCAAAGTTACATCGTCCGTTTCGAGCGCACCGGACCACGGGTTTTGTTGACTGCGTCGAACTATGCTTACCGCGCCAACAGCGATAACGCTGACGAGCGGAGGGCGGTGAAGGATGCCTTCGCTGAATCGACGTTGTGGGGATTTGAAGTCGCGGCTGAAGAAGGGAATCGCGCGCTGGTTGACGCGACGAGTTTCTATCTTCGCGATGCGCACCAGATTCCGGCAGTACTGCAGAGATCGCAGCAGGGTACTTTTCGCCTTGATCCGGCTCGCTGCTCTTTGTATCTCGCCAACACCAGGAATTTTCCCAGGAATACGGAAGTCGAAACCACACTTACGTTCGGGACCGAAGGCGAGGCAGGGCCGCTACTGCGCCAGGTGACGCCCGTACCGCAGGCGATCACCGTGCGCGAGCACATTTCATTTGTCGAGTTGCCTCCGCCTGGATTCAAGCCGCGCGTCAACGATCCACGCGCCGGTTACTTCGGAATTCAGTACATGGATTTTGCAGCTCCGATTAGCGAGCCGATCACCAGGCGGTACATTGAACGCCATCGACTTCAGAAAAAAGATCCGGGCGCGGCAGTCAGCGAGCCAGTTGAGCCGATTGTTTACTACGTCGATCGCGGCGCGCCCGAACCTGTGAGATCGGCATTAATTGAAGGCGCCAGTTGGTGGAACCAGGCATTCGAAGCTGCGGGATACCGAAACGCCTTTCGCGTCGAAGTCATGCCCGCAGACGCCGACCCGATGGATGTTCGTTACAACGTGATTCAGTGGGTGCACCGCTCGACGCGGGGCTGGTCGTATGGGAATTCGCTAACTGATCCGCGCACCGGAGAGATTATCCAGGGACGAGTGAGCCTGGGATCGCTGCGTGATCGCCAGGACTTTCTGATCGCGGAAGGCCTGATGGCGCCGTATGGAAATGACAAATCTCAGGTCGGAAAGATCATGGAGCAGATTGTGATCGCGCGTTTGCGACAACTCGCAGCGCACGAAGTGGGTCATACGCTGGGCCTGCAACATAACTTCGCGGCAAGCATCACCGGCCGCGCTTCGGTGATGGACTATCCCGCGCCTTTGGTGAAGCTTGGTGCCGATGGCCTTCCCGATATTTCCGATTCGTATGCCAGGGGGATTGGTGAATGGGACAAAGTGACCATTGCTTATGGTTACCAGGACTTTCCCGCCGGCACCGATGAAGGTGCGGCGCTGGACAAGATTCTAAAGGACGCTTTCAGCCGCGGATTAATGTATCTCACCGATCAGGATGCGCGTCCGGCGAGCGCTTCGAGTTCAGTCGCGCATCTCTGGGACAATGGCGCGACTGTAATTGACGGCCTGGCAAACGTCATGAAGGTGCGCGCCGCGGCGCTCAATCGCTTTGGCGAAAATAATATTCGCGAAGGCGCGCCCATGGCGACGCTTGAAGACGTGCTGGTGCCACTCTACATGTATCACCGCTATCAGGTTGAAGCCGCGGCCAAATTAATTGGCGGAGAAGATTACACTTTCAGCCTGCGCGGCAAGGGCGATCACAATCCGCAGATCATTGCGCCTGATGAGCAACGCCGGGCGCTCGCCGTCGTGCTCGATACTCTCAAGCCAGAAGCGCTTGCCCTGCCTGAGTCCGTAATTCGTCTGATTCCCCCGCGCCCGCCGGGATACGGGCGCACGCGCGAAGACTTTCGCATTCGCACTTTTCCGACGTTCGACGCCCTGGCGCCGCCCGAAGCGATCGCGAATCACGTTTCTGATTTTCTCTTGAATCAGGAGCGTGCTGCGAGGTTGATTGAGTTTCACGCGCGCGATCCTCGTAATCCGGGGTTTGATGAGGTACTCGACAAGATTCTGGCCGCGACCTGGAAAACGCCGCTGCGCACGGGTTACCAGGCAGAGATCCAGCGCACCGTTAACATGGTGATATTGAATGATTTGATGGCGCTTGCATCCGGTGAGCGGGCGTCTAATCAGGTTCGCGCGGTGGCCGAACTTAAGCTGGAAGAATTAAGGCGTTGGTTATTGGACCAGCCGCTACTGACGCGCGACGAGAATCATCGGGCTTATTTTTATTATGCAGCAAACCAGATAAAGCGTTTTCAGGAAGACCCGAAGAAAATGAACCTCACCAAGCCAAACGATCCGCCCGACGGCCAACCGATTGGCACCGATTGGTGGGCCCTGTCAGAGCGGGAGTGGTGCGATTGGCCATAGATGCTTTTCGAGCGCTGGAGGGTCAATAAGAAAGCTCACGGTGCGCGCGAAGAGCATGGGCATTTAACCGCAGCGAATGACCACGCTGCGGTAGCTCTATGAAGAGGCCGTTTGGGTGCGAACAAAATCGCTGCCGGTGTTGTGTCCTCCGCGGAAGTCTATTTTGTGGCGCTTGATCATCCGGTCGAGCGTCTTGCGATCAACCCCCAGAATTCGTGATGCTGCCTGCTTGTTGCCGGCGGTGCGCGCCAGCACGCGCGTGACGTATCGCGCTTCAATCTGCTCGAGAGCCGGCCAGTCTTCCTTAACTTCCCGTTTAGTTGTTTTATCCTGGACCGAATGCTCTTCGTGATAGGTACGTATGCGTTCCGGAAGATCCTGAGGGCGAATCACGCCGTCGCACATAACGGTTGCGCGCACCACGGCGTTTTCCAGCTCGCGGATATTACCGGGCCAGGGATATCGCTCCAGCAGTCCCAGCGCTTCGGGTGAAAAACGGACGGACGGACTCAATGAATAAACTCGCTGGGCAAAACTTTGCGCCAGCGGTGGAATGTCTTCGCGCCGCTCGCGCAGCGGCGGAAGCAGTATGGAAACAGCGTTCAGGCGATAAAAGAGGTCATTGCGAAATCTTCCGGCAGCGACCTCTTGTTCGACGTCTCGATTGCTGGCGGCAATGACCCGCACATCCAGACGTCGATGTTGATTAGAGCCGACCCGCCGTACTTCACCCTCCTGCAGAACACGCAGCAACTTCACCTGAAGCGAGAGGGTGGTTTCGGTGATCTCATCCAAAAAGACTGTGCCCCCGTCGGCTTCTTCCCAAAGCCCGGCGCGATCGCGATCAGCACCGGTAAATGATCCCTTCACATGCCCAAACAGTTCTGATTCGATCAGCTCAGCCGGGATCGCGCCGCAATTCACCGCGACAAACGTCTTGTCGGAGCGGCCGCTGCGTTGATGCAGCGCCGAAGCCACGAGTTCTTTGCCGGTGCCCGACTCGCCTGTCAGTAGCACGGGAAGGTTGGTCGCGGCGACTCGGCCGACCTGTTTCATCACCTCAATGAAGGCCTGACTCCGACCCACGAGGTCGATATCCGACTCGTAAATCTTCGACCGTCTGCGGGTAGTCAACCGCGACGGTCGATCCATCAGTTGCTCGCGCAATGCTGTCGAAAGCGACTGCAATTCTTCGGGGCCGAACGGCTTCAGCAAATAATCGTAAGCTCCAAAGGCGGTGGCATCGAGCGCGCCGGCGGCACTGCCGTGCCCGGTCATTAACACGATCTTCGTCTCCGGCAATTCTTCTTTAAAGCGCCGCAGTACGGCAAAACCATCGGCGCCGCCAAGCATGACGTCGCAAAAAACCACCGACCAGTTTCCTTCACTGAGCAGTTCAAAGGCTTCCTCGGCCGAAGCGGCGCGGCTCACCGTCCAGCCGTCAGCCTCAAGCACCGTGCAGACAAAGTTTCGCACGGGCTCTTCATCGTCAATCACTAACGCGTATAAGGCTCGGTTTGTCATATTCATTCCCGACCGGCTCCAATTTACCATGAACCCGGCGTACTGAATTCGACACCATGTATGATTTTCGTTTCGGATCCAGTGTCAAGAAGGCCTCGAACGCTACGACGGGCATCGCCTTTCCGAAAAGATACCCCTGGCCCTCGTCGCACCGCAAGAGTCGCAGAAAAGTTTTCTGCTCTTCGGTCTCCACTCCTTCAGCGGTCACTTTTAGGTTCAGATTGTGCGCCAAAGTGATTATTGCCATTACCAGCGCGGCGTCATTCGGATGGTTCGTCGCCCCTTTTACAAACGACCGATCCAGTTTCACTGTATCGATTGGCAGCCGTTTCAAATAACCGAGCGAAGAATAACCGGTGCCGAAATCATCGATCGCTACCCGCACGCCCAACGCCCGGATTTGGCGCAGGAGTTTTACCGCCGAGTCGGCATTTTGCATGATCGACGTCTCTATCAACTCCAGTTCGAGCTGATGTGGATCAAGTTTGGTTTCGCGGAGAATCTCTACGAGGCGTTCCATAAAATTGTCTCGTTGGAAATGACGAGCGGCAACATTGACGGCCATGCGCAACCATCCGTATCCTCGTTCTTGCCATGCGCGCGTCTGTGCACAAGCCGTCCGCAGTACCGCCTCGCTGATGTCGACAATTAATCCGGTTTCCTCCGCCAGCCCGATAAAGTTTGCCGGCGGCAGCATTCCAAACTCCGGATGGCGCCAGCGTACCAGTGCCTCGGCGCCGACGATCTGATCCGTCGCGAGATTCAAAACAGGCTGGTAGTAAGTGACGAACTCATCATTCTCGACCGCGCGGCGCAGGCTCGTTTCCAGTGCCAGACGATTAACCGCCATCGCGTTCATATCGGCAGCATAAAACTGATAGTTATTTCCGCCGCTCTTTTTGGCTCGATGCAGCGCAGCTCCCGCATTCTTCAAAATGGTCGCACTGTCTTCACCATTGGAAGGAAACAGACTGATACCTATGCTGGTGGTCACATAGACTTCTTGATCACCCAGTCGAAATGGCGGTTTGAAGGATTCGCCGATCGCCACCGAAGCTTCCGCTGCATCGCCGGCTTGGTTGACCTGGGTCAGCAGCAAACCGAATTCGTCACCCTCAAAACGCGCGACGGTGTCACCATCGCCGATGCAGCTTCGGAGACGAGCGGCAGCGTCGCCAAGAACGATGTCTCCGGCTGAGTGGCCTAGCGTGTCAGTAACCTTATTGAGCCGATCGAGCGAAACCAGCAGCACCGCCAGCACGCGCCGGCCGCGTTGCGCTGTGGTAATCGCCTGCGAACAACGATCGGCAAACAGAACCCGATTCGGTAGACCCGTCAGCCGATCGTGATACGCCAGATGCTCGATTTCAGCCGTGCGCCGTTGTACCAGTTCTTCCAGACGGTCTTCATGGCGACGCTTCTCTACCAGCAAGGCGCGATGAGAGAGCGCTCGTCCTACGGCCGCTTCTACGTGGCGAATATCCAGTGGCTTGATAATGTAATCGAACGCTCCGGCTCGCATCGCTTCGATCGCATATTCAATTGTTTGCTGACCGCTGATCATTAGCACCACGGTGTTGGGAGACTGTTTCAGGATTCGGGGAACGAGTTGAAGACCGCTGATTCCCCCCATATTGATGTCACTGATTACTAGGTCGAATGCGGCAGTGTTCAGGATGGCGAGTGCGTCTTCAGCCGAGCCTACCGCCGTGCACCGATTATCCGGGCTCAGCAGTTCGTTGAGCAGGCTTCGAATCTGTTCATCATCATCGATGATCAGAATAGAAGGTCTTTCGGCGCCGGAGTTGCTCATTTTTCCTGGCTTCCGTCTCTAAGTCTCTTTGACCGTTAATTCACAATCCAAGATCTCGCGCACCTTCCTCGTCAAATCGGAGGGTGTGAATGGCTTTTGCAAGAACTCGACGTTCGAATCGAGCACACCGTGATGAACGATCGCTTCATCGGTGTAACCGGACATGAAAAGTACCCTTAGTTTGGGACGGCACTCAGTCAACCGTTCGGCAATTTCCTTGCCGCTGGTTTCCGGCATAACAACGTCAGTAAGTAACAGATCAATCGATTGTGGGCTGTTGAGATAAAGACTGATTGCTTCGGCTCCTCGCGTTACCTCAAGCACGTGATAACCCGCATGCTCGAGAATTTTCCGAGCCAGGCCGCGGACTATATCCTCGTCTTCGACCAGCAGAATCGTTTCCGATCCGCCGGGTATCGGAGCCTCGACCGGCGCGGCCTCGGGCGGTGCGGCCGGGGGTTCGATCTGCGGCAAATAAACTTTGAAAGTTGTTCCGTGCCCCTCTTCGCTGTAAACCCAGATGTTGCCGCCGCTCTGCTTGACGATTCCGTAAACGGTCGAGAGACCGAGTCCGGTGCCTTTGCCTATCTCTTTGGTAGTGAAGAACGGGTCGAAGATTCGCACCAGCGTTTTTTCGTTCATGCCAAACCCGGTATCGCTAACCGCCATCAGCGCGTACTTGCCGGCCGAGACTCCGACGTGTTTGCCAGTGTATTCCGGATCAATGTCGACACTTGCCGTCTCGATTGTCAGGCTGCCGCCGTGAGGCATCGCATCCCTGGCGTTAACCACCAGATTTACCAGCACTTGTTCAATCTGTCCGGGATCGGCCTTAATGTTTTTCAGGGCAGAATCCAGCTTGACCGTAAAGACAATGTCTTCGCCGATCAATCGTTGCAGCATTTTGTTCATATCCGCAATCACGTCGTTTAGGTTCAGCGCGATCGGTTGCAGTATCTGTTTACGTCCAAAAGCCAACAGTTGACGCGTCAAATTGGTCGCTCGATCACCCGCCTTTTTAATCTCTTCGAGATAACCTTTGATCGGATGATTGCCGTCTATGCGCTGCAACGCCAATCCGCTGTAGCCGTTGATCGCGGTAAGCAGATTGTTGAAGTCGTGCGCCACTCCGCCGGCGAGTTGGCCGATTGCTTCCATCTTTTGCGACTGCCGAAGTTGATCCTCAAGGTGCTTGCGCCTGGTGACGTCTCGCGCGATTCCCTGAACGGCGACGGGCACACCGTCCTCAAAAACGATCTTGGTATTGACCTCGAGCGCAACCGGGTGCCCATCTTTGGCTATAATCTCCAACTCGTAGGCGGTGATCTTTTCACCGGCCAGCTTCCGTTTGAGCATCTCCTGAACTTCCCCTAAGTATTGCGGCGCCACCATCTGAGCGAAGTTCATCGTCAGAGCTTCTTCACGCGTGTAGCCCGTGATCCGCTCGCCCGCTCTGTTAATTGAAGTGTAGTTTCCTTCGAGATCGTGAGAGTAAATGATGTCATGAGCGTTTTCGACCAGATCGCGATAGCGTTCCTCGCTTTTGCGCAGTGCCGCTTCAGCTCGCTTGCGCTCTGTGATATCCCGTGCGATCCAAATGACTGAGTCTTCGGACAACGGTGCAATGCTACCGTCGAACCAGACTTCAGCTCCATCCAGTTGCAGACTGTATTCCACTCTGCGCGCACGACCTTCTTTTAGACTCCGGCGAATCTCGTTGACCAGAATATCGGCTGTCTCTTTCGGAAATACCTCATGCTGCGTCTTACCGATTAAATCGTCCGGCGGCTTATATGAATAGGCAGAATTGGTCGGCGCAATCTTGAGGTAGCGTCCATCGGCATCGAACACCATTATTACGTCGGTTATGGCCGCGAATAGCGCGCGCAATTCTCCTGCGGAAACTTTGAGAGCTTCCTGTGTTCGCTTACGTTCGCTGATGTCTTCGACGCTGCCTTCGCGATAAAGCTCAATGCCGTTTTCATCGCAAACCGAGCGCCAGTTAACCGACAGCCAGATCTGCTTCCCGTCCTTTCGAAACGCCTGGAACTCGAAACCATGCAGAACGTCTTGTTTCGTCGTCAATTCTGCGGACTTTTCGCGGTCTTCAGGATCAACGTAGACCTGGTGCGTGATGTCGTTTACGCTCTCAATCATCTCTTCCGGAGAGTTATATCCGAATATCCGAGCCATTGCCGGATTGACGGTGATGTAGCGACCTTCAGGAGTGGATTGGAAAATGCCCTCGACGGCATTCTCAAAAATCGAACGATAGTTTTCTTCGGCTCGCTGCACCTGCCCGTAAAGCGACGCACTCTCCAGCGCCGCGGCCGCGGTGCTCGCGAGAATCATCAGTGCTTTCATTTGCCCGAGAGTGAAAGGACGCGGGCGGCTCAGCGCGTTGATGTTGATAGTTCCTACCAGCTTGTTGGCCACTTGCATGGGAATGGAGATCGCCGAATGAATGTCAGGATTTGGCCACAGAGGTCGAAAGCGCTCATCGTGTACCTCGCCGTCCAGAATCAGAGGCTCGCGGTGGCGCGCCACCCAACCCGAAATACTTTCTTCGAGCGGAACCCGCTCGCCCAGCAAGCGCTGTCGGTTTTCGCCACGCACTGCGGCCACATACAGTTCGTTGCCGTTCTCGGTCGTAGGCAAGAGCACTGACACTTCATCGGCTTCGGTCTGTTCCAAGGCAGCGTCCGCCAGTTTGCTGATGACTGTTTGCCGGTCGAGCGTGAAAGCTATCGTCTGAGCCAGTTCGTAAATCGCCACCGTCTCCTGAAGCTGCAAATTCTCCAAACGGATGTGGCGCGTATTCATGGCCCGCGTGAGCACGGGCAGCACGGCTTGCAGTCGAAACGGCTTAAGGACATAGTCGAACGCGCCGACCTTCATGGCGTCGACCGCCGTTTGAATCGTGCCCTGCCCGGTCATCATGATGCCGATAAGGTGCGGGTCAACTTCGAGCGCGGCCTTCAACAGGTCGATGCCGTCCATGTCCGGCATAATTAGATCAGTAAGCAGGAGATCGAATTCTTTTTGGCGCAACTCTGCCAGGGCTTGTTGTCCACTGCTACAGCCAACGGCCTCAAAGTGCTGCGATGAGAGAGCCTCCACCAGAATCCGCCTCAACTCCGGCTCGTCGTCGACGACGATTATTCTTCCCACATGCGAGTCCAAGAGCACGCTCCCTTGCGCTTCGGTTTTGATTTCAAGCTGTTGCACTTAATCAGTAAGCCACGCCTCCCTGCCCTTAACTTCAATCGTCCGGAAAAACCTCTGGTCTTACCGTTCAATAGTTACCTTGGTGTTCTACTAAAACCTGACGACAAATAGCCAGCCATCACTTGCCGCAAGTGTTGCCTATTAGCCTTAAGATCCTGTGGACCATGCGCAAGACTAGAGCCTCTTACTTGATCAAGGAGCGTTGAATTGTCCTGATGGGCTTGTCGTTATCCACGGGCTCTTGTAGAAAAGCCTCGGCGCCAGCGTCCAATGCTCTTTTCTCGTTCGTCTTCGGATCGCGAGCGCCGAATACTATTACCGGTGTAGAGGCCAGCGAAGTGATGTTCTTCATACATTCAATTACCACGAAGCGGCGGACCCGACTTCTGTGCCTATGAATGATCCGCTGACCCATGGCAAGTCCAATGCCCGTACCCTCAAGTTTCCTCGGTGGCGCTGAAAACGCCGCTAAAAGCGTGTTGCTCGAGTTATGTCGAGCCCCGCGCCGTTGTACTCAACAGATTCATTGGTCCGGGGCGTTCTCTTCTGCCTCACCAAAAGCGACCTGTGCGGCTTTTGGCCGCGAGGCAGTGCGTCACTTCAACCGTTGCGTTCAGAGTCTGATTTTCGTTTCGTTGACGGCAGGCAAAAATATTCTCACCGTCGTACCTTCGTTCATTCGGCTACCGATCGAGATCGTTCCCTTATGCTCTTCAATTATGCGCCGGCAGATAGTTAGCCCCAGGCCGGTGCCTTTGCCTGCGGGCTTAGTGGTAAAGAATGGTTCCCATATTCTCGCGAGGTCGGCCGGCGGTATCCCAGCTCCGGCGTCGATGAAGTCGATACTGACCCTTCTCACTCCATTGTGGCTCTCCACTGAGTTGACCCGCGCGATTAACTTCCCGCCATGCGGCATAGCATCGCTGGCGTTGGACAAAAGATTCAGAAAGACCTGTCGCAACTGCTGCCGATCCGCCGCCAGTATCGGCAGGCTGGCTTCAAACTCGCGAACGACTTCAATCTCCTGACGGCGCAGGCGAAATTCCATGAGCTTTAAGGTGTTGTCGATTTCCTCGCGCACATCAACAGTGGAGATTTGCTGTTGACCACGCCGACTAAACTGAAGCAACCCGCCCACCAGCGTCCCCATACGCTCTACTTCACTGATTACAATCTCAAGTGCTTCGGACGTTTGCTGATCACCCTTAAGCTGACCAAGCAGCGCTTCGAGTCTGAGCAAAATGGTGGCCAGCGGACTATTTAGTTCGTGCGCCACGCTGGCTGCGAGTTCGCCCATGGTGGCTAGCTTCGACGCTTGCCATAGCTGTTGAGTCATCACCGCCAGCTCCGCCGTTTTGTTTTGCAAGCCTTCCAGAGCCGACGCAAGTTGGACATTCGTCAACTGCAGGGCTTCTTCCGCAAGTTTTAATTCCGTGACGTCTTGCTTAATTCCGACGAAATGAGTAATAAGATTCGCCCGATCTCGGATCGGTGTGATCGTCAAGACCTCATGACTTAGCGTCCCATCTTTGCGGCGATCTGTGATCGTGTTTCGCCAAACCCTTCCGGAAAGGATAGTGTCCCACATGTCCTGGTAGAAGAATCTGTCTTGTTTTCCGGACTTGACGATGCCCGGCGCCGCGTCCACACCGTCGAAAGGATAATCACCAGTTTCGGTAAAAGCGCGGTTGGCCCAAAGAATTTCTCCGTCCCGGTCGATGATGACTATGGCATTCGCGGCCGCCTCCAATGCAGCGCTTTGTAGTCGTACGTTTTCCTCCGCCTCACGGCGCGCGCGACGATTTTCGGCCTCATTGATCTCGCGTTCAATAACCGGAACAAGGCGAGCAAGATTGTCTTTCATAAGATAGCCATGCGCTCCCGCTCGCATCGCATCGACCGCCGGAGCTTCGCCAATGGTGCCGGAGATGACGATGAAAGGTATGTCGAGATTCATTTCTTTCACGAGAGACAATGCCGCCCGGACACTAAATTCAGGAATTGAATAATCGCAAAGAATCACGTCCCATTGATCGCTGCCCAGCAGAGACGCCATGGCCGGCGCCGTTTCGACCCGGACCGAGACGACGTCATAATCCGCTCGCGACAAGTGGCGCTTTACGAGTGCGAAGTCACGCTCTGAATCTTCGACATGCAAAATCCTGAGACGGTTCATAGGTCACTCATTGGGCGCGATATCAGCGACACCGGCAAGTCAGTCGCGGCGACGTGTTTGACGTGATCCATGACCTCGATAAATGCCCTGCCACGGCCCAGGATCTCGATGGGGGTTTGTGTCTCATTTAAGGGTTTCGCGTCAGCCAAGCGTTGGAGGAAGCTCGAATTGCTTCGTCTGCCGAAGACAATCTGGCTTTGCCGCATCTGAGTAGCGATTCGTCACAATCACTGTTTGCTAGTGTCCCGAACAAGAAACAAGTCGGTGCGTCTTTCACCAGAAAACTGTTTCAGCATGTCATCGATGCCTTTTGGATCCGCCGCTAGCTCTTCAAGCGCGTGCTTCTTCAGAAGCTCATGTCGCAGACTTGGCCAGCACTGCCTGAAGTCCGCTTCGCTTGCCGCGGAATTCGTCATAAAGGCTTTTCTTGCCTGGGCTTCCAACTGTCCCAATGCACTCTCCCGAGCCGGCCCTTTTCTTTTTATCGTTGTTGCCCCAGTCTCCCTGACGCGACGCTTTTCAAAGACTCGCAGCGCCCACTGTCGCGACTGTTCCTCTTCCTTTTCGAAACGACTGGGGTTTCGCTTCCGCTCGCGCTCGTAGATCTTGTAATAACTTGAAATTGACACCCAGCCTCTTAGCCTGCGACGAAATGGATTCCACATGGCTAAACCCCTCCCGGACCTTCACCCCGCCGTTGATGATGTGCAATGGCTTGACTGACAGCTGCCTCAAGTAGTTCAAGACGGAACGGTTTATTGAGAAAGGCGAACGCGCCCATCTCCAGGAACGATTTCTGCAAGTCTTCGCTTCTTCCTGAAATAAAGATCACCGGAGTATTCAAATGGAGTTTTCGAATGCGCTCCAGGATCTGAATACCCGTAAGGCTAGGCATGAAAGCATCAGTGATGATTACATCGAAGTTTTGGACTTCCAGAAACTCCAGCGCTTGCTCAGCCCGGTCAGCCGTCCTGCAATTGTATTTTTCACCGAGCAACTGATGAATTAGTTCTCTGATAATCGGATCGTCATCAACCACAAGCAGAGTGGCCATTGGAGTGGCTTCCATAAGACTTACCTACCTGTGTCAGTCGGGAAAGTGTGACAAAGTTATAGGCTTGGAAGCTGCGCAAAATAGATCTTCAGAAAAAATGTCCCGCAAGAAAGGAGTCTCTGTAGAGATCAATTCCATTATTCTGGAGAACCCAAAGCGTCTAAGAGGGGCATAGAAAAACTGGTAATTCACAAATCCCGCCTCAATCAGGCACGCTGTTAACTGCCAGCGGTCGACCAGCCCGATATGTTGCGGGTCGTCGGTTCCCGGCGTGTGGGGAATGACAAACCGAAATGGATTCTGGAATCTGGACACTGCGCGCAGTCGCTTATAAAGAAGGGCCATTTTTAAATAAGCAATGTTCGGAGTCTTAATGACCGCCGTAGCTCCCGGTTTTAGAACTCGCAGGATTTCTCGTAATACTCTCACCTTGGTGTCGTTGGAGATGTGTTCAAAGAAATCGCTTGAGATTACGCCATCAAACGAGTTATCTGGGAATCTCAGCGCGGCCGCGTCACCGCAGAGAGCCTCTCCTTTGATGTTGAATCGTTTGAGCACTTCATTTGCGCCTTTGATGGAATTGGCATCCAAATCCTGGCCGTAAACCTCGGCTCCCTGGAGCCCGCAGTAAATCATCATTGCCCCATCAGCGCACCCAACATCCAGAATTTTCTTGCCAAGTTGCGGACTTAATAAATGAAGAGCCCTATCCTTAAGCCGCAAGAAGTCCGTGTTCTTTCGGAACGCGCTCGCTGAGCGGTCGCCGCCGATGATGTCGCATTCATCTGTTGTGAAGTAACCGCGAAGCCAGCCGTCTTGCGGATATCGCGTGAGGACGTTTCTGTCTTGCGTGATCATAGCTGTTTCCCCTTCTGCAAGAACAGCTGCCCTCTGCGGATTTTGAATGGTCTGCGTTCGGTGATTGCTTTCTCGGTTTCGGCACGCTCCTCACTTAGAGCGAGCGCGCTCAGGGGCAATCCACTGTGCGCTAGCGTATGACGCTGCAAGAAATCGCGCAATCAGGAAAACCCTTAATTGAGTAAGCAAATACCTTATAAGGTTGGTCGAGCGCCGTTAAGAATGGGAACTAAACATTCCGGCTGAATTGAAAGTGAAGACCCCTCTTAATTATTCAATTCTATCAGGCCCACCCTAATCGCATACCGAACAAGACCGGCGACATCGTGGATATTCAGCCGCTCCATAAGCTGGGCGCGATGTGACTCAACGGTTTTTGCACTGATGTTCAGGGCCCGGGCGATATTCTTAGTGGAAAGGCCCTCTGCGATCAGCTTCAATATTTCCTGCTGCCGAGGCGTGAGGTCGGTGAACGGGCCCGAGCCGGGGCCGCTACCCTTACCGTATTCGAGCAGGGTTTTTTGCGAGATGGCCGACGAGATGTAAGTCTCGCCTCGAACGACCATCTCGATAGCCTGCTTGAGTTCCGTGCTGGCAGCACTCTTGGTTAAGAAGCCGCTGGCGCCTCCTCGCAGCGCCCGAATCGCGTACTCTCCTGCGTCATGCACGGTGAGGATGACTACCTTCACACCAGGAAAATCTCTTCGCGTTTCCTCGAGGACATCAAATCCGCTGCGCTGAGGCATGGTAATGTCCAATAACACCACATCCGGTTGATGCTGGCGAATTAAGCGCAAAGCTTCCTCGCCGTCGCCAGCTTCGGCAACAACCTCGACTCCCTCCATGACGTCGATCAGTGCGCGGATACCGGCGCGCACAAGTGCATGATCATCGGCCAGCAAGACGCGGATATTCTTCACTTTAAGTCTTTGATCGTTCAGAGCTGTGAGCGCATCGCAGACGAGTATTCCGGGAGCTGCACACGCGTTTCCAGATGGAGCGATTTAAGCCAACTCGATTAGACCAAAAAAGGCACGAAACCTCGTACAGACTGTGCACCTTACCGTAGAATACCTTATCGGACAATCAGGCAAAACCTGAACAAGCAGACGGAGGCGAAAATCCCGAGTTAAGGCCCTGCAGGACTTTCTAAGGAAGCGTTAGGCATTAGGGATGATTGCTGCGATTTTGGCTGAATTATATTTGTTTTAATGCAAGCATTGTCAGGCTAATTGAGGTACAATGCCTGCCAACAAGGATGAGGCTGAATGTCTCGTCCTCGCGCAGCCTAACGGTTGCGCTAGGAAAGCGGCGACGGGGTGAGGACGTTGCCGCTTTCGTTTTTTTCCGCATACGGCGGAATGTTAATTGAGGTTTTTGACCTCTACCCAGAAGCCCGCGATCCGGCTCACGACTCGTCAGCCGCGCCACCGTTTGATCCCCGAAGTCGAATTTCAGAAAAGAACCTACGGCGTCCATAACTCTACTATTCAGACCGGATCCGTCGCGTTATCGACGTCGTGCCGGGCGCAGGCACAGGTCGACAAAAGTCTCCAACCCCTCCCATAGCTTGCAATTACACTCGGTCTCAGGCATGATGGCTGACAGTTAATCCTTCTCTCGCGCATCAACGGTGATGCGCCCCGCGCATAAACGATTAGCGCAGGACGTTTGGATGGTTCGAGAGCAGGCTTGTTTAAAACTCCGAAGCCGCTCTTTGTTTGAGAGCATCCGAACCTGGTCCTTCGACCGCTACCGTTTCGCCGAAGCCAATCCGATTCGTCAGCTTCTTTTCATTCCCAAAAAGGGGAAAGGTATATCTCTATGTCTACAAAACTCTATGTTGGAAACCTCGCTTTCCAAACCACCAGTCAGGAGCTGCAGGAATTGTTCGCCCAGGCGGGCACAGTTCAATCAGCCAGTGTCGTCGAAGACCGCGACACCGGACGCTCACGAGGGTTCGCTTTCGTCGAAATGTCCACCAGCGAAGAAGCCGCTTCAGCCATTGAACAGCTGAATGGCAAAGAAGTCGGTGGTCGCGCGCTCAAGGTCAACGAGGCTAAACCACGTGAAAATCGCGGTGTCGGCGGACGCGGCTTCGGCGGCAATCGCGGCGGCTTCGGCGGCAATCGCGGCGGCGGCGGTAACTACGGCGGCCAGCGCGAGCCGCGTTGGTAACAACGAGCTGGTGGTAAGCAGTGAGCAGTAAGCAGTCCCTTTGTGATCTCCGACGGTAAATTATTGCGTGAACCGCAACCATTGCGGACACAAAGGACTGCTTCTCACTGAAGAATACTGTCGCTCAACAAACAAGATCGCGGCGGCATCATGTCGTCGCCTAAAAAAAAGGAATCTATGAATTTTTCTCAACTGGGATTAGCGACCGCGCAATTGCGAGCTTGCGAGTCCCTCGGATACACAACCCCAACCCCGATACAAACAAAATCAATACCCATCATCCTCAGCGGCCGAGATCTAATCGGCTGTGCTGAAACCGGCACCGGCAAAACGGCTGCCTTCATGCTTCCGATCATTCAAAAGATCAGTGAACTGCCCCGGCCAGGTGTACGCGTTCTGGTGCTCGCCCCCACGCGTGAACTCGCGCTGCAGATCCAAAAAAACTACGGCGAGTTGAACCGCACCAAGTCCAATCGCAGCGTTATTGTGATGGGCGGAACGAACATCAGAACGCAGATCTCTGATCTGCGGCGTGGCGCAGCGGTGGTAATTGCTACTCCGGGTCGTTTGCTCGACCTGACCGAGCGCGGCGCGATCGATCTTTCGCGGATCGAAGTGCTCGTGCTTGACGAGGCGGATCGCATGCTCGACATGGGATTCTTGCCGGCAATTCGGCGGATTCTGATGCTCTTGCCGGCGAAACGACAGACATTGCTGTTTTCGGCGACGATGTCGTCCGAAATCGAGCAGCTCGCGCGCTCGACGATGAAAGACCCGAAGCTGATCGAAGTTAATCCGCGCGGCAGCGCCGCCACCATGGTGGAACAGAAGGCTTATCAGGTAGCACTCGAATCAAAGACGGCCCTCTTGCTGGCACTTTTGGAAGAGGAGCGGCAGCCATTCGAACGCGTGCTCGTCTTTACCCGCACGCGTCGCGGAGCTGAGCGGATTTCGCACATTCTCAAAGCGCGCAATCACAGCGTAAATCGCATTCACGCAGATCGCAGCCAGCCGCAGCGCGAAGCAGCGCTCCGCGAGTTCCGCGATGGCCGCGCGCGCGTGCTGGTTGCGACGGATATTGCCGCGCGTGGATTGGACGTCGACGCTGTGTCACACGTCATTAATTACGACGTTCCGACGGCACCGGAGGATTATGTGCATCGAGTCGGCCGCACCGGCCGAGCCGGAAATCAAGGCAAGGCCATTACCATCGTCGCGCCGGTCGATGAATTGTCCATGCGCGCGATCGAGCGACTTACGGGCCAGATCGTAAAGCGCGTCGTGCCGGCAGGCTTTGGCGGAGGGCGGTCATCAACTGCGACTACGCTCAAGCCTTTCCGATCTTTAAGCCGGCCGAAGAGCACCGTTCGCTCGTTTCGCCCGCGGCGCGCGCGATAAATCTAGAGCCGGAACGTGCCGGAGTAGTGACGGTCGATTATCGAGACAACGAACAGATCGCAATTAAGTCATCTGGATAACGAGCAGTTCGCATCTAACCTAAAAGGAGCAAAATGGAACAGAAGCAAAGTTTCGCAATTGGAGATCGAGTCGAGCAAATGTGCATCAAGTGTGGCGAAGAGCGAGGTCACATCGTGGCTTCCGTCACCAAGACGGGCAAGGTCTCCCGCGTGAGCTGTCCGATTTGTGCATCGCGCGTTCCCTACAAAAGCGGCACAACGCGCCGAACATCTACCAAGGTAAGCGCGCCCTATGATCGGACCCGCACGTATCGCCGGGGACAAATGTTGATGCATTCAACGTTTGGCGAGGGCGAAGTGACCGCGCTCATTGAACCGCAGAAGATGGATGTGCTGTTCGCCGACCGAATGCGGCGGCTCATTCATGCTCACGCGTAAAGATTCGAATTGCAAAAGCGACCGAGTTAGGCCCCCATTTTGAAGTGATTCAGAAGCCCCCGAATACTTAAATCCCCGAGGGTTCGATACTTGAGACCGATTCGCTAGCAAAGGATTTTTATGAATAACGAAATACATAACGAAGCCGCGCCGGCACGGCAAAGGCTCAATATCAAATGGGGCAATGGGATCTTTCTGGTTGGCGCTCACGCTGCCGCCGTCATAGGACTCTTTTTCTGGAGTTGGCCCGCGGTAATCAGTGCAGTCATTCTCTACTGGGTCGCCGGCAGTCTGGGTATCGGTATGGGCTTTCACCGGCTGATCACTCATCGTGGTTACAAGGTGCCAAAGCTGGTGGAATATTTCCTGGTGACTTGCGGGACGCTGGCCCTCGAAGGTGGCCCGATCAAGTGGGTTGCCACGCATCGGATCCATCACGCGCATACAGACCGCACAGGCGATCCGCATACGCCGCGCGATGGCGGCTGGTGGGCACATATCGGTTGGATCTTGCGCGGCACCGCTCAGGATCATGACTGGCCCACGCTGGAGCGCTACGCTCCGGATCTGATAAAGGACCGCTTCTATGTCTGGCTGAGCCGTTTCTTCTACGTGCCTTTGATCTTCGTGGGAATCGGGCTGCTTGCAGTCGGAGGTTGGCGCGTAATGTTATGGGGCGTCTTTGTCCGCGTAACGCTTGCGCTCCACGCCACGTGGCTCGTTAATTCGGCCACGCATTTGTGGGGCAGGACGAGATTCGAAACGGGCGACGATTCACGCAACAGTTGGTGGGTCGCTTTGCTGACCTTTGGCGAAGGTTGGCACAACAACCATCACGCGCATCCGACTTCAGCGCGTCACGGTTTGCGTTGGTATGAAATCGACTTTAACTGGTGGGGCATTCGCGTTTTGCAGTTGATGGGACTGGCGCGAGCAATCAAGCGAGTTCGATTCAACCGGAAGACTTCCGACTGGCAACTCGTTCGCGGTCCGGTTTCATCGCGCGTTGTTAGAACTTGACGAGCCGTTCGCGCCGGCGACGACTGAATTGAAAAATGATCATCTGCGACTTTTGTCTGCAACATTCCGCGATAGGCACCTGCAAGCTCGGGTTGAAAATTCCGAAAGGAATGACCTGCCGCGAGTTTACGCCCGGCTTAGAGAAGTTTTGCGCCAACCCGGCGGATTACGTAAGTCCAAGACAGATAGTTGAGATGGCCACGTTCTTTGGAATTCAGAAAACGGAACTCAGGAAAGTCAGGATCATCGCGGAACGGAGAGTTGATCCAGTTTGATGGTGCCCGCGCATCTTGCGCAGTAGCGCAAGTTGCTAACCTGCGCCTTTGTTGCCGGGAGGGCGGACATCCTCGTCCGCATACCCAACTTAGTTTAAGAGGAACACCTTTGGTGAACGGACTGCGAATCTTCATACGCGAGAGCATGGCCAAAACCACCGGAGACCTCCAGGTGTTCTACAGCCGCCGCGCCGACGGTCCTTATTACCGCTGGTGGTACGAGCACGATCAGCACGAGTGGCGATCAGCGCGTGTGCACGGCCAACAGTTACCGCCCACCGATCTCTGCGTGTCGAGCTGGAAAAACATTCCCAGCGATCTGCAAAACAGCCTCATCGCGCATTACCAGGAATAACGGCCCGAAAGCAGGCGAGCAAAAGAATCGAGAGGTTGCGGGGCCCGGGCTATCAAATAGCGCATTACTTAGGGATCCTCATGAGCCCTCTGTGTTGTTCATTCCAGTAGATATATTTGTCATCAGCGACGACGCAGCGACTCGCCGAGCCTGACAAAGAAACAACCGTTGGGACTCCTCCCTTCTTACTGAGGCGCATTACCCGACTGCCAAGAGGCCAGAAAATTGATTCCTTATCGGCCGAAATCGCAGCTCCTAAATCGAAATCATTACCTCGATAGGTGAAGAGGATCTTCCATTTACCATTCTCTTTTTCAATCTGATAAATTTTACCTGTTCTCTCCAGCAGATAAAGATATTGCTCGTCGGACGTCATTGTCGCGGGCGCGGCTTGATTTTCATTTCCATCAAAAAGAACGATTTGTTTTCCGCCCGTCTTGGCTATCTTTCGCACTGAATTGTCCGCGAAGTCAGACCAGTAAATATTCTTATCATCAACCACAAATCCGTTCGGCGCCTTGAGCCCCGATGTGATACGCTCAGGTTCGCCGCCACTCTTTGCTAATCGCAACAGCACAAGGCCTTCCTGAATATTATCGCTTCCTTCAAGAAAATAGAGGTACTGCGAATCAGTTTGAATAAACGCAAGGCCCGGCCACCTGAAGCCATTTAGTACGGTCGAGATATTGCCTTTAGTGAGATCTACCCTTCTTAGTTCTCCCGTTACCTTTGAGCTGAAATCTCCGCCCCTGTGCTCATCCTTGTTCTCGCTCATGTAGTAGAAGTTATTACCGTCGACAGCGAAGTTACCAATTCGAGTATTGGTCTCGATCAGAACCTGAGGATCCTTACCATCGTCTCGGTTGACACGAACCAGCTGATTGTAGCCAAGCCAGTAGATGTATCCGTTATCAGCGACGCACTGGTAAAAAGTAAACTTCTCAGTAGATTGAATCAGTTGCCCCCTTTTTTTGATAGGGGCAGCAGCACTGCTCGTTTGCTTTCTAGTCTGCGCGAGCAACTCAGACGGACCTGAGAATAATGGCAAACCGATCAGCGCAAAAAAGAAAACCAGCTTAAGCATCAGTCTGTTCTCCTCTCAACGACCGCTGCCGCCCACTCCGCGGGCTTTCTAATTATTATTGGGCTCTCATCCTGGGGCTTACGCCCCAGAAGGCTTCATGCTGACGTCCGCTCCGCGGACTGATTCTTGTAGGGTGCGCTCAGAGACCAAACCTTAATGCGTCAGTTCGCCGGTTACGGAATAAAGGCCAAGTCCTCCGGCAGAGGTCCATTGATGGGCGTTTCGAACAACGGCCCTGCACCGTCCGGGTCAATGGTTAGGGCTCCATTCGAAGCAAAGAAGATGGCAATCTGAGTCTGGGCCCCAATTGCTGCGGCTGCTACAGCGGGCGTGCCTGCAATGTTGGTTAAGAACGTGTGCGGGTTTTTGCCGAAACCAACTCCCAGGGCAAACGCCAGGTCATTGCGGAACAGAGTTGTCCGGTCGGTGAGTTCGCCTGAACGAATCAATGCAGTAGTTGTTGGATTGGGCACCGTCTTGTCGCCACGCGCGAACTGAATGATTACGCCTTTGGCCGAGGCACCTTCGAGCGGTGATTTGCGAATAAACGGCGCCCAGGCCACCGGGTCGCCAGACTGTCCCAGCCAATTGCTGATATCTTCAACAGTCTGAATGGCAATTGCGCCCGCCACCGTATTAATCACTGGTGGTTGATTGCGGAGCGGCATGTTGTCGTTGAAGCTTAGCCCGCCGATGTTGATTAAGGAGGGTACACGCGCTGCCAGAAAGCTGCCCAGCAGCGGTTGGAAATTTGGACTCAGGCGCGAGATGTCCGTCACCGAACCGCCCGGAACGTTAGGCACGCCGGCACGGATATCCGGTTCGATCCCCAACAAGACTGTGCCGTAGATACCACCAAGCGACTGACCGAAGTAGTAGATGCGATCGGGATCCAGCACGCTCGCGCCGTTGCCTTCTACATCGACACCGCCTTGAATGGCACGCACAACTTGCATGAGATCGGCCGCCGTCTGTTCGAGTCCGTCGCGAGCAGCGATGTCAACTTGAGCGCCCGTTGCAAACAAACCTTCAGTCGAGTCGATCACCGATTGCCATTTTGATCTACACCGCGTCCACCGGCAGGTAACACAACCGGGCCCGAAGCCTGGATAACGGTCAGCGTACCCCCGGCACCAAACCCATGTCCGACTGCATTAATCGCAATCGTGGCTATGCCGTTGTGCGCCAGTGTGGAAGCTACCGCCAGTGGGCTGTTGTTTTTGTTGTCGCCAAAGCCATGCCCGAAGATCGCGACCGGCCATCCGTTCGCCGGCCGCGGGCCGGCCGGAATGAAAAGGTTGAAGTAAATATCCTGGGTGCTCTGGACTGCGAGTACCCCGGTACGCGTCGGCACTGCCGGAATGAACCCGCCGGCAGTCTCAAAGTTCCTGGCACTAAATTTCCCAAAAGCGACAGAGCCTACTGACCCCGGGAATATCTGTAGCGCCGGCGTTGGGATGAAAGACCCGGCGGGCAGCGGCCCGACGGTGGTGACCTGCGGTCTGAAAAGAATGCCCAGCACAGAACTTAAAGGGAATACTGTGCGCTGGCCTTGCAAGCCTATATTGAAGCTGGCGGCAGGTGCCGGCGCCGCTTTGATCTGATCGCGCATCTTCTCGAGCGCGGCGGTCACGCTGCCGGTAGTAAAGAAGCTGGCAGCAGCAATCTCGCCCGGAGCAAGTCCTGGGGCGATGCTTGCTAGAAAATCGTCATCGAGCGACTTAATCAAGGCTGCGCGATAAATCTTCAATTGCGGATCTTTGGTTTGGCCAAAATTCAGATCATGCCTGAAGTGAACGAATGAGTCAGGGGCCTCGATCGGATCGCCCGTCGCATCATGGACTCCGTTGGTTACGATCAGCAAATAACTCGTATGCTGATCCAGATGCTGATCTGACTGGACAAAAAGAGTAAGCGAGGCCGGGTCCCAGACGACTTGATTAATGCCAATAGTCTGCGGATGGAAATCCGCTGGATCAGAAAGGTTTCCGATCCGGAGAAGAAAGACAGTTTCGCTCGTCACTGTAAAAGGGTCAATGGCGCCGTCAAAGGGAATCGAAATTCGCGGCTGCGTGTTAAAGCCATCAAGCTGATTCAGAAGCGCGACATCAAGACAATCGGATGGGTGCGTCGTGCAGTCAGGCAACGGCAGATTGACGAGCTGGTGGGTATTCTGCCGGAAATCCCTTACGGTGAACCGGTCGCTGGGAAAAGGTGACTGGGTGGTTGCCTGCAGGTTAAATAATGGATGAACCCCGTTGGCTGTTGCCAAAGCCGGCGCGAGCAGGCAAATGCAAATGATAAGAGCTATCTGGATAAGTTTATGCATTGTGAACCTCATTTTCCGAGCGACGAGGGCCCTGAACAGTAGTAATGGCGTCAAAAACGCAAGAGCCGCAGACTGAATGGAATGTTCCAGGCTTTCATTCATTGATGGCGAACTCTCACTTCGGAATCCGTACATCCGACATGAAATTGAGAGATTGACTGAAGGCCCAACCTTATATAGGCAGTTTGAGAGAATGTCAACGATTTCGGTGATTCGAGACTTTACACGATTTGTAAGTTCAACTAGTTCGAGGTTTTGGGTACGGGCACCTGGGATGGCTGCGGCAGGATTTCGTGGCAAACGCGACTCTGCGACTTCGCAAGCTGGACGAGTTTGTTTCTCACGGATAGATCAGAACCAGTCAAAGTACCCCGACCTCACCGTCAATGGAGCAGTGGGCGGTGGACAGGACCCGATGAAGAAGGGTCTTGCCGCCCTTCACCTGGTCTCTTTCGCAGCCTGCAGCCGCTTTTGCTGCAGGTTGCTGCGATAGGTCTGTTCGAGGTATTCAGCGCCTTCGACCGTTAGAATCAGTTGTGAATTGTCGCCTTGCGCCACGAACTTCTTCTGCACCAGGTACCAGATGGTGAATTCGAGATGCTCTCGCGGCTTGCCGATTAATTTTTCAAACTCGCGAAAAAAAATTCCCGGGTTCTGCGGCTCCAAACGCCGCTTGGTGTAAAGGACTTCCAGCACAGTAAGCCGGACGATCTGTTCCATCTCGAAGTCGTTCTCGGACTGCGCGCCGCTGGACACCAGTCGCCATCGGTCTTGCCGCCGCTGTTGGTGCAACAGATCATAGCGCGCGCGCTTCTCCGGATCTCTCAGCACCGTATAGGCTTCGAGGAGTGTCCGGAACCGATTCTCGTCGCCGGTTTGCTGATTGTCGGGATGGTACCGCTGCGCCAGCAGCCGGTAGACACGGTCGATTGTCTCCGGGTCGGCGCTGGTGTTGACCTGCAACACTTCGTAATAATCGATTGGTTCCTCTACCGGCATATGAGTGGTTTCACATCGTGCATTTATAGCGTAACGAAATCAGCTCTCCTCATCAACGATTTTCGATCAGTTTCAGTGCGCGGATGGCTCTAATGCTCTTAAACATGCGGAACTGATCAGGAAAGCGAATGAAGTCGTACCTCTCATACCAACGAGCGAGCCTTTCATTTCGGGCATCGAGCATCATCGCGCGAACGCCCGTCTTCCTTGATATTTCATCAATCCGAGCCTGAGCGTCCATCAGCATCAGCTCGCCATAGCCCCGACCCTGAAATTCACGATCAATGCCCAGTTGCCCGAGAAGGATCACCGGGATGGCGCGCTTGATGCGGGGGCGGTCGCTGGGTATTTCTTCCTGCTTCACTTGAGCCATTAACAGAGTGTGATATCCAACGATGCGAGTAGGTTCGACTTGCTCGTCGATCAGAACCATCGTGCGGCTGAGGTCCCGCTCCTGGTCCTGGAGAGCCTGCTCCTGAAGAAAGCGTGTGACTCCTTTATCTCCACAGTCGAAACGCTTCCGAGCGTGACTTTTGGAGATGGGTTCAACCAGCAAGGCGATGTCTCACACCTTCCCGTCGACCTCGCCGGTAGCGAGCGGCAGCAGCGCGAGACGACTTCGACGGTTTCCTGCTGCGGTCCAGCGATCTAAGGAAGAAACTATAGTCCTCGACATCAAGCGTCACTGTATCGTGTTGCTCCAGAATTTCGTTGGCTTTTTCTCTGAGCGCGGAGACGGCGAAATCGGTTAGCCCCTGGCCAGTGATGGCTGCAGCCCGAGCCACCCGCGCCTTAATGTCGGGACTGAGACGAAAATGCATTCTGTCTTTGTCTGCCGTGGTCACCTTTTTTGCCTTTGCAATGTCATTATCTCCGCTCCTTGACGCTAAGTGGCAATCTGCCACATGCATTATTGCAGGGCGCTTAGTAGAATTCAAGTCAACATTGACTAGATTCTAGAAATCGGGAATTGGGGTCAGGCCTGCAATTCTGCGATCTTGCTTGACCTAAGCGGCGATGGGATTTCCTCGGCCAGCATTTGCATTGCTCAACCGCCGCGATCATTTACCCGTCATGCCGAAGAGTCCAATAACTGGCCCTTAGTGATCCAGTTAGCCTAGAATGCTGCCCGTCACACAGGGAAAGCCGTCGAGGAGTTCACTTAGAAGTGTCTTCTGCACTGGCTCCCATGTTCTGGTAATGAGTTCAAGCCTCTCCACGGGCACGCGCTTAGGCCGTTACGAAATCCGCTCGAAGATCGGCGAGGGCGGAATGGGCGACGTGTATCTCGCACAGGACATGAAGCTCAATCGTAAAGTGGCGTTGAAGATTCTGCCTGCCGAAGTTGCTGCGGATCGCGATCGCATGGAGCGCTTCGTTCGAGAAGCCAGGTCCGCTTCAGCGCTCAATCATCCGAACATCATTACGATTCACGAAATCGGTAGGGCTGACGGCGCGCATTTCATCGCTACCGAATACATCGAAGGGGAAACTCTCCAAACGCAACTCAAAGGGCAGCCGCTCAGTCTCAAGTCGACACTCGAGATTGCTCTGCAAGTAGCCTCCGCGTTGGAAGCGGCGCACCGAGCGGGCATCGTTCACCGGGACATCAAGCCCGCAAATGTGATGGTGCGCCGGGACGGCATTGTTAAAGTCCTTGATTTTGGGATTGCGAAACCGAGCGCGACTGATAGTTCAGAAGTTGATATGGAGGGGGCAACCAGACTCCAGGTCAAAACCCAAGTGGGTATGATCATGGGGACGGTTGCCTATATGTCGCCCGAACAAGCCCGCGGCAAAGAGACAGACGCCCGGACGGACATTTGGAGTTTTGGTTGTGTGCTTTATGAAATGCTGACCCGCCGGCAGCCGTTTCATGGCGAGACGATGACTGACGTGCTCGCCAACATCATTCATCGCGAGCCGGCTTCGATTCTCACTCATCGCCCGGACACGCCCGCCGAACTTGAGCGAATTGTCTTGAAAGCGCTCCGCAAGAATAAAGATGAGCGTTACCATTCAACCAAAGAACTGTTCGACGATTTGAAACAGCTTCAAACTCGCATGTTGGTTGAGACCGAACTGATCCGCAGTGGCGAAGCGGAACGCATTGCCCAGGTTCACTTTCTTCGTTCAATAGCCGTATTACCGTTCGCCAACATCAGCGCGGAAAAGGATAACGATTATTTCAGCGAGGGGCTGACGGAAGAGATCATAATGAATCTCTCCAAACTGCAAGGGCTCAAGGTTATCGCCCGCGGTTCAGCGATGCGCTATGCGAAAGAAGGGAAAACTCATCAGCAAGCGGCCAACGATCTCGGTGTGGAATATCTGTTGGAAGGAAGTGTAAGGAGACAGGGCAAAGATCTCAGAATCACCGCCCAACTCATTGACGCGCCGCGCGACGTTTATTTATGGGCCGAAACTTATCGCGGCACCATAGAGGACATCTTTGACATTCAGGAGAAGGTCGCAGCGAAAATTGTCCAGGCACTTCAACTCCAACTGTCCCCGGACGAGGAACAGATTCTCAAGAAACGCTTCACGGAAAACACCGAAGCCTATCAGCTCTATCTCCAGGGCCGTTTCTTCTGGAACAAAAGAAGTGAAGACAGTCTGAAGACTGCCATTACGTATTTTGAAAAGGCAATCGAAAAGGATCCGCGCTATGCCCTGGCGTGGGCTGGAATTGCCGATTCGTACAGTGTGTTGGGCGAGTACGGAAACATTCCGCGCAAGACACTATACCCAAAGGCAGAGGCGGCAGTTAAAAGGGCGTTGGAAATTGACAATCGGCTGGCGGAAGTCCACACGTCTTTTGCGAATCTACTTATGTTGAGTAAGTGGGATTGGGTGAAATCGGAAAAGGAATTCAAGCTCGCTCTCGAATTGAATCCGAACTACGCAACAACGCACCACTGGTATTCTCAGTGGTTTGTGAGCATGGGCAAACTTGAGGAATCTTTCCGATTGATTTCCCGAGCGGTAGAGTTGGACCCGGTTTCACAGGCAATACTCAAGGATAAGGGATTAGTTCTCTATTACAGCCGGCAGTACGATGAGACGATCGAGCTGGCCAGAAAAACCTTAGAGTTGGACCCAAATTATGCGGCTGCCCATCGACTTCTTTCACTGGCGTATCAGGGCAAGGAAATGCTCGATGAGGCTAATCTCGAAAATCGGAACTGGGGCACGCTCACCGGTAACAAGGTCGACACCATGCTTGCCCAGGCCCAACTCTATGCGGTTTCAGGGCAAATAGGGGACGCAAAGAAACTTGTTGAAGCCGTGGAGAAGGACAAACTCGTGGTTGAACAGCACTATCGTGGATTGGCTTTGGTCCATGCGGCTCTTGGCGAGAATGATATGGCGTTCAAATGGCTGGAAAAAAGTTACGAGAGGCGCGAAGAGTCATTATTGAGCCTCAAAGTTGATCCCAAAGTGGACCGGCTTCGTTCCGATCCTCGATTCATTGCGCTGCTAAAGAAAATAGGCGTGGAAAAGTGACGCTCAGGCTGAGCCGCTGGAAAGTTAGGCATTGTCCGACTTCAATCATGAGTAGACTTGGACGAAAAGAATTTATCAGGGCAACCGCAATGGCCCTGGCGGGCGCGACAGTTGTCCCGAAATTTTCGTTCGGCAAAAGCGCTCTCTTCGATTTGCCAAAACCAGAAACATTTCCCGATCGCGAGCGGGCAGCGATTAATGACTTTGGCATCGTCGATCTGCATTGCCATCCTTCGTTGAAGATGTACCTGTGGAATAAAAAAATCTGGAAACACAGCAAATCTTCAAAGGGGATCAATCTCTTTTCGATGCAGTACACCGTCGATGAATTGGCTAGCGGCAACGTTAAAGGATTCCTGGCTGCTCATTATCTGGTCGAAGCGGCGTTAACGCGGGAATCCGCGGTGCTTAAGAACTTGTTGCCATGGATTAAGCGATTCTGTTCCGGACTGGCGGATAAGGTGGAGCACGATGATTACTCAAACTTCACACAGATCAATGTGATGATTGATATCCTGGAAACGCAGATCCATCTTGCCAATCAAAAACAAGACAAAGTTCAGTTTGTGATTGCTCGCGATTTCTCAGAGTTTGAACAGGCACTAAGCCAATCCAAGATTCCCATCGCCCACGCCATTGAAGGCGCGCATGCCTTGGGCAGAAACTTTCCGAGCGTCAAAAAGAAAAACGAAGCAACCCGCCAGGAAGTGACACCCCCAAAACACGTCGATTGGTATATCCGCAATCTTGAAGCTTTGAAAGCGCGCGGGGTGTGCCTAATGAGCCTTGGTCACTTCTTCAGCAATGACCTTGTATCCCCGGTTGAAGGAATTTCGCCCGACGCTAAAGAATTATTAGACATGTGCTGGACGTACACGCCGGAAAAGAATTACCCATTGACAGAGATCGGCACAGCGGTAGTGCGAAGAATGTTCGACATTGGGATGATCGTGGATTTAACCCATTCAACACCTAGAGCACGGCAAGATGTCTTCAAACTAAATAGCGATCGACGGCATGAGGGCAAAAAAGTGCGCCCGCTGACTTTTACACACACGGGCGCACAGCGCGTCTTTGAAAAGCACGAGTGTGCTAACCATACCTACGACAATTTCAAATTCTATGACGCATCGGATGAAGAGATTGAAGAGATTTGCGAATGCGAGGGCACGATCGGAATTATCCCGGAAAACTTTTGGCTGATTGGGTGCGACCCCGCTCTCAACAAGGGCGAGTACAAGAACGGAATCGACTACATGGTTGAGACCATCCAGTACATCAATTCCAAGACAAGAACGAAGAACTACGATAACATTTCAATCGGCACTGATTTTGACGGCCTGGCAGACACGCCAAAAGACCTCTACAAACCCTCGCAGTTGAATAACCTCATTCAACGTTTGCGCGGTGAAGGAATCTGCGACCCTAACATCAAAAAAATCACATCCGGAAACGCCCTGAGGTTGCTTCGTTACGGATGGGGAAATCCAAGTTAACAGGATTGGCTGGCGGTACCGCTCACCGAGAAGGCTTGTGCGGTCTTAGCTAGACGGCTTGAGAAAGCGAAGGGCGATTTTGTCTTTCCCTGTCGAGCGACCTTTTAAGTGACCCGCTTTTAGGACCAGCCAATCATCAAAGTAAATCGTGCGCACGTCGGCACGCTGGCGCGAATCAACCGCATCAGATCGGAAGCAAACGAGAGTCCGATTCCGGCACTTTCGACTCTACGATCTTCGCCATACCTGGGCGACTCGCGGAGCCATGGCTGGTATCGACCTGGTTACTCTCGCCGCGATGCTCGGCCACTCGCGCATTCAGATGGTTCTGCGCCATGCGCACCCAACTGAAGAGCATCAATTCGCGGCCATGAAGAAGCTTGAAGCATTTGTTGCGCGTGGTTAAACTGCGATGATTCTAAGTAACGAACCAAACCAGCCAGAAATCAATCGATGACAAAGCACGTTTGTGAAGGCTGTATCGGTAACTACCCTCTGCAAGAGCTGATAAACCGGGAAGCGGTCGAGACCAAGTGCGACTATTGCGGAGCCGTGTCCGACGGCGAGCCTGTTGCGGCTCCCATATCGGAACTCATGCCTCGCATCTGGGAAGGACTTCAAACGGAATGGGCGGACCCAGGGGACGAGGGGCTGCCTTGGGACTCCGAAGAGGGCCGCTACATTCTTCCGGTTCATGATAGTTATGACCTGCTGGAAATGTTTATCGATACGAACTCTGAGGAACTCCTTCGTGACCTAGCAGATCGACTCGGCGACCGCGAGTGGTGCCAACAAAACGCTGCGAGACTTACAAAGGAAGAAGAATGGTATCTGGATTGGGAGAACTTCTCTGACCAACTGAAGCATCATACACGGTACGTCTTCTACAGAGTGGACCCAACACCAGGCGACATTTTCGAGCCCGCGCGAAGTCCACATGAAATTCTGGACACGATCGGCGAACTTGTCATAGACCAAGATTTGCTCCGAACAGTTGCGGTCGGCACCACGATCGTCCGAGCAAGACATCATGGAGCGGATAAGCAATTTTCAAGCGTGGAGGAATTGGGACCGCCACCAAGTGATACGGCTCGTTATTCTAACCGCATGAGTCCTGCGGGGATTCCGATGTTTTACGGATCTCGGAGAGAAGACACTGCGCTCAATGAAGTTGAGGGAGACGATTTCGCGACGGTCGCAGACTTTCTAACGCTTCAACCATTCAAGGTCTTAGACTTAACACGTATCCCGAGCGTACCTAGCATCTTTGATGAAAATAGAAACCACCTTCGCCCCGCGATTAAGTTTCTGGGGAGCTTCAGCGAGGACCTGAGCAAAAGGATTGAGAAAGATGGCCGGGAACACATCGAGTACGTTCCTACTCAAGTTGCAACGGAATATTTCAGGCGAGTATTTCGCGATGGCGATAACGAACCTTTGCGAGGGATTGTTTATGAGAGTTCACGACACGAAGGCGGAGTCTCGTGGGTACTCTTCTTCGAGCGCGAGGATTGTACCCAAGACGACAGGGCTGATAGAGACGGTAAGTGGCTTTCGATGGTGACGGCATCTGTTCGGCGCGTTGATCTAAAAAGTCGTGCTGCGCCTCCACCTGTTGGTCGCCTATTTTGATAACACATCCGCTTCCTTCCCGACTGAAAGCGAGTCAGCCATGCGATTCTTCGATTTTTCAGTCATCATGTTTCGGACTTAGGCGCGAGCTGCTTGTTTTTGATCGAGTCGACATTCGGCGAGTACGCCGGCGGATAGCAGGATTCCGCGGGGCTGCTTTTTGAATCTGAAGAGACGCATTGGAATCAAACCAAGCTGTTGCTGTAGTCTGGTCTTTAACTGACGATCCGATTGCAAAGGCTTGCGGCACCGATAGTCTCGTGGGCACAAGTCCTTCGACCACAGTCTCCTTCGCTTTGAGTTCCACCTGAGAAGCAGCAATTCTCACTGAGAGTTCACCGAACACTTCGCCGAAAAGTCCTGCTGAATTCTTAAGTCCTGTAGTCACCGATGAAAAGCCAGCGTATAAGGCTTTACGACTTGTAGGATGTAACGCAGCCAGCACTACCCCGCCTAATAACAGAAGTTGAAGTTCTGGTGAGAGATTGCGAAAGGCGCGAAGTGCCATCGAAAGAAGTTTTAATGACGCGACTAAGCTTACGATCGGAATGCCGACGACCAAGACACCTCCAAACCGCAAGCTAACCTCGGGCGACTTAGCGCGTGCGTAATCTCGCACCGGTACAAGAGCTTCAGGGCCCAAGGCCTTAGCGCCCATCGCAGGGATGTCCAGATCTCGCGTGAGAACGGCATCGACACCCGAAGACAAATAGAGTATTACGAATGGAAGATCATCCGGATCGCGGACATTGCGTCCCGGTAGTCCCTCCTTCACATCGCGCACATCGCGAAATTCAATTTGAGCCTGAAGCTCCACCCAAGCCTGCCGAAATCTTTCTTCAGGAACTGAGCGTTCACGTGCAAGCCTTGGGATGTGTCGGTTTACCTCCTCATGCATTTTAGTAGGTGCTATCGTCACGGCTACGCCAGAGTCCAACACCTCGCGCAAGGCCGTTCGAGCGAACGCCTTCCTGCGCTTTGTTGTAACGAAAAGGAGCTCATCAAGGACAATATTGGTATCGATCACAAAACGAATCTGGGGGCGTAGCCCAAGCAGCTCGGAAAGACTGGGATATTTTGCGCAGAGCTCATAGACCGGACGGAGGTTGTCTGATGGAAAAGTAACAGTCGGTTCATTCAGCGGTGGACTAAGAATTTGATGCATCGCATTGCCTCAGGTTAACAGGGTCATAATACCATGCGATGAGTCAAGGTTCGGACTTCTCACCAAAGCAAAGCTACGTGGAAACTAAATCCGACTTACCGAGACTAGCAAATCGATTCTCCTCGAGGGCCGCATCCGGTTCCAGATTGCTTGGAAAGATTTGCTTTGTCTTGCTGTTGGATTATCGGGTGGTGACGTTGAATGAGTTTGGGTCGCTGAATGGGATAGAAAACTTCTGCTCAAGTGTCCAAATAACCAATAACATCGCCCGGCGCATTTCATGCGCGTGCCGCCAAAAAGAATCCTCGGTGAGACCGTCTAAGTAGATATGCTTTGCGATCATCACCGAAGAAAAGTCCAGGGGTAAATTAAACTCAACGTCAAATTGAATTAGTTTGAGCCGAAGTTCTCGAAGAAAACTATAACGCTCTTCGGGCTTGCCGCTGAGATGTGGTTGATAGCGATCGAAAGGCAGCGTTAGAGCCAGAGCGATTACGCGAGGTTTGCCTGCTTCTTGGCTGATCCCAAACCCAAAGCCGGTATCAGATGATTCATTGGCTACGAGGACGAAAGCCTTGTCTTGCTCGCTGCTATCGTGCACCGAATAATTCTGATCCAGAAGCCAAGCTCGGATCCGATTAGCCGTCGTCTGCTCAGTACGCATGACGTTAAGGATTATACTGCCTACTGACACTGCGACCCATTCGCCAGAATCGTCAAGTTAGATATACGACGGAAGCCGAAGATTCGGTATTTTGTATCATCTTCCAGAATCCATCTTGAGTTTCTTCGTTAGGTTATGATCTATCAGAAATGACTCTTTTGGCTGCATACCAAGAATATGGTGCGCCGGTTCTTGTCGGCGACGCGCTTTGCACCTCGATAGTTTCAAAGAGCCTTAGGAAGAAAATCTATCTGATAAGTCCAAATTTGGTCGTCGGTTGGACCGGTTACCTTCGAACAGCCCGAATCGTCATTTTTGAGTTGTTTTCGCGATTCTCAGGAAAGCAGGTTGGATCCGCTGAGGTAGAAACCGCTCTGACCAGCCTAAGTTTTCCTGGGATGTCTGAGTTCGACGTAAAGATCGTGGGGTGGGTCGTTGACGAAAAGCCAAAGTGTTTCATCTGGCAAAGTTCTTACCCAAGCGAGGTCTTCTATAACGCGACATATTTCGAAGGGTCAGGTGAGCAGTATTTTGAGTCGGTGTTGAAGTCCAACATTTTGTCGGGTGGTGATCCGCCGAGGGCTCCACACGCCTTTTCTAATGAAGTAGCTGCCGTCCAGAGCACTCTAGTGTACTGCGGAGAAGCCTTCTTCAATGAGGTGTTAGCATTTGAGAAGTGGCAGGAAACCTTTGGTTTCGCTTACGAGATACTTGTATATGCGCACAAAAAGTTTTGGCCGCTGGGTCCAACAGTTTATCTTGGTTGGGAGTACCGATGGAACCCTACGACTCAAACAGGAAAAGCGATACTGTCGCCGTTTGTCGCGAAGATGAATTTTCGTCAACACTACTCCGTTTTACAAAAAGCCATCCACGATGAGTTACGAATAAAGAGTTGTCGTAACTATCCAATCAGACCGGTCTACGACTGTGTAATCAATGAGGATCTTAAGAAGTTGCGATTTGATCTCACGGCAGATCACTATGTCCACTACTTTGTGATCCATCCTCCAGTCGATGGAAAGGTGTTTCGATTATGTTATGTGAGTGGTCCCACTCAGGATGGCGATAAAGTTGCACTCAAGTTCTCGAATGGCTCGCCATCGTTTGATGTGAATACGTTGGTGTTTGATGAGTTCTTTAGAGAGGCGTTTAAGATGGCGACTTAATTGCAGGTTGTCCGATAAAGTGAAGCAGAGGTTTGGATGAGTTTACTGGTCTAGAGAGCTACCAACGGCATAAAGATGAATTACGAACTGCCCGTCTATCGGGAAGCACATAACCTGTTTGAAGGAATGCCAAATGAGCAGTGGTCCGTGATTTGGGTCTTGGAAAGATACGTTAACGGAGCCATTTCACAACTTGACCGAATTCACAGAACGCTGAATGAGGGATGGGGATACAACGGAACATGGCTGCTCGACCAGATCGGTCTTGATGTTCATTCGTATTTCATTTGTTGGGATAAAGCACAGAACCTACTGAGGCAGCTTGTGCGGGTTCATCCCAATCCAGAATTAGAGAAGATCTGGGCAGAGTTTGAACCGATTTGTCGCCCTTTCAATGACGCGCGAAACCATCTTGAGCACATCGACGAGAGACTTGCACGAGACCCAAGGAATACAGGTGCCGTTCAGGGTGACTTTTTCGTGATCGCAGAAGACCGTTTCGACATTAGTCAGGCTGGATTGAAACTTCTCACTGATATGTACGAAGAGGTAATAAACATCATCACCGTATGGGTGGATGGAAGACAGCCTACTCTCGAAGAGTATCGTCACCTCAATTTCAAGCCGACGGTCCGAAGAGAGGCGATGGAAAGGCGCCGCGGAAATCCGTGAATTGCAAAAGCCCCCCATAAGAGTCCCCACAGTGAGATTTTACTTGAGGTTGGTGACTGGCTGTAAGTTATTGAAAGATTTGGAGGCGGCGATCGGAATCGAACCGACAAGGTTTGCAGTTCGACCGGAGGCCTCTGTCCAAAGAGTGTCATGGAGAGTTATAGGCCGCGTTACTGATCTCTTTGGAGACTCGGTTACCCGGTAACTCAAAATCAACGCAGACCCCGCACAAAAGTCCCCGCAGTCGAAATGCATGTTGGGTTACGCTTCGAGTCAGAACCGGGAGCCGTAGCGATCGGATCATAGACTCAACTTGCAACAAGCAGTCGGTACCATCCGCGTGAGCGGATGGGTTAAAGACGAAACTTGAATTTGGCAAAGGTTGGTTCTGTCGCCCGCTAAAGCGGGCTTGGGATTCCTGGAGAACCTGATCCCCGGGTTACGCTCGCTGCGCTCGCACAAGCACCCCACGCGGGATGCCCGCGTGGGGACCCCGCTCCGGGGCTACTATCTGTCGTCGCTACGCGACTCGTTGACGCAGACATCCGAATTGAGTACGCAACAATTTGTTTATGCAGGTTAGTGCGGTCCCGACGCCACTAATGACAGCGAGTACCAATGGGACGCGGGTTCGGCAGGCCCGGGTCACCTTCAATGCAGGGAATGGCACTCAGATACTCGTAGATCGCGCGCAGGTCATGGTCGGTCATGTTTTGAAAATTTGGCCAGGGCATTACCTGAAGATATGGGTTCCCAATAAAGAGGTGCGCCTGATCCGGATCAATACCGGTCCGCATGATCCCGCGGAATTCTTCAAACGATGCACCGCCTTCCGGACGGCCCGTCTTATCGGGAGTTAAGTTGCGCGGCAGAAAAACCGGACCAAACATCGAAGTAGTGATATCATGCCGAGACCATCTGACAGCAGTTTAGGACGGAACATCACGCTTTCTGAAGGAGGGCACAACATGAATCGTCGATCCTTATTGTCGTGGCTGGGCGTGTCTGCGGCAGGCAGTTTGGCAGGCCTTTCGGCCGTCAAGGAAGCCCAGCCCAGCAAACGCACGGGGGTTCTTTCCATTGAAAGCTTCCGCGTCAGACAGGCGGACCAGATGCCGCGCCTTCACTCCTACCTCGGCGGCGCCTTTCTCTCGTACTTTGTCCAAATCCATCGAGGTCCGAAGATGTTCCTGGAGGCTATCGTGGCGCCACATATTCCGCAGGCTCTTTTTCTAGCCGCCTTCCCGGGTTTTGATGAGATGATCGAGACCCGCCGCAAGCTTGCCGCTCATCGTGGTATCCAGCGAGCGCGTGCAGATTTGGAATCCGGGGAAGTTCCCGTCGTTGAACAAGCGCAGTCGCAGATCCTGATCACAACTCCCGATTCTCTGCGATTCCACATGACGCCGACGTCGCGCGAAACCAGCGTTTTCGAACTCCGATCGTACCACGCGCCCGCGTGGCGCGATCGGCCACCCGCGACGGTCAACGCGGCTTTTAGCCGCGCCGGCATTCACCCCATTCTGAATGCGTCTACTGCGGCCGGCGAGCACCTGCCGCGATTTACTTATCTAATTCCCTTTCAGAGCCTCGCAGCGCGCCAGGAGGCATGGGCCAGGGTTGACATGGACCAGGAATGGATCAGTCTTCAACGCGAGTCTATCGGCACGTACGGCTCGGAGGCGAAGGTCACTAGCGCCTCGATCTACCGCCTCGCCCCCTACTCTCCGTTGTCTTAAGGAAGGAAATTAGAACATGTCTTGGACCTTCAAAATCTTTCCCTCGATTGGCGTCGCGAGGATAGGCAACAATCGGAGCAGTTCCCCTCAGGATTTTTACGTTGGACCCGAAGTCCCGGGCACGGTGATCGTTCCGCCAAACGGCTATAAGGATTCCAATGGCCAGGTGAGGCGCCAGGCCGCTCGTTTCCGTATCTACGGCTGGGAGAACGGGGTCTTTATGGGCGAGATCACCTCGGCAATCGCCAACATCACCTGGACAGTCGAACTTGCGAACACCAAGGCAGTGTTCACCACGTTCCACGGGATTGGCCATACCAATGGTCCTCTCCGAAATGCATCGATTACCGATCGCAGCTCTCTCAAGATCACACCCGGCCCTCGCACGATCACCGGTCCCAACGGAGCCGCCTCCTTCGACACCGGTCTCTTCATGGGAGTCCCGGTGCCGCTCGGAGAAATTCAAACAGACGGAAGCGGCCGTCTGCTTGTGCTTGGCGGATTCGGTGCTTCCAGTTCTCCCACCAACGCGAAGCTCACGACGTTCGCCAACAATGACGGCTGGCACGACGATGTTTCGGATGGTCCGGTGACCGCGACGGTGTCACTGAAGGGCACCAAAAAGCCGATTCAGGCCAGCGGGGCCTGGGTGATCTGTCCCCCGCCCCGTTTCGCACCGCCGATCTTCCACATCATCAGTCTCTACGACGCGTTGCTGCAGACCGCTGTCGACCGCCTTGGCTACAAAGTGCCGGCGATCCCGTCGTTCACAAACGATGTGTATCCCATTCTCCAGCGGGCCATCCGGTACCAATGGGTCACTACGAAAATCGGTCACAATCATGATTCTCTCTTAGCCGTGATTCCACCGCCCGCCACAGCAGACCAGCGAGATTTCGTGTTCCAGGCGTTGCGCGACCCGGCCATTACTCCCTCGGTAGATACTCCGCATCTCATGCCGGCCATCTGGACGGATTTTTTCGCCGACGTCTTTCTAATCAGAGGCCACGGATCCCCTAACACGGGTCATTGGGCGAATCATGCGCTGACGCCCACGCAATACAACGTGATGAAAAACTGGGCGGCCGGAAATTTCATCAACGACTGGGTTGGACCTCCTTCGCCCGATACGAACATTACTCCTGACGGCCTTACTCGCGCCGCTTTGGAGAACTGCAGTGGCGGTCCGTTTTTCCCCGGAATCGAGACCAGCTTTTTCACTCGCGATCTGTACCCGTATGTCGAGCCGTTCAGACTCGATGGGACGCAACTTGAGGCCGGTGATCTCAGCAAGCAGCAGGCCGTACCCTGGCAGACAGACTTCTTCGACTGCGTTTTCCAATCTCCCTTGTCCTGGTGGCCGGCGTCACACCCCGACGATGTCTTTACGGCGACCTCCAACAATTACGTCACCTGGGATCGCGGTCTCAACAATTTCTCAGACATGGTGAATTTCTGGAGCGGTCTCGGGTTCCTGGTTCAGAGCGGCGATTCCGTCATCGAAACCGAGCGAACTCTGTAGTCTTCGCACGTGAAGCAGTCATTCGATGTGCTCGTGGCCGGCGGCGGACCCGCCGGCTCCGCCGTAGCTCTCGATCTGAGCCGCCGCGGGCTCCACGTTGCGCTGATCGAGCAATCCGCCTACGAGAACTTTCGCGTCGGCGAGACGCTGCCGCCGGAAATCAGAAAGCTCTTGACGGAGTTGGGCGTCTGGGAGCAGTTTCTGGCGTCCGAGCGCGTGGAGTCTTACGGCATCCTCTCGGCGTGGGAAACGCCGGTCGCCCGCCACCACGATTTCCTCTACAATCCGTATGGCTGCGGCTGGCACGTCGATCGTGCACGCTTTGACTCGATGCTCGCCTGCGCCGCCGCACACGCTGGAGCAGAGCTTATTGTCTCCGCCCGCATTACCGCTCTTCATCAGGACAGGGATGGCCAGTGGCTCCTCGAAGTCGCTCAAGAAGGGGAGAGGCGAACGCTGCGCGGCCGCTTGATCGTCGATGCCACGGGCAGGAAGGCCTTCATAGCCCGCAAACTCGGGTGCCGGACCAAGGTGGTAGATCGTCTTATTGGCGCTGTGGCCTTGCTGCCGCGCACCGAGAATGCACAATGGACCTTAATCGAAGCCGTCGAAAACGGCTGGTGGTATTCGGCGCCACTCCCTGCCGCCCGCACCGTTTTCACCTACATGACGGATTCCGACCTGTGGACAAATTCACATTGGGGAGAACTTTTGAGGCTGGCGCCGCTCACGTCGCAACGTGCCGCTGCGATAGAAGTGGAGCCGCGAATCCGCATCGTCTCTGCCGCATCTGTACTCCGCCAACCCGTAACCGGTCCCAACTGGATTGCCGTCGGTGACGCCGCCCTCGCCTTCGATCCCCTCTCCGGACTGGGAATCTACAAAACGATCGAAACCGGCCTGCGGTCGTCTGCGGCAATCGCGCGCTCTTTCGAAGGCGACCCCAGCGGCATGGTCGAGTATGAGAACTGGACGGCCGAAGGTTTCCGCTCGTACCTCTCGATCCGCTGTCAGTTTTACCGCAGCGTCGAGCGCTGGCCGAGGTCGCGTTTTTGGCTAAGGCGCATGGCCATCGCTTGAGGGCGCTTACTACAATTTTTATTACAGTCAGCTTGAGAGTAAGTTCGATCGTGGCTCTACGTTATTGATTTTATTGGAGGCGGCGATCGGAATCGAACCGATGAATAAAGGTTTTGCAGTTCGACCGGAGCACCTGTCACCGAGTATCACCGAGTGTCATAGGTGCATAAACATTGGCCTTCTTCGATGCCCTTGTTAGCCGGTAATACTTAAGATCGTCGCAGAGTCCCCACAAAAGTCCCCACAGTCGAAATCATCACGACGTTATGCTGCTTTCGAAGTTGGTACCCGCGTGATGATCGTATTCTGCACCTTGTGGTGAGTATCCCAGAGATCGACATGCTGCATCTTGGTTAATGCAGACGTGTCAAACCAAGGGGCTAGTGGACTGTAACGGTTGAATTACTAGTGCAAGAGCTTATCGATTTGATCAAGTAATCGGTGTCAGCGGTTAGATGACTACTAGCAAATCATCTGTTACAGGCCACTAGTTCCGGTCTTCGAGAATTGAGCCACGCTGCTAGGCTGCTCAAGTGTCAGAGTGCCTTTGATTTCGATTGGGCCCGAAGAAGGAGATCTCTCCGCGCCGGCTCCTCCTGCTCCGGTTGCCTTCAGCAGCTCCGCGACGCGGTCTGCGCCACCCATCAGGATGAGTCCAGTTATAAAAACATCCAGATAAGGGTTAGCTGGAACGCCCAATGAACTCAAGACTCGCACTTGCCCAAAATAGGCGAGTAAAACTGTTCCCAGCAGTCCAGCGAACACGAAGTAGATCAGCTTCTGTTTTTTCTGGGCCGCAACGCGCCGATCGGCATCAACGAGTGCGGGATCCGGAAACTTTCGTCTCCAGAATTCGCTATAAGAAACCAGAAACAAGACACCATTAACCACACGATCTATTGCGAACGAAGCAACTAGGACTAAAGCGATAGCGTTAACGCCCATACTCCCTCCTTACCAGACAAACCTGGCTGTCGAGCTTATCTTGACTCCTTCCGATGTAGTTGATGCCACGATACTGTCCATGACAGGTCTCGTTGCCGGGGCCGGGATGACGAACGAAACGGCACCGTCGGCATTCGATACCAGCGGCCACGTATAATTATAACCATCGGTACCTTTAACTGTTGCCTGCAGCTCCACGCCTTGCGTGCGTGGCTGTACGAGAATCACCGTAGTGGGTCCCACTCTTTCGAAGACGATGCCGGCGATGGCCGCTCCACGAGAGAATTGCTGCTGGCTCTCAGCCTGGCCTACGGCACTCTCGATCTCAAATGCTCGCACTCTTACGTTTCGGTCAGCCACGTAGGTGCCATTTTGGGCCGGAGCCACCGCGAGGTCGGTGTGGTAGTCATCTACCAAATCAACGGCCGCGACCGCAATTACCGTGATAATGAGAGTGTTACCTGAGGAATGTAGAAACCGCCGCGGACCGCCCGTATCAGCTCTCGCTTCACGCTTTCCTGGTTTTGTATCCCGGTGGTTCCAATTCGGTAGATGAGCGCGAAAATCTAGGCGAGACACTTGTCACCTCACTTTCTAAGCAATCGTGGACTCGTACGCCGAAGCTTCCTGCGCAGCACTAGGCAAGTTGCGAAAACCCTCCCTCGCTTGCGCCCGATTTAATATTCCCGATCTGGATGAGCACATAAATGCAATACGCGGCGACATTGGCGATTATGGTTCCAAATTCTGTGCGATTTTAAGCGCTTGAACGGGCGAGGCAAACACTGCATCGGCTCGCCAATACGCGGCGCCCACCGGTACGTCATATTCGGTGCAGCTGCAAGCTCGGGCTACTTCAGAGATAAACGGGAGGCAGGCGAACGAGAAAAGGATGAGGATTGAACGTTTCACTTCGACCTCGATTCAAGACCAGAATATACGCCTGATTGCGGGCTCATCAACCAATGAGCTACGCAGCTTTCGCTGTTGGCACTCTCTTGATGCGATCGTATTCTTTCCGTCGTGCGTGATGTGTGTCCCAGAGATCAACGTCTTGCTGAAGTCCCAGCCACATCTCTGGCGACGTACCAAACGCGCGCGCTAGGCGATGTGCCATGTCGGTAGTGACAGGCCTCCGCTCATGCAATATCTCGCTCACGGTTCGTCGGGAAACGCCAAGCAGCTTCGCAAGCTTGTCCTGCGTCAGTCCGGCAGCTGGCAAGACATCCTCGCGCAGTATCTCGCCGGGATGTGTCGGTCGTCTCTTTCGATTGTTAAGCCAATTATTCGGCATTCGATCAATTCCTCAGTGATAGTCTTCAAGATCAACGTCGTATGCGTCTTCATCTTCAAACGTAAACGTCACGCGCCAGTTGCCGCTGACTGTGACGCTCCAGGTGCCGGCGCGATTGCCTTTCAGTTGATGCAAGCGGTAGCCTGGTAAGTCCAAATCTCTCGTCGACCGAGCGCGATTGAGAACATCAAGCTGCCTGCGTAAACGATCGCCAAGTTCAGTGGCCACTCCGCGCCGCTCGCCCGTTTCAAAGAGCCGCTTCAGTCCCTTATGGCGAAAGCTCTTTATCACGCGATGTAAGTGTAACGTGCGGAGTTACATTCTGCAAGGGTGCGGGCACCCGCACGCCATTTCAACAACCGTCACCCATTCCCCCATCTCGCGGGCTACGAATCATTGCGAGAACCGAAATCCTGTGGAGCAAACCAGGCCAAGTGATACAGTCCGCCGCCAATGTACTGTCCTGCTTGTCACAAAGAGATGCCCGACGATGTTCCGTCCTGTCCGTCGTGCGGCTTCTCGTTTGATGACGCGACGCGCCGTCTGGAATCAAACAAATCTCCGGCGGACAAACCAAGTGAAAAAGAATCAAGGTCCTCGTCATCCTTCGATTCAATCGACGATGCGCGATTTGTGCCGGGCACAATGCTCGCCGAACGCTATCGCATCGTCGGCTTGCTGGGCAAAGGCGGCATGGGCGAAGTCTATCGCGCTGATGATCTGAAACTGGGCCAGCCCGTCGCGCTGAAGTTGCTTCCCGATCATCTTCTGAGCGACGGCGCGGCGCTCGCGCGCTTTCATCGCGAAGTGCGCGTGGCCAGACAAGTGAGCCACAAAAATGTCTGCCGCGTTTATGACATTGGCGAAGTCGACGGACGTCACTTTCTCTCGATGGAATTCATCAAGGGCGAAGAACTTTCGTCGCTCTTGCACCGCATTGGGCGACTACCAAGCGACAAAGCGATTCAGATTGCCCGTCAGATTTGCGCCGGCCTGGCGGCGGCTCATGACGTCGGGGTGTTGCATCGCGATCTGAAACCGTCGAATGTGATGATCGACGAGCACGGCAACGCGCGCATCACCGACTTTGGTCTGGCTGCCAATTGTGAAAGTAAACGCGGCGCATGTGGGCACCCTCGCGCGCATCAACCGAATAAGGTTGGAAGCAAACGAGAGCGAGATTCCGCGCTTCAGACTCTATGACCTTCGCCCCACGTGGGCGACGCGCGCGGCGATGGCTGGCATTGACTTGGTTACTCTCGCCGCGATGCTCGGACACTCTCGGATTCAGATGGTCTTACGCTACGCGCACCCGACCGAAGAGCATCAATTCGCGGCGATGCGAAAGTTCGAGGCATTCGTAGCGCGCGGTTAGTTCTCGAACGAAGAGTTTTTCTAAGACCGATTTCCGATTGCTGGATGATGCCACTGTGCTTTCGAGTAATCAGGCCTGATCCCGGTTTCGGTTTTCTTGCCCGCAGCCCTGGCCATGTTTTGGGTTGACCAGTCTAATTTGAAACATCTCTCACCTTCCGCCCGTAACTCGTGTATACGTCATTCATGAAATATGTCTTCATCCGAACTACCGTACCCAGCACACGCAAATCTAACCAGGAGGATATCAAATGAAAAACAGCGTTATGTTAACCATCGCGTCTCTGCTCTTGCTCCTCTTTCTTACGTTTCACCTGGCGGGCGACATCGTGTACGGGTTTGAGCCGGGAGGGCTCGCGAACCTTATTGTGGTGGTGCCCTTCTCCGTTGTCTGGCTGTACGGAACGCTCGTGCTTGCCGAACGGCGATCGGGGTACATCATCATGTTTCTCTTGTCGCTCTTTTCGTTGGTCGTCCCCTACGTCCACATGAAGGGGAAGGGTGTCGGCGTCGCCAGCAGGCTCGCCGGTACCAGCGGACACTTCTTTTTCGTCTGGACGCTGCTCGCGATCGGCGTGCTCGGGCTCTTCTCCGCCATCCTCTCGGTGCGCGGACTGTGGAGCCTGCCATGGCGCCGGGCCCGGTAGCGTCACGGGCTATAAACATCTCGTCCCTACGGGACGAAGATGAGATTGCACAAGAGTCAGCGGCTATGCCGTTTGATGTGCGGAAGGCCTTTGGCCTTCCGGCAAACGCGCATTTGGAATAATTGGGCTATCCCCAGTTGGGGCGTAGCCCCAGTTCATTAAGAAAGCTGGCCGGAAGCGCAGAGCGCTTCCGCACATCAGTCGGCACAGCCGATTCGGGAGTCACTCTTTAAGCGAAATCCGAGAATCGCAGAATCGCCGGCTTGACCCCGGTTTACGTTTAGCCGTTCTTCGATGATGCCAGCGCGTAGATCCCTTGCCTGAGGCGGATCGCATATCCTTCATCTACCAGTTGATGGTTTCCGGAACCCGCTTCAACGCGGCTCAAACCCGAAGCGCGCGCTGTCTCGCCTAGTACCGACATCCCGGCGCCCGCCAGATATGCTCGAGCGATCTCTCGCAGTGCCGTCTTGCGCGCAACACGTTTTCTCAACTCTTCCGGGAAACGGTCTTCGGCCAGCATCCAGATATATGAAAACGGTTGATAGATGACATCCTGAGGGATCACCTTCATCTGGCGTTGTAACTCATCGAGGGCGCGGGTGAATGCCGCACGTTCGGTGACTCCGCTTTCCGCGCGCAGGTCCGCGGTGGCCAGTTCGTGTTCGCGCCGGAGCACTTTGAGAACACGCTGGGCTGCGGTTGACAAAACCAGCGGTTCGTCTTTCCGCCGTGGCATCCACACCGAGGCAAAATGGCTTATCAGAGCCGGCGCGACAAACATCGAGCGACCCCCCGCGAGTTTCGCGTAGTAAACGCGCCCGCGGCGCATGACTTCGTCCTTGAGGTACCACGTGAGGCGCGTCTCTTCGTCCTTCTGGACGTTGCGGGGAAGACTCACATCGCGGCGGCCGCACACGGCGATGTACAACGATGGACCGGCGCGACGGGCATCTGTCAGCGTATTTGCAAAGCCCACGTCTTCGATGAAACGTTCGGCATCAACAGCGCGCTCAACGCGAAGTTCTTCGTCGCGCCGCCACATGCGGTCGCGATGGAGTTCGATCTGTTCGGGGAGAGGCGGAGTGGTCATAGGGTTAAGGGCGGCGGGGTCAGCAAAAGGGAAAGTGGTGGGGTCATAAGCATTGCGATTGTAGATTGAAAATTTGGTCCACCCGAGATGAGAATAAGATGGCCCTGCTACTGATTGAGAATCGCAAAGGGGCGCTCAATCAGCCGCATTCTCATTTCTATTAATTCAAAAGCGCGAAGCGAAAATTCTAGACATACCCCCAGGCGTTGATGAACTGGAAGCATTCAATTCGGATCTCGAAGGTTTAAAGGCTCACTATGCGCCCGCAATCCACAAGGCCCTTGTGGGCCCCGAGCATAGAAGGCAACTGACGAAAACAGCGCGGGCGGCTGCTGCGTAGTCAGCAGTGAGTGAGCATGGGCAAAACGCAGACGGCTTCTACAAACTTGGGAAGCGGTGGCGAAGTTTTTTGTTGCTATAGAAAGAGAGCAAAACATCGGCGACATCGCGCTGAGGCGTTTACGTACTCAAACCGTCAAACACTTCCCACAAAAGTCCCCACAGTGAGAATTTACTTGAGGTTGGTGACTGCCTGTAAGTTATTGAAAGGATTGGAGGCGGCGATCGGAATCGAACCGATGAATAAAGGTTTTGCAGACCTCTGCCTTACCACTTGGCTACGCCGCCACAAAACAAGGATGAAGGATGAAGGCGGAAGGATGAAAGGTCAAACGTGGCGGGAAAGCCGAAGTTTTCATCCTTCATCCTTCCGCCTTCATCCTTTGAATTTCTGGAGCGGGAGACGAGACTTGAACTCGCGACCCTCGCCTTGGCAAGGCGATGCTCTACCACTGAGCTACTCCCGCTACGGAGATTTCGATTCTAATGATTGAGGAGTGGTTGTCAAGGCAGCGATCTGGTAGCGTTTGCGAGGTGGAGCATCTACACACTCTTAGTTGGGAAAGGTGCTGGTGTGAGGGACGTAGTTAGGCGCGTGAGCTAAGCCCTCACCCTAACCCTCTCCCAGAGGGAGAATATGGATTACGTTTGCTTAGGCTCCGGCTTCTGACACGAGTTGCTCAGCTAAGATTGAGGCAGAGGCTTCGCCAGCACGCCGGCGATGAATTCATTCAACCCCGCGTCCGAGTTGTCGTGCCTGAACTTGTAGAAGGTCGTTAGCTGCTTCATCCACTCAGCTTTGCCCGCCTGATGCTTCGGATCGCTCCCGGCCAGTGCGACGGCCCGCGCATACGCGTCGATAATCCGGTCGATCACCTTGTTAAGATTATCGAGCGCCAACTTGCTCTCCGGAGTTTCAGGCTGGTTTGCAAATCGCTTGCTGTAATCGGCTGACAGTCTTTGGTACGGCCCCTTCTCGAGCGCGAAGGCGAGATAGTAATAACTCAGCGGCGATTTCTTTAGATCACTTTCGTACTGAACGGCCTTGATCAAAGATGGAATGGAATCTTCGGGACGCGTCTTCAAATCGAGATACCCAATCGCGTAATTCAGAGACGCCAGCACGTCATCCTTATTCTGAAACGGTTTCCACTCGTCGGGCGTCCTACCGGCCTCAATCAGCTGAATCGCTTTTCGCGCATACCGCACGGAATCAGCATTGAACGTTTCGTTCTTCGCGGTGGTGGTTGCCAGATACCCGCCGTACCCGAGCGCGATCAGCGCTTTCACATTATCCGGATCGTCGGCCAGCACCTGTTTCGCCAGATTGTACCCTTCAGCATAATTCTTCGTGGCGTAGATCGCCTCCGGCAGCCGTTGGGTGCGATCGTCCTTTTCATAAGCAGGAATCCAGAGCTTCAGATAGCGGGTGTACTCGTCGTTTTCTTTGCCGTACCGGCGCATGTATTCCTTCGCTGCCTCGTACGCGAGCGCCGGATTTGGCAGGCGATTGTCGACAAATCGCTTGTACACGGCGACCTTAACTTCGTCTTCCGTTTCCTGAACGGCGCTTGCCGGTCGGGTTGTTTGCGCAGATACGCGCAAGGAAAGAAAAGCTACTGCAAATCCAAACAATAAGGCGAGTGCTATCCGATTTTTCATGTGCCGAAGTGTGCCTCCGATAACAAATTCGCGGGTTAGATGCCCAAAATCAAAGTCGGGTTTAATGATGCTCTAATTGTAGCAGAGGGTTGGTGACGCTTGAACCGGAGATTGCCCGGGCAAATAATATTTCAGCGCTGGGCGGATGCGTGCGCGTCAACCGATGCAGGCAGGTCAACGATCTCCCAGGCCGCGCGATTCTTGAGCAAAGAAGAGGTTAGAGTTGCATGCAGGAGATGGCCGCTGCGCTCGGCTTTGACCCGTCCTAGAATGGGCATTCCCAACAGGGCCAGGTCACCGATAATGTCGAGAATCTTGTGGCGGACAAACTCGTCGGGAAAACGGAGGCCGGTTTCGTTGAGCATGCCTTCCTTGGTCAGGACGATGGCATTATCCAGAGAACCACCGCGGATCAAACTGGCTTGCCGTAAAGCCTCGACTTCCTCGACGAAGCCGAACGTCCTTGCCGAAGCGATGTCGCGCGCGAAAGATCCATTGTCCAGTGTCAGCCGGCGGTGTTGCCGGCCAATCAGCGGGTGCGCGAAGTCGATCAGACAATCGATTTCAAATGTGTCGGATGGCTCGAGACTGATGCGCCGCGTCCCCATATCGACGCTGACGGTCTCACGCACGAGCAGTGCTCGCCGCGCCAGAGGTTGTTCCACGAGCCCTGCGGATTCAATCATTTCCGCAAACGCTTCCGCGGATCCATCCATGATCGGCACCTCGAGATTATCAACTTCGATATAGGCGTTATCGACTCCGCAACCGCGCAACGCCGAAAGCAAATGCTCGACCGTCGAAAGCATGACGCCGGTGCGCATCAGCGTAGTTGCGTAACTGCAGTGGGCAACGAATTCAACCGTCGCGGGAATTTCAAAACCACCCAGATCGATCCGGCGAAATACGTAACCGGTATCAGGGGGCGCCGGCAGCAGGCGAATCGTGACCGGAACAGCCGTGTGAAGACCAATCCCGGTTGTCTCAGCCTGCGCTGCTAGTGTGGTTTGTTGACTTAACATCTGGAAGCAGTGTTTGCGGGCAAAGTTTTTGGGAGCAACGACCATGCCGCGTTTTGATCAGAATGTTTTCGGGTATGGCGAAGGCGGGTCGTGGCATCTACCCAACAGTCGGATCAGTAAAGCGCAGACTTATCACCACAACTCGAATGTCAAAGCGTTCGGACGAACGTCGTTGACACCTGCAATACGCGCCCATATGATCAATTTGTAATGCGGCCAACGAAATCTGCCCCCGGTGCTCGACCGGCTGAGCGAGTCTTTCTCATCGACTCGATGTCTCATATTTTCCGCGCCTTTTATGCTCCGCTGGCGAACCGGGCGGCGCCTTTGATGAATTCAAAAGGACAGGTGACGCAGGCGATTTTTATCTTCACAAACATGCTGCGAAAGCTCTTGCAGGACGAGAAGCCGAAGTATCTGGGGGCGGTCTTTGAATCAAAGGAAAAGACCTTTCGTCATGAATCGTTCGCCGATTATAAGGCCACGCGTGAAGCAATGCCCGATGATTTGGCGCTGCAGCTTCCTTACATCATCCGGCTCTGCGAAGTTTACAACGTTCCGGTAATCACCGTGCCGGGTTTTGAAGCCGATGACGTGATTGGAACTTTGGCGGTCAAGGCCGCCGACCGCGGCTTGCAGGCGGTAATAGTTTCCAATGACAAGGACATGTGCCAGATGGTGCGCGATCCGGCGATCATTTGCATGCGACAGAATTCGCAGGTGGTTAAGCGCAAAGAGCCCGTGCCGCCCATCGAGTGGTGCGACGAAGCCTGGGTGCAGAAGAAATTTGGCGTGCCGGCTGAGAAGCTCGTGGATCTGCTCGGACTGATGGGTGATTCAATCGACAACATTCCCGGCGCTCCGGGTGTCGGACCAAAAGGCGCGGTGCAGATCATTCACGATTACGGATCGATTGATAATGCACTCCAGCACTGGGAAGAAATCAAAAACAAGAGATACCGCGAGTCTTTGCGTGACAACGCCGACCTGATTCGCAAGTCACGCGAACTGGCTCAAATCAAAACCGACGTCGAGATTGAGCTGGATTTGGATCAGTTACAGGTACGCCCGCCCGATCGCGCCGGGGCATATGAACTGTTTCGCGAACTTGAGTTTCAGAATCTCACCAACGAATTTGCGGATGCGGCGGTGGCTCCGGCCCAGGTTGGTCCCGCGCGTCAATACTCGATCATTAAAAACCAAAGTGAGCTCGAGCGCGTGATGCCGGCATTGTGGGAAGCCGAGCACATAGGAATTGCGCTCTCAAATTCGTCAGCGCCGGGGGCCGGCCAGCAACAGAGTCCGCGCGACGGGCACGGTGCTCGCGGTATTGCTTTCTCTGCCAGGCCAGGCATCTCGGCCTTTGTCGATCTCGAAGGGTTTCGGGAAGGGAAAGATGCCGCGATCGCCTCACTGCGCGAATTTCTTACCAACGGGTTGCTGGAAAAATCAGTTCATGATCTAAAGCGGGCCAGCGCCTTGTTAGCGCCTTTCGACATTCAGTTGGAAGGGATTATGGATGACACTTTACTGGCGGCGTACGTTCTGGATCCAAGCAGGAGCAAGTACGAACTCACGGATTTAGCGCGGGAAGCAATAAATGTTGATACGGCTGGGCCGGCGGCCGGCGGCTGGGTGGAAGATGCATGGCAAGCGACCGAGACTGCCGATCTGACCGCGCGTGTTGCTCCGGTCCTGCACCAGCGAATCAACGAAAAAGATCTCGGAATGATCTACCGCGACATCGAGTTGCCGCTGGCGCCTTTGCTTTATCGCATCGAGCGCGCCGGAATCTGCATCGATTGCGAGGTGCTGGCGGATCTTTCTCGTCACCTGGGCGAAGAGCTGGAGAAGCTGACCCAACGAATCTGCGCGTTGGCGGGGCGCGAGTTCAATATCAATTCGCCTAAGCAGGTCGCCGAATGTTTCGAGGCGCTGAATATTGTCTCTGGGCGAAAGACTTCGACGGGCCGAGTCTCGACCAGCAAGGCGGTGCTCGAAGAGCTGGCGCAGACTCATGAATTGCCGCGGCTCATCATTGAATATCGCGAGCTCGAGAAATTGAAAAGCGTCTACACGGATGCCTTGCCTCATCAGGTGGCCGCCGACGGCCGCATTCACGGCCAGCTGAATCAAACTGTGGCCGCTACCGGCCGGCTTTCGTCCAGCGATCCAAATCTACAAAACATTCCGATTCGCACCGAGCTTGGCCGTCGCATCAGGCGTGCATTCGTCGCGCAAAAGGGAAACAAACTAATCTCGGCCGACTATTCACAACTCGAATTGCGGCTGCTGGCGCACATCACGCGCGATGAAGTGATGCTCGATGCCTTTCAGAAAGGCGAGGACATTCATGCCCGCACGGCGCGACTGGTCTTCAAGGCAAAGACTGATGAGGAGCTAAAGGAGGCGCGCCGCTTTGCCAAGATTGTTAATTTCGCGATTGCTTACGCGATCGAGCCGTGGGGCCTGTCGCAACGCGTCGGGATTTCACGTCAGGAAGCGCGGAAAGTAATCGATGACTATTACGCGACTTACCGTGGCGTGCGGCGCTATATGGAAGAAATCCCGGTGCGCGCTCGCGAGCATGGATACGTGCGATCGCTTTACGGGCGCATTCGGCCATTGCAGGGAATCAACGATCGTAATGCCAACATTCGCCGCGCGGCCGAACGCGAGGCGATCAATATGCCGATTCAGGGGACCGCGAGCGACATTGTAAAGATTGCCATGCTCCGCGCAGATGAGGCGTTCAGGCGCGAAGGGCTGAATGCGCAGATGCTCATGCAGGTGCACGACGAGCTGCTCATCGAATGCCCGGCAAGTGAAGCCGGCAAAGTGGCCGCGACGTTGCAACGGGAAATGGAGAACGCCGTCGAATTAGATGTACCGCTGGTCGCCGAAGCCGGAGTGGGAGATAACTGGATGGACGCGAAACACTAGAAGGGAATTGCAAAATGAAAAATGAAAAATGAAAATTGCAAATTGGAGGAACAATAATGACTTCGGACGAGCTCGTAGAAAGACTTATTAACTTCTCAGCACGCATCGGCAAAGTCGTTGATGCCCTGCCAGACACAAGAATGGGGCGACATATCGGAGGTCAATTAGTTCGCAGCGGCACTTCACCCGCACCCAACTATGAAGAGGCGTGTGCAGCCGAGAGTCGCGCGGATTTCGTCCACAAGTTAAGCATTTGTTTGAAAGAGTTGCGTGAGTCCCGCTCCTGGATACGTCTGATTATTAAGACAGAAATGCTTACCGAGCACCGCATGAGCGAGTTACTCGATGAGAGCAGTCAGTTATGCAATATCATCGGGCAGTCAATACTTACAGCGAAGCAACAAAAGCCTCAGAAAGCGCGAGCTGCTGGTATATAGACGATCTTCTCAAGGTGCTTCGCGGTAGGGTATCGATTTGCAATTTGCATTTTCCAATTTTCAATTTTCAATGTCTTTTAAGTTGTTCCGGTTTCAGATGCTAACCAGGCATGGCCGTTCCTGATCCGAAAACTCAACCGCCAGATGGAGAGGTCGTCTATCGCCGCGTCGGTTTCGATCCGCGTCCGGTTCCTGCGTCCCGCGAGCCCCGCATCGATCCAACCTTGATGCCTTTGTTGATCGGCTGTGCGTTGCTCTTGCTCTTTGTCATCGTGCTGGGAAATCTCGCAGTGCGCCGCGTCGAAGATACCAGTCGCGAGGTCCTTGAACTCGAACAGCAGCATCTGGTGCGTGCGACTTTGCTGCTCGAGTTGCGAATGGCGGTCACGCGGCTTGATAACGAAGCTCGAGCCCGGATGGCCGCGGAATCGCGTCACGAGTTGCGACCCCCGTTTGATTTCCGGCTTGGTACGGCACGGAACGATCTCTCCGCCCTGATTGCAAAACTCGATCACGCCCCCCTCTCGGACATTCCCAAATGGCGAATGTTTCGCGATGACCTTGGTTCGTACCTGGAGATCACCCGCGACTCGAGCGACTATTCGCTTTATGGTTTTGAGACTTTTCAACGAGTCGATGGCGAGCTGGAGGACGTCATTCGCGATACGACGGCCCAACAGGCAGAAATTCTTCGGCAAAGCAACGCGATGCAACGCGCCGCGGCGCGCTCAATCAGGGTCTGGAGCATTATCGCGATCCTCGCCGGACTATTTGTCACTGGCGGAACGATCTGGGAAGTGCAGAGGCGTTTTCGGCAGACTCGCCGCAGCATGGATGAAGCGCGGCGCGAACGTGAGTTCAGCAATCAAATGATGCAGGGAATGGTCAGCGCTATTGCGGCGATTGACCGGCATGATCGCATCCGCAGTGCGAATGCGGCATTCTTTTATCTTTTTCCCAACGCCAGCATTGGCGCCTCAATTCATGACAAGCTCGGTTCGCCGGAAGCTGTGCGCGTGCTTGAGGCTGCCACCGCGTCGCACGTCACGAGCTCAACATATCGCGGTCGATGGGAGTTGAATCAAAACGAGCATGCAAGCACGTTTGATGTGTATTCATCGCCTCTGGAAATTGACGGCGATCGCGGACAGCTCTTAACCCTGGTTGACGTCACGGAAGCTACGGCGGCTGACGCGGCCCTGCGACGGTCTGAGGCTCTGGCAGCGGTCGGAGAAGCCGCCGCCCAGTTGGCGCACGAAATCAAGAATCCGTTGGGAAGCATCCGGCTGGGCGTGGCGATGTTGCGGGACAACGAGCCGAGCAAGGACGCGTTACGCACGATCGCGTTGGTTGAACGCGGCATTCACCATCTGAACAAACTTGTGGTTGACGTAACCCAGTTTTCACGGCGCGCGCCGCTCGAATTATCGGAAGTTGAACTTCACGAGTTGATCGACTCCAGCCTCGAGCTGGTCGCCGATCGCATTCAGGAGAAGCATACATTCATTGAAAAGGAATACGCGTCTCAGGAGATCGTTGGTCGCTGGGACGTCGACCAGCTACGGGAAATCTTCGTGAATCTGCTGGCGAATGCAATTGATGCCAGCCCGCAAAATTCCAGGGTGACCATTACGACTCAATTAATGAGTGACGAATCCGGCGGCTCAACAGTTCACGGTCCGCAAGCTTCGACAACTGACGAAGATCGGCGCGAGGAAGGCCGGCAAGCGAACTCGAAAGCCCGCATTATCATCACCGACTACGGCCGCGGCATAGATGAAAAAGTCCGCGCCCGCATTTTTGAACCCTTCTTTACCACTAAAAAGCGGGGCACCGGGCTCGGGTTGGCGATCGTCAAGCAGATTCTCGAAGCGCACGGAGGGTCGATCTCGGCCCAAAGCGAAATCGATAAGGGCGCGAGCTTTATTGTGGATTTGCCGCTGTCAATACCCCCGTCCCGGGATGCCTAAAGAGATTATTCGGCGCTTTTTCTCTTTTTGCTAGCCACCGGCCAGTGCACTCGTGTAAAGTTGTTTTGCGCAATCTCACCGGGCTTCGTCCACGAAGCCCTAAACGCTGAGCCCCAACAAATGACAATCTAAGGAGCTTCGCGATGAAACACTGTCCGCAATGCGATTTTCTTTATGAGGACGATCAGAGCGTTTGCGACATGGACGGCGCGCGTCTCGTTCATGATGACAGAAGGCTGGCGCAACAGCCGGGTTTTATTATCGATCCCCTAAATGCGGTCCAACCTTCGAAGAACAGCAGATGGTTGGTGTTACTCTTTGCCGGGATTGTTATCGCCCTGGTTAGTTTCGTCGCGTATCTTGCTTCGTCGCGGGTGTTTAGCTCCAGCGCGCAAATTCCTGCGGCCGAAGCTTCGCCGCCTCCCTTGAAATCCAAAACTTCAGCTCCCCAATCCACGCCTCAACCAATCACGGCACCCCCGACGGAAACTCCGCGCTTGAATAAGCCCGTTGCGTCAGTATCCACTTCGAGAGCAACCGCGACATCGCCCGCCGCGGAAGCGACTAACCGAGCGAAGATGAGCCAGGCCAGGGTTGTTACGGAAAGGCCGAGGACAAGACCGAACCTTCCGCCGGGGAAAGCGGATGAGCCCGATCAAAAAACAGAATCCAAAATTGGATCATTCTTGAAAAAGACGGGCCGCATTCTGAAAAAGCCGTTCGAGCGTTAAAGCCTCAGTCCTCGATAATTCGCTTGATACTCTCTTTCGGTTCGACATTCATGGTTTTGAATTTCGAGAGGCGGACGAGTCCGGGCGCAGCGCCTTTGGGCTTAGAGAGAAACTTGCGTGGAGTGTAATGAATCGCAACCTTCAGATCTTTGCGCGCCTGCGAGAAATAACCGGCAAGCTGCGCCGCTTCGATGATTGTGCGTTGCGGAATCTCCTGGCGGCTGGAATTTCGCACGATAACGTGCGAACCGGGATAATCCCCAGCATGCAGCCAGAGATCATTGGGCTTCGCGACTTTGAACGTCAGAGAATCATTGTCACGCGACGTACGGCCTACGAGGACTTCATAGCCATCCGAAGAAACGTAAGCCCTCGCCCCGCGAACTTTTTCGCTTTTTCGTTTCGCCCGCGGTGCGGCCGCAGACCTGCCGGCGAAGCTTTCAAGAGCCGGCTCATCACGTTCGGCAATGATCCTGTCCAACAGATCTTGCCGAAGTCTCAGGACGTCTCGCGCCCTTTCAACCTCGGCTATCCGATTCTCGATTCTGGCAACTGCGCGCTTCGAGCGCGAATATGAATCGAAGCGGCGCTGGGCTTCTGACTGCAATGACAGGTCCTTGTCAATTTCAATCTCAATTTCCGGCGCGTCATCTGCAAAGTAATCGATGAGTTTCACGATCGCGCCCTGGCGTTTGGCGGTGGTGAGATTTGCAAGCAGTAAGTCACCAAACCTTTTTTGTTGCTCTGCATTGCTGTGGCTGTCCAAATCATCGCGAAGTTTCTCCAGTAAGGTTCGATTGCGCGCGATTTCCTTGCTCAGCGCGGCGCGGGCCGCAGTTGCGCGATCATTGAAGCCTTTCTCAGCCGCGAGCGAAAGATAATGAGCATCGGCAGCGGCTGAGGGCGAGGCGAATTTGCCATCATGAAAGGGCTTGAGGATTTCGCTGCCGGCCCTGTGTGCCTGAACGCGCTTAGCAGAATCCGGCGGCTGGTAAATATCGCCGGGATTTGGCCCGGCACTTTGATGCGTCCGAAGCGCAACCATAATCGCGTCGTCTTCATTCAACAGAAACAGGTTTGCTGTGCGGCCGGTAAGTTGGGCCACGAAGGTCCGTTTTATTTCTTTACCTGATTCCTCGTGCCCGGCGAAACGGAAGCGCACAATTCGATCTCTTCTATCCTGTTCGATTGATTCTGTCTTCGTGTTGCTTAACTCCTTTCTGAGCAACAAAGCAAAAGGGGTTAGCGGCATTGAGAGCTTTTCCAAATCACGCAGGCGGCGCTCAATCAGATAAAGGCGGGGCAGCGACGGCTCGACGCTGATAAAGAGGTAGCGTGAATCCCGCACGTGAAAATCGATCGCGAGCGAGTTCTTATTAAGCTGAAATATCCTGCCAGGCATCCGGCCGGCGATAGCAGGTCCGATCTCGCTGACGATTTCCTGAATGGTTTGTTGGTCCATTATCAAAAAACACGTTCGCACAGGGAAGGACGAAAAGAAAAGGGCGAAGCAAAAGGCTTCGCCCGCAAGCTACATCAAATTACTAAGAAGAAGGCTAATCTCGCACAACTACTGTCTTGGAAAACCGATCCGGAACGGTTCGCCTGTCACGATCTATTAAGGCATAGGCCTGGCCGAGACCGAGTGTCGGGATCGACAATAAGCAGGTTAGCGCGCGCACGACCGATTGGGCTCCCGTTGGTAATAGGCCCGTGCGAATGTCGATGGTTCGAATCGAGAACAGGCGCATGCCCCACGTTTGCCCATTCACGGCCGTTAAGAGCGTCAGGTAGAGAATCATTACCGCCAGGCCCGCGGCGACCATTAATATACGGATTCGCGGATCATTCCAATTTCCGTCAGCGAATTCGATGCCGGCAGCAAACGGTAAAGTCAGAAGACCGATAAACAGCAGATCACAAATCGCTGAGACAAAACGAATTCCAAACCCCGCGCGCTTAGCCCGAGGATCCGAGGAAGCAGCCGATGGAAAATGGCTCTCAAGGTACGAGACTGCCACCTTTTCGATGTCCGCTGTGAGCGAAACTGTCCTGGCTCGCGGCTTTTCTTCTTTAACGTTCATAGGAGTAACGGCGACCAATTGTGGTTTGTTAAGCGAGCGGTTTTTCTTTGGTGTTCCAATTGGCGGTGATTCAACCTCAGCCCCAGCCGCGGTTTCAGGTTCGGCAGGCGCAAGTTTTTGACCTTCAGTGGGCTTGGCTGCAACCAGCAGATCGGGGCTTTGAATGGGTTCGCTTTGTTTGGTTGAAGGCCGGGGAAATGGATCGACTCTGCGCGCGCGGCCGACACGGCGCAAAGCATTCTCGACAATCTGATTCATTGCCGGAGTCGGTAGCTGCGGCACTAACTCGAGTTGCGAGATTAGAGGATCGGGCGAAGCCGGTTGGGAGTGAATCGCGACTGGAGCTTCGGCTGCTTCGCGCGCCTTACGCTCCTGGGCTTCACGCACACGACGACTAAGCTCTTTACGCCAGGGTGGCTCTGCACGTCTGCTAATACCGGGAAATTCGATTAAGGTCGATCGCGGATGGTCGTTACTGGAGTTGTCTGAATCGAACTCTTCAGCAGGTGATTCAACCTTGATTTCGATCTCGCCTGCCCGCTCAGTTAGGCCCGATACGTCGGGGGACCCCGCTTCTGGGCTACACTGCATACCAAAGCCTCCGTCGTCCAAAGTCTTTGGGGGGCTCGGGCAAACGGTCGTAATCGTAATAGGGAACCGACTCCGTTCCGCAGTCGGGCCGGATGGTATCAGACTTTACTTTAAGTCGTCAACGAGAAAATATAGCAGGCCTTGAGTTTGACTGTACCGCCTCGGAAGGCAAACCCGTTTGCAGGCAAGCCGAAATTGTTGATTGATTGGGAATCCAGCCCAGCGCTAGAGAGGTTGTCTGCCGGCAAAGCCAGCCTCGACATCGTGCCACCACTCAAGTTGATTTCCTTCATCGGCTTTCCAGCAAAGCAAGACGACGCGACCTTCACGCATCGACGGAAAATCAATCAGGCCGCGGGAGTAATCCTTCAATTGCACACCCAGACTCTCGAGTTCGCCGACGCCGAGTGAAAGCTCAATGATCAACTTTGCGTAGTGGGATCCGTTTGCCATGCCGCCGCCACCGCCATCTTTGCCTCCTTCGGCGGCGGCACTCGCCTGGGACTGATACGAGCCCAGCCGGCGATGCGCGCGCTGAATGCCTCTCACGATCGGTCGCACGCTGGGCAAAAGTGAGTTTGCTTCTTCTATGGTAAAGAGTTTCATCGCGGAAAAAATGTTGAGTGTCACCCGCGGCTTCACTGATCGTCAGTAATACGAATGAAATCCGACGAAGAATTCACTTCATCAAATTCTTCGGTGCCGGCTTCGATTATCGATCCAATCGGCGGGTGAAATGAGTGATTCTCAATCGGAATTGCGGTTACCGAAGTTGGCGGTGGCTCGACAAAACTCGACGCAGATAACTGTGCCTGAACTTCGCGGTCATCGCAGCGCCCGGCATGCTGCATATCCTTACGGATCTTTTCTGCTATCTCACCGAGGTCGACAAAACAATCCGCGACGTCGATCAGCTTAGGAGCAGTATTCGATCGAAACCCGACGATTTCAACTCGACACCCCTTATAGGCAACGGCATTTACCGCATAAACAAAGTCCTCGTCGCCTGAGACGAGTACCGCAGTGTCGTAGCGCCCTGCGAGCGACAGCATATCGACGGCAATTTCGACGTCGAGGTTCGCCTTGCGAGTTCCGTCGTAAAATGTCTTCAACTCTTTTTGCACCACGCGAAAACCGTTCCGGCGCATCCAGAGCAGAAATCCCTGTTGTCGCTCGGCTCCGGCATCAACGCCGGTGTAGAAGAAAGCACGAAACAATCGGCCGTCACCCAGGAGTACTCGCAACAGTTTATTGTAATCAATGTCGATGTTATGAAATCGCGCTGCGTGAAAAAGATTGTTACCGTCGATAAAGATCGCCACTTTGCCGCGATGACCGAACTGCAACGAAATATTATTTTCGTAATCAAAGTGGTTCACGTTTTTATGCTCCGTTAAGGCTTGAATACCTGCCCGATAGAATGCAGCCTGGGCTGGGGATGGTCAAGTTGAGATTACGGCGCTGCTCTGTTCGCGGCGTATAATCGTCCCGGGCGAGGATGCAGCGTTGACGAAAGATGATCAAATAATTCACTCTGCCGCCGGCGCAACTCCGACCGGCCGGCAGGCATTCAGTTTCGACCAGATGGTGACTTGCGCCGAGTGTTTGCGGGCCAACCCGCCCACTCGCACAGCCTGCCTGTATTGCTCGGCGCCGATGCCTGGCGCCGGTAAGGTCGACGAAAGCAAGTCATCACAAATTTCCGTAGCGGCGACGACGAACAATGGGTTTAATGTTGTACTTCTTCCGAGCAAGTCCCGGAACCTAACCGGCGATTTGTCTCAACTGGCTGCACTATTTCGCTTAAAAGAAGATGAACTTGTGGCGCTGGCTAGGTCCGGCGAGGCTTTGCCCGTGTTTTGCGCCTCGACACTAGCGGGCGCCGGCGAACTGGGCAAGAGTTTGAGAATCGCCGGATTCGAATGCCTGATTGTGGCTGACGAGAATCTCAACCTTGATTGCGCGCCGCAAAAAACTCGAGCGCTGGAAATCCTCGATGATTGCCTGATTGGAGTGTCGACGAACGGTCGTCGCAGGATTTCTATGCCGTGGGAAGAAATCGTTCTGATCGTCGCCGGCAGACTAAATGTCAATCGCGTCGAGATTGAACAACCGCAGAGTCGTCGCAAACAAAAGCCGGCTGTCAGGCGCGAGCTAAGCGAGGATGACGCTGTTCTCGATCTTTGCACCAGTCGCGAAGAAAGTTGGCGCATCGTCGCAAAGAATTTTGACTTTAGCTGCCTGGGCGAGGCCAGAAGCATGCTGGCGTCTGAAAACATCGGCCTGCTGGCTGAATCTCTCAGCCGGCGATCCAAGGTGCATTTCGATAATTCCTACAACAGAGTCCGGCGGATGCTCGATTCAGTTTGGCCGATCGAGCCACAAACCGAAAAGTCTATGCGGCGACGCGCGGGAACGGGAGAGTTCAGCACGATCTCTGCAACCATTCACGACAACGACGCACAGTTCACGCGTTACGCGCGCCTCCGTCAGCACCTGCGCGCGCGAGAGCTTGAGAAGAGCTGATGAAAAGATCCAGCGCCGCCGGCGCGAAGTCTGAACGCAGATACGAACTGTGCGGAGTGAATCCAATATTGGAAGCACTGCGCGCCGGCCGGCGGACGATCGAAGAGATCACAGTTGCCGAAGGCGCGCGCAATTCGCGTTTGAACGAGTTGTTGGATTTGGCTCGCAATCAAAAAATTGCGGTCCGTCATGCTCCGCGCGCCAAACTTGATCGCGAAGCCGGTACAAACAGTCATCAGGGAGTCATAGCTCGCGTCAGCGCGGCGCGACACGTTGATGCCGAGGAGTTATTAACCTCCATCGAGCTCAAGATACAGAGTGAACAGTCGCCGCTGATTGTTCTGCTCGACGGCGTCGAAGATCCGCGGAATTTCGGAGCAATCCTGCGCACTGCCGACTGCGCCGGGGTTGAGGCGGTGTTCGTTCCGGAGCGTCGCGCGGTGGGGTTGACGGATACAGTTGCAAAGGCGGCCGCCGGCGCGCTTGAACATGTACCGGTCGCGCGCGTTACTAATCTGGTGCGTTTGATCGAGCAATTGAAAGAGCGTAAGGTTTGGGTCGTCGGCACGGACGCTGAAGCCACCAATAGTTACACGGAATGGGACTGGAACCAGCCAACTGCGGTGGTGTTTGGCGGCGAAGGTTCGGGCTTGCATAGACTTGTGCGCGAGCGCTGCGACATGGTCGTTCGGATTCCGCTCCTGGGGCATCTTGAATCGTTGAACGTTTCCGTATCTGTCGGGGTCGTACTCTTCGAGGCTGTCCGCCGGCGCGAATCAGGCCCTAAACCGAAGTGAAAGTTGAAACACTGGAAGGGCGGAAACCGTTTTCACTGCTTGAATGTCGTCACCTTTGAAGAAAACATTTACCTACCTGAACGGTAAACCTTGATGTTCTGTCCTAAGTGCGCAACTCAAAACATTGACGGCGCCAGTTTCTGTCGCGCCTGTGGCGCGAACATCAGCCTGGTGCCTCAGGCATTGACCGGTCAACTGCCTGAGGCGAAATCCGAAAATTATTCCGATCGCTTCTCGCGGCGAAGACGAAAGCGAGGCGAACCGACGCTTGATCAGGGTATTCGCAGTCTCATGATGGGAATTGGATTCATCGTCGTCTCTGTGATGGTTGATCTATATAGCCCGGCTGGCTGGACCTGGTGGTATTGGTTGCTGATTCCCGCCTTCGCCATGTTGGGTAGAGGCGTATCAGAAATTGTGCGCGCCAAACAAGCCCGGGGCGAACTTAAGCCGGCGGATTCATCACCGCGGGAGATTAGTGGCCCATCCTTGGGAAACAGTTTACCTGATGCGCGCACGGGCAAGCTTCAGCCTCCCGTGCCGAGTGTGACCGAGGGCACCACGCGGCATCTTGGCGCAGAGGCGCCAACCCGATATTTCGATCCCGTTACCGGCGAGGAAAAGGTCCAATAGAGTTTCCTGGCTCAGGGCTTGGTCGATGAGGCGATGGCCTGCTTCTTGATGAAGTTAACGGACATCGCCTCGCATTGTCTTTGATGGAAAAAAATATCGTCAGAATCTGCGTTCCGGTTTGCGTGAAGCGCGCAAGTGAGTTAGCGGATGGGATAAGACGCGCTTCCGAGGTGGCCGACATAATTGAATTGCGGCTGGACTGTTTGAACCAGCCGCAGCTGCGCCTCGCGATCAATAGTCTTCCGGATCTTTTAGAGGGAGTTTCGAAACCTTTCATCGTGACCTTTCGTCCGCGAGAAGAAGGTGGGTATCGTGAAATTGATTTGAACGAGCGGTTTAATTTCTGGCGCGATATCGACGGATCGCCGGCGAAGGTTGCAGGCTTCTCGGACATCGAAGCGAGCCTGGTGACATCCTTGACGAATGCGCAAGTTAAGTTGGGAAGGGAATCGCTGATTTGTTCGTTTCACGATTTTGCTCAAGTCCGTTCAGACCTGGAAGAAATCTACGAGCGCCTAGCCGCGTCGCCCGCTCGCATTGTAAAAATCGCGGTCCAGGCTGATGACGCAATCGATTGCCTTCCCGTTTTTCGCCTGCTCGAACGCGCCCGTCGCGATGGCCGGGAAATAATTGCGATTGCCATGGGTCAGGCGGGCGTAGCGACTCGCATCCTGGGACCGTCTCTGGGCGCGTTTCTCACTTACGCGTCGCTGAACCACGAAAGTTCGACTGCGCCCGGTCAATTGACCGCCGAGGAGCTGCGCGAAGTCTATCGGATCGATCAAATCAATCAGCAAACTGAAATCATGGGCTTGATTGGAAATCCTGTGGGCCATTCAATTTCTCCTCAGATGCTGAACGCTGCGTTTGCCGCCACGAAAACAGACGCGGTTTACATTCCCTTTGAAGTGCGAGATCTCGGCGCTTTCATGCGGCGCATGGCGCACCCGCGCTCCCGAGAGATGAATTGGAAAATGCGCGGCCTGAGCGTTACAGCTCCGCATAAGACTGCGATCATGCAACATCTGGATTGGATTGAACCGGCCGCCCGAGAGATCGGGGCGGTCAACACTGTAGTAGTTGAGGCAGATGACCTCCGCGGCTTCAATACCGACGCCACTGGATTCATCGAGCCACTACGAAAACACTTTGGATCGGTCGAGGGCGCGCGGTGTGCAATTATCGGCGCCGGCGGCGCTGCGAAGAGCGCAGTTTGGGCACTGCAAAGAGAAAGCGCCTCAGTCACTTTGTTCGCTCGCGACCCTGAAGCCGCGCTGCGCCTGGCTGAAAAGTGTGGCATAAACGGTTCGCCCCTGACTGGGGCCGCGTTCACTGGCTTTGACCTGGTCGTCAACGCCACGCCGGTTGGCACACGCGGCCTCAGCGAAAGCGAAACTGTGGCGGCCGCCGAGCAACTCCGCGGGGTGCGGGTGGTCTACGATCTCGTTTACAATCCAGTTGAGACGGAATTCATTCGCCAGGCGCGGGCTGCCGGATGTGAAGTGTTGGGCGGACTTGAAATGTTGATTGCTCAGGCTTGCGAGCAATTCGAGCTATGGACTGGCCGGAACGCCCGCGAAGAGACAATGCGCGCGGCGGCCATTAAGTCATTAGCGACGCCGGAGCGCGGGCATCCTGCCGGCATTCTTTTGGGTTCTTAGATTTCAATGAACGAACGCTATAGCCGGCAAATCCTTTTTAGCGGCATTGGCAGCGAAGGCCAGCGTCGCTTGCGAGACGCTCGCGTCCTAATCATAGGTTGCGGGGCGCTGGGTTCCGCGCAGGCGGAAAGTCTCGCGCGCGCCGGCACCGGCCGATTGCGAATTGCTGATCGCGACTTTGTCGAAAGCTCCAATTTGCAGCGCCAGACAATGTTTACTGAGGACGACGCGGCGGAACGTCTGCCGAAAGCGATTGCCTGCGCGAATCATATCGGGGAAATTAATTCAGAAATCACAGTCGAGCCCAAGGTTTCGGATGTAAATCATTCAAATATCGAGCGCTTAATCGAAGGCTGCGACGTCGTTCTCGATGGCACTGACAATTTCGCGACGCGCTATTTGATTAACGATGCGTGCGTCAAACATAACGTCAACTGGGTTTACGGCGCGGCGGTAGGATCCTACGGCGTGACGATGACAATTCAGCCCCAGGTCACGCCCTGTTTGCGTTGCGTGTTTGAAGAGGCTCCGCCGGCGGCGAGCGCCCCAACCTGCGACACAGCCGGAGTCATCATGCCCATCATCAACATCGTGGCCGCGGTGCAGGTGACTGAGGCGCTGAAACTTCTAACTCATGACCTGGGTTCGCTACATCAGTCTCTGATGCAATTCGATGTCTGGCGCAATGAATGGCGTCGCATCCGGCTGGGCGATCCTTCGCCGGATTGTCTCACGTGCGCGAAAAGACGCTTCGAAACCCTGACCGCGGAATGTGATGAATTCGCGGCCGTGTTGTGCGGGCGAAATTCAGTGCAGATTTCTCCTTCGGTGGCGGGCCATGTGGATCTGGCCTCGCTGAGCGATCGTTTGAGAATGAGTGGCGAAGTCAAAGCGAATGAATACCTGCTGCGGTTTAGCACCGGAAATTACGAGCTGACCGTTTTTGCCGATGCGCGTTCAATTATTCGCGGGACTTCCGATGTTGCGACCGCCAGATCTTTGTATTCAAAGTATGTTGGTAATTGATCCTTATTTACCCAAAAAGGCATAAGTGATGTTCACAGCGAAAACCCTCGTTAACATTCTGAAATCGGGCCTCCTGATTGTCGCTTTTCTGATTACCCCAACGTTAACTCGAGCGGGCGACCCGGCGGTTTGGGAGATGAGTTCGCGCGTTGAGCTCTTGAAAGGTGAAGCGCACGGAGTCTCGGTCACTGACAATGGGACATTGATGCTCGCCCCGAGGTTCGATCAAGTCTTCAATTCCGAGCAGCCGTACATCTGGTCAACGGCCACAGATGCCGCGGGCAATATCTACCTTGGCACGGGTCATGACGGAAAAATCTTTCGCGTCTCGAGTGACGGCAAAGGATCCCTGCTCACCAAAATCAGCGAGATTGATGTAACTGCGCTCATCGCGGGTCGCGACGGCGCCATTTACGCTGGCAGCTCGCCTGACGGCAAGGTCTATCGCATCACGCCGGATGGAAAAGCGGAAGTATTTTTTGATCCGCACGAAAAATATATCTGGTCGCTGGCAATGTTCCCCGACGGCTCGCTCGCCGTAGGGACCGGCGACAAGGGAAAGCTCTATCGCGTAAAAACTGCAGGCGCAAAGCCCGAAGCTTCTTTGCTGTTTGCCACGAATCAGACACATGTGATGTCGCTGGCAGTCACAAAGCAAGGCGAGCTGATCGCGGGAACTGATCCAGGCGGTTTGGTTTTGCGGGTCTCGCCGGAAGGAAAGGCATTTGCTCTCTACGACGCGCCACTCCGCGAAATTCATGCGCTGACATTGGGAGCAGACGGCTCGATTTACGCGCTTGCGCTGGGTGAAGCGGCCGCCACTGTTCGCGCTGCGGCTGCCGGAACACCGGCCGCCGATGCGTCGGCCGCCGCCGCGACGGCAGTTGAAGAGGCTGGCGCACAAGCGACGGCGCAACCGACACCCGCGCCTCGAAGCCGCAACGATCTGACGGGTGCCAGGTCGGCGGTTTTGCGCATACTTCCTGATGGCGGCACGGACATCCTTTGGAACTCTAGTTCCATCACCGCATTCGCCGTCGCTCCCGCGCCACAAGGCGGCGTGCTCGTCGGCACGTCTGACAAGGGGCGCATCTACTTAATCAAGGACGACGGTCGTGACACTCTGCTTTTGCAATCAACCGAAGGACAAATTTCGTCCCTGACTACCCGCGGCAATGATGTCTTTGCTGCCTCAAGCAATCAAGGGAAGCTGTTTCATTTCGGCAGGGAAGCGGTAAGCGAAGGTGATTATGAATCGCCGGTCCGCGACGCGAAACTGGTCGCCTCGTGGGGCAGAATCTGGTGGCGCGGACGCGGGCCGATTCAGTTGCAGACGCGCACCGGCAATAGTGAGAGACCCGACGCGACCTGGAGCGATTGGAGCGCGTCATACAGAGACGCTGAAGGTTCGCAGGTCGCCAGTCCGCGTGCGCGATTTATTCAGTGGCGCGCGCTGCTGCGGACGAACTCGACTGCCCGCGCAGGTGAACCGGTATTGGAAGACGTGAGCGTCGCCTATCAGCCGCGTAACGTTGCGCCGGAGATTCTGGGAATAACGATACTTCCGCCGGGCGTTGCGTTGCAGCAACAGATTCAAATTCCCGCCGATCCGAATATCGAAGCAACCGGGCTGGATCCGGCGCTGTTTGGTGCGGTGGCCCAGATCCAACCACGCCGCCTTTTCCAGCGCGGTGCTCGATCCCTGCAGTGGCAGGCCGAGGATCGTAATGGAGACACGCTGGAATATGCTGTCTATTATCGTTCCCTTAACGAAGGTACTTTTCGTCTCCTGAAAGATCATCTGCGAGAGAATTTCTACACGGTAGACGGGGCCAGCCTCGCGGATGGCCGTTACGTTTTCAGAGTAGTTGCGTCAGACGCTCCTGATAACCCGACCGGCTCGGCGCTTTCCGGCGAACGAATAAGTGATCCCGTAGACATCGATAATACGCCGCCGGTGGTGCGTTTATTCGGAAGCCCGCAGATCGCCGGTGATCATCTGCGAGTAATATTCGATGTCGAGGATGCCACGGGGCGCATCAAACGCGCGGACGTCAGCGTTGATGGCGGTCCGTGGCATGAAGTCTTTCCTGATGATGGCATCGCTGACAGCGCAAAAGAACGCTACTCGCTCGACCTGACAATTACCGGCGACGGCGAACACACGATTTCTTTACGGGCCTTTGATAACAGCGGAAATGTCGGGACGCTGAGCGCCTTAGCCCGGCGATGAACGGTCCCATCCTGGAAAGGAAATCTGTTCAGTGATTGCACGATACGGTGCGCGGTTGGGCCGAAACCGTTAAGTGATGATAGCTGTGGCACTTGCGATCCAGCATCATTCTCGAAAATAAGTTAGCCCAGGCACGTGCGTAAAGCGTCTAAGTCTGCGATTAGAGGGCGCTTCAAGCTATTGCTGGCACCTTTATTGCTGCTAAGATAGCCGGCGCAACTCTCCGCCTCTCCCTTTCAAGCGCTGAAAGAGAAGCGAGGAGGACGCGAAAGGAAATGATCAAGCTAAGACAACTGTTGCCGGCGATTCTGATGGCGTTGGTCATTGGTGTCGCCGGTGTCGGCGGATTCGCCCAGAAGAACGACAATGATCGGCGCC
>Ga0207685_10000024_pt1 | contig 113741 bp, 100 predicted proteins | sample LARL111metaG_FD_184350 | JGI IMG/M metagenome (GOLD analysis project Ga0207685, IMG submission 184350) | Corn, switchgrass and miscanthus rhizosphere microbial communities from Kellogg Biological Station, Michigan, USA - LAR L11-1 metaG... | ecosystem: Host-associated > Plants > Roots >...
CCGCCGGTACCGCCGGCGGCGATCAGCACTCGCATCGGTCACCCGTAGCGGGCGCGCGCAACGGCCGCGCCACGGTATGGCGCCAATCTTCTTCTCACGCCGCGACTGCGCACGAATTCTTCTTCGCCGTCACGCCATGGGGCTCTGTTTGCACTGTTCGCGTATTGCGAAATGTTCAGGAGAATGCCGACGGCCGCCAGCCCCGGGACCATCGACGATCCGCCGTACGAGATGAATGGCAGCGGAATCCCCTTGGTTGGCACCAGCGCCAGCACCACACTGATATTGAGCAAGGCCTGCGCGACGATTCCTACGACAATGCCGAGACCCAGTAACATGCCGAAACGATCAGGCGCTCTTAACGCTGCCCGTAAACCTCGCCACAGAAAAAATCCAAAAACAAAAACCACAATCAAGGTTCCTACCAACCCCAATTCTTCACCTACGATCGCAAAAATAAAATCCGAGTGCGCGAATGGTAAGAACAACAATTTCTGTTTGCCCTGCGCGAACCCGAGCCCGTGCGGCCCGCCGGAGCCGACCGCGATCAATGATTGCACTGCCTGGTAGCCGGCGCCCTGTTGATTCGCCCACGGATCGATAAAAGCCGCCATACGTGCCCAGCGAAATGGCGTCAGAATCATCATTAGGAACGCGCCCACTACCGCCGGCAATACGGCGATGGCCAAATGCCTCGGTCGGACTCCCGCCGCATAACAGACGACAAAGCAAACGATCGCCAGCATTAACGACGTCCCGAGGTCGGGCTCTTTAACGACGAGTCCGGCAAGCACCGCCAGGACAAATACACACGGGACAAAAGTTTTCCAAAACAGGCGCTCCTCACCAGCCCGTCTCTCTAAAAAGTAAGCGAGAAAGATTACCAGCGACAGCTTGGCAACTTCTGAAGGCTGGGCTGAGAATCCGTTAAACCTGATCCACCGCCGCGCGCCGTTTACGGGAGGAAATCCAAACACGGCAAGCAGGAGGAGAACCGTGATCATCAGGAGCGGGTAGACTATCCACCAGCGACGCAGTTGCTGATAATCAAATTGCATCGCCACCAGCATCACGAAAAAACCGATCATGGTCCATACACTCTGCTTGATCACGTAATAAAACTGATTGTGTCCCTCCTGGACCGCGATGACTGCCGAGGCGCTATAAACCATGACGACGCCAAACAGCGCCAGACCTGCGGCCGCTACGAAGAGCCATCTGTCAGCTTGTAATTTCTGGGCCATTAGAAAAAGCGGTTTCAAGTTTCAAGTTTCAAGTTTCAAGTTTCAAGTTCCAACCAAGTTCCAGGTTTCAGTTTCCGGTTTGCGAAGTTGAGACTTGAAACTTGAGACTTGAAACTTCTTCTTTAAAAACCTTTCCCCGGTGTTCGAAACTTTCGAACATATCGAAGCTGGCACAGGCCGGCGCAAGTAAGACGACGTCGCCCGATTCTGCTGCAGCCAGAGACCGGGCAACTGCTTCCTGCATGTCCGTCGCATGCTCGAACGGTGCGGCTCCTTTCAATTCGGTTTCGATCACAGCGGCATCTTCGCCGATCAGAACCATCTTGCGCACTCGCTCGCGAATGAGCGGCGCCAGCGGCGCATAGGGTGCCTTCTTGCCACGGCCGCCAAGAATCAAAACAATCTTTCCCGCGTCGCCAGCGAACGCTTCCAGGGCTTTCAATGTCGCATCGACACTCGTGGCTTTCGAATCATTGAAGAACCGCACGCCATTGATCTCTGCCACGAATTCCAAACGATGCTCAACCGGTTGAAATTCGGATGCCGTCCGGCGCAAGCTTTCCGGCGCGGCGCCGCACGCCAGGCCCACCGCCAAGGCAGCCAGCACATTTTCGACGTTGTGCAATCCGCGCAGCTGCATTTCTTCTCGCGTCAGCAACACGCGCTCTTCGGTCGAATCCTGGCTTCGCGTCGCGGCGTCGTTAAGTCTCGAATGCTCAACCTCCGTGGAATGCTCGGCCGGCGTGAAATGCTCACCTGGAGTGGAATGCTCAGTCAGGAAGGGGGCTTGCCCCCGCCAGACCAATTCTTTCCCTTTCAAAAACAAACCTTCACCCAACTCGCGCTTAATGCTGAACGGCACTACTCGAGCACGTAACCCCGCCGCCCATGACGAAACGATTTCGTCATCGGCATTGAGTATCGCCACGTCGGAAACCGTCTGATTCATAAAGATGCGATGCTTCGCCGCCGCATAGTCCATCAGTGATTCGTAGCGATCCATGTGATTCGGTGTGACGTTCAGCACCGCAGCGACCGTGGGATGGAAATCCACGATTGTCTCCAATTGAAAGCTCGAAACTTCTACCACGTTCCATCCGTCATGGTGCGACGATTCAATCATTGAAATCAGCGGCGTCCCGATGTTGCCGCCGACTTGAACTTTCATGCCTGCATCTTTTAACATCTGCCCAATCAAAGACGTCGTGGTGGTCTTGCCGTTAGTTCCGGTTATGGCCACGATGCGGCCGCGAAGAAAACGTGACGCCAGCTCAATCTCTCCGATGACTTCAACGCCGCGCCGCTCGACATAACGCACCGGAATACTTTTCGAAGGCACGCCGGGACTGATCACTGCCAGATCGATCTGGTCGAGTAGCCACGATGGAACCTCTCCAGCGACGCAGCCGACGCCTTCACTCTTCAAATCGAGCGCTTCTGCCGGCCATTCATCCAGCGGCTTGCGATCGTTAAGCGCCACGATCGCCTCGCGTTGGGCCAGAAACCGCGCGCTCGCAATCCCGCTGCGGGCCGCGCCCATCACCAGAACTTTCCGGCCCCGTAGCTCCAATCAACTCCCAATACCTTTGCTTTGGTTAGAAGCGGCCTACCGCCCGCCGTTTTTCCAAGGGTCACTCGGCAGGCAGTGGCCCGCCATTAAACATCTTCATGTAGTGTCAAAGTTGAAACATTCATCGCAACTTCAAAGTCGAAAGACTCAATAACGCGAACAGTATCGCCAGAATCAAAAACCGAAAGACGATCTTCGGCTCCTTCCAGCCCAACATTTCAAAATGGTGATGCAACGGCGTCATGCGAAATACACGATGCCCAACTCCCGTGCTCCGCTTGGTCATCTTGAACACGCCGACCTGCAACATCACCGACAGCGCTTCGATCACAAACACGCCGCCTACCATCAGCAACATAAATTCCTGTTTGGTGAGAACCGCAATTGTCCCGATGGCCCCGCCGATCGCCAGACTGCCCACGTCGCCCATGAAAATTTCTGCCGGCGGCGCATTGAACCAGAGGAAACCGAGACTCGCTCCGGCCATAGCTCCACAGAAAACCGTCAACTCCGTCGCTTCGGCGCGATGCGTCAGGTCCAGGTACTGCGCCCATCGAGCGTCGCTGGCGAGATAAGTGAACGCGGTCAAAGCAGAAGTAGCAATGAACGTGACGCTGATTGCCAGGCCATCGAGTCCGTCCGTTAAGTTCACGGCATTCGTCGACCCCAGCAATACGATGACGATTAATATCAGATAAAAATAAGGACCGATGTAACTGATCCCGTTTGGACTGGGATCGGCCGTGTTCTTGAAAAATGGAATGCTTACGTTCCATGAATACTTGGTCGCAAAATATCTGGTCGAAATAAACAGGATCGCCCAGACTCCAAACGCGATCACCAATTGGAAAATCAGCTTCTGGCGGCCCGTTAGTCCCAGACTGCGGCGCTTTACGAGCTTCAAGTAATCGTCCGCGAAACCGACGGCGCCGAATCCCATCGTCGAAATTATCAACACCCAGACGTACACGCTCGAAAGCCGCGCCCATAACAGGGTCGAAATCAACACCGAGCCGCCAACCAGCAGGCCACCCATCGTGGGCGTGTCCCGCTTGGCCATGTGGGCCTGCGGTCCTTCTTCGCGAATTTGCTGGCCAATATTCCAACTCTTCAGCGCCTCGATGGCCCGGCGGCCAAACAATAACGTAATTAAAAGTGCCGTGATCGTGGCATAGGCAGTACGAAATGTGACGTACTGGAAAACATTCAGCGCCTTTACGAGATACCACTCCCTCTCTTTGAAGTGGTTGTAAATCAGCTCGTAAAAGATCCAATAAATCATTCCATCAGGAGCGCCGTAATTTCCCGGCGTTTCGCGAGTCCGCGCTGCTTACGGCCCGGTGTTTGGAACGCTCAGTTCAAATCGTTCGCGCAAGGCCGTAACCACCCTGTCGGTCTCGACGCTGCGCGATCCCTTGACCAGGATCAAATCGCCGGCCTGTACCTCGTCCGCCAGAATCGCCGCGACTTCTTCAGACGATTCGAAGAAGACCGCGCGAGCCAGGCCTGCTTCACGCGCGCCCTCAACCATTTCACTCGCCAGGCCACGAACTCCCCAAAGCACATCAATCTTCAATTGCGCGATTTCCCGCCCGGCATCGCGGTGCATGTCAGCCGCCTGCGGGCCGAGTTCCAACATCTCGCCGGCAATTACCACCCGGCGCTTAACGCCTGCAACTGCTTCAGCGACGGTGCGCGCCATACTGATAAGCGACCGCGGATTCGAGTTATACGAATCGTCAACGACCGTAAATCCTTTGGCGAAGCGCAAAACCTCGCCTCGCATTCTCGGCGGCTTAGCGCTCTGCAGGGCCATTGCGATTTGTTCGGGCGCAATCTTGAATGCCGTAGCTACGGCACTGGCTGCCAGCGCGTTCATTAAATTGTGACCGCCCGTCATTGGGAGTTCTGCGTTTGCCTCGCCAAGTGGCGTCCGCAATCGAAAGCGGATCAAACCAAATTGCGCTGCATCGATATCAGTGGCCATTATGTCCGCAGCATTTTCAATGCCGAAAGTAAGCACTGGACCAGTGGTTTTTTCTCGCATGGCTGTTACAAGTTTATCGTCTGCGTTTAGAACGGCGGTACCGCCCGGTTTTAGACCTTCTATCAACTCGGCTTTCATTGCCGCTATCGTCTCGATGGTTCCGAGATATTCAAGATGAACCGGCGCGACCATTAATTCAACACCTACATCCGGCGGCGTGATTTGCACCAGCCGCCGAATCTCGTGCGTCGGCGACGACATTCCCATTTCGAGCACCGCCAGATCGAACTGCTCCGGGCTGCGGCCGTTGCTGACCATTTGCAACACGGAAAGTGGCAAGCCCAGATTGTTATTGTAATTTCGCTCACTCTTCAAAACCCGATACCCGGAATTCGTCAGCACGTGCGCAGTCAATTCCTTGGCTGTAGTCTTGCCCGCACTGCCCGTGATGGCGACTACCGGCCGCGCCCATTGCTCGTAAACGTTTCGCGCGAGAGTCTGCAGCGCTTGAATCGCATCATCGACAAGCAACAAGCGGTCTTTCAGAGCTTCCAGGTCCTTGTCGCCCGTCACGCGGTCCTTTCGAGCCACCGCTGAGACTGCCCCGCGCGCGAAAGCCTGGGCGATGAACGTATGGCCATCGGCAAACGTGCCATTGAAACCCGCGCGCTCGTAATCCGGTTGCGAAAGCGCAAAGAACAAATGTTCCCTGCCTATGGTGCGGGAATCAATCGAGAAGTCGTCTATTTCTTTGTCAAATAACTCCGGACGCAAACTTTCCGCAACTGCGCCCATCAATGCTGCTGCGGTTTTAAGATTCACGTTGCCTTGCGACGGCGCATGATCCTGAGCGTAACAAGTTTTGCCGATTTCGTTTCCGTATTTGCGCCCATTTCCGTTCTAAGTATTCAATTGGATCTACCGAAATCCACGCTCACCAACTGACCACTCTGCACCTCAGTGCCCGGCGCCGGACTCTGCCTCCACGCCCGTCCGTCACCGCGAGCTTCCAATTGCAAACCAAGTTGGGCGCACAGGCGCGCTACGTCGCGAACACTCTGACCGCGCAAATCGGGCATCAACGCGCCGTGATTACTGGCGAAAGCATAAACCACTTCCGTCATGCGACTGCTCGAAGGCCGCGCGTCAACTTTCGGCAACGTTGCCTTGCGCTCCTGAGTTTGGCGTTCGTCGTCAAGACGCGCCTTAGTAACTTGCAGTGACGATTCCTCAGCTCGGCCTGTCGTCCCCGGAGTGGGTTTGATTTGTGCATCGGGCGTCACCGCCAGATCCGGAAGAATCTCTTCCGCTATTTCGCGGAAGACGGGCGCGGCGACATCACCGCCGTGATATGAACCCTGTGGCTCGTCAATAACCACGATGATTACCACCGCCGGATTACTTACCGGCGCGAACCCAACGAAGGAGCCTATGAACTTGGTACTCGAATATGCATGAGTTCTCGGATCGATTTTTTGCGCCGTTCCGGTTTTTCCTGCCGCTGTATAGCCGTTCAATTGGGCTTTGCGCGCTGTGCCCCGCAGGGTAACGCCTTCCAGCATTCCGCGAAGGGCCATCGTTGTTTCGGTTTTCAGCGCCCGGCGCGATTCAGTCCTGGCCTGAAACAGCACGGTTCCGTCCGGTGCGCGCATCTCGCGCACCAGATGGGGTTTTACCAGCAATCCGCCGTTAGCCAGGACTGAGTACGCAGTTGCCATTTGCAGCGGGGTCACGCCAATCTCTTGTCCCATGGCAATGGATCCAATCGAAGAAGGCTGCCAACGTTCGAGCGGGCGGAGAATCCCGGCCGACTCGCCCGGTAGATCCACGCCGGTGCGAGATCCAAAGCCAAGGCACTTGATGTAATCAAACATCGATTCATTACCGACCCGCAGTCCGAGTTTGATCGCGCCGACATTGCTCGACTGCGCCAGGGCTTCGGCGACCGTTAACACTCCGAACGGACGATGATCATGAATCAGGCGACCAGCGACTGTGATTTGTCCCATCTGGCAATCAATCTTGTCATCCGGCCTGGCTAGGCCCTTTTCAATTGCGGCCGAGTAAGCGACGATCTTGAAAGTGGAGCCCGGCTCGTAAGTATTCTGGAGCGCTCCATTCGCCCGGCGCTCTTCGGCGTCGCGCGGTGGTTGGTTGGGATTGAAAGCTGGAGCATTCGCGAGCGCCAGGATGTCACCGCTCAACGGATCCATGACGATGGCCGTTCCCGACTTTGCGTGGCTCCGTTCGACTGCCGCAAACAGTGCCTGCTCGGCGCGGTATTGAATCGTCTGGTCGATAGTTAGAACTACGGTCTGACCGGGATGCGGTTGAATCTCGTAACTTTCGAAGGCCCGGCGCTGGGCATCGGTCTCCAGATACAACTTGCCGGATTCGCCGCGAATTCGGTCGTTATAAAACTGCTCGACTCCGCCGAGCCCCACTTCATCAGTACCTACAAAGCCAAGCACGTGCGCCGCCAGCGAGTCATTCGGATAAAAGCGCTTCGGCTCTTTGCGCGAATAAATGCCTTCAAGGTTCAGCGCATTGAGTTTGGCGGCGATGCCCTGGTCGAGGCGCCTTACGATCCAAACGAACTTCTTATTTGTCTCTTTCCCTTCTTTCAAATGATCGGCGAGTGAGACATGGTCAAGGTTGGTCACTGAGGCAATTCGCCGGGCAACATCCTGAGGGTTTTCGATTTCGCTGGGATCGGCAAAGAAGGATTCCGTGTCGACGCTGCGCGCGAGTTCTCGTCCTTGCCGATCGAGCAACTGTCCGCGGGTGGGCGTGGTCTCAACAGTCCCAAGCTGCTGTTTGCGCGCACGCCCGGCCAGATCATCATGCTGTGTAACCTGCAGGTGGACCAGGCGCGCGCCGATCAGGACCATCCAGCCTACCAGCACCAGCGCGATCGTCAGGGCGCGTTTCCGTAACCTATCCGGCTGGGTAATGGCGATGGAGCGTGCGGGCATTTGCAGGAACCCTGAACTGATTCATCCGGCGAATTAGTAAGCTTCACGAGGGCCGGGGCACGAAATTTAGTTGCTTTGACGATCGACGCAAACAAAACTCGCGCCCCTTGAGCCTTCAATCAAGTCCCGCGCCGGTAGTTGGCGCCGCTGCAGAGCCGCTGGTTGCCGGCCCGGTTGGTTTCGATTCTCCTTTAGCCGAAGAGCTGTGCTCTCGCGCCGGGGCGACCTGCGACGGCGAAACGGGTTGCATGCCAAGTTGGCGCGCGGCGCGCTCCAATTTCACGGGCGAGGCTGCTTCTTCGCGATCCAAGAGAAGCCGGCGTTGCTCCTCGAGCAACTGCTGACGCTCGCGGCGCAGATTTTCACTCTCATATCCTAACTGCAGCGCAGCGAAATGCTGGCGAGCTGCATAAACAAAGCCTGAGCTGAGCACCAGCCCGCAAACGAGCAAAGCGACGAGCTTTCTGATTAGACCTCGGTCACGCTCGCGATGGATAAGGGAATTTCTCTGTTTGGAGGGAACTCTTCGAATCATTGGGTCAAGCTCAAGTCTTGATACAAGCCCGCAGCTTAGCGCTTCGCGAGCGGGGGTTTTCGGCAACTTCGGCGGCGCTTGCAACGATCGGGCGACGCGTCAGGATCTTCACCGCCTGCCGCGCTCCGCAGGAGCATTGGGGCGCACGCGGCGGACACTCGCAGTGTCCCGACAGCCGACGCAAAACGCGCTTGATAATTCGATCCTCAAGCGAGTGAAAACTGATTGCGACAAGACGGCCGGCCGGTTGTAAAAGATCGATTGCGGTTTCGATAAACTCGTCGAGACCTTCGAGTTCGTGATTGACGGCGATGCGTAATGCCTGAAACGTCCGCGTCGCCGGGTGGATCCTCCTGCCTCGATGACTGCCAACTGCGCGCTCAACCAGATTCGCGAGTTCGTGAGTGGTTCGTACCGGCTGGCCCCGGTCGCGTTGCTCTACAATCAAATGAGCAATACGGCGTGACCTTCGCTCTTCGCCGTACTCGAAGATAACTCGCGCAATTTCAACTTCGGGAAGACGACCAAGCAGCTCAGCAGCTGTCTCCGCATCGCTTCTCGCGTCCATGCGCATGTCGAGCGGCGCATCCTGACGGAAACTGAATCCCCGCCGTGGCGAATCCAGTTGTAACGACGAAACGCCGAGATCGGCCAGAATACCGTTTACGCTTTTCACTTTCGCTGTCGCGAGGACCCGCGTTATGTCGCGAAAGTCTGCGTGCACGGCGCGGAAACGCGAGCCGAATCGCGCTAAACGCTTCCTGGCCAATTCGAGCGCTTCGTCGTCACGATCAATTCCGATCACCTGCGCGTTGTCGGCTGCCTGTAGGATTGCTTCGCTGTGCCCGCCAAGACCCAGTGTGCAATCGACGTACAGGCCGCCACGCTCCAGAGCGAGGAGCTCGATCGTTTCCCGAAGTAGCACGGGGCGATGGGGCGTGCCCATGCCCCCCAAAGGCGCCGCCATCACCACCGCCCCGTGATCTCGTTCAAAGAACTAAGAGTGAGCTGTAAACAGTAAGCTGTAAGCAGTTCGCCTGTAATAATCGGTGGAATTGAACTCGGTAAGCTCATCGGTTTTCCCGACTAACTGCTCACTGCTTACCGCTGACTGCTCACTGTCTTCAGATTCCCAATCTCGCTATTGCTGCCTCGTCTGCGTCGGTATAGGGATCGGAAAGCAGCCGCTGCTGAAACTTTTCGTGCTCCCAGACTTCCAAATACGTGAGAGCGCCGAGCACCACCACTTCCCCGGCAACCCCTGCGCTCTTTCGCAACAGCGGGTGAACCAGCACTCGCCCCTGCGAATCCATCGACGACTGCTGGCCGTAATAACTGGTGCGGTCAACAAACTTTCGCCGCGCCGGATCCATCGAAGGCAACAGCGATAGCCGCTGTTCGATGGCTTCCCATTCCGGCAACGGATAAATGCGCACGCACGCGCCGTCCAGGCTGGTAACATAGACCGCTGGCGAACTGTGCTTCTCTTCCATGACCCGACGAAAAGGGGTCGGCACTTTCAGCCGGCCCTTCGCATCGATTCGCGCTGTATGGTTGCCGCGTAACATTCAATCGCGTCGGAGGGATACAGAAGCGGGCCGCCTGCCTCAATTCACCTGGTCGATTTATCGTATAACCCGTTGTGGCCACCCGGCTCCACTTCACTCCACCGCCGCATAGTACGCCTGTATTTACGGGCTGTCAATACATAAAACATCGTTTGTCGAAGGTTTTTTTAAGGGTTGACGAAGGGTCTGAATCGCGCGGATGAGCTGACTAGGAAGGACGGATTACTTCTAAATCAAAAACCACGAGAACTGCACATTGCACAATGATCACAAGGCTTGCCACTGGGATCCACTGAGCATTTTTTCTCATTCTCGAAAAATTCAACCAACTCGGTGACGGCGGCTTCTTCCACGCCAAACCGCTCTTGAGATGGATGATCGATGCTGCCCGCGAAATTCCGGAGCCATGGCGATTGGGTCGGTGGCACGAACTCTCGCGAGTTCTCTTCTCGTTCAACGGTCGGCTTACTTGCCGGCGGAGAGCCGATGGATGGTGAAATTACAACTGGCGGTGACGATGAAACGAAATCAATTACGCGTGCCCGTTGCCGAGAGATGTTGTTGGCACCCTGGACTATTTTGGATTCAATCCGATCAAGTTTGCTTTCGAGATCATGAAGCCCTTCACGTATCGCCGACAACTCCTCGCGTACTGGCGACCCGTTGGCGGCAGCTGCCTTTGAATTTCCGGTGTTAGATCCCGGCCTGGTCGTAGTCTGCACTCGTCGCGCTACGCGCTCCGCTATCGATCTTGCTTGATCTTGTTCTATGGACACTACTTCACCAGTAAATCAACTCACCTGGTCGGGTAATAAATCAATGCGGTCAACTACGCCGACAATGGCTGAATCGATTGCCGCGCCCGGCTTGCCTGTAGCCACGGTTGAAGCGCTCCAGCCTTCCTGCACAATCAAAACGGTGTCGCCCACACCGGCGTCAACCGCGTCGAGAGCGAGTACCGTATGTCCCGTGTCTTCACCTTCCGGGGTAATCTGCTCGCACAGCATCACGCGCGCGTTTTCGTAGCGCACGTTTTTTTGGGTGGCAACTATGTTTCCAAGAACCTTTGCGAGAATCATACTTTAGAAAAACGTCAGTTGTTAGTTGTTAGTTCACCCCACTGACCACGGGCTACCACTGACCACTGACTACTGACTACTAACGTGTTTGTCCGAATCAACAATCCCTACAATCGTGCAGTCCGTCGGCGTATCTTCGCGCTTGAATGGAAAGCTTGCTTCCTTTCCGCGACACCAGAAAACGAGTTCGCCGATGCCGGCGCCGACTGAATCGATCGCTACCAGCGGCTTACCCTGGGGCGCGAGATCTTTGTTGAGGGATTGAATGACGAGGAACTTGCGACCTTCCAGTGATTCGTTCTTCACCGTCGCGACGACTGTTCCGATAACTCGAGCAAGCTGCATAGACTCACTGGCTGGTTATATCCACGGTATCGATGACCCCAACAATTGCCGCGTCAACGGGGGCGTCTTTCATGCCCTGGGCCAGCCGCGCGCTTGATCCGGCGACGACCAGCACCCGCTCATGAAAGCCGGCGCCCACCGTGTCGACGGCCACTACATAGCCGCTCGTGTCCGTGCCGTCGATGTTAATAGGACGAACAATAAGCAGCTTACGGCCAAGAAGTCGCTCGTCTTTTTGGGTCGAGACGACTGTACCCACAATCCGTGCGATGATCATCCGCGCGCCTGAAGGCTAACCGGCATGGCGTCATCGACGCTGCCGTGGGGTCGCGGTATTACATGTACGCTTACCAATTCGCCCACGCGACGGGCAGCTGCAGCGCCCGCGTCAGTCGCGGCCTTTACCGCCGCCACGTCGCCCCGCACGATCGCCGTGACAAAACCCGCGCCAATTTTCTCGTAGCCGATTAGCGTCACATTCGCGGCCTTGACCATCGCATCGGCCGCTTCGATCATCGCCACCAAACCTTTGGTTTCCACCATTCCGAGTGCTTCTTGCATTCAGTTTCTCCTGTGAGAAGTCCGGCTGGTAAATCGTAAATGGTAAATCGCGAGTTAGAATAACACGTTCCCCTGAATTTGCGATTCACGATTCAGGATTCAATGGTGGCCCGGACGCCTTCCTTTGAATTAGCAAAAGATGCGAGCTTCCACTTTAGGAAATCAACCCTTCAAACGCGCAGCCTCAGTCAATAATTCAACCAGCTCCTCGCGTGTCAACGAAACTTTTCCTGCTCCGTTTGAAGGCGGGGCTGAACGATATGCCGGCGACACGCGATCGCCGCTCGGACATGCCAGGCTGGTTTCATGAAGATAGCCGCACGCCTGGCAACGCGCTCCTTCGTTGAGATAGCCCGCTGCTTCGCGCACATTTATCAACTTTTCGATGGCGTCCGGCGGCAGGTTGCGTGAACCTCCGAGGATGCGGGAAAGGATCGCAATTTTGGCCGTATGCTCCAGGGTCTCCAGACGATCCCACGCCTGCCAAAGGTCCGCGCCGTAGGCAACCGCGCCGTGATTAGCCATCAAAAGCGCGTTGTGATGCGTGATCAACGGCCGCATCGCGTCAGTCAATTCTTCCGTCGAAGGCGTTCCGTATTCAGCCAGCGGCACACAACCAAGCGTCAAGATGACTTCGGAAAGAATTGGTTGATCGATAGGCAGTCCGGCGACGGCGAACGCTGTTCCGTGTGGCGGATGAGCATGACAAACAGCTTTGACATCAGGCCGCTCGCGATAAATCAAGAGATGCATCGCGAGTTCGCTCGAGGCGCGACGATCATTCAAGGGACGACCTTCAAGATCGGTAACCGCCAGCATGTCTTCCGTCGTACGGCCTTTGCAGGTCATTGTCGGGGTCGCCAGCACCCGGCCATCATCGAGCTGCACACTGACATTGCCATCCGACGAAACGACGTAGCTGCGTTCGTACATCAATTTGCAGATGCGCACCAGATCCCGTCTTGTGGTTTGTTCGTCCATCAATTGTTACTAACTTTACAGGTCGCGCTTGTCGTTGACGACCTGTCTCTTCAATTCGGCGGCGACGCGCCGCGCATTAGTCACCCGAGCCTTCTGCGGCAGTGCCAAAAAATATGAAAGCGACTCGAGCGATGTTGTCAGGTCAACAGTCTTCACTTTCACACCCAGACGCCCCACCAAAGGCGCCGGCGCAAAGTTCAACACGGCTTTCACGCCGGCGGCCATGATTTGATTCAGCACTCGCTGGGCGACGCGCGCCGGGACGGCGATGACGGCAATATCAATTTCCTCGTTATGTACGAGCTTGGCGATCTTCTTCACATCATAAACAGGTATACGATCCACACCGATTGTTTGTCCGATCTTCTGCTGGTCATTGTCGAACAGCGCTACTACCGCAAAACTCGATTTCGCCAATCCGTTGTAATTCGCGAGCGCAGTCCCCAATCTTCCCGCGCCGACGATGCCTACCCGGTGTACCTTGTCCAGCCCCAGAATCTTCGTGAGATGCTGCCGAAGCTCTTCTATGGAATAACCGGTCCCGCGGACACCAAATTCCCCAAAATAGCCAAGATCCTTCCGAATTTGCGCCGAATTGAGCTTGAACTGATCGGCGAGCTCCTGTGACGAAATCGTCTTTATTCCTGCCGCCCTGAGTTCATTCAGGCAACGGAGGTAAACGCTCAGCCGATTGGTGGTGAGTTCCGAGATTTTTTCTCGTTTCATGATCGTGACGCGCCTGCAAAGTATAACGCTGAGGTGGGCTCGCCGGAAAGGAAAGGGTTTGCGAAGGTAAGGCAGCTTCCTACATAATCCCAAAGTCGTAACGCTCTTCAAAAATTGAAATCTCAACGTTCAAAAGTTTTTCCCTCCCTTTGGGAGGGACTAAGGAAAGGGGCTAGCGACCGCAAACCCTGTCCCTAACCCCCCCAACGGGAGAGGGAAACTCTGCGACGCGCTCCAGGAATGATCGCGCATCTCTCCGGAACTCTACTGTCGAAGCAGGCGACCTCAGTAATCGTCGATGTCGCGGGCGTCGGCTATGACGTGGCGATTCCCCTGTCGACGTTTTACGAATTGGACGAGCCCGGGTCCCCGGTGCAGCTACGCATCTACACCCACGTACGAGAGGATGCGCTACAACTCTATGGATTCAAGACCTCCCGCGAACGCGAACTCTTCCTGCAACTAATTTCGGTCAGCGGTGTGGGGCCGGGGCTGGCAATCAAGTTGCTCTCCGGCATGAACGCCGACGAAATGATTGCGGCTATTCACACCAATAACCTTGCCCGATTAGTTTCGATTCCCGGGGTTGGCAGAAAAACTGCGGAACGCCTGGTCGTCGATTTGCGAGACAAGATCGCCGCCTTGTCTTCGCGTGAACTGGAGGAGGAATTTGCCGCGAGAGCCGCCGCCGGTGGCGCTTCAACTTCGCCGGATTCGATTCATAGCGACGCGCTCTCAGCATTGCAAAATCTCGGTTATCAAAAGTCGGCTGCCGAGAAAGCGGTTAAGAATGCAATCGACGAGGGCGGAGAGATTTCAGTTGAATTGATTCTGCGCCGAAGTTTACGGTCGCTGGCAAAAGCCTAGCTCATCTGTGTCCTCCGTGCGCCCGTGGAGATTCAAGACGGTAATCACCACGGCAGCGGAGATCACGTAGAAGTTGACCAATCAATCCGTCACGTTCAGAATTCAGGCGCCCATGGCGAAAGCAAGTCACGCAACCGAAGCTCTCAGCGCTGTCGCAACTGAGGAAGATCGCCAATTCGATCTTTCTCTGCGTCCCACACGCCTTTCCGAATATATCGGACAAGGTAAAGTCGCCGGGAACCTTCGCGTTTACATCAAGGCCGCGGCTAAAAGGCGCGAAGCTCTCGATCATGTTTTGCTGACCGGGCCGCCGGGCCTGGGAAAGACGACTCTCGCCCACATCATCGCGAATGAGATGGGGGCGCAATTGCGCTCAACCTCCGGCCCGGCAATTGAAAAAACGGGTGACGTCGCGGCATTGCTCACAAACCTTCAGGAGGGCGATGTACTTTTCATAGACGAGATCCATCGTCTCCTGCCGGCGCTCGAAGAGAAACTTTATCCCGCCATGGAAGACTTCAATCTGGATCTCTTGATTGGCCAGGGACCGGGCGCGCGCTCGATTAAACTGGAATTGCCCAAATTCACTCTGGTCGGCGCTACGACCCGTGCCGGATTAATCACCGCGCCATTACGCGGAAGGTTCGGAATAGTCTTCCACCTGGACTTTTACCCACACGATGATTTGGAAATTATCTGCAAGCGCTCGGCCAGTATCCTGGGAGTCGAAATAGATGATGAAGGCGCAAGCGAGATCGCCAAGAGATCGCGCGGCACGCCGCGAATAGTCAATCGGTTGTTGCGCCGTGTTCGTGATTACGCCGAGGTTGATTACGATGGGCGGATATCTCACGAGGTCGCCAACGATGCGCTTAACCGGATGGAAGTTGATACCTACGGCCTCGACGAAATGGACCGGAAACTGCTCCTGACGATCATCGAAAAGTTTGAAGGCGGTCCGGTGGGCGTCGGTACACTGTCCGCAGCAATCCATGAAGAGAAAGACTCTATCGAGGAAATCATTGAGCCATACTTAATTCAAATCGGCTTTCTCAATCGCACGCCCCGCGGCCGGATGGCAACGCAACTCGCTTATCAACACTTCGGGATTAGAGCCGGCCATCAAAAGCCGAGCTTGTTTGACTCTACATAGCTGAACTTTGCGCTTTGTGCTTCGTACTTTGTTGTTGATTGTTCCTGGAGTCGCTGGATTTGCATCGGTGAAATTCAAAGCGCAAAGATCAGAGAGCAAAGTACCCCTTTTCGGATGAAACGAATTTCACGTCATTCGTTCGGAGTTCGTAATCGCGCGCCGTGGCGTCGCATGCTGCGGCATGCCGTGGAACAGTTTCACGAAAACGACTTGTTCACCTCGGCGGCGGCGATGAGCTATTTCGGACTCTTGACGCTATTTCCCGCATTGCTCCTGCTTCTCGCTGTCAGCAATCGAATCACCGCCGGCAACGAGATGATTGCTCATATCGTGCAAGTCTATCCCGGGTCAGGCAAGTTCCTGCATGACACTATTCGATCACTTTCCGGCGTAGGCACCGAGGTCATGATTACCTGCGCCCTCGTCGTTTTGTGGGCGGGTTCGTGGGTTTTCGCGGTGGTCGAACGGGCAATGAATCGCATCTGGGGAAGCACGGCGCGTACCTTCCTTCATGGACGCGCATTGACGCTCGGCATGGTGGGCATCGTGGGCTTGCTGCTTTCAGTGTCGGTCATGCTTACTTCGATCCTTGTGGGATTACAGGAGATTGCCGGTCGTCTTTCTCCCCGGCAACTCGAGCATTACCCGCTGCTGTCATCGGTGGGAAGCGCATTCTGGCAATTAATCTTTGCCATAGTCAGCTTGCTGGTAACGTTCGCGCTCTTTGCGATTGTTTATCGTTTTATGCCCAACGCGCGCGTGACCCTGCGCGACACTATTCCCGGCGCAGTCATCGGCGGCCTGCTCTGGGAAGTCGCAAAATACATCTTTGCCTGGAGCCTGAATTATTTTCATTACGATCAAATCTATGGTTCGGTAGGCGCAGTGGTCGCGGTCTTGACGTGGGGCTACGTATCGAGTTTGGTGCTGCTCTTTGGCGCTCAGTTGACCGGCGTTTTCCATCGCGAGCACATGGAACATCCGATCTCGTCAGCGAATATCAATGTCCCGTCAGCCTCGTTTTCCTGATTAGTTCAAAGCGGCAAATATTGTCTGGGTTCGCCCGATGCGTGTTTCAGACTTTGACTATGAACTTCCTGATGGGTTGATTGCGCAGCAGCCGCTCGCTCGCCGCGACGCTTCGCGCATGATGATTATCGACCGGCGGAACCAAAATTGGACTGATTCCAACTTCATCAGTTTTCCCGCTTATCTCAGTTCCGGCGACCTCGTTGTCTTGAATAATACGCGCGTATTTCCGGCCAGACTTCGTGGGAGACGGCTCCCGTCGGGGGGCCAGGTTGAACTTCTGCTGCTCAACGAAGTCGGCCCGAATACCTGGGAAGCTCTGGCTCGTCCGGCGCGCAAGCTGAACGCCGGCGCGCTTCTCAGTTTCGGGGCTAACGAATTGCAAGCGGAGGTCGGCGGCGAGAAACCCGACGGCGTGCGCGTGGTGCGGTTTGATTACACCGGCGATTTGATGAGTGTCGTCGATCGAATCGGCGAGACACCTCTGCCTTCGTACATCAAGCCCAATCCTTCCGCTGCCGGTAACGACCGCAATCGCTATCAAACCGTTTATGCAAAAGATCGCGGAGCTATTGCCGCTCCGACAGCCGGTTTACACTTTACGGAAGAAGCGCTCAATCAAGTGAAAGCAACCGGGGCAAGTATTGCCGAAATTACGTTGCACGTTGGTTATGGGACATTCGAGCCGGTACGAGTCGCGGACATCAGTAAACATCGCGTGGCTGCTGAGCGCTATACGATACGGGACGATGTCGCGAATGCGATTAATGGAACCCGGGCGAGCGGACATCGCATCATTGCTGTCGGAACAACCACGACTCGGGCCCTGGAATCAGCAACAAACGAGGCGGGACGCACCGCCGGCGGAGCGGGCACTGCAGATTTGACGATCGTTCCCGGTTACCAAATCCGCGCGATCGATTGTCTCTTAACGAACTTTCACCTGCCTCAGTCTTCGCTTCTGATGCTCGTGAGCGCACTTGCCGGGCGCGAGCTCATTCTGGCAGCCTATCGTCATGCAATAAAGGAAAAGTACCGGTTTTACAGTTATGGTGATTGCATGCTGATAATTTAGAGCCTGACGCTGGGCCCGATGAGTTTTTCTGGACAAGAAGATGACGGCAGGATTAGAACTCGCTATAATCGGCGTGTCCTTCCTCCACCCATGAAGCTATGGCAGTTTTGAGCAAATTTCGATCTCGCTGGCGGACGACTCGCCCTGAAGCAATTGAAGAACGCGAGCGCCCAAATATTGTCCTTGTTTCGTCGCCATTAAACGCGAACTACGAACTTCGGGCGCTAACTGTGGCCCAGCTTGAAGATTGCTGGCGGTTGGATCAGCGGTGTTTTCTTGACGGTGAAGCTTACAGCCGCGAGACCTTCGAATATCTTCTGACCGCGCCCGAATCAGTCTCTTACCGGATCGTCTCACAAAACAACGCAATGGCTGGGTTTGTGATTGGACTCGTCGAACCCGATCACACAGGTCATATCACAACGATCGGAATTGCGCCTGAGCACCGGCGAAGACATCTTGCGAGCCGATTGATGGAGAAGACCGAAGAAGGCTTTCGGCAGCGAGACGTGAGAATTGTCCGGCTGGAAGTGCGCTCGGCAAATGTCGCGGCGCAAAATCTTTACCTGAGTCTGGGTTACTCCGCAACTCAGAGACTGCCCAGGTACTACTCAAACGGCGGCGACGGCCTGTTGATGGTAAAGTCTCTCGACTAACGCCCGCGTCTAAGTTTTTCTTAATTCAGTTAATACCTGTTTAGCGACTGCCTTGAGAGTGTCGAAAACACCATCGCCGCTGGACGCAATCGCCTCAATTACCGGCTCGCCTTTTCTTTGGAGCTCCGAAACCATATCTCCCATCGGCACCACGTTAGGAAGATCGCGTTTATTGAGCTGCAGCGCATAAGGAATCTTCATCAGGTCGTAACCGTGTGAACGCAAATTCTCTTCGAGGTTATAAAGAGACTCGATGTTTGCGTCCATCCGTTCTTCCTGCGAATCAGCCACGAACACCACGCCGTCGACACCTTTGAGAATTAATTTACGAGAGGCCTCGTAGAATACCTGGCCTGGCACCGTGTAGAGATGAAAACGTGTTTTGAACCCGCGAACCGTACCCAGTTCGAGCGGCATAAAATCGAAGAAAAGAGTTCGATCGGTTTCGGTAGCCAGACTAATCAGCTTGCCTTTGGCTTGAGGCGCTGTTGAATCATAGATGTGCTGCAAGTTTGTGGTCTTGCCGCACAACCCCGGACCGTAGTAAACGATCTTGCAATTGATTTCCCGCGATGCGTAATTAATAAAGGTCATAAGCTCAAGCGCGTTCCGTCACAGGGCGCCTATCTTAGGGTTGAGTGAATAAACTTTCAATGTCTTCATCGGTGATCTCACCAAACAGCGAGGACTCCGGATCATTTTCGTTCGAGTCTCGCTCGATCGCCGCAAAGACAGCCGACAATTCCTGGGAGACTTGCTTCGAACGCAACTTCACCAAACCAAGGCTGGATCTCTCGTCAAAAACAACCACCAGTAAAATTCTACCGATAACACTGATGTGTATGCTTTCTCTCTCGCCCTCGTGAGAGAGGGTTGGAAACTCATCCTCGCCGATAAGCTTGGCCATGCCGCCGGTGGCTGCCACGTTGCCGGCCGCCAGCGACGCCAGGCTGGTGGTATCCAGATCACCTAATTCACCGTGCACGGCAATCTGTTGCCCGTCCTTTTCCACCAGGACGACGACCCGCGCGGACGAGTCCATACGCAGGCGTGCGAGTACTGCCTTAATCTCGTGATAGCGCTCCTCGCGGATCAGAATTGGACCATCAGCCATGAAAAGTTAGCCTCTTGTAGAATGGGGTGGGGTCAAGATGAACTCGCGCTGTTTAAGCAATTTTGGACAACATCGAAAAACAATTTGCTTGCGCTCGAATTGGAGTTGGGCAAGTGCGCGAGACCCAAAAGACTTGGCGCTGGAGGCGCCACGAGTCAGACTAACACAGCCTTTGAGACTTGTTCAAGTGTTTTGCTCGCGGTAAAAAACTTTTTATCGCAGTCATCGTGGAGGGTAAGATCCGCCGCAAACTATACTGTTACGTTGATTTACGCGGAAAGCTGTGCTAAGCTGTCGCGAGTTTTGCCGCAGGTTTCTTCCATCTGAGGCCTTGTGCTGAAACTGAGAGGTTTGCGCCGATGAGCGTATCGACAAAAAGGTCTTCGTCGCGTTCTGGCTCGCGCCACCTATCCGCGAAGATCCGGAAGAAAGTCCTGGCCGGCAAAAAGTCTACTCGCTTAAAAACCGCGACTAAGCGCTCGCCTGCTGGAAAGGCACCAGCTCACAAAGCTACAAAAGCGAAGGTGAAAACGCGCCCCCTAACTGCAAAGAAAAGGGCCTCCGTGGCACCGGCAAAGAAGGGTGTCAAGAAAGCGGCTCGCCCCGTGCCTACTCGGCAACCCCAACGGGTCAAGCTTAGCCAGGTTCGAAAAGCGCTAACTGCCAAGAAGACACCGCCACCACCTCCGCCGCCATTAACCCACGACGAAGCGGCAGCGCTACGGCTTTTCGAGCAGGCACACAAAGAGTTTTCGCGCGGGCATTTTGTTGAAGCCAAGAGTCAATTTCGGTCTCTGGTAGAGAAATACCCGAACGTTTCAGAGGTTGCCGCGCGCGCCCGGACCTACCTTAACGTCGCCGAAGCACGCCTGCGCAGTGACCTTGCGCTGCCTCGTGATGCCGACTCGCTCTACGATCGCGGCGTGATCGAACTCAATCGAGGCGAGTATGTCGCCGCTCAGGAGTTGTTTGAGAGAGCTCTTAAGCGTGAACCCGATGCCGCCCACATACATTATGGACTCGCGGCCACGCGCGCGCGTCTCGGTGCGATCGATACCGCCTTAGCTTCGCTACGCCGAGCGCTTGACCTGCAACCGAACCTTCGCATTCGCGCGCAACGAGATCACGATCTCACCGCCCTCCACAACCAACCGGAATTCGAACAGCTGGTCTTTACCGGCCGCAGTTGAACAGTTCGTTTATTCTTTAGACTTCCGGCGAGCACACTTTCGACTCTGCACAAACTCCAGAGCCATCAAAGTTCAATGAGAGTCTGTTTCAAAGCTCAGTCCTTTCGGGTATGATTTTCTCCGTTGGCAAGCAATTGAAAGAACCACAACAGGATCGTGGCTTAAGACTCGTCGCCATCGGCGGTGGAACCGGACTGTCCACTCTGTTGGCCGGATTAAAGAGCTTTACGGGTCAGGAAAAAGAAAGCGCCTGGCTCGAATCACTGTCTGCCATCGTAACCGTCACGGATGATGGAGGAAGTTCAGGCCGGCTGCGCGAGGAATTGCAGATGCTTCCGCCAGGCGATATTCGAAACTGTATGATCGCCCTGTCGGAGGATTCCACGCTCCTGACTCGTTTGTTTCGGTATCGATTTGGAGGCTCGGGTGATTTGGCCGGACACAGTTTCGGCAACCTTTTTCTCGCCGCCTTGACCGAGGTCACGGGTGATTTTGTGGAAGCGGTAAGGCTTTCTTCTGAGGTGCTGGCCAGCAAAGGTCACATTTTTCCCGCAACAATAAACGACGTTCGCCTTGTGGCTGAATTGGAGGACGGCACCCAGGTCCAGGGCGAAACTGAGATCACAAAGTCCCGAAAGCCGATTCGTCATTTGCGCCTGAAGCCGGAGCGATGTTTACCTCTGCCAGAGGCCCTGGCGGCGATTCGCAGAGCTGACGTCATCACTATCGGCCCCGGTTCGCTGTACACGAGTATCCTCCCGAATCTCCTGGTCGCCCGGGTTGCCGAAGCGATTGGAGAGTCAACGGCAATCAAGATTTTCATCTGCAATCTTATGACGCAACCCGGCGAAACTGATGGATACAGCGCTCGGCAGCATCTCGAGGTGGTGAACAGCTATGCACCGGAAATTCACTTTGATTATGTACTCGTCAACAATCGGCCCATCAGCGATCGACAAGCGAAACTTTATCGAGCCGAAGGCGCAATTCAGATTGGACTAAACGATGATCCGATCGAAAGCGGTTTCGGCGCCGAAACTGAATTGGTACACGCTGATCTGCTCGACGAAGGCGAAATGGTGCGCCACAATTCCGCGCGATTGGCCCGAGTTGTGATTGCCTGCGAACAGAAGGCACACTCAAAAGCAACGGTTTCAGTAGAATCCTGAATGAACCCAAAGGAAACGATTCGCAAGAAAGCAATCAATGTTTTGATTCTGGCGGCGGGCCTTGGCACCCGCATGAAATCCAGGATGGCGAAAGTCCTGCACCAACTCGACGGTCGTCCGTTGATTGCTCATGTGTGCCGAACTGCAGCGTCCATAAATCCTGAAACCGTCTGCGTGGTAGTTGGTTATCAGGCAGAGGAAGTAATCGCGGTGGTAAAGCGTGAACTGGGCGACAATGAAGCGATATTTGCCACCCAGACAAAACAGCTGGGGACTGGTGACGCGGTGGCGGCCGCGAGTGGCTTGCTGGGACGTCAGGATGCGACGGTGCTTGTTCTTTCGGGCGACGTTCCATTGGCAAAGAAGGAAACACTGCAAGCGCTTCTTCAGATACATTCAGAGCAGGATGCAGCGTGTACCATGTTGACTGTGCGACTTGAGAATCCGACCGGTTATGGACGGATCGTGCGTAACGAGGCCGGAAAATTCCTCAAGATCGTCGAACAAAGGGACGCGACTGACGAAGAACGGAAAATTCGCGAAATCAACGCCGGGATATATTGCTTTGACGGCCGGAAACTCTTTGACGCGCTTCAGAGACTGCAACCAAACAATAAGCAGGGTGAGTACTATCTCACCGACGTGCCGGCGATTCTCTCCGGGAACGGCGAAAGGGTCAACATTTACCTGCACAACGATGCGCGCGAAGTCTCTGGCGTTAATAACCGGGCTGATCTGGCGGAGTTTGAAAACTTATTGCGGCGTAACAAGATCCGGCAGCTGATGCTTGACGGTGGCGTTACGTTCATCGATCCATCGCACACCTACGTCAGCTCGGAGTCTCAAATCGGAGCTGATTCTGTTATCGATCCGGACGTGCATGTCGAAGGCAAGTCAGTCATCGGCGAAGCCTGTGAAATTCATCATGGCAGCCGAATTACCAACTCTCGAATTGGGAACCGGGTCGTGATCAAAGATCATTGCGTGATAATCGATTCGGACATTGCGGATGATTGTACGGTGGGACCGTTTGCCCATCTGCGCATGAATGCGCAAATGGAAGAGCGTGCGGTCGTGGGAAATTTTGTCGAGGTGAAGAAATCAAAGATCGGACGCGGGACCAAGTCGATGCATTTGACCTACCTGGGTGATGCCACGATTGGCGAAGAGACGAACATTGGCGCCGGTACCGTCACGTGCAATTTCGATGGGCAGCAGAAGCATCCGACGGTGATCGGGGATCATGTCAGAATCGGATCCGACACCATGCTCGTCGCGCCGGTCACCGTCGGAAGCGGCGCCGTCACCGCAGCCGGATCAGTCGTCACCGAAGATGTACCACCTGATACCCTGGTTGCGGGCGTGCCCGCGAAGATTAAGAAGAAGTTGAAGCCGAGGTCGTGATCATGGCGCACTTTTTTCCTGCTTACTGCTTACTGCTTACTGTTAACTGACATGTGTGGAATAGTTGGATACGTCGGAAACAAGCAAGTCGTCCCGCTGATTATTGACGGCCTGCGAAAGCTCGAATACCGCGGCTATGATTCAGCCGGTATCGCTGTCGTTGACGAAAACCACGAAATGCAGATTCGGCGCGCGGAAGGCAAGCTGCGTAACCTGGAAGAAACCCTGCGCCAGAAACCCATTGCCGGCAGCTATGGTATTGGCCACACGCGTTGGGCCACACATGGTCGTCCCACCGAAGAAAACGCGCATCCTCATCGCGACTGCACGGGGCGCGTAATCGTAGTTCACAACGGAATTATTGAAAACTATCTGCAATTGAAAGAAGAGTTGCGCCGGAAGGACCACCAGTTCGTCACTGAAACCGACACTGAAATTGTTGCTCACCTGATTGAAGAACACCTCAAAAGCGGGGTTGGTTTCGAGAATGCCGTCCGGAATTCAGTCAAGCAATTGCGCGGCATTTTCGCGCTTTCAATCTTAACTGCGGATGAGCCCGACACGATCATTTCTGCGCGCCTGGGGCCGCCCGTGGTGATTGGACTCGGCGACAACGAATACTTCGTCGCCTCCGACATTCCCGCAATACTCGAACACACTCGGGACGTTTTTTTTCTAGGTGATGGCGAGATCTCAGTGATGACGAAACATGGAGTGCGGGTTACCGATTTTGACGGCAACAAAATCGAACCCGTACGACAGCGGATTACCTGGGATCCAATCCAGGCGGAAAAGGGCGGCTTCAAGCATTTCATGCTCAAGGAGATTTACGAGCAGCCACGCGCAGTCCGCGAAACAGTTGAAGGACGCATCTCGCTGGACAGCGGCCGGGTATTTCTCGATGATTTCAAAAATCTTGCGGAGGAGGATTTCAAACGCTTCAGCTCGATCAAGATCGCCGCTTGCGGGACGTCACTCCACGCCGGGCTGGCCGGCAAATACATGATCGAGCAACTCGCCCGCATCAACGTCGATGTCGACTACGCTTCTGAATTTCGCTATCGCGATCCCGTGCTGGACGAAAATACGCTGTTGCTGGTCATTTCCCAATCAGGTGAAACCGCGGACACGATTGCCGCGCTCCGTGAAGGGAAAGAGCACGACGCGAAGGCGCTGGCGATTTGTAACGTCCAGGGCTCAATGATTACCCGCGAGGCAGACGGCACAATTCTCACCCACGCCGGACCTGAGATTGGGGTGGCTTCGACCAAAGCCTTCACCTCGCAAATGATTGCGCTCTACCTGCTGGCACTCTACCTCGGGCAGATCCGGGGAACGCTGTCGCCGGCTGACAGCCAGGCGCACGCGCAGCAATTGGCAGCCCTCCCGTTAAAAATGGAACAAGTCCTCAACGACGCGGACCAAATTGAAGAGTTGTCAAAGCAATTCTTCCGGGTGACGGACTTTCTTTACCTTGGCCGGGGCATAAACTTTCCGGTTGCTCTGGAGGGTGCGCTCAAGCTCAAGGAAATTTCTTACGTTCACGCAGAAGGCTATCCCGCGGGAGAAATGAAACATGGGCCGAACGCATTGATTGACGCAAGCCTGCCGGTGCTTTTCGTCAACACCCGTGAAGAAGGTAATCGCGCCTCAGAACTCCGATACGAAAAAACCCATTCAAATATCGTTGAGGTGGAAGCGCGCGAAGGAATTGTGATATCCGTGTTGACTGAAGGTGACTCGATGTCCTCGCTGGTTTCGGATCACGTAATCGAGATTCCCGCATCCAGCGATCTTCTGTCACCGATTCTTTCGATCATTCCGCTGCAGCTGCTCGCTTATCACATCGCCGTCCGCCGGGGGTGCGATGTCGATCAACCTCGTAATCTGGCCAAGTCGGTGACGGTAGAGTGATCAAAACCCCCGAAAAGGGAACTCTGGCGAACGCTGCAACCAATTACTGTTCGGATAATCAACTGAGGCATCCATGATGTGAAGCGTGTACGCCTGGCGCGATTTTGGCGAAAGGTTTTCCCGGCTGAGGTGCGGCAGCAGTGGATCCAGGACGATTAGACTTCCCTTCTTTGCTTCATATGGCTTCAGTCGTTCTTCCGGCCAAGGCGAATCATCAAATACTTCGAAGCGCGTGCCGCCACCTTCAGCGCGAACGAAGCGCGATTTCAATCCCAGCTTGTGCCCGCCCGGAATTACCCAAAGGCATCCGTTTTCAAGGCCCGCATCTTCCAGGGCAAACCATAATCCGACCATTCGCAAAGGCTCGGTGTAAAGAAAAGTCGCGTCCTGGTGGCAAGTCACCTCGCCTCCGATATTCGGCTGCTTGAAAATATACATCGATTGCACCAGCAGAGGTTCTTCAATTCCCAAATCAGAAACCAATTGCTCAATCGCGGGCAAGCGTGAAAACTGACCGAATATCGGATCGAGATCGTGTAACGCGTGGCCAATTTTGTTGATTGATTGCGCTTTGCTCTGGCGCAAAGATCCATCCGAATTAAATGCTTTCTCTTCGAAAAAGAATCGAATCTTGTCACCTGATTCAAGGAAGTAATCATCGCTGGTACGCGTTTGTTCGTGCGTAGAAAAGATTGATATGACGCCCGCAGGATCGAACTCGCGCACAAGTTCTTCGGCGCGCGAGCACAGCCGATCGCAGGCGGCCGGATCAACGAATTTCTCCAGCACCAGAAATCCATCGCGTTCATATTCTGCAAGTTGTTCGCGGGTGACTCGCGGTTTCATGTCGGCGTTTTGAGCAGCAACAGGCGACCTTGCGGTCGCCTGTGTAGCGCTCTAGACTGTTCCTGCGAAGCTTTTGGAAAGAATGGAGCCGGCTACCGGGGTTGAACCGGTGACCTTGCGATTACGAATCGCACGCTCTACCAACTGAGCTAAGCCGGCCCTCAATGCATCTGACTATACGAACCGGTTCTTTTCACTGTCAACTCGACGAAGCCATCAAGGGAGGTATTATGAGAGACCAGACCCGGAACATCGAGACTTTCAAAGTTGGGGCGGCGCGACTTAATGAATTCGAGTTTCATAAGCATCAGGGTGAAATGAGCGAGCACATCACATCGACCGAAGAACAGAACAGAAATGAGCGCGGGACCAGAAAGGAGCGTGTTGCTCAGTTGACAAAGCAAGCGCATGAAAAAGTTCTGCGTCGAAAGAAACGACGCTAAGAACCCCTTCGCCGAGGCATTTGCCGACTAATTTGAGGCGAACTCTGCGGCGGCGAGGCTTTTCCGCACCTCAGGCGACAAAGCCACAAACACTGGATGAACGATATCATTGTCATTGGCGGTGGACTGGCAGGAGTCGAAGCCGCCTGGCAGGCGGCGAATGACGGCGTGCGGGTACGCTTGTATGAAATGCGCCCTGTGCGACCGACGCCGGCGCATCGCACGGACAAACTCGCAGAGATCGTCTGCTCAAACTCACTGAAGTCTGATGAACCCGGGACCGCATCTTACCTCTTGAAAGAAGAACTGCGCCGCGGCGATTCGCTGGTTATGGAGGCAGCAGCGGCCAGTCGCGTGCCCGCGGGTGCGGCCCTCGCCGTCGACCGCGATCGATTCGCGGACTACATTACAAAGCGCATCGAGTCGCATCCGAACATCGAAATCATCCGGGAGGAATTCAAATCCGTTTCTCGCGACGACGTCACGATTATCGCCACTGGCCCCCTCACCTCAGATACGCTGGCCATCGAGATCATGAAACTGACTGGCGACGATCAACTCTACTTCTATGATGCAATTGCTCCGATCGTGGCGGCTGACTCCGTCGACCAATCAATTGCGTTTCGCGCGGCCCGTTATGGCAAAGGCGGTGACGACTATCTCAATTGCCCGTTCGATGAAAGTCAGTACGCGCGTTTTTATCAGGCGCTGATTGAGGCTAAAAGCGTCCCGCTTCAACGGTTTGAAGAGACGCGCTGGTTCGAATCATGCCTGCCGATCGAGGAGCTGGCGCGGCGTGGAGTCGATACGCTCCGCTACGGTCCGATGAAACCAGTCGGGCTGATCGATCCTAGCGCCGGGCGCCAACCTTACGCGGTGGTGCAACTAAGGCAGGAAAATCTGATGGCCGATGCGTACAGCCTGGTCGGATTTCAAAATCATTTGCGTTATGGCGAGCAGGCGCGGGTGATTAGGATGGTTCCCGGACTCGAACACGCCGAGTTCCTGCAATTCGGTCAAATTCATCGTAATACCTATATAAACGGGCCACGCGTGCTCGCGGCAACCATGCAGATGCGCGCGCATCAAAACATCTTCTTTGCCGGACAAATAACCGGTGTCGAAGGTTATGTTGAATCGGTGGCGATGGGATGGCTGGCGGGTAAGAATGCCGCACGGCGTGTGCATCACAACGAATTCCTGGAAGCGCCGCTGCGTAGTGCAATTGGCGCCCTGGCGCGATACGTCTCGAGCGCCGAGACAAAGAATTATCAGCCGGTGAATATCACGTTCGCGCTGCTTGAACCCCTTTCTGACAATGAGCGGGGTAGCGTCAAGCGCAAACGTGACCGGCACCAATTGCAGGTTGAATTAGCGCTGAAAGAATGGAACGAGTGGTTAAGGTCAATTCCGAAACAAGATGCGCTCGCGATGGCGACATAGCCGACACGAGCTCGCGCATGCGCGCGCTGAAGAGCGCGGTTTCAAGATCATTGATCATCGCACCGCTTATCGTTCTGTTTGTTTTAGCCGCAACAATCACGCATTCACAGTCAGGAAGGCAAAAGCAAAAACCTGACCCCAACTCGAATTCAGGATCGAACACCAACACTAACGCGAAAGCGCGCCAGGTAACCCGATCGACCAACTCCTCACGTTCGACCTCGCAACAAAACAACTCACCGGGTTCGGGCGCTTCGAAAACGAGTGCCGACGATTCAGCGGAAGTAGTGCGCGTCACCTCGAATCTGGTGCCGGTTCCCACGACCGTCTTGGACAATCGAGGCATTGCCGTTACCAACCTGAAACTGGAGGACTTCGAGCTTCGCGTTGATGGACAGGTGAATACGATCAGCGATATCAGCCGTTCGGAAACTCCCGTGCGAATGGCCATGCTGTTTGACAACAGCGGCAGCCTGATGGAATCGCGCGAGTTCGAAAAGCGCGCGGCGACACGATTCTTTCATAATGTCATGAGGCCGATGGATCAGGCATCAGTTTACTCGGTATCGACTGAGGTCGAGCTCTCGCAACCGATGACCAATGATACGCGACGTCTGGAGCAGACAATTGAAAGGTTCGGCAAGCCGGACGGCGCCACGTCGTTGTATGACGCTATTTTTGAGGCGATTGTCTATCTCAGGCCCTACGCCGGTCGTCGCGTCATCGTCATCGTTTCGGACGGCCGGGACACCACCAGCCATTACGATTTTGACACTACGATGCAGCGGCTGTTGACGGAAGAATGTCAGGTCTATGTCGTGCAAACAGGAATCTACGACAACGCCAACGTGCGCGATCTGGCAGCCGAAAGGCGCATGCAGGAATTTGCCTCGCAAACCGGCGGCGCGGCATATATTCCGAAGTCTGTGGGCGACCTGGATTGGGCGTTTTCACAAATTGCCGCGGACCTCGCGCAACAGTACATCCTCAGTTACTATCCTGCTCCTGACAAACGCGACGGCCGCTATCATGTGATCGCCGTCAGTGTGAAAACTTCGCCCAATGCTCACGTTCGCTCGCGCAAAGGATTTTTGGTGAAGACTCGCGATCGGGTGTAGAGTGGCCAAAGACTTCACTCTGTGATCCGCGAGCTCGAGTAATCACAGATTACAGTCTATGTTGCATGCTCGAGGAACTACTCACTCAATTCCTGGATCATCTGCGCTATGAGCGCAACGTAAGCGCGCATACGCTCCGGAATTACGAGAGCGATCTCAGACAATTCATTGATTTCCTGGTTCCTCCTCAACCGATCAAGCGCGTCGCAAAGCAGAAAAGTCCCACAGTCGCCGGACCAGACCTGAAACAAATCGACCACCTCACAATCCGCGAGTGGCTCTCGACCCTGCACTCGGACAAAAAGAAGAAAACTTCCATCGCGCGCAAGCTGGCCGCCTTGCGCACTTTTTGTCAGTTTCTCGTGCGTGAATGCGTAATCGAAGTAAATCCCGCAAAGCTTGTCGCCACGCCGCGCAAGGAAAAGAAGCTGCCGGTTCATCTTTCAATCGAAGATGCCGTTCGCTTCATTGAAACTCCGGATGCCGAAACGGACTTTGGGAAACGCGACCGGGCGATTTTGGAATTACTCTACGCCACAGGCGTCCGCGTTTCTGAATTAGTTGGGTTGGATCTTCGCGATATTGATTTCAAGAACCGTTTATTGCGCGTCACCGGCAAGCGTCGTAAGGAAAGGATTGTCCCGTTTGGCGATCCGGCATTGAAAGCTTTGAAGGATTATCTGGATGTCCGTGATCGCTTTTTAATGAGCGCGCCCGCCACGAAGCGCGACGCGCAACCCCTGATTTTGAATTATCAGGGCACGCGCATGACGACGAGGTCGGTAGGAAGACTGATCGAAAAATACATTCGGCAGTGCGCCGGCATTCACGACATCAGCCCGCATGCGCTCCGCCATTCCTTCGCCACCCACCTACTGGACAGCGGCGCCGATTTGCGCGACATCCAGGAACTGCTCGGGCACGCGCGCCTCTCAACGACGCAAATCTATACGCACGTTTCGATGGAAAAGCTGATCGAGGTTTATGATAAAGCTCATCCGAAGGCCTGAATTCTTTTACATTCCAGATTGAAACGTTTCACGGGACGATTCTCACCGAATCAGAGCCCCTGATTGGCCTTCCGCTGAACGTGTTACCTTCCAGGATAGCCTGCGTATCTGTCTGGCTCAATTGCAGCGCCTCCGTGCTGACCTGTACTACCAGATCCAGGAGCCCATCGCCGTTTACATCCTCGAACGAGGCCATGGGACTGCCTTTCCCCTTTAGCTTCACTCGAGCGCCTGCCAGGGTGACGCTTGAAGGGTCAACATTCCTGGCGTCGAAGGTAGCTGTACTGAAGATGGCCACCGGCACGACTCCGTTTGATCCGAGGTTGACGCTGTTGGGAAAGCTGCCTGGTTTTATATCAATTGAGACTTGAAGGAAATCGATGATCTTCACTACGAAGGCGTCGCGACCCTGGCCTGGAGTGGCATGGATGAGACTATCCAAGTCGTTTGTATCGGTCGTTCCTGTAAGGTAGATGGCGCCAGATGAATCTACCGCAATTGCATTCGCTCGCTCGAATCCGTTGCCGCCCAAATAAGTGGCAAAACTCAACGAGCCCGAGGAATTCAGCTTCGCCACGAATGCGTCAAGGACGCCGCCAAAGACTGACTGAAGAGGATTCGCGATCGGAAAATCCGAAGACGCGGTCACCCCCGCGACCCAAACGGCGCCCGACGCATCAAGCGCGAGCTTTCCCGCCTGATCGCCTGAAGTGCCTCCGAGATAAGTGGAAAAGACGAGCGCAGTCCCTGATGCACTCAGCTTTGAGACAAAGGCGTCGCGGATGCCGCCATAAACGGGCTGGAAAGCAGATGCAACAGGAAAGTTGGATGATTGAGTGAGTCCGCTGACATATGCCTCGCCCGCGGAGTCAACGGCGATCCCCAAAGCTTCTTCGTCGTCGTTCCCACCAAGGAGAGTCGAGTAGATGACAGCCGATCCTGTGGCATTCAGTTTTGTGACAAAGGCGTCTTCACCTCCGGCGAGAGTAGTCTGAAATGCTCCCGGGGTCGTGGTGAACCCAGGGTTACTACTCCGCCCGGCGATGTATGCATTGCCGAAAGCATCAATGGCAATTGCGCCATCTCCAAGGCCGGAGAGGAAAGTGGAATACACAAGAGCAGATCCTGAAGGGTTCAGTTTGACCACGGCCGCACCGAAGCCAGGCGCGGCTATCGTCCTGAAGGCGCCGGGAGTTGTTGGAAAATCTATCGAATTTGTGCCGACCAAGACGTAAGCGTTGCCCGAAGAATCCACCTCGATGCCGTGACCTCCGTCATCTCCCGCTGGAGGGTCGAAGCTTGGATTTGTACTTCCTCCAAGATAGGTCGAGTACACAAGGCTCGCTCCCGCGGGATCGAGTTTCGAGATGAAGGCGTCGCGAAATCCCGCATCGCTTGTCTGGAACGCACCAGGCGTTGTGGGGAAGTTCGTCGAATTGGTATTCCCGGTCACGTAGACGTTCCCCGCTGAATCCACTGTCAGATCCTCGCCGAATTCCTCCCCAGCGCCGCCCAGGTAGGTTGTGTAGACGTTCGTTCCCGACGAGTCAAACTTCGCCACGAAGGCGTCTCCGACGCCACCAAATCCTGTCTGAAACGCCCCCGTTGAGGCGAGCGAAGGCGATGTTGTATTACCCGTAACGTACGAGTTGCCTGCCACGTCGACGGCAATGCCGAAAGCCTCGTCGAAAGCAGCGCCACCTAATGATGACGAATAAGCCAAAACCGGGTCGATGACAAGGGACTTGGTCGTATCATATGCACGCACTTGAAAGCCGAACTGCTGCTTGTCTTTGAGCACGTAGCCGCCCTGGATTTCATTACGAACTCCATTCACTTCTTGATAGACCACGGGCTTGCGCAGTCGAACCTCGCCGACCTGCGTGCGCAGTAGCAAATCGCCCTGAGAGTTGATCTCGAGATCGTCAACGCCGTCCACGTTAAGTTTGATCGCGTCGGGTTGGGCGCCCGGCGCCAGCGTTAAGTCATACTCGAGCTGATGCTGGTTACCGTAGTAGACGAGGTCTATGCCCGGATAAACCTGCTCATACTTGACTCTGGCGTAAGTAGGAAGGTTTGCTCGCCACTTAGCGGGATCGCTGCCGATGAAATAATTGGTTCTTCCTGTTAGTTGATCCTGCCCGCTGACGGCCGGTGAGCAGTTCGCCCCGAGCAACTTCATTCGCACCACGGCAGCAGTCTTTGGCTCGCTCCTGGCGGCCAGACGGTCTTGCCCCTTCCCCTTTTCTCTTGCTTCCAAAGAGAGGACCGCCTCGGTCGATGTGAGAAACAAAGCCTGGCCACTTCTACTCGAGACGAACTTCACTTGGCTGTCGATTTGACCGAGATTAGCCTCGAAGCTCAAAGGAAGCTTGCCATAAGCCTCAACCACGCGCTGTCTTGTTAACTTGGATGCTTCTCTCGAAGACTCCGCACGCGATGTTCCGATCATAGAAGCATTGTTAGTCGCGGGTCCCTCAGTTCCGGTATGGAGTGCAATATTGATCAGTCCAAGAAGCAGGAGGAAGCCGACGATCATTCCGTTAACATCCAGTAGCAACTTGTTTTTGTGTCTCAAGGTCTCATCCTTTTCTGCGCATCCAGAACAATGGCATTTGAATTTTCAGAGCGGCGGTTCTCGAACCCTCGTCTTTGGCTGTCTGGCCGCTGAAACGAGATTGGATCTTGCTGGGACGACATTCAAGAAGGCGGAAACATAATTCGCTGGCGAGCAAAAGTCAAAAGCCTGACTAGCAAATTTCAGCCTTCAAACCCAGGCTAACCTTGCGAGAAACAAGCTGAATGGCGAACTCAAGACTTTCGGATCAGCTGCTTCGTCGCATAACGCTCCAGACACCGACTCACCTTCTCGCGGGCGACTTTCGCGTCTTGCCAGCCAACAACGCGCGTCGTTTTAGCCTCGAGCTCTTTATAGATCGAAAAGAAGTGTTCGACTTCCAGCAGGACGTGCGGATATAACTGACTATAATCGCGGATCTCTTTATAAATCGGATTGTGAATTCCCACCGCCAGAATCTTCTCGTCGCTTTTTCCCTGGTCGACCATTTCCAGAATGCCGACCGGCCTTACGGTCATTAAGCAGCCGGGGAAACTCGGGGCTTCGACCAGCACCAACACATCCAGCGGATCCCCATCATCGCTCAGCGTGCTGGGAATGAAGCCATAATCACCGGGATAGTGCACGGGCGAATACAGATTTCGATCCAGCCGAAAAACATGTAGCTGTTTGTCGTATTCGTATTTATTGGTCTGGCCGCGCGGAATTTCGATGACCGCGTTTACTTCGTCAGGTGCGCCGTCGCCGGCAGGCAATGCCAGGTAGTTGGTCATGAATGTCAGTTGGAACGATCGAGTTGAACAACTGCGAGGCTAGAGACTGGGTCGAGTACCAATTCCTTTTTCCTGTTCGATCGCCGTCTGGCAGGCCGCGTCGTAGCGAGCAGTGGGTAACGCCTCCAGGCGTCGTTCATCGATTGGCTTGCCGCAACGCACGCAGACTCCGTAAGAACCCTCATCAATTCTCATTAACGCCTGATCGATATCGGCGATCATTCGCGAGTCCTGATCGCCAAGTTTTAATGAGAGCTCCTGGATCCCATCGCGTAAGGCCAGGTCCGCACTTTCCTTGGCACCATCGCCTGCGGCATCGATCGCTGCTGCCTGTTCGTCGCTGACCTGCCGCGCGTACTGGCGGAGCTGCCCGAGTAACACGCCGCGAAAATATTCCACCCTGTTCTTTTTCATTTCACCAATCAGCGGGGGAAGGATCACGAACCAGGTTGCGGTGCCGCATCTCACGCCGATGAGACCGCAGATTATATCTCACCGCCGGTCATTTACCGCAGCGAGAAGTACCTACGCATGTGAAAGCGACTGCGCGCTTCTGCTGTGCTCGCCGCCACCGAACCTGGTTTCCAGATTTCAGGCTGAGTCTCAAAGGGCCCAACAAATTCGAGAAGTCTTAGCGCCATCCGAAATAGCAGTTTGATTCTTGACATATACCAACCGATTGATTTAAATGAAATTGACAATCATTATCAACATGGAGGCTAAGGATGAAAAATGCACAGAAAAATCGTTGGGTCACTGATTCTAGCCGGCCTTAGTCTTGGCTTGTGGATTGAAGGACACGGTCAGAATCCCCGACCTGCCGGCGGCCTAACTTCCTCCTCCATCGGCGAGAGAGCGGTTGCACCAATCAAGGCTGAAGAGCGTTCTCTAATACGGCTGGATACACCCGACGATATTAGGGAGTTGCGCGCTGAACTCGATCACCTTCGTCGCGAGGTCGAGCGGTTACGTTCTCTCGTCGATGCAATCTCAAATGGACGAACTCCGCAATATACGCCACCAGCAGCTGAACAATCCGCTAGCTTGGCTGGCGAACAGGAGCCCTCGCGGCAGGAACGAGAGAGTCTCGCACTAAAGCCGAAGGTTGCGATCCCGTCCAAAGCTCAAGGTGGAGATTTCTCGGGTGCCGGAAATCTCCTGCGCACCGACAGAATTACGATCGGCGGTTACGGGGATTTTCAATTTCGCGAAACGTCAATCAACGAGCGCGCCGATGGGGGCGGGACTCCAACGTTTCAGAATACACGCTTTGTGATTGGCATCGCGGCAGTATTGGCGGAAAAGCAGAATATTGTTTTCAACTCAGAGATTGAGTACGAGTTCGGGTCTCGCGAGATTGATGTTGAGCAAGCCTATCTTGAATGGAGAGTCCGTCCGCAATTCGCGTTTCGCGGCGGGATCATTGTACCGGCGATTGGTCGCTTTAATACCTTTCACGATTCATATCTAAATCTGACCACCATTCGACCCCTCATCAACCAATTTATCGTCCCCAGTGCTTATCGCGACGCCGGCGTCGGCATACGCGGTAGGGTCAATCTTCCACGCAAAATGAAGTTCATCTATGAAGCCAATCTCGTAAACGGGATGCAGGGCACAAATGCAGACAATGAACCCACTCCGTTTTCGCGGCTGTTAGGTCAGTCATCGGCGGCTGAGCCTGGAAAGATCGCCTTCCAGGCAGAGAATCGCCGTAAAGCGATCGTGGGACGGTTAGGCTTTTCACCCATTCCCGGGTTGGAGTTTGGCGCTTCGGCTTACAACGGGCACTTCAACAAGTCTGGAGATCCCGCGCAATCGGTTACCATCGTTTTTTTCGATGGCTCGTATCGTCATAACCGGCTGACGATTAATGGTGAATACGGGCGATCGAATATTGTCGGTGGTATTCCTCGGCAAAGTCCGCGACCACCGGTTGTCGATACCAGCGATCCAAAATCGATTCAGCAGCTCGCTGAGTTTGTCGCTCAACGTTCGCCGGGTCAGGACGGCTTCTATATCGAGGGAAGCTACCAATTCCCTTCCCTGTTCGCGAAGAAATTTGACGAGGGCGCCTACGTTGCTCCGGTAGTGCGATACGAACTCGTGCGACTCGATCGCACCATTCCGAATTTTTATCTCAATCGTTCGCGCACGACTTTGGGTTTGAATATCGCGCCGTCCTCGACGGTAATTTTCAAACTCAACTATTTGTTCAATCACACATTTGGTCCCGTGCCGCAAGTGCCTGGGGGAATCGGCGAGCCGCTGTTTGGCATTAGTCCCATACCTCATCTTGGTTACGGCCGAAATGGATTCACCGGTTCAATTGCCTATGTGTTCTGACCGCCGACAAAAAAAGCTGCCAGGGGTCCTGGTTCTGATCGTGGCGGTTATGGTTACGAGCTGCGTCGCGGTGGGGGCTTTATTATTCGAGCAACGCGTCTCGGCTAAACCTGCGTACATGGATCTCTACAACCGTGATCCTTATGCGCGAAGGGAGTTCACTGATAAATGCACTGTGTGCCACGTAGGTCACGGTGGAGCCGAGCGAAATGACTTTGGTGAAGCCTTCGAGTACGCCGGCTATCGTATTACCCCGAAGCTGCGAACAAAGTTTCCTAAACTATTTGAGAAGGAACCTCGGCAACAACCGTAACATTTTGCCTGCATCATTTGAGACCGCGCAACTAATCATTCACTCTCGACACATTTCTAAAGTAAAATCGGTCATCTGATCCAAAACGAAAGCTGCCCAAATACTTGGACCCTGCCACTATTGCGATCATTGCTGTCCTGATCTTTGCGGTCGCGCTCCTCTATTCAACCGTCGGTCACGCCGGAGCCTCGGGATACATCGCCGCCATGGCGCTGTTCAGCACCGCGCCAGCCGCGATGAAGCCGACGGCTCTGGCTTTGAATATTCTGGTTGCCGCAGTCGGCACTGTTAGATTCCAGCGTGCCGGTTATTTTTCATGGCGCACCTTCTGGCCGTTCGCCGTCGCCTCGATTCCGGCTTCATTCATTGGCGGCTGGTTGACCCTTCCCGTGGCGGTCTACAAAGGGATCGTCGGTATCGTGTTGCTTTACAGCGCCGTCCGACTTTTTTTCAGTGCCAGGCGTGCCGATGATCAGAAAGTTCATCCGGCGCCCATTGGGGCGGCGCTGGTACTGGGCGCTGCCATCGGCTTGCTTTCCGGCTTGACCGGTGTCGGCGGCGGGATTTTTCTCAGCCCCCTGTTGTTATTGATGCATTGGGAGAAAACAAAGGAGACATCAGGAGTGTCCGTGACGTTCATCCTGGTCAACTCGATTGCGGGCATGCTCGGCCACATTTCGGCCGTGGCCGCTGTTCCCGGAGCGATAATGTTCTGGGCGCCGGCAGCGCTGGCCGGCGGTTTGATTGGCACCGAGTTGGGGACGCGCAGATTGCCAATCGCCGGAATTCGCAGATGGCTCTCGATCGTGCTGGTGGTGGCCGGATTGAAGCTGGTAAGCGAGGTTGGGACTAGTCTGTTTTCGCTTCACAAATAAGGTGTGCCGCCAGAAGCGGAATCGTCAATTCATGATGTCCGGTAATGGCGAAACCGCGACCGGCGCCATCCGCAGTTGGCCGCCGCACGACATTCGTAAGCGGGCGATACGATTGAATGAAATCAAAATTTGCAGTTGTGATGTTGTTTAGTTCATGACCTAAATTGCGGACCAGCGTAACGCATTTCAAGAAAACTTCGGGTAGAGTCACCGCCGAACCGACATTCAGGTAAACGCCACCACCATTCATCCTGCGCACTACTTCCGCCAGCAAACGAAAATCCGTATGCGAGGTAGAACCAAGGGCGCCTCCATCCGACGTAGGATGAAAGTGTGCGATGTCTCCACCAATTGTGAGGTGGGCGGTGAATGGTATGCGAGCTTTGTAAGCTGCGCACAGCAGCGAATAATCCTCGTTCGTTGGTTTCGTTGCCAGCAGGGCGCGGCCCAGCGCTTCGCCTAATCCGATTCCATCACGCGCGCCTTCGCCCGCTGCCTGGTTCAGCAGTCGCCCCGTTTCTTCCGCGCCGCCGAACGCGCCGGCGCCCAGCGTTGCATCGACATCCTCGGAAGTAGATCCAACCATTGCGATCTCGGCGTCATGGACCAGCACCGAGCCATTGCCGGCGATGGCGCTGACAAAGCCACGACTCATTAAGTCGATAATGATTGGCGCTAATCCGGTTTTGATAACATGACCGCCGATTCCCCAGATTATCGGCTTGCTGGATTCACGCGCCCGCCGCAGCCGCCCGGCCAGATCCCGCAGGCTCTGCACCGCCAGGATATTCGGCAGCGCCGCAAGATATTCCCTGACCGAAGCCCCTTCGGTGATGGGCGCCGCGAAATCTTCGATTGTGACTTTGCTGTCGCGCGACGCAAGCGGATAAGTACTTACGGCATCGAGGCTGAGTGGTCGATCGTCGTAGATTGACATCCGTAGTGATCGTGTCAGAAACCCGATTGTGCGGGCGGACGGCGAATCATAATCAGAACTCAGTCGCAATGGGTGCGCGTGCGCCTGACACCCGGCCGCTAGCCCGCCACGCCGGAGTTGGCTTTCGGAAATAATTCCGTCTCGATCAATTCACACAAGATATGCCCAACTAAGTTGTGTGTTTCCTGAATTCGCTGAGTATCTTTGCTGGGAACGATCAGCGCGAGGTCACAGAGCGGCGCGACTGGGCCACCATCGCGGCCGAGCAGGCCGATTACCGTTAATCCCTGTGTGTGCGCCTGGTTGCATGCCGCAATTACGTTCGGCGAATTTCCCGAAGTCGTAATTGCCAGGCAAACATCGCCTTTCTGACCTAACGCCTCAATCTGTCGCGAAAAAATATTCTCAAACCCGGTGTCGTTGGCGATGCAGGTCAAAACGCCGCCATCGGTATTCAGCGCGACGGCCGGCAGCGCTTTTCGTTCCCGCAGGAAACGATTTATCAACTCGCCGGCGATATGCTGCGCGTCCGCGGCGGAACCGCCGTTGCCGAACACCAGGAGTTTTCCTCCGGCTTTCATCGCCTTAACGATAATGTCCGCGGCGCGCTGAATATCACGGGCGTGCTCAGCGAAATAGCGGCGCTTTAGTTCCAGGCTTTCAGCGACGATTGACGAGATGCGATCTGTCATCTGGTTTGAGAAGGACGGCTGGCGAGTATATCACGCCACTTTCTTTGATTCTTCGCCTAAGCCGGAATCTGAAGTCGTGCGAGGCGCCTTTTCATTCGTCTTGAAACCGTCGCTAGTCCTTTTGGCAGTGCCATTCAGCAACGGCTTGAGCACCTGACCGGTGTACGAGCGCCGCGTCTGCGCGACCTCTTCCGGCGTTCCGGAGGCAACAATCCGTCCGCCGTGCGCTCCGCCTTCCGGCCCAAGATCGATGATATGATCCGCGCTCTTGATCACATCGAGGTTATGTTCGATAACGATGACGGTGTTTCCCAGACTGACAAGACTCTGCAACACATCCAGCAATTTATGGACGTCGGCAAAATGAAGCCCGGTGGTCGGTTCATCCAAAATGTAGATGGTTCTTCCGGTAGCTCGTTTCGACAGTTCCTTGGCCAGCTTAATTCGCTGAGCTTCGCCGCCTGACAGCGTCGTAGCTGATTGTCCCAGTTTGATATACCCGAGACCAACGTCGAGAAGGGTCTGCAGTTTCTGCTTAATCTGCGGGATGTTCTCGAGTAAAGGCAGGGCTTCTTCAACTGTCGTGTCGAGCAGTTCGGAGATCGATTTGCCCTTGTACTTGATCGCCAGAGTCTCGCGATTGTAGCGCGCGCCGCGGCACACATCACAAAGCACATAGACGTCCGGCAGGAAGTTCATTTCGATGCGCTTCATTCCATCTCCGTCGCATCCTTCGCAACGGCCGCCCTTGACGTTGAATGAGAACCGCCCCGGCTTATAACCGCGCTCGCGCGATTCCGGCAGCATGGCGTACAGCTCGCGAATCGGCGTAAACAATCCGGTGTACGTCGCCGGATTTGATCGCGGCGTACGACCGATGGGAGATTGGTCGATCTCAATCACTTTATCGATGTGCTCGAGCCCTTCAATCGCTGTGTGCGCTCCCGGCGCACTGAGCGACCCATAGAGATTCTTTGCCAGCGCCGGATAAAGGATGTCAGCTACGAGGGTTGACTTGCCGGAGCCCGAAACGCCGGTTACCACGGTTAATAGACCAAGAGGAAACGTAACATCAATTTCCTTCAGATTATTGTGACGCGCGCCGCGAATTATGATCGCCTTACCGTTTGGCGCGCGCCGAACGAGCGGCAGCGGAATTTTCCTCTCGCCGCGAATGTAAAGTCCGGTAATCGAGTTAGGATTGTTGGCCACGTTCGCGGGCTCTCCAAAAGCGACTATCGAACCGCCGTGGGTGCCGGCTCCCGGACCGAGGTCAACGACGCAATCTGCCCGGCGGATCGTCTCCTCGTCGTGTTCGACCACCAGGACAGTGTTTCCGAGATCGCGCAAGGCGCAGAGCGTGTCCAGCAGACGCCGGTTGTCGCGCGGATGCAAACCGATTGACGGCTCGTCCAGGACGTAAAGGACCCCGCGCAGTTGCGAACCGATTTGAGTCGCCAGACGAATCCGTTGGCCTTCGCCCCCGGAGAGAGTTGCCGAAGCCCGATCAAGCGTCAGATAACCGAGGCCAACGGTCTCCAGGAATCGAAGTCGCGCTTTTATTTCACGCAGGACCAACCCGGCAATCTTGTCTTCCCGCTTATCGAGTTTAATTCTTTCGAAAGCTTTGATCGCGTCCTCGATTGTCATTGCGGTGTAATCAGCAATGCTGAGTCCACCGACGCGCACCGCTAACGAATCGGCGCGTAATCGCCGTCCTTCACACGCCCCGCAGACAACCGGCGAGACCATTTCCTCCAGCGCCAGTCTCACTTTTTCGTTCGGCGCCTCATTCAAACGCTCGTGAAGCCAGGGCAAAGCGCCCTTCCAATAGCTCTTGTAAGTGTAAGCGCCCTGACGGAAAACGAGTTGGGCAGAAAAACCTTTGAGAAAAGCGTCGCGCGCGTCTCGAATCAATTGTGAAAACGGTTTAGCAGCATCGCCCTTGAAATACTCAACGATTGCCAGGAGCGCGCTGCGCAGATAAGCTGAGCCTGCTTTGTCCGCATCGCCCAGGAAGCCGAGCTTGTTAGCTGCTTCGTTTGGATCTGGAATCAGTTTGCCGGGATCGACTTCCAGCGTAGTGCCCAAGCCGTGACAATATTTGCAGGCTCCATAAGCCGAATTGAACGAGAACGAGCGCGGCTCGAGCGGCGGCACGTTTATGCCGCAATTCACGCAAGCCATCTTCTCCGAATATAACTTCTCTTCTCCATCGACGACGGAAACGAGGACTGCGCCGCCCGTTAGTTTTAGCGCGGTGCGAATTGATTCGGCGAGACGATCATTAATGCCGTTCTTAATCAGGAGGCGATCGACGACGGCTTCGATCGTGTGATTGCGACGTTTGTCGAGCCGAATATCTTCGTCGAGCGAGCGGAGCTCCCCATCGATGCGCGCGCGAATGAAACCGTCTTTTGCCAGTTTTGCGAGTTCTTTCTTGAATTCGCCTTTGCGGCCACGAGCGATGGGCGCAAGGATCATCACCCTTTCGCCTTCCGGAAGCTGCAGCACGCTGTGGACAATTTGCTCGACGCTCTGGCGAGTAATTGGGGCGCCACAACGATAACAATGGGGCTGTCCGATTGACGAGAACAACAACCGCAGATAATCGTAGATTTCCGTGACGGTGCCCACGGTTGAGCGCGGGCTGCGGGCGACGGTTTTTTGTTCAATTGAGATCGCCGGTGACAATCCGTCAACCGAATCGACGTCGGGTTTCTCCAATTGATCCAGGAACTGGCGCGCGTAGGCCGAAAGCGACTCGACATAGCGCCGCTGTCCTTCGGCGTAGATTGTGTCAAAAGCGAGCGAGGACTTGCCGGAGCCGGACAGTCCCGTAATAACGGTGAGTTTATCTCGCGGAATATCGACGTCGATGTTCTTGAGGTTGTGCTGCCGAGCACCCCGGACGGCAATGCGATCAATGGCCATGTCAGTTAAATCTAAATGCAATGCACCATAGACGAGAATTTTCCCTGGTGCCGAACCAGATATTTTAACTGACGGATTTGCAGGGCAGCAAGGCGAGAACGTTCTCTTGACACTCAACAATCGACCACCCTAGACTGCGATTGCTGTGAATCTTCCGAATTGGCTGACACTTTCCCGCATTTTCATCGTGCCGCTGCTGGTGGTCGTACTTCTGACGCCGGTTTCGGAAAACTGGTTGGGCACGCCGCGATATGTGGTCGGCATTGCGATCTTCCTGGCGGCGGCGTTAACAGACTTTTTTGACGGTCGAATTGCCCGCCGGCGTTCACAGGTTTCAAACCTTGGAAAACTTCTCGATCCGATCGCCGACAAGCTTTTGATCTCGGCGGCGCTGATCTCGCTGGTTGAAAATCATCTTGCGCCCGCGTGGGCGGTAGTGATCATTGTTGGCCGCGAGTTTGCCGTCACGGGTTTGCGTTCGATCGCCGCCGCTGATGGTGTCGTTATTTCGGCGTCCGGAATGGGAAAGTTCAAGATGGTGGCGCAGGTGGTAACTGTGGCCCTTTTGATTCTCTCTTTATCAACGTCCGGCGGGCCACCTCCCGTGTCGAATTTCGGCAAACCGTTTCCGGCAATTCAATTCTGGACTGTGCCTGAACTGCGCGTCGCGTGGGCTCATCTCGTCGGACCAACCCATACCACCTGGACTGATTGGCAGGTGTTGCTCTACACGTCGGGCCGCGCAATGCTGTGGGTCGTGGTAATTTCCGCGGTTTATTCGATGTACGGATATTTCCGTGTGTTTTTTACGGATGCGGTCCGGCGGCGCGCGCCCAAGGCCGAAGCAGTGACCGCCGCCGCGGCTTCCGGGCAGTACCGCAAGTGAGAATTCGAACGGCTCGAGCGGGAGATTTTCACCGATGAAAAAGGCTCTCAAGTTATCAAACTTGAGAGCCTTATTTATTCTAACGAAAAGGGGGGAACTTAGGGTTCCGGTGTTGGACTCGGTTGCGGTTGCGCGCCGTCATTCCGCTTCAACTTTGGCGGCGCCGAGTTCTGCTTATCGTCCTTTTGGCCGCTTGCGTCGGGCGTCGACGTGTTGTCGTCCGGCACCTGCGAGCGACGCTTAAGAGTTGGTCGGCCCGGCGTTCCGTTATCACTCCCGGCGATCGCCCCGTTGGGCGTGACCCGAGCGTTTGATAGCCTCAGCAGCCGGTTCTTTACGCGTTGAAACTCAGACGAGCTGATTACATATTCGTCGCGCTCCGGAAAACGCGCGGCCAGCGATAGCGCCGCCGCCCGGCGATCGGCCGGAGCCGGATGGTCCATGAACATTCTGGCAATCGTGCCGGGTTTCTTTTTGTTCTTGGCTTCCAGCTTTTCGAACATCGTGGCCATTGCAGTCGGATCGTAACCGGCGGCCCACATGTATTGCACGCCGAGCCGATCTGCTTCCTCTTCGGCGCCGCGGCTGAAATGCATGAATGCCATGCCTTCGAAAAATCCACCGCCGTTATAAAGCACGTTGCCGATGATGCCGCCCCCTAAAAGAATGCCTGCCAGCATGCCGATGTCCATCGCCTGCATCTTGGCCTGGTTTTCCATGGCGTGGCGCGCGGCTACGTGACCGATCTCGTGCGCCATTACACCAGCAAGCTCGGCTTCATTATCGGCAGCCAGAACCAAACCCTTATTCACGTAGAAAAAACCGCCTGGCAGCGCGAAGGCATTCACTTCGTCGGAATCAATTACCTTGATTGTGAACGGGACCTTCGCATCCGAGTGCAGAACAATATTCTGGCCAACACGATTGACGTATTCGGTGATAATCGGATCATCGACAAACTTGGCGGTGCGGTCGACCTCAGCCGCGAGTTGCCGACCCAAACGTATTTCCGATTCGGTTCCTTTTGCCCCGAGGATGCCGTGGGCCCAGATGCCCTTGTTGATATTGCGTTTCCCGATCATTGTCGGGTCTTCACTCGTGGAAAGCGGCTTGTTGTTAGTCGATTGTTGGGTTGTAGGTTGCGAACCAGTCTGACTTTTTTGGTCCGGCGTTGATGACTGACTGGCCGTCGTTTGCCCCTGGCCCTGGGTCTGCTGCGGAAACGCATAAGCAGCAACGCTCGTTAACCACAGGCTTGAGCCCAGCACGAGCGCCGTAGCGATCCGCGGAGAGCGACTTCTCATTTATGAAACCTCCAAACTCTTGAGGCCGGGAGAGAAAGAATTTTCTTTGATCCCTCGGTAATCCGCTTCAACTTAAGCATTGTGGGCGGCTATGTTTCTGTCTTTAAGATGCAACCGCAAATTATTTTTTCTGACTCGGTCGCTCCGCTTGGATGCCGGTTGCAATGTTCGGGTTGCGCAACTGGCTTTAACCAATGCGACCCAATCTCAATTTCAAGGGTTCTACTTTGGGAGACTGTCCGCTCGCGGGCATTATAATCCAGTTAAGACAGAAAGCCTATGGAATTGCGCCCTTCCGGAAGCCCGTGTTACATTCCGCGGCCAACTCAATAGATGCCATCACCACCCAAAAAGTCTAAGAAGGATCCAGTTGCACGTCCCAGGGAACCGGCGCGCGCCTTAAGAACCGTCGCAATTATAGGCGCGGGCCGCCTGGGGACGGTCCTCGGGCGTGCCCTGATGAAGGCCGGCTACAAGATCAAAGTCGCAGTTGCCAGGCGTCCAGCGCATGCGCAGAGGGCTGCGCGCGCTATCGGGCCAAAGGTGATACCGCTGGCCGCAAAAAACCTAAGACAAATAACTTCGGAGCAGTTGAAGATATTCGATTCCATCGACTTGTTTTTGATAACCACGCCGGATGATCAAATCGGCGCCGTTAGCGAAGGATTGTCAGCATTGCTCCGGCACTCCACAAGAAGCAACAGCAAACCAAACTTAGACAAGACGATTTTGCACTCCAGCGGGGCCCTTTCTTCTGAGATCCTGGCCCCCTTCCGCAAGGCCGGCTTTTCAACCGGATCATTGCACCCGCTGGTATCGATTAGCGATCCGCTCGGCAACCCTGAGATTTTTGTGGGTGTCTTCTTTTGTCTCGAAGGTGATTCTCGAGCGTTAAGAACCGCAGAGCGGATTGTGCATCGCCTGGGAGGTCATAGTTTTACACTCCAGGGTCGAATGAAACCTCTCTACCACGCGGCTGCGGTCACGACGTCGGGTCATGTCGTGGCCTTATTCGATATCGCCCTGGAAATGCTGTCCCACTGCGGACTTAAGTCACGGAAGGCACAGCGGATCTTGCTACCTCTGCTGCAAAGCACGCTTAAAAATCTCGCTTCGAAAGTTCCCGCCAAAGCCCTTACTGGGACCTTCGCCCGCGCCGATGTCGCAACTGCGCGCCGGCATCTCGCGGCCCTTCACTCTGAAAGGCTGAAAGACGCGCTAAGCGCATACCTGCTACTCGGCCGAAGGTCGGCTGAATTGGCCCGGAAGGCAGGCGCCGGCAAGGAAAATCTGGCGGCCATCAGAAAATTGCTGCCATCACCAGCGCGCGACCGATGAAAACCGCTTAATTCGCTAAATTCCGTCATCCATTCATCTTAAAGATTTAACAAAAAGCGTGGAACCTCCTCCCGGTTTCATACGTCTTAATCAGCGATCCCCGGAAAAAGGTGTCATAACTTCTCGCGTTACGGTGTCTTAGTCACAGGGAGCGATATAATGAGCACAGCCAGAGCCGCAATTGTTGAGTCTATTTCTAAGCGCAACCTGAGGGGCCTACCCTCGCGTGTACGCAAGTCGACAACTTCAGCACGCCTGGAAAAGATCAGAGAATTGGCACAGTCTCTCTTGCGAGAAGCTGATTCAATTGACCGGGAAAATGCGGTGACCGAGGTCTCAGCAACCGCCGCGAATCTTGACATAAAGTCGGGAATCGATTTTTTTTCGGAAGTGGAGCGGTTTGAGATTCAACTGATTACGCTGGCGCTAAAGTATACCGACGGCAATCAGTCGCGAGCGGCGCGTTTGCTCGGCCTGGGGGCAACAACCTTGAACTACAAAATGAAGGTTTACAAGCTGGCTTGATGTAAACCGAGCACCGGACTCGCCTCAATTAGTTAACAGACTCTGAAGTTTCGTTCTCCGTCGCGATCAGCTGCTGATCGGAGACGATCAAGACTCGCTCATCAAACAAGTTTGAATCCACCAAAGTCTGCACAAAATACTGTCCGGGAACCGGAAAAGTTACGTTTACGAAGAAGCTGATGTTGTCGGCCGAGCCATGCGTGATCTCAAATCGGGCGGGCTGCGAAACAACCAGCGCTTGCTGCTTGTCAGGCATCAGAATCCGCACCTCCGAAAGGTGAGCTCCCTCGCCTCGCCAATGGTTGACGACCGCAAGCTTCGGCAGCCAGACGGGCAGTTGCGGCACGACTATGCTTTGAAAAACTCCCATGTAGGAAAGTTTGTTGCCCACCTCCAGGCGCACATCATCGCAAAAAAGAGTATAGACAAGCTCCAGCTTTGGTTGCGCAGTTGAATCCATTTGTTTCTCCGCGGCTATCGTATCATCTTTTTGAAAGCTTCCTCATCGATTACCTTGACGCCCAGCTGATTTGCCTTATCCAGTTTCGAACCCGGTTCAGATCCCGCCAGTACGAAATCGGTTTTCTTGCTGACCGAAGATGTTACTCGGCCGCCGCGCGCGTAGATCAAAGCGCTGGCTTCATCACGAGTCATCCCGGGTAAGGTACCGGTCAATACAAAGACTTTACCGGCGAAATTCTGATCTGTAACCGCGTCGGCCTGCTTTTCACTTTCGGTCCGCACGCCGGCGGCATGCAGGCGTTCGCACAAACGCGCATTGCCCGGATCATCAAACCAGTCGCTGATACTCTGGGCCATGGTCAAACCAATCTCGTGGATGTCGTCCAATTCCTCGACGCCGGCCTTTCTCAAGCGCTCGAGCGAGCCGAAATGGCGAGCCAGAATTCCCGCGGTTCGTTCGCCGACGTGACGAATTCCCAAACCGTAGATCAGGCGCCAAAGATCGCGCGACTTGCTCTCTTCGATCTGTGCCAGGACATTCGACGCTGACTTCTTTGCCATGCGTTCGAGCGAAATAAGATCATCAAGGTCCAAATCGTAGAGATCCGCTACATCGCGCACCAACTTCCTGGCAATCAGCTGGTCAGCCAGCGCGAATCCCAGACCTTCAATGCGCATGGCACGACGCGAAGCGAAATGAAGCAAGCGGCCAATTAACTGTGCCGGACAATCGGCGGCAATGCAGCGCGAGACAGCTTCACCCTCAGGCCGCGATACAAGACCGCCGCAAACCGGACACTTTGCCGGCATGCGAAACTTTTTCTCTTTGCCCGTGCGCTTTGATTCGATCACCTTCAGGACCTTCGGAATCACGTCGCCGCCGCGCTCAATCAGAACCCAGTCGCCGATCCGCAAGCCCAGGCGCTGAATCTCGTCTTCGTTGTGCAGCGTCGACCGCGACACCGTCACCCCGCCCAGTTGCACCGGCTCGAGCATGGCGACGGGAGTCAGCGCTCCCGTGCGGCCAACCTGGACGGTGATGTCGTTTACTTTTGTGGTCGCCTGGCGCGCCGCATACTTGTAGGCGATCGCCCAACGTGGCGCCTTGCCTGTGGCCCCGAAGTCATCCTGCATTGAAGTCGAGTTGATCTTTACGACAACGCCGTCGATCTCGTAGTCCAAATCGTCTCGGCTCGCTTCCATCGCGTCGCAAAAATCAATGACTTCTTCGATGGATTTACATAGCTTCCGATTCTGGTTGACGCGAAAGCCGGCCTGCTCCAGCCAATTGAGCGCTTCCCAGTGTGTTGCGAAGGGCTTCCGTTCGCCGGCTAGAACGTCATAGGCAAACATGTCCAAACGCCGGCGAGCTACGATCGCCGGGTCAAGCTGGCGAATCGTCCCCGCCGCCGCATTACGCGGATTCGCAAAGCGGGATTCCCCTTCTTCGGCACGCTCAGCATTAATCCTCTCAAAAACTCTTCGCGGCAGGTACGCCTCGCCACGCACTTCGATTTGAGGTCCGGCTTTCCTGAAACCGTCGCGGAGTTTCAGCGGCACACTACGAATTGTCCGCACATTTGCCGTCACATCTTCGCCGCGAAAACCGTCGCCGCGCGTGACGCCGCGCGTGAAAATTCCGTTGCCGTAATGAATCGAGAGTGAAAGCCCGTCGATCTTGAGCTCCGTCACATACTCAATCTCGCGACCTTCGGCCAGTTTGCGGCAGCGCTGATCGAAGGCCCGCAGTTCATCGATGTTATAGCTGTTATCCAGCGACAACATCGGCCGGCGATGAATGAATTCAGGAAAGCCTTCGGCAGGGCGGCCGCCGACGCGTTGCGTCGGACTGTCCGGCGTTAGAAGCTCCGGATGTTTCTCTTCGAGTTGACGCAGCTTCTCAATCAGCTCGTCATACTCTTTGTCGGATATTTCGGGATTGTCCTGGAGGTAATACAGGTCTTCGTGGCGGCGAATTTCCTCCCGAAGCCGGTGGATTGTTTTTTCGATCGAAGACTGTTTGGGCAATTACAAACCCCTAAATGAACTTTTGAAGAGTGCTACAAAGGCACGCAGGCGGCGAGAAAAAATAGCAGAATCAACTGTTTGCTTCTTTAGTTGTTTCGCATTGTGACTCTGTGCCTCTGTGGCGATCCTAATCCTGATAAAGCAAATAGCGTGGCCGATCGGCGTCACGTTCGAAAGCGCGGCACACGAGGCCGGCATCCAGCGCCTTCAGAAACTCTTCGCGCACTCGTAACATTTCACGCTTACAAGTCGCCGGATCCGACTTAAGCAATGATGAATAGTCAGCCGGTATTTCAATAGTCGCATCGGGCGCCGGTAGCGGATATTCAAGTTGCGCGGCAAATGCTTCAACCCGTGGCGAGCGCAATTCCCAGCCGGCAAACAAACGATCGCTGTCCATACCGCTTATGCCGGCTGCTCTCTCGGCAGGATTTGTTACATAGTCAGTCCCGTAAAAATTCACCGCGTACGAACGGACGACGACCCCGAGCCGGTTAAGATTGAAATGCGCGTTTCGCGCGCGCATCGGTTCGAAGGTCCACTTGATAAAGTCGCGGCCTTCGCTCAACGCGCGCATTCTTTGGGCCCATTTCAATCGCGCGCCTATCCCGCGATTTTGATAGCGTGCAGTCACCGCCATCATGTGCGAGTAACCAAATATCACATCGCCACGCACCGCCGCCAAATGGTGAACAAAACCAACTAGTTCGCCGTCGATAAATGCGCCCAGCGTCCACCCTCCCGCTTCGCGCGAAACGATCAAATGGCGGCGCGGCGATATTTCTAAATCGGGAAGTCCAAAAATCTCGCGTTGCAAATTTATGCAGGAGTTGTATTCGTCGATGGTGTTGACTTCACGAACAATAATTTCTTTCGCCGCTGGTTTTTCGTTGTGTTGCGACACTGCCATATTAAACAGTCTCAGGATTAGGCGGAGAGGTCAGCGGGGCGTCGGGGAATCTCTATGGTTACCTTCAGGCCGCGAGGTTCGCGGGCCGCATAACTTAGCCTGGCGCCCAACACTCGGAGCAGTTTTTGCCCGACCGCGACACCGAGCTCTGCTGTTCCAATTGATGAACTCAGTGAGTTGGCGTTGATGTCTCCAGGGCCAGGCAACGACCCGAACGGTTCGGCGCCTTCGTCTTCGATGGTCACAAAAAATGCTTCCCCGTGACTTCCTGCGCTGGCGAGTACCGCCGCACCACTCGGGCTGCGACTAATCGCATTTGTGATAAAGCTATAGAGCAGTTGCCGTATTTTGCTCCGATCGGAAATCAACATCGGCATATCGCCGTCGGCTCGCCACGTGATTGAGGTGCTTTGTTTTGCGGCCTGCCGTTTCAGAACGGTGCATGTTTGGTGCAGCGCATCACGCAGTGAAAACTCTTCAACCGAGAGTGACGGACCTCCTGATTCGAATCGCGCCAAATCCGAAAGCAAGACAAGATTACTCTCAATTTGCATTGCCGAGTTTTGAATCTTCTGACAAAACTCTCTCTGCGCCGTTGTCAGCTCTTCATAATTAAGCAGGATTTCGGCAAAGCCAAGAATTGAGGTCAGGGGATTGCGCAACTCGTGCGCAAGCCGCGCCAGCAAACGTGACCGATATTCAACCAGAGACTGTAGTTCGCGGTTAGCAGACTCTAAAGCGGCAATCCGTTCGTCGCGGCTCACATCTTTTCCTGGTCCTCCATCCACAGTTTGTTTACGCTTCGTGGTAAGATCCATCTCGATTACGGTTTGCAGTCCTCCAGCACTTTTTCGCTTGCGCTTATTCACCGGCGAAAAAATGTTCCCTCAGTTCTAATCTGTGCTTTGGGCTGATATTAGGCGTCCGATCAGCGCCTGTCAAAGTGCTTTTCGAAAAATAGTACATCACGCCCCGCTGCCTTTCGGCTTCACGGTGGCGTGCGCTATGATTCGATCAGGCATCTGATCCGGCCGGATTGCCACCCCATGATGAACGGTCAATTGCGTGAACACCCGCTGGCGGAACTGATTCGCGAAATTTCAAGAGCAGGCATTTCGGGCGCGCTGCGCCTGCAACATGAACCGGTAAAAGTTGTAATCTATTTTGCCGGGGGTGAATTGTATTACGCTGGCTCGAATCTGCGCGGACATCGTTTGTCCGAAGTAGTAAAGCGATCCGTAGCGCTGACCGAACCGCAGCTTGCGGAATTCGGCGAAGCCCAATCGGACTTTGATCTCGAAGCAGAATTACTCCGCCGTGGGATTGCTTCCGCTGAAACCCTTGAACGTTTAAGGACCGCACAGGTCAACGACATTTTACGCTCTGCCCTGTTGTGGACCGACGGTACCTGGAATTTCGATCCGCGCGCGCGCCTGGCGGGTGAGCGACGGGTCACATTGAAGCTTGAAAACCTGCTGATGGAAGCCGCCCGCCACCTGCCCGAGGAGTTCGTAGTCCGCCGCATGAGCAAGACAGACGTTTTCGCTTTGTCCCAGCGCGATTTGAACGGTGTGACCCTCTCGCCAGAAGAGGCGTTCATCCTGTCGAGAGTTCAGGAACCCATTGAGCTCTCGCAACTCAGTGCGTTGAGCGGCATGGCAGAATCCGACGGATTACGCGCCGCTTATACGCTGGCACTCGGCGGTTTGCTTGACCGGAACGAATGGCCACTTGCTCTGGGCGCCGACGTCCTGAGAAGGACTGCAAGTTCGGAAAGAACCAGTAAGACCAAGACTCAAACAGCCGGCACACCCGCCGGCTCCGCAGGTTCTCGACCTCGAGTTGAAGACGAAGAACGCGAGCTTGAGATCTTTTTTGCACGCTCGAATCAGGCGCGAGATTATTTCGATATTCTTGATGTCGGCCACGGAGCGACTCCCGAGATGATTAAGGAGGCATATCATTCGCTCGCCCGTCGTTTTCATCCAGATCGTTTTCACCAAAGCGACCAGGCGTTGCGCGTTCGGATTGAGTCAGCGTTTGCGCGGATCGCCCAAGCCTATGAAACACTGAGCGATTCCTCGGCGCGCGCAGCCTACGAGGCCAGGCTCAAGGGAAAAACCGCCAGTCCGAATGAGACTTCAGCTGCGACCGGGAAAGCGAGCACCGAAGAGGTCTCAAGTGTTACTTCTTCGAATCGCGAGCGCGCAGCGTCAGCTTTTAACCGAGGAATCGCGGCGTTGAAACAAAACGAATACAATTCTGCAGTTGCGCACTTTGCTGAAGCTGCACATCTGGCGCCGCAGGAAGCCCGTTATCGCGCACAATACGGACAGGCGCTCGCCGGACAAAAACAGACTCGCCGGCTGGGCGAAAGCGAACTGAAAGTGGCCGTCTCTCTCGAGCCGAATAATGTATCGTATCGAATTATGCTTGCGGAGCTGTATCAGAATCTGGGCCTGCGCAGGCGGGCGCAGGCCGAACTTGAACGCGCATTGATCAGGGATCCAAAACACAAACATGCGCGCGCGTTGCTGGCGGACCTGCAAAGACAATCATAAATCGAACAATTCACCAGATCCGAATGAACCTGCTGCAGTAAGAACGATGCCAACAAGTATACGATCTAAAAACGATCAGCGATCTCTCGAAGAGATATTCGTGAGTCTCGCCTCGAGCAGCGATGAATTTGAAGGCTATAACAACCCGCACGCAAATCGGGTCGCCGTCATTGCGGAAGCCATTGCGCGCATTCTTCATCTCGGCCGTCATGATCGCTTTTCGTTGCGGATGGCCGCGCTAGCGCACGATCTTGGCGAGATGATGATGGGTCGCGATTACATCCAACGAATGGGACCATTGTCCGCGGACGAGCGGCTCGATCTCACCCGGCATCCCCTGATCGGCGAGCGTGAAGCGACCCGCGCGGGCGCCAATCGCGGCACCCAACTGCTGATCCGCTGGCATCACGAGTGGTGGAACGGCACGGGTTATCCTGATGGTTTGCGTTTCGAACAGATTCCTTTGGGCGCCAGGATTTTGCGGGTTGCCGACAGCTATGCCGCGCTGACCGACGCGCGTCCGTTTCGCGATGCTTACTCTGAGCACCAGGCCCGCGCTTACCTGCTTGACTGGACCGGGCTGGAATTTGATCCGCACGTCGTGCGCGCATTTCTTTCGCTCGAGTCAATCGCGGAACTAAAGTCTTATGCGGCCGCCGGAAAAACGCCCCTGGTCACCGATGACATGGCATCGCAACTTCAACTGATGGTCAACAAATTGTGATCGATCACGCTCACATGCAGGAACGAAACATCATAAACCTGAACTCTCACGGATGGCTTGGCTTCGAATTGAGCGTATTGCGCCGTTTTAAGTTTAGCTCCGCGGCGCTTGCCCTTTCTGGGGAACCAAACCTGGGGCTGGGTTTGAAACGCTGGGGCGTGCGGGTCAACGCTAACGATCCGGCGCAATGGGCCTGGGTAAAATCAATCGCTTTCATCGAAAACAACTCGGAAATGCTTAATGAGCATGACATCGAGAAACTTCTGGATGACACGTACGTCCCGCGGAGCTCGTTCAGCAATCCCTCGCTTTCTCAATGGTTCAACGAAACTGATGCCTGGTGGTTTGATAACCTGCGGGCTAATGCCGAGCTGTTTGATTCTCCGCATAAGCGCGCGCTCGCCCTTTCGCTGGGCATGATGACCGGCGATTACGTCTTCTCGTTTAATCAGGACACCCGCGAGCTGCGCCAGCCGCTGATCCTTCCGGACGTGCTGCGCCGGCTATGGCTGACACTGCCATCGCCGGTAAACAACCAACACCGAAATCGAAGTTCGAACCGGGAGATCAAGGACTTTCTGGCCGAGCGCCAGGACGACCTGCTTTTTCTGCGCCTGCCGCGCGCCAACGTCGGCGACACGCGCAGCGCGAGAATGCTGGCGTGGCGCGAAGAGTGGGTCCGCCAGGGCAGAGGTTTCTGGAGCGACATGGCAAAGGACCGCGCCGGGAAACTCGGCGCCCACGTCGTAACCAGGGACCAATATCTAAATCAAATCGAAGATGTCTTGCGCACCGCTTCGCACATGCAAACGTGGGCGATTGAAGCGGTCGGCGATGGTTTCGTATCCACCGAAGAATTGATTGAGTGCGTTCGCGAGTTGAGGAAGGTCGACGCCGTCTACACCAAGGATTTTTCTGAGTTGCTCGGCGTGCGCGCGGTAATCATCACCGCTTCGGCCTGAGCTGAACAAGTAGCACAGACCTCAGTCTGTGTCCCAGATCTCATTGAAGAACATAAAGACTGAAGTCTGTGCTACCTGGGGCCAGACGACCGCCGACCCTACATCGCGCGATTCTGCGCCCGGCTCGCCGTAAAACAAAACGAACACAACACCGGCCGCCCCGGCTGTGGCTTGAAAGGTACGCTGTCGGCCTTGCCACACTGATCACAAACGATTTCAAATCGCTCTCGTTCGCCGCCGCCGCCCCGGGAATTGCCAAAGTTGGCACGGCGAGCGTCACGACAGGGTTTGCAGCGCTTGGGACTGCTCAATCCGCGCTCGCGATAATACTCTTGTTCACGTTCGGTAAAAGGGAAGGACGTTCCGCATTCGGCACAGGTGATCTCCTGGTCTGGCATGATGTTTCTCCTGCCTTCTGGTTCCTGCTGGTTATTAGGGTCTACTGATGGGCTGAGTTTAACGCACGATGGCCGCGAGTGTACAGAGTATTCCCGCAGTCAGCACCGGGCGCAGGCGCCAAAAAGAAAACCGGCGCGGCCCGAGAGCCACGCCGGTCAGGAATTGTGAGCCGGGTGATAACCCAGCTCTAAACAACTTACTCTTCGGGTTCCTCGTCGCCGACTTCAGCTTCGAGCTCGCCTTCACCGTCACCATCACCGACGGCCGTCACCATCACCGCGTGCGGTTCCGGCATCAGCACGTCAACGCCGCCAACGATCTCAGGAAATTCATCGAGTTCTTCTCGTTGTGCTTCACCGATGGTTTCATCGCGTTCAACTTCGACGTTTCGATAGTACTCCATACCCGTGCCCGCCGGGATCAGGCGGCCCATGATCACGTTCTCTTTCAGACCGCGCAGGTAATCAACGCGACCTGAGATGGCGGCTTCGGTCAGCACGCGGGTCGTTTCCTGGAACGATGCCGCCGAGATGAACGAATCGGTCGAGAGCGAAGCCTTAGTGATGCCGAGCAGCAAAGGCTCAGCCTGTGCGACTTCGCCTTTCTCGCCGCGAACGCGCTCATTTTCGTCCGTGAAGCGGAAGCGATCGACTTGCTCTTCGAGCAGGAATTCAGTGTCGCCGACTTCCTTAATCTTCACCCAGCGCAACATCTGCCGGACGATCACCTCGATGTGCTTGTCGTTGATGTTGACACCCTGCAGACGGTAGACCTCCTGAATTTCATTCACCAGATATTCCTGCAAGCGGTTCATTCCCAGCACGCGCAGAATATCGTGCGGGTTCAGCGGCCCATCCTGCAGGGCCTCGCCCGCGCGAACGCGGTCGCCTTCCTGCACATTAATGTGCGTGCCGCGGGGGATGTCGTACTCCCGCTCTTCACCGTCATCGCCGACGATGATCAGTTTGCGTTTGCCCTTTGAAATGGGTCCGAGCTTGACCGTGCCGTCGATTTCCGACATCACCGCCGCCTCACCAGGCCGGCGAGCTTCAAATAACTCGACGACGCGCGGCAGACCGCCGGTGATGTCTTTTGTCTTGGTGGTCTCACGTGGAATCTTGGCAATTACATCGCCGGGCTCGACGTCTTCACCGTCGTTGACCAGCAAATTCGCCCGCACCGGCATCTGGTAAGTCTTCAACACCTTGTTGCTGGCGTTGCGAATCTCCAGACGGGGCTGCTTCTTTTCATCAGGCGAATCCTTGACCACCATGTGCGAAAGACCCGTTACCTGGTCGGTCTCTTCGTCGAACGTCACGCCTTCCTTCAAGTCCTGGAACTTAACGTGACCGGCGACCTCAGTCAGAATTGCGAACGTGAAAGGGTCCCAGGTCGCCAGCAATTGATCCTGGGCCACCTTATCGCCGTCTTCGATCAGGATGTGCGCACCGTAAACGATTTGGTAGCGGGCGACCTCGCGGCCGCGTTCATCAATGATCGTAAGGGCGCCATTGCGATTCATTGCCACGCGTTCGCCCTTGCGGCTCTTGACGGTTTGCAGATCGATGTATTTGATCGTGCCTTCGACGCGCGCTTCGTGCTTCGAAGACTCTTCCAGGCGCGCGGTGCCGCCGATGTGAAACGTGCGCATCGTCAGCTGCGTGCCAGGTTCGCCAATCGATTGCGCGGCAATCACGCCGACCGCTTCTCCGATATCGACCGGCCGTCCGGTGGCGAGGTTGCGGCCGTAGCACTTGATGCAGCAACCGCGGCGCGATTCGCAGGTCAGGACCGAGCGGATGCGCACGCGCTGCACGCCTGAGCGTTGAATCTCAGCCGCCAGGTCTTCGTCGATTTCCTGATTGGCTTCGACGATGCTTGTTCCCTCGACAGGATCGATCACATCTTCGAGCGCCGTACGGCCGACGATTCGATCGCGGAGGCTTTCGATCTCCTCGCCGCCTTCGACGATCGCCGACGCTGAAATTCCTTTCAGTGTGCCGCAATCAGGCTCGCTGATGATCACGTCCTGCGCCACGTCGACTAAACGGCGAGTCAGGTACCCAGAGTCAGCGGTCTTCAGGGCCGTGTCCGCCAAACCTTTGCGCGCGCCGTGCGTCGAGATGAAGTACTGCAACACGTTCAGGCCTTCGCGGAAGTTCGAACGAATCGGCGTCTCGATGATTTCGCCCGAAGGCTTGGCCATCAAGCCGCGCATGCCGGCGAGTTGGCGAATCTGCTGCGCCGAACCGCGCGCGCCCGAATCGGACATGATTAGAATCGGATTGAGTTCCTTGGTCGACTGTTCGCGATCGTCCATGGCGCGGAACATTTCCTTGGCGACTTTGTCGGTCGCTTCAGACCAAATGGCGATGACTTTGTTATAGCGCTCGCCGTTTGTGATCACGCCGTGCTGGTATTGCTGCTCGACGGTAATGACGTCCTTGTCCGCCTTTTCGACGATATCGCGCTTGGAGTCCGGCGTGACCAAATCGTCGATCCCGATCGAAATACCGGCCTTGGTCGCGTACAGGAAGCCAAGGTTTTTGAGATCATCGAGCATCTTCACGGTCATTTCATGACCCAGACGAATATGCGAATAATTAACGAGCGATTGCAGGCCCTTCTTGCGCAGCGTGCCGTTGATGAACGGCAAGCCTTTCGGAATTGAATCGTTGAAGATCACGCGGCCGACTGTGGTGTTGACGACGCGGCGAATGTCTTCCTGCACGGTCGCGCGCAGGATGTCCTGCGGGTCGTGCTCCTGGGTCAAGTCGATCAAATCGCCGGTGATGCGCAATTTGATCGGAGTCTGGGTGGTTACTTCTTTCGCATCCAGCGCCAGCAACACCTCTTCGAGCGAAGCGAACACGCGGCCCTCACCTTTCGCACCCTCCTTGTCTCGCGTCAGGTAATAAATTCCGAGCACGATGTCCTGCGACGGCACGGCAATCGGCTGGCCGCTGGCCGGACTGAGAATATTGTTGGAAGAAAGCATCAGCACCGCCGCCTCGATCTGAGCTTCCGGCGAGAGCGGAATGTGCACGGCCATCTGGTCGCCGTCAAAGTCGGCGTTGAACGCGGTGCAGACGAGTGGGTGGATTTTGATCGCTTTACCTTCGACCAGCACCGGCTCAAACGCCTGAATGCCCAGGCGGTGCAGTGTCGGCGCGCGGTTGAGCAGCACCGGGTGCTCGCGAATAACTTCCTCGAGAATGTCCCAAACAACCGGTTCCTGCCGTTCGACCATTTCACGCGCCTGCTTGATCGTGGCCGCGTGGCCCTGTTTCTCGAGTTGGTTGTAGATGAATGGCTTGAAGAGTTCGAGCGCCATCTTTTTCGGCAGACCGCACTGATGCAGTTTCAGTTCAGGACCGACGACGATCACGGAACGGCCGGAGTAGTCGACGCGCTTGCCGAGCAGGTTCTGGCGAAAACGTCCCTGCTTGCCTTTCAAGGTTCCGCTCAGCGATTTCAGCGGACGATTGTTGACGCCCCGCAAAACGCGACCCCGCCGCCCGTTATCGAACAGCGCATCCACGGCTTCCTGCAGCATCCGCTTTTCGTTGCGGACAATGACTTCCGGAGCGCGCAGCTCCATCAGCTTCTTCAAGCGGTTGTTGCGATTGATGACGCGGCGATAAAGGTCGTTCAGATCGGAAGTCGCAAACCGTCCGCCGTCGAGCGGCACCAGCGGGCGCAACTCCGGCGGAATGACGGGAATCACATCCAGGATCATCCAGTCGGGATGATTACCGGATTTTAGGAACGAGGTGGCCACCTTCAAACGCTTTGAGAACTTCAACTTCTTCTGCTGAGAAGTTTCTTCGCGCATGCGGCGGCGCAGCTCTACTGATAACTCTTCGACGTTGACCGACGCGAGTAATTCCTTGATTGCTTCGGCGCCCATTTTGGCAACGAACTGCGCGGGATAGTCGCGCATCAACTCGCGATAACGTTCGTCGGTCAGCAGTTCGCGCTCTTTCAACTCTTTTACATCGCCGGGATCGATAACGATGTAGGATTCGAAGTAAAGAACTTTCTCGAGATCGCGCAGCGGAATGTCGAGCAAGTGTCCGATGCGCGAAGGCAAACCTTTGAAGAACCAAACGTGCGAACAAGGGCTGGCCAGATCGATGTGGCCGAGCCGCTCGCGACGCACTTTGGCCTGGGTAACTTCAACGCCGCACTTGTCACAAATCACCCCGCGGTGTTTCATGCGCTTGTACTTGCCGCAGAGGCACTCCCAGTCCGCCACCGGGCCAAAAATGCGCGCGCAAAACAACCCGTCCCGCTCCGGCTTGAAGGTGCGGTAATTAATTGTCTCAGGCTTGGTTACTTCGCCGTGAGACCACTGACGGATCTTGTCCGGTGAAGCCAGCGAGATGCGAATTGCCTCGAAGTCAGGCGCCAGTTGCGTTTTTTCTTGATTGAATCGAAACACTTTTTATTTCTCCGTTGTTCGTTTCAGTCCACAATTTCAAAAGTGACCTTTGTTCTTTGTACTTGGTCGCCTTTGTCCAGTAGCCGCTCTGGTTTGAGCAGCGTGCAAAGCACGAAGGACCAAGTACAAAGTTCCGGCCTCCAGACGTAACTCTAAATCCCAGACGTTATGAGCGGTTCAGCAATCGGCTCCCCACCGCCGTCTTTCTGCACCAACTCGACGTCGAGGCAGAGCGACTGCAGCTCGCGGACGAGCACGTTGAAGCTTTCCGGCAAGCCGGGATCGAAATCAGCTTCGCCCTTGACGATGGCTTCGTAGATCTTTGAGCGGCCGGCCACATCGTCTGATTTTGCCGTCAACAATTCCTGAAGGATGTGCGCCGCGCCATAAGCTTCGAGCGCCCACACTTCCATTTCTCCGAAACGCTGGCCACCGAACTGGGCCTTACCACCGAGCGGCTGCTGCGTAATCAGCGAATAGGGCCCGATCGAACGCGCGTGAATCTTGTCATCAACCAGGTGCGACAGCTTGAGCATGTAGATGTAGCCGACAGTTACCTTCTGTTCGAAGGGCTCGCCACTGAGACCGTCGTACAAAACGGCCTTGCCTGATTCGTTTACAATCTGCGGCACACCGATTTCTCGAGCGCGGTCGCCCGCTTCGGCGAGTTTCTTCTTGATTTCATTTTCCGTCGCGCCGTCGAAAACCGGCGTGGCGAAATAAAGACCAAGAACGCGAGCCGCCCAGCCCAGGTGGGTTTCGAGAATCTGACCCACGTTCATGCGCGAAGGCACGCCCAGCGGATTCAAAACAATCTCCACCGGAGTCCCATCCGGCAGATAAGGCATATCTTCTTCCGGAAGGATTCGCGCGATCACGCCTTTGTTGCCGTGCCGGCCGGCCATCTTGTCGCCGACCGAAAGCTTGCGCTTCATCGCGATGAAGACTTTCACCATCTTGATGACCCCGGGACTCAGTTCATCGCCCTGACGCAGCTTGGCAATTTTCTCTTCGTAAATGTCGGAAAGAATTTTGATTTGACGCTCAGTGCGATCTTCGTATTCCTTCACTTCGGCGCCGGCATCAACCCGCGCGGAGGCAAGTTCGGCCTTGCGCAGGGCTTTCGGCTCGATACCCGTCAACATCTCGCGAGTGATGGTCGTGTTTTTCGGAATCACAACTTCGCGGTTTGCAGTTAAATCCTGCGAGAGCTTCCGTCCTTCGAACAGTTCGTAAATGCGCTCGTCGCGCTGCTCACGCAGGATACGAATTTCGTCTTCGAGGTCGCGGCGCAAGCGCTCTTCTTCGCCCTGCTCAATCGAGAGCGAACGCTGATCTTTTTCCTGGCCCTTGCGTGTGAACACCTGAACATCGACCACGGTCCCGTCGATGCCCGGAGGCGAAACCAGCGAAGCGTCTTTCACGTCCGCCGCTTTTTCACCGAAGATCGCGCGCAGCAGTTTCTCTTCCGCGGTCAACTGGGTTTCACCCTTGGGTGTGACTTTGCCGACCAGGATCGAGCCCGGTTTGACCTGCGCGCCGATGCGAATGATGCCGCTCTCGTCCAGATCCCGCAGCATGTTCTCGCCGACGTTGGGTATGTCGCGCGTGATTTCTTCAGGGCCGAGTTTGGTATCGCGCGCCTCGATCTCCAATTCCTCGATGTGAATCGAGGTGTAGTAATCCTCCTTGACGAGGCGTTCGGAAACCAGAATCGCGTCTTCAAAGTTGTAACCGCGCCAGGGCATGAACGCGACCAGAACGTTTCGACCCAGCGCCAGCTCGCCGCGATCCGTGCAGGGACCGTCGGCAATGACCTGGCCTTTCGCGACTCGCTCGCCCACGTGAACGATGGGCCGCTGGTTGATGCATGTGTTCTGGTTTGAACGCTTGAATTTGATCAGCGTGTAGATGTCCGCCGTCACTTCGCGCGAAATTGTCCCGTCAACATTGTGGTCGGCTTTGACGATGACGCGCTCGGAATCGACGTAATCAACCACGCCGTCGCGTCGGGCAATCACCACCGCGCCGGAATCGCGGGCAGTTACGTCTTCCATTCCGGTGCCGATGTAGGGCGCCTCAGCACGCAGAAGCGGCACCGACTGGCGTTGCATGTTCGAACCCATCAACGCACGGTTCGCGTCGTCATTCTCCAAAAACGGAATCAGCGATGCGGCAACGGATACAAGTTGCTTGGGCGACACGTCGACATATTCAATGTCTTTGCGCAACGCCAGAATAAACTCGCCGGCTTTCCGCGCCTGGTTACGCTCGTTAATGATGTAACCCGTTTCATCCAATTCGATGTTTGCCTGACCCACGACGTGCTTGTCCTCTTCCCAGGCAGTTAGATAAAACGGATATGGTTCGGAGGTCGCTTGCTCGCCGTTGGCGCCGACGCGTTTGTTCGCTTTTTCGACATCCTCCTGCGGCACGTGATCGCCGGGTTTGAATTTCGTGCCGCCGCCATTGATGACCCGCACGAATTCAACCACGCGGCCGTCGACGACCTTGCGATATGGGGCCTCGATAAAACCGAATTCATTGATGCGCGCATAACACGAAAGCGATGAAATCAACCCGATGTTCGGACCTTCAGGCGTCTCGATCGGACAAATTCGTCCGTAGTGGGTCGGATGGACGTCGCGCACTTCGAATCCCGCACGCTCTCGGCTCAACCCGCCCGGTCCCAGGGCAGACAAACGACGCTTGTGGGTAATCTCTGAGAGCGGGTTCGTTTGATCCATGAACTGCGACAACTGTGACGACCCGAAGAATTCGCGGACAGCGGCGGTAACAGGTTTCGCGTTGATCAAATCCCGCGGCATGGTCGTCTGCATTTCCTGGTGGATCGACATCTTCTCTTTGATCGCCCGCTCCATGCGCTCGAGTCCGATGCGAAACTGATTTTCCAAAAGCTCGCCCACGGCACGCACCCGCCGGTTGCCAAGGTGATCGATGTCGTCGGCCTGATAGATCGGCTTCTTCTCTTCATCAACCGGGTTTTTACGCATCTTCAAAACGTACAAGACGACTTCGAAGAAATCCCGGGCCGCCAGAAGCGGATCTTCGATCCGATCCATTTCCGGTTTCCCCATCTTGATATTGAATTTCAGACGGCCCACCCGCGAGAAATCAAATTTGCGGGCATCGAAGAACATTCCCTCGAGCAAACGAAACGCGGTTTGCACGGTTGGCGGATCTCCCGGTCGCATCTTGCGATAGATTTCCAGCAAGGCGTCGACCGGCTTATTGATCGCGTCTTTCTTGAGGGTCTGAGAAATGACGATGCCCACGTCGTCGCGGTCGGGAAAGAAAACCGAAAACCGCTCGACCCCACTGCCGGCAATGTCCTGCAACTTGGCGGCCGTGATTTCGTTGTTGGCTTCGACGATCACTTCACCAGTCTCAGTATTAACGACGTCAGCGGCGGCATAGACACCTTCGAATTGCGACGCTTCAATTTCCACTTCGCCAATATTCGCTTTGCGCAATCCCTCAAGAGAATTTTTGGTAACTTCCTTTCCCTTGCGGACAATGGGATCGGGGCCGCGTCCCCTGATCTCGAAATCGACTTTCATGCCAACTAGGTTCGTGGCGCCCGCTTCCGGGATCTGCATCATCAACTGGCTGTCTTCGACGCGGACCTCGTCAACGACATAGAAAGCTCGCAGCAGGTCTTCGTCAGTGTACGAAGCATTCTTCACTGCGTCTTCAAGCATGCCGTCGCTCTCGAATGATTTGCTGTGAAAACCGGAAGTCAGCCAAACGCCCAGCGCTCGCAGGAAGATCGAGGCCAGGAATTTCCGCTTGCCGACCCGCACATACAGCAGGTTTTTCTGATCGTATTCAAACTCCACCCACGAGCCGCGGTAAGGAATGATTTTCGCCATGAACACCTGGCCGCGTTTGAAGAAGACGCCCGGCGACCGGTGCAGCTGGGAAACGATTACGCGTTCAGTACCGTTGATGATGAAAGTTCCGTTGTCAGTCATCAGCGGGATTTCGCCAAAGAAAACTTCCTCTTCCTTGATGTCGCGAATCGACTTCACATTTGTATCGGGGTCCTTGTCATAAACCGTCAGGCGGATCTTCACCTTCAGCGGCACGCTGTAACTCATGCCGCGCTCCTGACACTCCTGCTGATCATGCTTGTGTTTTAAGCCGACCGGTTCGCCGCAATTCTGACAAAGCTCCGGCCGCACGGAGTTGAAAGTACCGCAGACGTGACAGAGGGTTTCACCCGGCCGCAGCGGATCGACCTTGATCTTGGCGCCGCAGTTCTTGCAAGCGGCGCGGAGATATTGCAGGCCCTCAAGGTTGCCGCACTTACATTGCCAGTTGCCGATGTGATATTCAACGAAATCCAGCGTCGCCGTTTCGCGGAAGTCGGAAATTGGAAAGACCGACTGAAACACTGACTGCAGACCAGTGTTCTCACGTTCTTCCGGCAGCAGATCCATCTGCAGAAACCGGTTGTACGATTCCCGCTGAATTTCGATTAAGTTCGGAATCGGAACGGCCGTCTTGATTTTTGAAAAATCCTGACGTGGCGGAGCCTGGCTGGTACGGCGACCAAGGCCGGTGTTGACAGTCTCGAGCAAATTAATCGACATATGCTTCCTTCTTTTTATTCCGTTTTCAATTCCCGCTTATTGAGGCCGTTTCCGTCTGCAAGGGCATTTGGTGGATATTAACGAACTGAAAAAGCACCAAATACACGAATGCGCGGTCAGGGCGCACAATGCCCTGACCGCTTTTTGACTGAAAAGCGGTTCCAATTCAAAAACAATTTTCCCGGGAGTAACGCCAGCGCCTCAATACTCCCCTAAGTTAACTGCCCAAGTGTAGAACTGTCAAGCCATCAGGAGCGGTGATCGTTCGCCTGACTTTACAGGGTCCATCGGCGTCTCGCCCCCGTGAAGTCACGCGCATGGAGCGCGTGCCACATCCAATGCGATCGCCACTCCTGAGGCCAGGAAACGTTACTTAACCTCGACGGTTGCGCCTGCATCCGCGAGTTTCTGACGGATTGTCTCGGCTTCTTCTTTCGAGACACCCTCTTTAACAGCTTTCGGCGCCGCCTCAACCAGATCTTTCGCCTCTTTCAAACCAAGCGCGGTCACTTCGCGAACAACCTTGATAACGTTGATCTTGTTACCGCCCGCAGCCTGAAGAATGACGTCAAATTCAGTCTTTTCCTCTGCCGCCGCCGCTGCTTCTCCGCCGCCGGCCGCAGCCCCGCCGCCGGCCGGCATTGCTACGGCCGCCGCTGCTGCCGACACGCCAAAAGTTTCTTCCATGAGCTTCACGAGCTGCGAGGCTTCGAGCAACGTGAGATCCTTAATTTGATCGACAATTCCCTGAAGTTTATCTGCCATGACTGTTTCGCTTCTCCCTGTACTGTTTCGCTTCTCCCTGTAATCGCTACGCAAGAAAACTGACTTGCTTATTGACCCGATCGCAGCGTTCGGTGCATCTCCGATCATCGCAACCGTCCCGGCCGCTTCACTGACAATCGCAAAGCGACATTAATTCGATACAAACTCTTAGGCGCCGGCCGCCTCTTTCTGAGCGCGGACCTGATCGACCACGACGGCGAGGTTACGCGGCACCGCCTGCAGCACGGTAACCAGACGCTGCGCCTGGCAATTGATCAGGAACAGCACTTTAGAAATCAATTCGTCGCGCGAAGGCAGGCTGGCAATTGCCTCCACGTCCGGCAAAGCAACAACTTTTCCTTCGACCAGGCCAACCTTGAAACTGAAAATATCGGGGTTGGCCTTGGTGAATTTCGCAATGGCCTTTGAGAGGCCAACCGGATCCGTTGTGCTCAACGCCACCGCGGTGACACCTTTGAACTGTTCAGCCATCGGCTCCAAAGGCGTGCCCGCGGCGGCTTTCCGCGCGAGCGTGTTCTTAACCACCGAATAGCTGACGCCGGCTTCGCGGAGTTGTCGTCGCAGCTCCTGATCCTTGGCGACCGTCATTTTCTGAAAACTCACCAGCATGGCCGCATTGGCATTTTTGAATTGCTCAGTGAGGGCCTCGAGGTCTTTTTGTTTTTGCTCTCGGTTCTTCATTTCAGCTCCTCGCTATTTGGCAAACGCACCCTCATCCAGCAGCAAGCCCGGACTCATCGTCGACGCTATGTTGACCTTCTTCATATACTTGCCCTTGGCCGTCGAGGGCTTGGCTTTTACCACCGCTTCAATCAGGGCCCGGGCGTTGTCGGCAATTTTTTCGGCGTCGAAAGAAACCTTGCCCACCGCGGTGTGAATCACTCCGGTCTTATCGACGCGATACTCGACCTTGCCCGCTTTAGTTTCCTTTACCGCGGTTTTGACGTCGAAGGTAACAGTTCCCGTCTTTGGATTGGGCATCAAGCCACGAGGACCGAGAACTTTTCCCAGGCCTCCAACCAGACGCATCATGTCCGGCGTCGACACAACGGCGTCGAATTCCAGCCAGCCGCCTTTGATCTTGTTGACCATGTCTTCGCCGCCAACAAAGTCCGCGCCGGCCTCTTCAGCTTCCTTGATCTTTTCACCCTGGGCAATGACCAGAACTTTTTTCGATTTGCCGAGGCCGTGCGGCAACACGAGCGTGCCGCGCACCAGCTGGTCGGCCTTGCGCGGATCAACTCCGAGCCACATTGTTAATTCAACCGTCTCATCGAACCTGGCAAAGGCAATTTCTTTAAGTGTCTTTGCGGCTTCGTCCAGACTGTACTTGCGAGCAGCATCGATCTTTTCTACCGCCGCACGATATTTCTTTCCGTGTTTCTTCATTTCTTAACTCCGAGGTGCCTGCGGGATTTTCGATTTGTGATTTCTGATTTGGAATTTAAGATCAGAAACGCCCGACAATCCCTCCCTCTCAAACAGCGATCGCTTTTTAAATCGGCAATCGCAAATCCAAAATCACTCGACCGTCAATCCCATCTGCCGGGCTGTGCCTTCGATGGTTCGGATCGCACTCTCGAGGTTAGTCGTGTTCAGATCCGGCATCTTGGTCTTTGCGATTTCTTCCACCTTGGCTCGCGAAATCTTTCCAATCTTCTCTTTCTTGGGATTTCCGGAACCTTTTTCGATCCCGGCCGCCTTTTTCAGGAGATCCGCGGCGGGCGGCGTTTTCGTTTCGAATGTAAATGAACGATCCGCGTAAACCGTGATGACCACCGGGATTTTCATGTCCGGATCCATCTGCGCGGTCTTGGCATTAAACGCCTTGCAAAATTCCATGATATTCACGCCATGCTGGCCGAGCGCCGGGCCAATTGGCGGCGCCGGATTCGCCTTTCCGGCGGGAACTTGAAGCTTGATGTAACTTGAAATCTTTTTTGCCATGACTAAATATTTGCGATTCTTAATCGCCGATTGCTCATTTGCAGACTATTTCCATTTCGTGGCCGGCAAAACCGATCCAATTCGAGGGCCGCTTTTCAATCGGCAATTGAAAATCGGCAAATCGGAAACGTCTTCACTCTTCTTCTGTAAACGTCACCTTCTCGACATCGAGAAAATTCAATTCAACCGGGGTCGAGCGTCCAAAGATCGTGACCGTAACTTTCAAGGTCGATTTATCCTCATTAACTTCTTCGACCTTGCCGGTGAAACTCTGGAACGGTCCGGATTTGATGCGTACCGTCTCGCCTGCTGAATACGAAAACTTTGGCTTGGGTTTTTCCGCCGCCAACTCCTGTTGATTCAATATCTGATCGACTTCCTGAGCCGTCAGCGGCGTTGGCGACTGACCGCCAACGAAACCGGTCACTTTGGGCGTCGAGCGAATCGCGTGAAAAACGTTGTCCGGAATATGTCCGCGGTCATCGCATTCGATCTGTACCAGGACATAGCCGGGATAGAACATGCGCGATGATTCAACGCGCTTATTGCCACGCATCTCGACCACAGTCTCAGTCGGCACCAGTACTTCGCTGATTGCTTCCTCTAAAGAAGTGCCGGCCACACGAGCTTTCAGGCTTTCGCAAACCTTTTTCTCATGACCCGAGTAAGTATGAAGTATGTACCACTGCTTCATTAGATAACTCTTTTCAATTACGCGCCGCCCATCAGCGTGAACAGCTGATGGATTAGAAAAGCCCAAACCCGATCGACGGCAAATAAATAAGCCGCGAAGAAAATGACCGCAATTAACGTGATGATCGTCGTATTCTTGACCATGCTCAGAGACGGCCAGGAAACGCGGCGCATCTCGGCCCGGGTATCGTGCACAAACTGTCCGGTGCGATCGATAAACCCGCCCGTGTGCGAGCCGGTAGCGGTGTGTTCGCGGCGCACTGACGGCGTCGGCTCCGGCACGGCTCCAGTAATATTGGTTTCTTCGTCGCTCATTTATCTACAACGCCGCTTGTTGGCAGGGGTACCAGGATTCGAACCCGGACTTTCGGTTTTGGAGACCGACGTGCTAGCCGTTGACACTATACCCCTGTGTCGATTTCCAACTGCCGATTGCCAACTTTCAATTGCCGATTCCCCCGCCAGAAACCAAATCACAAATCGGCAATCGGCAATCCAAAATGTTATTTGGTTTCCTTATGGCTCGTGTGTTTTCGGCAACGGCGGCAGAACTTGCTGAACTCCAGACGATCGGTGGTCGTCTTTTTATTCTTGGTCGTGACGTAGTTGCGACTCTTACAATCAGCGCACTGCAATATGATGTTATCCCTCGGCATAACCTATTTCCGATTTCCGATTGCCAATTTCCAATTTATCCTTGCGGCCACTCGCCTTGTCTTTCCAATCGGCAATCGGCAATTGGAAATCGGCAATCCATCTATTCAACCACGTCCGAAACCGTGCCTGCGCCCACCGTCCGGCCGCCTTCACGAATCGCGAAACGCAGCCCCTTCTCCATGGCGATCGGCGCGATCAGCTCAATCTCCATCTGCACGTTGTCACCAGGCATCACCATCTCCACGCCCTGCGGCAAATGGGCCACCCCCGTCACATCCGTCGTCCGAAAGTAAAACTGCGGCCGGTATCCCGTAAAGAACGGCGTGTGGCGCCCGCCTTCTTCCTTCGTCAAGACATAGGCCTCGGCCTTGAACTTCGTGTGCGGCGTAATCGAGGCAGGTTTCGCCACCACCTGTCCCCGTTCAATGTCTTTGCGGTCCACTCCGCGCAACAGCAGTCCCACGTTGTCTCCCGCCACCCCTTCATCCAAAAGCTTCCGGAACATTTCCACGCCCGTCACCACCGTCTGCTTCGTCGGCCGAATCCCCACGATTTCCACGGCTTCATTCACTTTCACTTTGCCCCGTTCCACTCTTCCGGTGGCCACCGTCCCCCGCCCCTGGATCGTGAAGATGTCTTCCACCGGCATCAAAAACGGCTTCTCAATGTCGCGCGCCGGCGTCGGTATGTAGGAATCCACCGCTTCCATCAACTCCAGCACGCCCTTCTCCCATTGCTCATCCCCTTCCAGCGCTTTCAACGCCGAGCACTTGATTACCGGTATCTGATCCCCCGGAAACTCGTACTGTGATAGCAGCTCTCGCACTTCCAGCTCCACCAGTTCCAGCAGTTCCGGATCGTCTACCGCATCCACCTTGTTCAAACAGACCACCATCGCCGGCACCCCCACCTGCCGCGCCAGCAGGATGTGCTCTCTGGTCTGCGGCATCGGGCCATCCGTCGCCGCCACCACTAAGATCGCCCCGTCCATCTGCGCCGCCCCAGTGATCATGTTCTTCACATAATCCGCGTGCCCAGGACAGTCCACGTGCGCGTAGTGCCGCTTCGCTGTCTCGTATTCAACGTGCGCCGTCGCGATCGTAATCCCCCGGGCCTTCTCTTCCGGCGCCTTGTCGATCTGGTCGAAAGCCACAAACTGCACTTTCGGATTCGTCTTCCCCAAGACCTTCGTGATGGCCGCCGTCAAGGTCGTCTTCCCGTGGTCCACGTGTCCGATCGTCCCGATGTTCACGTGCGGCTTGCTGCGATCAAATTTCTCTTTGCTCATCTTGGTATCTTCTGCCTCATCTGCTTACGGCGGGCCCTTTCCCACCTCTAAACTAAAACTGCTCAGACCTTCAGTCTGTGTTACTTATTTCGCTACGCCCTGCACTTTCGCGATCACTTCTTCGGCGACATGCTTGGGCGCCTGATCATAGCGCTCGAAGTGCATCGTCGAAGTCGCGCGACCCTGCGTGGCAGAACGCAAGTCGGTTGTATAGCCAAACATTTCGGAAAGCGGTACATACGCCGTTACTACCTGCACGCCGCCCGGCCGCGGTTCCATCTTTTCGATCTGTCCGCGCCGGCGATTCAAGTCGCCGGTCACCGCCCCCATGTAATCTTCCGGAGTCACAACTTCCAGCCGCATGATCGGTTCCAGCAAAACCGGCTTCGCTTTCTTCAATGCATCCTGAAATGCGAGCGAGCCGGAAATATGAAACGAACGCTCGTCAGAATCGACTTCGTGAAAGCCGCCGTCGACCAGCCGAACTTTGATATCAACCAATTCATAGCCGGCAAGAAAACCGCGCTCCATCGCGTCCTTAACGCCTTCTTCGACGGGCTTAATAAACTCCCGAGGAATCGCGCCGCCTTTGATTTCATTTTCGAAGACAAAGCCTTCGCCGGGCGCGGGCTCGATTTCAATTTCGACGTAGGCATATTGGCCGCGGCCACCAGTCTGTTTTTTGAAAACTTCCTTGCCCGCCGCCGGCTGCGTAATCGTTTCGCGATAGGCAACCTGCGGCTTGCCGACATTCGCCTCCACGCCGAATTCGCGCTTCATCCGATCGACGATGATCTCCAAATGAAGCTCGCCCATGCCCGCGATGATCGTTTGACCGGTTTCATGATCAGTGGAAACGTTGAACGAAGGGTCTTCCTGCGCCAGACGGCCGAGCGCGATCCCCAGCTTGTCCTGATCGGCGCGCGTTTTCGGCTCGACTGCGACGCGAATGACCGGCGCCGGAAACTCAATTGCCTCCAGGATCACCGGCTTGTTTTCGTCACATATAGTGTCGCCGGTAGTCACTTGCTTCATGCCCCCGATTGCGATAATTTCGCCGGCGCTCGCTGTCTCGATATCTTCACGTTTATTCGCGTGCATGCGCATCAGCCGGCCGACCCGCTCCCGTGTATCTTTGGCGGAGTTATAGGCGTAAGAGCCCGACTTAATCGTGCCGCTGTAAATCCGCACAAACGAGAGCTGCCCGAGATGCTTGTCGGCCATGATCTTGAACACCAGCCCGCTAAAGGGAGCACTCGCATCGGCCGGACGCGCTTCCTTATGACCCGTTTTTGGATTGATTCCTTCGACCGGCGGAATGTCCAGCGGCGACGGCAGATAATCGACTACTGCATCAAGCAGGGTTTGCACACCTTTATTCTTAAAAGCCGATCCGGTTACGACAGGCACCAGGCGCAGGGCAATCGTGCCCTTGCGCAATGCGGCGCGAATTTCGTCTTCGCCGATTTTCTCGCCTTCGACGTATTTGTGCATTAAGTCGTCGTCGACCGTAGCCACGGCCTCGATCAATTTTTCGCGCGCCGCGGCAGCTTCTTCTTTCAATTCATCGGGGACTTCAACCGTTTCGTATTCCGCGCCTTTGGTCTCGTCTTTCCAAAGCAGGCCTTTCATGGCGATCAGGTCGACGACGCCCTTGAATTTGTCTTCCAGACCGATGGGTATTTGCAGCGCGACTGGATTGGCGCTCAAGCGAGTAATGATCGAGTCAAATGAACGCTGAAATGATGCTCCCGCGCGATCGAGTTTATTGATAAAGCAGATACGCGGCACGCCATACTTGTCAGCCTGCCGCCAAACCGTTTCGGACTGAGGCTCGACACCCGCCACGCCATCAAAGACCGCTACGGCGCCATCCAGCACGCGCAGGGATCGTTCGACTTCCATTGTGAAGTCGACGTGACCCGGCGTGTCTATGATGTTGATTCGATAGTCCTCGCCATCGCGCTCCCAAAAGCAAGTAGTCGCCGCGCTGGTGATCGTGATGCCGCGTTCCTGTTCCTGCTCCATCCAGTCCATAGTCGCCGTGCCCTCGTGCACCTCGCCGATTTTGTGCGAGACGCCTGTGTAATAAAGGACACGTTCGGTGGTCGTGGTCTTACCGGCATCGATGTGCGCCATGATGCCGATATTCCGGAACAGATTTAAGTCGTACTTTGCCATCTCTATATGTTCGTCGCCAGTGGTCGATTGTCAGTTGCAAAAACAACTGACCAATTACCACTTGTAATGCGCAAACGCCTTATTCGCATCCGCCATGCGATGCGTATCTTCCTTCTTCTTTACGGCGTTGCCGCGATTGTTTGCCGCGTCAAGTAATTCAGCAGCAAGCCGATCCGTCATCGTTTTCTCGCCTCGACCGCGCGCATAAGAAACGATCCAGCGAATTGCCAGAGCACCGCGGCGTTCCTGGTGAACTTCCACCGGCACCTGATAGGTCGAGCCGCCGACGCGCCGCGACTTCACTTCAACTGTAGGTCGAACATTTTCGATCGCGCGCTTGAAAATCTTAAGAGGCTCTTCGCCGGCCTTGTCGCCAACCTGCCGCAAAGCGTCGTAAAAAGTCCTCTCTGCGATTGACCGCTTGCCTCCCCACATGATGCCGTTGATGAACTTAGTCACCAAGGCACTGTTGTAGACTGGATCCGGCAACACTTCTCGTCTTTCAGCAACTCTTCGTCTAGGCATAACGATTCAGCTATTTGGCCGCTCCTTTCGGGCGCTTGGCGCCGTATTTGGAACGACTCTTTTTTCGATCCGCCACGCCGACAGAATCCAGTGTCCCGCGAATCACGTGATACCGAACACCCGGCAAATCTTTGACGCGCCCTCCGCGAATCAAGACAATCGAGTGTTCCTGTAAGTTATGACCGACACCGGGTATGTAAGTCGTGACTTCAATGCCGTTGGTCAGACGCACCCGCGCGACTTTGCGCAGCGCGGAATTTGGTTTCTTTGGCGTTTGCGTATAGACGCGAGTGCAAACGCCGCGTTTCTGAGGTGAACTTTGCAAGGCCGGACTGGCGGTCTTGTATTTCACCCGCTGGCGTCCTTTGCGAACTAATTGATTAATCGTCGGCACTTTCGGATTTCCTCTTCGAACGTCTGATCGCTTCTTCCGCCAAAGCGCAAAAAGCCCTTACCTGCCTCTTTCCGGAACATGTCCGGCAGTCAGCGCAGGCAACTGCCCTGCTGGTAATAATTATTTAGGGATGTTCTGACTTCGCTTAGGCGGGCGCGGATTGTGGCTTCCCTTGAGCCGGAACTTTTCTGTGGCGTCGCATTTGGCGAGCGAGCTGAAAGCTCTTCGCGTGCTCTTTTAACAGCGCTGTTCGGCTGCAACTTGCGCGAGCATTTACGCCACAATAGATGTCAGACGGCTGAGCTTAGTTAAATCTTAAGTCAGCCGGGCAACGCCTCCGCACCGACAGAACCAGTATCAGCGTTGCACTCTGAGAATCAGACCGGAGTCCGAAACGGGAAACTATACGAGTAGCTGGCTGGGGATGTCAAGCAGCGAACCATTGAAAAAAGGTGAGCGTTCTCAGTCGTAACTCGTTGCGCGAGTTAGTTTGGAACCCGCCAGTCAGGCAGGTGCGAGAACCCAAACAGGTGCGCGAGAACTATAGAACTCTCTTAATGAGATAGACGACGACTGCCACAGCGGCGCCGACACTCGAAATCAGCAGCACGGCAATGCCCACGACGGCTAACTTAAATTTTCGATATCTATTTTCGTCAGGCGGTGAAAGAGAACTCTGCGGGAAATAAGGTGGTGGTGTCTGGGTGGCCATTCAAATCTCCAAATATCAATGCGGATAATAACCAGAGCGGGCGTCGATCACCAGGGTTTCGAAGGATTTCGCTTTGCCGGCCGGGAATTGGAATTTGTATTGACGTTACCATTGGCGTTCGCGTTCGCTTGCTGTTTCTTTAATTGGTCTTCAGCGTGCTTCTTCCCTTCCTTGATACGTTTTACACCTTCGCGCGCGTCGTCCAGAGCATCATTGACGCGGGTGTCATCCGGATCAAGCTCGAGAGCTTTTTGAAAAGCTGTAGCGGCCTCATCGTAATGAGCCAAACGGGTTTCTGCCTTTCCGAATTGAAAGAAGGCTTCTTCTTCATCGGGGCGCAGGCGGGTTACCTGCCGGAAGGAGCGCGCGGCCTCTTCGTCCAGATGAAGGAGCGTGTATGCCACTCCCATATTGAACAGGGCGTCAGCGTCTTTTGAATCTGCCTCGACAGTCTTCTTATAAAGCGCGATTGATTTCTTCAGTGATTCGTCGGCTTCGGGCTTTCTTTCGAGCGCATTGAAGGCAAGGCCGAGTCGAAAATGCGCTTCGGCGAAATCAGGACTCAACTTGATCGCTTGCTCAAAGGCGTCAACGGCTTGCTTGTCGTCGTTGTTCAAATAGAGTTCTTTGCCTTTTTCCACCAGCGCCTGGGCCTCCCGCTGCATAGCTTCCGTACCGGACTGAGTATTAGTGTTCGCTGACGTGGGAGATCTGTTGGAATTTCTGCGGCATGCGCCAAGCGCGCACACAGCCATTACGCCGAGTATTAAGGGAACAAGTCGTTTCATTGAGTCAGTAAATCGGGGAGAAGCGAATCCTTCTACGCCGAAAGCGGCGCGTTAGTCAAATCTCGGTATCAGACTTCGTTAGATTTTATGCCGATGCGGTTGGGTGCGAAGGTGGAAACGATCCGACGAATGCGATTCAAACACGAGATTAATTGACGGCGAAAAAGCGAATGAGCGCTGCAACGTGGGCGTCGCAGCGCTCATCCATTTTCGTGGTTACTGTCCTCACCCCAGCAACCACTTGAGACGGAGGATCCACCAACCGTCTCTCTTGCCCCACAATATACATCGCAACGCTTATGCCGCGCAAGAATGATCGCTTTCGCGTTTCGAAACGCGCGCAAAGTCATAAACTCGAGAATTTCCGGAGCAAATTCGCAGAAATCATCGTGTAAATTGTTCGCACTGAGGGCGTGTAAAACTTGCACGTAAAAGCCGCGATGGTCGCTGTGCAGGACGCCTATGAATGTCGCATCACGAGTCGCCCAAAGTGGTGCACTAAGCATCCAGCGCCGATCGGATCGTGTCAGCCAGGGCGGCCGCGTAACGGTCAATTTCTTCCTGGCGTTCGCCTTCGATCATCACGCGCGCCAGAGGCTCTGTTCCGGAGTAGCGCAAAAGCAATCGACCGCGGTCGCCGAGCTTGCGTTCGGTCTCCGAAGCCTGACGCTTAACCGAAGGCAGCTCGTCGAATGGTTTCTTATTGCTGACTCGAACATTAACCAGTACCTGTGGATAGCGATGAAACCCTTTTGTCAGGTCCGGCAGGGATCGATCGGTATCACGCATGGCCCGCAAGAGTTGTAGGGTCGTAATGAGACCGTCGCCGGCGAGGCTTAGCTTTGGAAAAATGATATGACCCGACTGTTCACCTCCCAGCTTCGCTCCGGAGCCAAGCAATTCTTCAAGCACGTATTTGTCGCCGACATCTGTACGAATGAGCTTAATTCCCCGAGACTGCAACGCAATTTCCAATCCGATGTTGCTCATCACGGTCGCGACCACGCTGTTAGGATCGAGTGCGCCGCTCGATTGCATGTAACTTGCCATAATCCACAGCGTGGCGTCACCGTCGACAAGATTACCATTGAGATCGACGAACAAAGCGCGGTCGGCATCACCATCGAAAGCAACACCCAGGTCAGCGCCCTCGGCAACTACCACTCGCCTCAATAGGTCGAGGTGAAGGGATCCGCAATCAAGATTTATGTTTCGACCGTCAGGTTCGTTGTTGATGGCGATTACCCGCGCACCGAGCCGTTCAAAAAGCTGAGGCGCGATTTCGAACGCCGCGCCATTCGCGCAGTCAACTACAATGGTAAGACCCTTCACCGAGAGATCGTTCCCAACTTCCCGCGCCAGGTAGTCGACATAACGGGACTGGAATGCCTTAGCTTCGCGGGCTTCAAGAGTAACCCTATTGTTGAGAGATGACGCGTCCACTCCGCGATCCGTTGCGGCGTGAATGTCCGCCTCAATCAAGCGCTCTGTTTGATCGTCCAGTTTGCGGCCAGAAGGATCGAAAATCTTTATTCCGTTATCCTGAAATGGATTATGCGAGGCACTGATTACGATTCCGGCATCGGCCGGGAGAGAACGCGCCAGAAATGCGACCCCAGGCGTAGTAATCACGCCCGCCGACAGCACTTCAGCTTGGGCGGAGGAGATTCCGTTGATCAGCTCGCGTTCTATCCACGGGCCCGATTCACGCGTGTCGCGGCCGATGATAATTCGCGGCCTGTTCCTCCCGGTTCGCTCGGCCAAACGGCGCGCAAGCGATTTACCAAGCACCCGAATCGTCACGGCATCGAGCGGAAACTTTCCGGCCTCTCCGCGAATACCATCAGTGCCGAAGAGCTTGTTTATCTTGTTCGGGCCCAAGTTATTTTTTTTTGAGATCGGCAGACCTGGCGATTTCGATATGCACGTTCACAGTCTCAGGCGTATCGACTTTCTGATCAGAAATATAAATGGCAGCTTGCGAAACGTCGAATGTCTCGCGTCGGCCCTCGATCGAAATGGTTTCAGTAGGTACCTTCTGAAGAACTAAAACGTGACTGGAGGGCCCGTGAACTTTGACTCGATCGGGCGTCACTATGACCTGCCTTAATTCGTACCCGTCCGCCAGTTGGCCTTCCAGACGAGGCTCGACTTGAATCTCGCGCTGCTCATTTGCTTCAAGTTTCAATGAAACACTGCTCGGTTCGATCGCTTCAAGTCTGACACCGCCGGGTAAATCGATCTGAATATGACTGGAAAGGAGCTGAATCACGCGCTGCCCGGGTTTGCGATCGGTCACATCGATATTTGTCACCAGATCCCGAGCGTTAATTTGCTCGAGATCGCTTTGCGGCCCGGCAAGGGTAACCACGCACTCTGCGGGAGGGTTATTACCAATCTCCATTCCCGCCGGCACCCGAAAATTGAGTTGGGCTCCCCGAAATTGACGTTTGATCGGTATCCGCTGGCCGGTGACCAGGAACCAGAGGCCGAGAGTAATGGCCAATGACAGAAGTTTAAGGCTCCAGTCCTCGACGAAGATACGGCACAGCAATCGTTCAATTCCACTCGGCGCGCGATCCAGAGGTGAAGACCCGGTGTCGAATTTGTGAGATGTTTGCATATCTTAGGCCGACGCAATTTCCTCTGTTTCAGTTTCATCCGATCGTCTCTGAGCGCCGGTCCCTGCTCCTCGATCAGCCGAACGTCCTTCGATCGCTTGAAAGATCGCGGCGCGCAATTTCGTCGCATCAAGCGCGCGCTTGATCTGGCCGCGTCGGACAAACGAAATCAGTCCGGTTTCCTCAGACACTACGATAACAACTGCGTCAGAGTCTTCAGTGACTCCCAGCGCCGCGCGATGGCGCGTTCCAAGGTCTTTTGAGAGACGCGGATTCAGTGAAAGCGGCAGAAAGCAGGAAGCGGCTGCGATCCTTTGATCGCGGACGACAACCGCGCCATCATGCAACGGAGAGGCGGGATTAAAGATTGCGACGATCAGATCATAGCTGAGTTGAGCATCGAGTTTTACGCCGCCGTTTATGATGCTTTTGAGGCCGACATTGCGTTCGATTACAATCAGCGCTCCGGTTTTGGTTGAGGACAGAGTGGTCGCTGCCAGTGCGATTTCATCGTAGATGTTCTCACCAGACTCGCCGCGCCGGCGCATGGTAAACGGCAAACGAAAACGATTGCCGAATCCGATTAGCGCCCTGCGAATTTCTGCCTGGAAGAGAACTACGATTGCCACACCGATATAGAGCAAGGCACCCCGCAAGACAAACTCCAACGTGGCCAGTGCCTGGTTTACTGCCAGCCAATAAAGCAACGCGAACACGGCAATCCCGGCGGCCATGGGCGCGGCGCGGGTTCCCCGCACGAGCTTCAAAATGCCGTAGACCAGGAGAAAAACCAGCGCAATGTCCGCGATCGAACGCGGCTCTGCCAGGCGCGTCAGATATTCGTTTAGTGGAAGCACCAGTAACAGCATGCTCGCGTTTTGTAGTTCTCGACTCTTCGATCTTCAAACCAGCGAAACCAGCTTTCGATCGAGCAAAAAGCGTAAACCGAAGTGTGAAATTGACAGCGGAAGCTGCAGCCGAAATCTAACGGTTACGCCCAGCTAAGGGGTATTGAATGCTCCATCCGGATTATCGCGTAAAAACAGATGTGAGGCAACGTTTATTGAGTTTAGAATGGGCCCCGAACTTCCGTTAGAGGGTCCCTTTACTTCTGGCGAGCGATTCGTCCGGCCCGAAGGAAACCAACGAGATCCCCGGCAGGATTAACAATCGCAACTGCGCCAATCTCGTTTTGTTGCATTAGGCGGTTCGCCTCGCTCATGGGAGTGGATTCAGAAACGAAAAGTTGGGGCGTCACAACGCGCATCACGCTGCGGATGCGGCGCGTCGGCCACTGGTCGCGAGGAACCTTCTTCAAGTCCTCCAGCGAGAGAATTCCGAGCAGGTGTCGATCTTGCGCGACCGGAAAGGTTGGGTAGCGATGCAACGGAAGAACTTCGTCCACCAGCCGGCTTATGAACATGTCTGGTTCCAGGGCAATAGGCGGCGACATTACCTGGGCCACGGTAGCCGGTATGGAACTGCGCGTGCTCCTGACTACATTTGTGGCCGCGCCCAACAGAAAAATCCCGACCAGGACAGACCACAGCCCCATGAAATAAGCGCGAAATGTTGGCGCGACCGCCATGTAGACGCCAAAAACGATTAGCACGAGCGAGATTAATTGCCCACAGAATCCCGCAATTCGTGTCGCTTCACGAATATCGCCGCTGCGCTTCCAGATGAATGCACGTAACACGCGGCCTCCATCAAGCGGATAGCCGGGAAACAAATTGAACACGGCAAGCAACAGGTTGCCGGCGCCGACGAAAAAGAAAAAAGCAATGCCTGAATTGAAACCGATGATTGCGGCCAGCCACATTCCAACGAATGCGATTATCGAAAAAAGAAAGCTGGCGGCGGGACCGGCAACCGCTATCCTGAATTCAGCTCCGGGACTCTCAGGCTGACTGCGCAAGCGCGCCAGGCCGCCGAATGGATGCAAGACGATCTCATCGATCTCGATACCTTCCGTGCGACCCATCAATGCGTGTGACAACTCGTGGCCGAAAACCGAGAGAAACAATCCCAGGGTCGTAACTATTCCGAGCATCCAAGCGACCAAATCTCCGGTAGGCGGAATTCGAAACATAAACAATTGCATCGGGTGCTTGCGAACATTGGCCGCAATCACTACCACGCAGAGCGCGAAGATCACAAACCAGCGATAATCAATGCGCACGGGAATCCCATAAACGCGGGCAACCATTATCTGGCGTTTGAAGAAAGATTTGAGGTTCATTGACGAACAGGAAAAAAAGCAAAAGGTAAAGGGCAAAAATTTAAGTCGCTGATCTCCCGGATGCTTCGTCTAAAATCGAAATCCTGGGTCACAATAAACTTCTCTTTATTTCTTCTTTTGCCTTTGCCTTGCCTTACGTTCCCGTGGCGCGTTGCCACTCGACTTCGAACAGCGGCACCGGCTGCTCGCGGTTCTTGACGCTGATGGGGTCGCGCGGCGTGAGGTGATAGCGCGTGCGGGCGGCCTGCGCAGTGGCTTCGCTGATTAAGATCTGGCCGCCCCTGGCATTCGATTCAAGGCGGGAAGCGGTATTCACCGCATCACCGATGGCTGTGTATTCGGACCGTTTCTCGGAACCGATGTAGCCAACGATCACTTCGCCGGTATGCAAACCAATTCCGATGCCGATCTCCGGATAGCCTTCCTTTATCAGTTCATCATTAATACTCAACATCCGTCGCTGCATCGCCACCGCCGCACTCAGCGCGTTGGCCGCATCCTTTGGCGTGGTAGTGGGTGCGCCAAACAGGACCATTATTCCGTCGCCGAGATATTTATCGAGAGTGCCTCCGTGCGCAAAAATGATGTCGGTCATTGCGGAAAAATACCGGTTCAGCAGTTGCACAATTTGTTCGGGCGCCGCATGTTCCGATATTCGGGTGAAACCGCGAATGTCAGCAAATAACACTGTAATCGTCTGCATTACCCCTCCGAGCTTAAAAGACTCGGGGTTGTCGAGCATTTGCTTAACGACGTATTCCGGAAGAAACCGGCTATAGTTCGCACGCGCAACTTCTTCGCGCGCGAGTTTTTCGTGCGTGCGCACGTTTTCAACCGCGATCGCCGTCTGTGCCGCTACGGCGCTCACCAGTTCCAGATCATCGGGCTTGAACGCCGCAAACGGATCAAGGCGATCCGCATAAAGCGCGCCATGGACGCCGGATTCGGTCAGCAGCGGAGCGCAGATCGTCGAGCGCACGCCTTGCGATACGATTGAATCAACCCCGGCGAATTGCTCGTCTGCCGCCGCGTCCTGCGACAGCAAAGCAATTCTTTCTTTCATTACTTTCCGCGTTATCGTGCGACCGATGGTCATCTTCCGCGCAATCGCTTCGCCAAAACGATCACGCGCGCGCGTTGCGATGGGCGTGAGATTCACTTCATCGGTATTGTCTTTGACGGCCCCATCGGCCAGCAGTGCGACCACCCGATCCGCCGGTGTCGAGCGAAAAATTATGTCGGTGGCCTTCGTGAAAATCTTATCGAGGTCGAAACCGGCGCCGAGCGCTTTGCTCATCTCGTAAATTTCCGCCAGGATGTTGGCCTTTCTCTGTAAGGTCTCAAGAATCTTGTCGCGCTGCCCTGGAAGAGTTGCGGCGGCTTCGGTTTTGCGCAGCACAGATGAAAGGACGTCTTGTTGCGAGATTAAGACCTGAGTATGGCCGAGCGGCTTATCGTCAAAGGGTAAGGCCGTGCGTTCTTCCTTCGATTGCTCAAATCGCAGCGTGCTGGCTCCAATCGTAACCCGGTCTCCGTCCTCGAGAACATGGTCGAACTTTTGCTCACCATTGATGTAAACCTTGTTGGCACTTCGCTTTAACTCGCCATTGACCACGATGCCGTCAATGACGGTAAACGAGCCATCTTCGCCGGCTTTTATGTGGGCGTGGTAGCGAGAAGCCCTGGGGTCATCAAGGACCACCTGATTATCCGGAGCGCGCCCAATCATACAGGGTACGAGGGCGTTCAAATCATATTGCGACTGGCGACCACTCGCGTCGGTAATTTTGAGAGAAGCCATAAGATCTCGTCTGTGAGCGCATAGCCGGGCTGAAAACTCAACTCGACGCCGGAAATGGAAATTGATTTTACAAGCAAAGGCGGTTTCAGCCTAGCAACGAAAGTTCGGTCGCCACACGACCGCGCCCAAAATCATGGACCCGTGGCCCAACGTTTGCTGTCACAGGATCTAGTTTCCTCATAAGGCCTTGACGCTTCGTGATAGTGCTTGCTAGACTCGTTTCAGATTTACAGTCAACCCGACGCGCTTCTGCGTCACCGCGTTTGTCGATCCACGGGATCCGCACATGCGACTTGCCCGGTATTCGTATCTCGACGTTGTCGTAATTAGACGGAGGTGAAAAGGTGGGCTTCAAGATCGGCCAGAAGGTTGTTTACCCGAACCATGGGATTGGAATAATCGAACAGATCGAGCAGAAGCAGATCGGCGCCGTATCGCTTCCTTTTTATACGTTGCGCCTGGCATCGACAAATTCACTTGTATTAGTGCCCGTATCAAACGCCTCAGAGGTTGGCTTGCGGCACACGATCTCGTTCAACGAATGCGAGTTGCTGCTGAAAACTTTGAGCGGTGATTTCAGCTCCCCGGCTAACGACTGGAAGGACCGGTTCAAAGATTTTTCCGAACGCATGAGGACCGGCAATATCTTTGAGGTAGCAGAAGTCCTCAAACACCTTACGTATTTAAGTCACAGCAAGCCTTTATCTTTCCGCGAACAACGCATGCTCGAGCGCTCCAGGTACCTGGTGGTTTCAGAATTGGCAGCCGTGTGCCGCCAGCCGGAATGTAATATCAATCCGCGCGTTGACCAGGCGCTCGCGCAGGCATGCTCGAAACACGACCATCGACCTATCGGCAAGGCCCGCGCCGCCACCGCTGCCAGTCACTGAATTTTTTAGCCTTCTTTCCGCGTCGCAGGTATTCGTAAACGAGTAGTGTGTTCGGATATGCATCGCAAAGTCGCTTATAATGAGTTGTTCCCTCGGTCCGGCCTATAAGACAGATGGACGATCCTGCCAGTAACTTCCTTAGCTTCATCGCTCCGGAAAACGTAGCCCAGCTAACCTTGCGAAATGTCGTTGTGAAGCTGTTGGCAATTCTGTTTTTTGTCGCCGCTAATGCTTTTTTCGTCGGTTCTGAATTTGCTCTGGTATCAGTCCGGCGCCCGCGGCTTCAGGCTCGGGCGGAGGGCGGCAGCGGCCGGGCGCAGGCAGCGCTGCGGCTGTTAGGAAATCCGACTCTCTTTATTTCGGCAACCCAGTTGGGGATTACGATCGCGTCGCTGGCGCTGGGATGGATCGGCGAGCCAACAATTGCTTCGCTGCTGGAGCCGGCCGCGTCGCTGATTGCGCCTCAGGGCAGAGCGGCTTACGCGGCGCATCTGGTGGCGATCGTGATTGCCTTCGCCGGCATAACATTCATGCACATCGTGCTGGGCGAACTCATGCCAAAAATGATTGCGCTCGAGCGGGCCGAGACTCTGGCGCTGTTTGCTGCCCGGCCGCTGGAATTGTTCGCGCGCATCTTTCGGGCGCCGCTCTGGACCTTTAATCAAACGGGAAAATCGCTCGGCCGCCTGATCGGCCTTAAGTCCTCGCTGGAGCACGCGGCAGTTTATAACGAGGAGGAACTGCGCCAACTAATCGATATTTCCCGCGAGCGCGGTCACCTGCGCGCGGAAGAGCGCCGGCTGATCCATCGCGTTTTCGAATTCTCTGAGACGCTGGTCCGCGAAGCGATGGTGCCGCGCACGGCGATGGCGGCGGTGGCGCAAAACAGCTCGTTGGAGGAAATCGTCAGTACGTTTCAACAATGCCGTTATTCCCGCCTCCCGGTTTATCGGGGATCGCTTGATGACGTGCTCGGCTTTGTCCACGTCAAAGACGTTCTTTCTTTTCTTACCCATCCGGAAAGGTTCTCGCTGGAAAAAGTCCTCCAGCCGCCCATGTACGTCGTCGACACTGCACGGCTGGAGGACGTTCTGCGGCAGATGCAAAAAGCCAAGACTCATTTTGGTTTTGTCGTGGATGAGCACGGTGGCGTCGAAGGCATCATCACGCTGGAAGATCTGCTGGAAGAGATCGTGGGTGAAATCTCAGACGAACACGATGAAGAAGTCAACGAACAGATTGCTGAGATCAACGAGCGAACCTATGCCCTGGACGGGTCACTGGCCGTGCGCGATTTGAATCGGAGACTAAAGACCGCGATTCCCGAATCTGAAGGTTATACGACGATCGGCGGTTTCTTGATGAGCGTTGCCGGACACGTATTGCAGCCAGGTGAAGTCGTCATTCACAACGGCCTGCGTTTCCACGTCGAGAAGGTAGAGCGTCGCCGCGTGCTGCGGGTGCGAATGGAACTGATTGAAAAAACAAAAGTCCCCGTTGAGGAATCCGCCGCGGCCAATCCCGCATGAGAAACAATAGAGGCTCGTGCAGATCATGTGTCTTCTAATACTGGCCGTGGACCAAATCCCGAGGAAGCCCCGCCGCCTGGGTTTCGGTCACGCGAAATAGATTACTACTGAATCGTTCTTCTTTATCCAGCCAGGTACGTTCCAACTTGAAACCAGTGCATCTGCCAAGCTCTCGCAAGGTCCCAAGGTCATACTTGTAAGCATTTTCCACGTGGATTCTTTCGCCGGCCTGGAACTCTATCGACAGATCCAGAGCGCGAAGGTCAACCGTCTGGGCGCGCAAACTTTCCAGGTAAACTTCGACCCTCCCAACCTCTTCGTTATAAAAGGACCGCAAACCAAAGGCCCATAAGTCGAAGTTGGCATTAAGTTCGCGATTGATTCGCTCCAGCTCATTGACGATGAATGAACGGGTCACTCCCAGAGAGTCGTTGTAAGCAGCCTCAAGAGTCGCGCGATCTTTTTTCAAGTCGGCGCCTAATAACAATGCATCTTGTTGGCGCAGCACGCGGCGAATTGCTCGCAAAAACTCCAGCGCGTCTTCGGTTTCGAAATTGCCGATGTTTGACCCGAGAAACAAGATCAACGCCGGTTGCGGCCCAAGCGGCGGCAATGCTTCCAGAGCCTGGAAGTAATCAGCAGCGTAAGCGTGAATGCGCAAACCCGGATAGGAATTGAGCAGCGAATGCGAACTCTCTTCCAGCGCCGAAGGTGAGATGTCCACCGGAAAGAAAAGCAATTCGCCTCGCCGCCGGATTAGAGGTTCAATAATCTTGCGGGTCTTGACGGCGCTGCCGCTGCCAAGTTCGATGAGCGTTTCGCAATTGGGTATAGCTTCGATGATTTGGTCAGCATAGTTCGAGAGAATCTCGTCCTCCGCGCGCGTCAGATAATACTCATCCAGCTGACAAATCGCTTCGAAGAGCTGCGAGCCAAGGTCGTCATAGAGATACTTGGCGAAAAGCTGTTTTGGCTGCGCCGACAATCCGCGGCGAATATCTTCCGCGAACTCGGCGTGACCATTCTTGCGAAGCAGATTATGTAAGACCAGTCGCGCGCGCGGCCGGCCCAGAACCTGGGCCACCAAATCCTTACCCTCCCGAAATCCCCTGCGAGACCGCGCCAGCGCGTGGCCTACAGACGCAGCAATAACTCCCAAATTGATTCGATAGTGTTGGAGGCGAATTATACGCCGCTCCAATCAGGAATTACGAGGAGGGTCGAGTACTCGTGATTTAGCCGCTGGTCTACTAATCTGGCAAGAAAAAAAAGAAAGAAGCTCGGAGGCTTATGCTCTTGCTTCTTTTCTGCAACCCCGGGTTGTGGGGTTATAGCGCTTAAATAGGTGTTCTGACTACTTTGATCTGAGGCATCGTAACGTTGATCTCCGGGATTGTCGGCAGCACGATCCGCGGTGTCTGAATTTTCGGCAGCTGGATATCCATCTCGGGAATTACCGGAAGATCGATTTGCGGGATCACGATCTGGCCATTGGCGGCGCCTCGCCGAATCGCATCCCGCACCTGGGCCCGAATAACCGGTTCAGAAACAGAAACGCGACCCGGCCTCATCAGCGGCGTTTCTTTGGATTTTTCCGGAGTGACTCTAATCGTTTGGGTATTGCGATCGCGCACGATGGTCAAAGTGACATCACCATCCTGCTGCTTGTTAATCGCGCGAGATATATCGCCTGAGGATTCCACCTTCTCGCCATCGATGGCCGTGATCACGTCACCAGCTTTCAATCCTGCCTTCGCGGCGGGGCTATTTTCGTTGACGGAAGTTATCAGCAGCCCGCCTTCTTTTACCCCGAAGTAATCTGCGAGCTGCTTTGTCAGCGACTGGGTGCTGATACCGATGCGGCGCCCGCCCCCAAACGAAAAGACAAACGGGCCATCCTGGCCGGGATTGATTTCCATTGGCCCGGGATTAATCTTGAGTCCACCGTTGGGAAAGTCACGAAAGATTTCCGGCGGCATTGTCCCGCCAAAGACGTTCAGGCCTTCATTATGTTTCGCCAGGGTGACGCTCACTTCCTGCTCCACTCCGCTGCGCACAAAGGACAAACGCACGGTGTGATCCGGCGCTGACTCGCTTACCAGGCGAGTCAACTTTCGCGCGCTGCTGACTGATTCGCCATCAAACCTCACGATCACATCATCTTTCTTTAATCCGGCTTTTTCCGCGGGACTGTCCTTGACAACTTCCGTAACCCCCACGCCGCGAACATCGCTGAGGCCATAACGGCCCATGTTCTCTTTGCTAATGTCCTCGGCATAGACACCGAGGAATGATCCGCCGTTTATCAAAATCGAAAACTCTCGCGGCTCAACGCGGGTCAATGGTTCCTGGGGGGAAGGCGTTTGCGCATAGGCAATACCAACGGCAATCAGCCCGCAACTGAGAATGATCGAGAGCGTCAGGAGCAGTTTCTTGATGGTCATTTGTAGTCCTCCGGGTAGAATTTTTAGGTTTCACGCAAGCCCAACACCCAGGTTCCAGAATTTTATGTCGAAAAACCGGACCGTGAGGATGGGTGCATCTTGATGGCAGACCCGACCGCAAGCGTCTCAACCCGAAAAACGAGAAAGGCACTCTCCCTGACGGCCGGGTTCTGCCGTCCGGCCTTCAGTCAACGGATATCCTACGATAAACCTCGCGCCCATCACTCATCTCTAACTCGAGTTTTCCTTCTGAATGCGCGTAATCGAGGTGCGCAACCGCTTCCGAAACAGCCAAAAAGCGATGAACATCGTCCGTATCCGGAAACAAACTACGGGAGACTTCCCACGGAGTAGCGCCATCTGTCGGAATCAGATCGATGATGCGGGATTGCCGCTCGCGTATCAGCCGAAGGTAGCGATTGAAGAGCTCCTCAAAATCCCGAATCGGCTCTCCGTGACCACCAAAGACGAGCGTCGGAGCAAAGCTGCGCACGCGCGCCAGACTTACGAGGTATTCGGCGAGTGACCGGAAGCGGCGAGAACGATCAATCGGATCGGGCGAGATCACCGGATTGGGCGTGATTCGTTTCAAAACGCAATCGCCCGCGATGATTGTGCGGTCAGCTTCACGCACGAAGGAGCACGAGCCGGGCGTGTGTCCGGGCGTGTGCACGATCTGCAATGCGCCACCTTCGAATTCCAACTCCGCGCCGTCAATCAATTCTCGGCAATGATCGGCTTCGAGCGAATCGGCGTACTGGCGCACACCTTCATAGAGCTGTCGCATCGCGCCAATCTCATCGTCGGGCACGCCGACGCGCTGAAGTAATCGCAGATTGTCTTCATGCTCGAGCCGGCCGGCTCGATGACCCGTCTCCCAGCCGTGCACGAGCACTTCCGCGTCCTTTGCTTCATCGCGTAACGCGCGGGCGAGGCCGCAATGATCCTCATGCGCGTGCGTGAGCACGATGCGGCGCAGATCGGCAACCCTCAATCCGGCCTCTTTCAGTCCTGCTCGCAGGGCTGCGATTGCTTCAGAAGTCTTCGGACCTGTATCGATGATCGTAATCGGATCTTCCGCGATCAGGTACACGTTGACCGGGCCAATGTAGAAGGGAGTGGGAAGCGAAATGGGGACGATTTTCATTGCCGATTTTCGATTGCCGATTGCCGATTGAAATCTTCGCCCGGCGCCCTTGGTGCTTCGCACATAACCTTAACCAATTCGAAAGGAATAGGGCTCTCAAATTGAAAATCGGCAATTGGAAATCGACAATAATTTAGTACACGTATCTATTCGCCTCGATCATCGCGTTCGCGATGCGCTGACGGACGGCGACGGTATTGATCGGCGTCATCTTCGTAAATCGGCGCAGTGCCGCGAGCAAGGTCCGCAGTTCGTCGCCTTCGGCCATGGCCGCGAGGGTGTTTTTGGCGTGCGCTTCGATTCGTTCCACCGCGTCATTACAAAATGCGCGCGTCATGTCGAGATACGGGCTGGCGGCGTTCTCGCCTTTCGTTGCGGCCATCTTCAGCGTGCGGAGGATGGCAGACTCCATCGCATAGGTATCGATGATGATGTCCGCGACGCCCATCAAAATTTCCTGCTGTTCAGCCAGACCCATCATGTACTTTTGCGCGGCCGTGCCGAGCGTCATCAACGCCACCTTCTTCGCGTTTTGCGCCAGCTTTTGTTCTGACGCGAGCAAGCCTTCGTCGAGATCGAAACTGCCCATTGAAGGCGAAAGAATTTCGTCCATCAATGACTGGGCTGCCGGAAGAAGCGCCAGCCGCCCGCTCAACGCTGCCTTCATCAGACGGCCGGGAATCAACATGCGGTTAATTTCGTTCGTGCCCTCGAAGATGCGATTGATACGCGAATCGCGGTAAGCGCGCTCGGCCGGATAGTCAGCGGAATAACCGTAGCCGCCGAAGATCTGCACCATCTCGTCCGCGCAAAAATCGCAGTATTCTGACAGTGCGACCTTGATGATCGAACATTCCGCTGCATACTCTTCGATCGCGCGCAACTTAGCGTCAGCATCCCGAGCGTCACCAATCGAGGCAATACCGCCTTCAATCATCCCCAGCGTGCGATAGATCATCGACTCGCCCACCCAGGTCTTGATCGCCATTTCACCCAGTTTCGATTTGATCGCGCCGAACGAAGAAATCGGTTTGCCGAACTGCTGGCGTTCGTTCGCGTAGCGCACCGATTCGGTGTTCATCACTTTCATTCCGCCAATGCACATCGCCCCCAACTTGAACCGGCCAATGTTCAGAATATTGAACGCGATCTTATGGCCTTTTCCGATTTCGCCAAGCACATTTTCGACGGGCGTCTTCGCGTCCGCGAGAATCAGCGGCGTTGTGCTGGATCCACGAATTCCCATCTTGTGTTCTTCCGCGCCGTTCTTGCAGCCCTCCTGGCGCTCGACGATGAAAGCGGAAAACTTGTCGCCGTCGACTTTCGCGAACACGATGAAGATGTCGGCGAATCCACCGTTGGTAATGAACATCTTCTCGCCGTTGAGAATGTAGTGGGTGCCGTCGTCACTCAGCCTGGCGGTCGCCTTCGCGTTCATCGCGTCAGAGCCTGACCCCGCTTCAGTCAATGCATACGCGGTGATTAATTCACCCGCGGCGATCTTCGGCAGATATTTCTGCTTGGCTTCTTCAGTGCCGAAGTAAATGATCGGCAACAGACCAATTCCGCTCTCCGCGCCAAGCGTTGTGGCAAACGACGCCGAACGGCCGATGTTTTCGCCGATTAACGCGCCGCTGGTTTGATCGAGACCCAGCCCGCCGTACTCTTCCGGGATCGCGGCGCCGATCAAACCGAGATCGGCAGCCTGCTTAATCAGATCGCGCGCGAGCTGCCAGTCTTTCTTTTCCAGTTGGTCGATGCGCGGCACAACTTCGGCATCAACGAACTGGCGCGTCGTCTCGGCGATCATGCGATGCTCTTCATTAAAGTCTTCGGGAGTGAAGACTTCTTTTGGGGCGCGCTCTTCGATCAAAAAACTTCCGCCCTTGATGATTTCCTTTTGTGTGACTGCGGCTGACATTTGCTGCTTCCTTTCTCGTTGTTTGGAGTCCCGCCTTTAGACGGCACCGGGCGTTCCGCCTGAAGGCGGTACTCCCAACTCACATTCTTTCAAATATTCCGGCGGCGCCCATACCACCGCCCACACACATCGTCACCATGCCGTATCGACCGTTGCGGCGCGCGAGCTCTCGTAAGATCGACGCAGTCAACTTCGCGCCGGTACATCCGAGTGGGTGACCGAGCGCAATAGCGCCGCCGTTGACGTTGACCTTCTCAGGATTAAGCTCGAGCATCTTAATCACCGCCAGCGATTGCGCCGCAAAAGCTTCATTCAGCTCAATCACATCAATCTGATCCAGCGTCAAACCCGCAAGCTTTAAAACCTTTGGAATGGCAAAAACGGGTCCAATCCCCATCTCTTCAGGAGGGCAACCAGCAGTTGCGTAAGCCACAAACCGGGCCATCGGTTTGGCGCCCAGCTCCTTCGCACGATCCTCAGACATAACCACCGCGGCCGCCGCGCCATCGGACATCTGCGAAGAATTGCCAGCCGTGATTGTCCCTTTAACGTGAAACGCCGGTTTCAATTTTGCCAGCGCTTCAGCTGAAGTATCGCGGCGCGGGCCCTCGTCTTTGTCGAAAACAATTTCACGCTGCTGCTTCTTGCCTTTTTCATTCAGCTCTTCAAGGACTGCGGTAAATGGCACAGTTTCTTCTTTAAACTTATCTGCGTCCAGGGCCGCCACGGCGCGCTGATGCGAACGCAAAGCAAACGCGTCCTGCTCTTCGCGCGACACTTCATATTTGCGCGCGACATTCTCGGTCGCCAAACCCATGCTCAAATAGAAATCCGGGTAATGCTCGACCAGATACGGATTCGGCCGAATGATGTGACCGCCCATCGGAATCATGGACATCGATTCCAGTCCGCCGGCCACGATCGCTTGCGCGCCATTGGTGCGAATGCGATCGGCGGCCATGGCGATCGTTTGCAAGCCCGAAGAGCAAAAGCGATTGATGGTCATTGCGCTGGTTTCGACCGGCAGGCCCGCGCGAATCGCCGCCGCCCGAGCAACGTTCATCCCCTGTTCAGCCTCGGGCATTGCGCAACCCATGATCACGTCTTCGATTTCGCTGGTTTGCAGATTTGGAACCCGCGCGATCGCTTCCTTGATCACCGTCGCGCCCAATTCATCAGGCCGCGTGTCGCGCAAAGTTCCCTTGGGCGCCTTCCCAACGGCTGTACGCACTGCTGATACGATTACTGCTTCTTTCATATATTTCCTTTTGACATTTGATTCACGTCTTTCTTACGCCTATTCATCAGATACATTATGCAAGCGACTAATACTCCAACTACCGTGCCCGTCAAAAAACCGAGCGCCGTTAATCCGAAACCAATAAACGCAAGTCCATCAAGGGGGTCGTGCGGGTTAGTAACCCTTACGGCGGTCGCTATTGAATGTACTTCGTATTGGGCAACAATCCAGCCAGCAATAGCGCCTAACAACATTCCAAGGGGAATAACTAAGCTCGGATAGCGCTTTAGAATACTCATAGCGTCAATTTCTCAACGGCTTTCCTGTCTTCAACATATGCGCAATGCGCTCCTGCGTCTTGCGCGTGCCGATCAGCGACAGAAATGTTTCGCGCTCCAGATCGAGTAAATACTGTTCGGAAACCCGAGTCGCATGATTAAGATCGCCGCCGGTCAAAATTCGCGCCAGCTTCTCTCCAATCAGAGCATCGTGATCCGAGATGTATCCGGCGCGCTTCATCTGGTGAATTCCCAATTTCAGGGTCGCCAGCGCCGGCATGCCCAGCGCGCGAATGTCAGTGCGTGGCTGGGGCGGCACGTAACCGCTTGCCGCCAGCGATAGCACTTCCTTCCTGGCATCTGCGATCACCCGGTCGCGATTCATCGAGATCGAATCTTCCTCTTTCAGGAACCCAAGCTTACGAGCTTCTTCAGCGGAAGTCGCAACCTTGGCGAGCGCTATCGTCTCAAACGCGCGTTTGACGAACGGAAACGGATCCGCGTCTTTCAGATCACCGGGAATCGAATCCAGCGCGCGCACCAGCATTTCTTTGGTGCCGCACCCGGCGGGAATGATGCCTACCCCGACCTCGACTAAACCGATGTAAGTCTCCGCATCGGCGCGCACCCGGTCGCCGTGCAGGACCATCTCGCAGCCCCCGCCAAAAACCATTTGAAACGGTGCGACCACCACCGGCTTTGGTGAATAACGAAGACTCATCACCGATTGTTGGAAAAAGCGCCCGATCATGTCCAGCTCTTCCCAGTTTTCGTCCTGCGCCTCCATCAACATGAGCATCAGATTTGCGCCGACAGAGAAATTCTGGCCCTGATTTCCGATCACCAGGCCAACGAAGTTTTTTTCGACTTCGCTCAGCGCGAACTTCAACATCTCCAGCGTATCGCCGCCAATCGAATTCATCTTCGAATGAAATTCGAGACAGGCCACACCCTCGCCTAGATCGATCAACGAAGCGCCGGAATTCTTTTTAATCACCGGCGTGCGATCTTTCAGCGATTTGAGAATGATGGTTCCCGGCGGGTCGGCGAGCGGAAGGTATTCTTCAGATGCAAACTCGTAATAGAACTGCTTACCATCTTTCTTTTTGTAGAAAGACTTGATACCCGCATCCAGCATGCTCTGCACATTCGCCGGAACCTGGCGGCCTTCTTCTTTCAATTTCGCGACAGACTTCTCGACGCCAATTGCGTCCCACGCTTCAAAAGGTCCCAGCGCCCAGTTAAACCCCCAGCGCATCGCTCGATCGACTTCGACAATAGTATCGGCAATCTCAGGAATGCGATCGGCGGCATAACATAAGGTGCGCGAAAAAGTCTTCCAGAGAAACGATCCGACTCGATCTTTCGACCAGACCAGCGTCTTTAGGCGCTCGATGTTGTCCTCGATGTTTCTGGCTATGTCGAGCGCCGGCAATTTCACTTTTTGCGCGGGCCGGTAATCAAGCGTGGCCGTATCCAGCGCCCAGATCTCACGCTTGCCGCCGTCGCTCTTTTCTTTCTTGTAGAAGCCGCGCTTCGTCTTATTGCCGAGCAAACCGCGTTCGATCATTCGCGTCACGAACTCGGGCATGACGAACATTTCGCGATCGGGATCATCAGGAAGATTTTCGTGCAGGTTTTTGACAACGTGGGCGAACACGTCAAGTCCTACGAGATCGAAAGTACGGAAGGTTCCTGACTTTGGCCGCCCGATAATCGGGCCCGTGATCTTGTCAATCTCTTCGATTGAGTAACCATCTTCAATCATCGTGCGCATAGCGTGCAATGCCCCGAAGGTGCCGATGCGATTCGCGATAAAATTTGGCCGGTCCTTCGCGACGACGACGCCTTTTCCCAAACGCTCGTCAAGAAAGCCGAACATCGAACACGAAACTTCCGGTCTGGTCCACTCGGTCCGGATCAACTCCACCAGATGCATGTAGCGCGGCGGATTGAAGAAGTGAATACCCAGAAAGTGGGCGCGAAAATCTTCCGACCGGCCCGCGGCAAGTTGTTTCAGAGGAATGCCGCTGGTGTTCGAAGCGATTATCGAACCCGGGCGCCGGTACTGCACGACTTTTTCGTAGAGGCTGCGTTTGATATCCGGATTCTCGACGACTGCTTCGATAATCAGATCGCAGTCCTTGAGTTTTGGCAGATCGTCTTCGAAATTCCCGATTGTTATCAGTGAGGCGAGATCGGGGGTGAAAAACGCCGCCGGTTTGGCCTTCTTTGCAGCTTCCAGTCCGGCGCGGGCGATCCGGTTGCGATCATCATCCGCGGGAACGATGTCGAGCAGGAGCGTAGGAATTCCGGCGTTAGCGAGGTGCGCGGCAATCTGAGCTCCCATCGTCCCGGCACCCAAAACCGCAGCCCTTTTCACGGTTATCATGACGGCGAGATGATACTGAATGAATGCTCATTCAGCAAGTAACGGCCACCCCCTTCCGGATATCCCAAGCCCGGTCTCCGAACATATCTACTCACCTTGAAGTGCCACGTGCCGGCAAAGCTGCCTGCGAATCGCAGGCAGGAAACGTACGCGCCCGAGCGCCGTGTCGTTAATTACCTTGCTGGGCGGTAAAGACGCTCTTATCGATCTGCGCGGGATTGCCGAGCACGACGAAACGTATGTTGCGCATGTATTTCTGCGCAGCCCGCCGGACGTCGGCTGGTGTGACCGCGCGCAGCTTTTCCAGAAACTCGAGTGAATGACGCCAGCCACCGCCAATTAATTCGTGTTGCGCCAGCTCCGCAGCCTGGGCGGCATTTGTCTCCTGGCCCATGTAGTAAGTTGTAAGAAACTGGGCCACAATTGCGTTAATGTCCTCCTGGCTGATCTGTTCGCGCTGCAACCTGGTGATCTCGTTGAGCATCACGCGCACTGCCTGATTTGCATCAACTGCCGTGACATAGATCCCGCCGATGTTCGCGCCCTGGCTGCGCAGGAATGCATCCGGCGCGTAAGACAAATTGCGCTTGACCCGGACCTCTTCGAAGACTCGATCGCGCAGCAACGATGACGCTACGCGTAGGGGATAAATGTCCGGCGAGGTGATCGGCGGCGCGCTGAACATTCCCTGCACGTAGTTTGTCGGCAACTCGCGCGGCGTAACGTCAACGGTCGAAGCGGCAAATGACAATTGCGGCGGCGGCTGCGCCTTGTAGTCCCCACGTGCCAATTTACCAAACGCCGCGATGACGCGCGGTCTTATTTGGGAAGCGTCAAGGTCGCCCACGATTACCAGGAGCAAACGCGACGTCTGCATGGTTTTCTGGTGATACGCACGCAGATCTTCGGCGGTTAAGTGGCTCACACTCTCGGCCGTACCTTCGGGCCGGTTAAGGTAAGGATGCCCCGCGTAAGCAACGCGCTCCTGCAAACGCTGCAGGTACGTGTCCGGCTCGTCAGAATCGTCTCGCAGCCCGGCAACGATGCGTGATTGCACCAGGGCGACGTCATCTTTGGTGAAAGACGGATGCAGAGCTACATCGGCAAAAATGTCCCAGGAATGATCGAAGAACGCTCGGGTCGAAGTCATCGAGAGCGCCGAGTAATCGTAATTCACGCCGGCGCCAATGACCGTGCCCATGCGCGCCAATTCTTTTCGCATTCGATCGCGCGGGTAATTAGCGCTGGCTTCACTGGCCACGTTCAGCATGAATGCTTCAATGCCGGCGTTAGCAGCCGTAATGTTTTCCGATCCGCCGCGAATGAATAGTCCGGTGGCCACGCTCTGGCTTCCTTCACGCCGCTTAATCAAAACCTTCAGACCGTTGACGTCGAATTCAGTTACCAGCGACGCCTGGCGCGCGATGACGCTTTGAAAATCAGGAGCGGCCGGCGCGGCTTGACTCGACTGAGCGGGCGTTACCGGGGCCGCGAAGAGAGTCAGCAGTAAGGAGCAGACAATTCCTAGATTAAGCCATTTTCCATTTGTCATTTGACGGCTGTCATTTCTCATGGTTTCGATTTCTCGTTTGCTCATTTCAATCTGGCTCGCAATCATGAGGCGAAGTATCTTTCAAAAGATCCCTTTACCAATTGACAACTGAATAACGGCAAATGGCAAATGGAAAATCCGTTCAATGCGCACCTGACATTCTCATGGTCCTATCAAGTCTTCCGGCGTCAGCCTGGCCTGCTGCTGCGATTGCTCGGAGATCAGCGCCAGCCCAACGTGCGGTTTACCCTGAATATAGGTCGTGATGTAGCGGCTGATGTCCGCCCGCGAAGTACGTCGGAGATTCGCCAGGTATCCCCGGAAATATTCGATCCCTGTCGACGACCACCAAAAGCCCAGTGTCTTCGCATACTCGTCAAGCTTTTCGCGCGAATATAAATCGTCTGCTTCCAGCAGTGCCTTGGCGCTTTCCAGTTGGTCCTCAGTGTAGTAATCCTTGTCATTGAAGTGCGCGACTTCGTTATAGATCGCCTTGATCGCACCTTGCGCTTTGTCCGGAGTAGTTTGCGCAAAAATATTTATCGGCCCCACATTGCGTTGCGTGTAATAGCCGATGCCGACTGCAGTGACTAATCCACTGTCGACCAGGTCGCGCTGAAAACGTGAGTCGGGTTGCGTCATGATGAACGAGAAGGTGTCGGCGGCATAAGTTGCGGCGTCGTCCTTGCCAATCGAAGGGCCTTGCCAGCCGATTTCCAGAATTACGTTCGTTACCGGTTGCTTGATGATCGCACCTTCGCTCTTTGGCAGAGGCGGATGCTCGACCATGGGAAACTCAACGAATGGATCTTTCTCGCGCCTGGGCCAATCGCCAAAAAACTCCTGCGCCAGCTTGTAAACCTCGTCGGGCTTCACATCACCCGTAATCACCAGCGCGGAATTATTCGGCACGTAATAACGACCCTGAATCAAACGCATCATGGCTGTCGTCGCCGTTGCCACCGTTTGACGATTGCCGAGGGGGTTCTTGCGGCTCTGATACTTATAGAACAGACGATCGTTCATCTCGCGATTGAGATAAAAGCCCGGCTCGGACTCATCGCGATCAATCTCACCGATCACCACCTGGCGCTCGCGCTCAAACTCATTCTGATCAAACAAGGGATACCGCGTCGCGTCGCGCATGAAATTCATCGCCGGGCGCAGGTTCGGAGAAATTGTCGTGAAATAGTATTCGACCACTTCTTCGCGCGTCTCGCCGTTGTAGGCAATGCCCAGTTGACCGATCGTTCTCAGGTAGGCCTCCTGATTTGTAACGGCGCGATTGGCTTTGAAGAACATGTGTTCATAAAGATGCGACAGGCCGTTCAGCTCGGGCGGTTCCGTAAACGAGCCATTGCGAACGGCGAGCTCAATGGTCACCAGCGGCACCGAATGATCTTCGAGCACTACAATCTCGAGTCCATTCGACAGCACCTGGCTGGCGATGTCAGCCGCCGGCCTGCTAACGGCGGGCTGGGCCGCTGTGGCCTTTGGTCCCTGCGGATAGGCCGCGCGCGCAATTGGCTGCGAAACCAGCGGCGCGATCAAAGAAACGGTCAGCGCGAGAATCAAAGAAAGTCTCTTCACGTTATCTCCACTTTATCGATTAATTGAATCGAATTTATCACAGGGGCTAAGCCGAGGGAAAAGCAGGAGCCCCTTCGATGTCGATGAGAACGAAATAGATGTCAACCCGAGTAGCTTTCGTCCTGTTCGATTTTGGACAGCACCCAGTCGAATTCGCCCGAGGTAATCTTGCCGCCACAGAATTCACAAATACCCGTGGCATTTACTTTCAGGGGGGCGCCGCAGTTGGGGCAGTTCAAGTCAGAGTGCGCCGCGCCGGGTTTCGCTTTGCGGCTGCGGATGAACGTCCAGTATTCACTCCAGCGACGCAGCTTGCTCTTTGAACCGCAGACCACCCGATTGTTGGCGTCAACTGTGTAATCAAATCCCTGGGCAAAGATGCGCAGCGTAATTGCCTGGTAGAAGTTGTCCTCTTTGATCTTCACCGGCTGCATAGCCTGGATTTGATATTGATCAAGGGCATTCCGCAATCCCTGGCGCTTGTGCGCCTCGATCCAATAGCGGTGCATCTGAAAGATGTTGTCGGTTTCGTGCGGCCGCGCGCGCTCCCAGTTGAGCGTCGACCACGCCTCCTGCAGCTCGTTGAAGATCAGCCGCGCTCGCGATTGAAACTCGGCCCACCTGAATGTCGGATCATTTTGTTCGAACGCGGCGCGCACCGCCGGAAAGTTCGGTTGGGTAATCGTCGGATAGTCGGTGCCGACCTCAGGAACATCGGAAGTCAGCAGCGGCCCGCGAGCTTCGCGGCTCAGCGTGCTAACGCTGCGCACGTACCAGTTGAATTCACCGCTGTCGATCTTTGTGCCGCAGAAAGCGCAGGCGCCGACAGTGTCCTTTTGCAACGGAGCACCGCAACGCGGGCAGTGCAACGCCGTGGCCTGTTCCGGTGTGGGCGATAAAACGTCTCGTTTGCGCTCCAGCTCCCAGCGCTCGCGCACGTAGTAGCTCATCTCGCCACGCGGGTCCCCTTCGCGCGGCGTAAACTCTGTGTAATTTGCTTCGAAGCCGACGCTAATGCCAACCGTTGGAGAATCAAGACCTCGGACATCCAGAACTTGCATCGCGCCAACGATGATTCCCTGCACTGCCTTCAAGTTGGGAGAATTCAGTTTTAGCAGGGACGCGCGGGCCGCTTCGCTCAGATACGGCGAGAGCAGGTCGAGATCCTTCGCGCCGCGCCCGCGCGCGTCATGGGCTCGGCCGTAAAGCGCGTAACAGAAATCGATAAAGATGATTTCCGAAAAATTTGGATCGAATCGGCGCAGTTGATTGAAAGCGCGTTGCCAGCCCTGTTGTTGGACGGCTGTAGCGACTGCATCCGGTGCGCTGACAATTGACGAGGACGACGCGACCGTGAGGGTCTTCTTCGCAGGTCGCGAGAACCAGTAGATCACTAAGCCAATAACAATAATGTCTACCGGAATGCCGATGGCGGGATGTTCTATGGTGAGCCAGAGCAGAAACCTGATGAGCAAATAAATGAGCGCGCCGGCGCCGCCACCACCACCACCATGACTTCCGCCGCCACCGTAGGATTGCCCCCCACCAACGCGGGCCAATGCTTCAGTCGCAAACAGCGCCGCGCCGAGAGCGATGACCGATCCCAGGATCAAACATCGTTTCAATCGGAAATTGGCAATCGGCAATTGGCAATGCTTCATTTCAATTCAATCCGCGGGCCGTCGGCCAACTCATTCGGATTCTCGCCCGTCGGCGGCAGCGATTCAGCAAGCAATTTTCCCAGCTCGCGCAATCCCTTGATGAATGTCTCGGCCTTTGGGTGACGTCCAATCTCCTTCAGGTGAAAAACAGCATGGTTCCACTTCAATGGTTCAACAGCCTTGAGGATTCCACGGTCGGCGATCACTTCCAATTGCTTCTCAAGCAGTGACAGATAAATCAACAATCCGTTTTCCGCATGAGTGTTAGCGATGCCCGCTTCGTAGAACATTGCGGCGGCGCCGGCGCGTGCGGCTTTGGCCCGCGACTTCTCAGTTGTGCAGATTCTTCTAAGCGAATCGCTGCGCGATGAGACATAGACGCCAATCAGGAAAATGGCAATCACATCGAAAGGTACCCAGTAGGTGTGAAAGTCGAAGGGCGTGAACAACACAAACAACAAGCCGATGAACGCGAGCGTCGCTCCAAACAGGTAATCAGCATGGCGGTAGGAGCCCGACCGGCCGCGCACCACGATCACAATTTCGGCGTCGGTTTCCTTTTCGATATCGCGAACGGCCTGCGCCAGATTCTCGCTGGCAGCTTGATCGAATTCAGTGCGACTCATCTTCAGGAAAATAATAGCAGGTTTGATTCAGCGCGAGACACGCAAACGGCCCAGCGCGTGCACTGGGCCGTGACTGTCTTATGAACAATTTGCGAATCGAGGAGCGCTCGCTGAGCTTTATTTAAAGCTGCCGAGCGCCTCGCTTTCATTATCGTAAGCGTCAAAAACTGTAAGCAGTTTTGTTATCACCAACAGATCCTGAACTTTTTGAGTAAGGTTCAAAAGTTTCAGTTGGCCGCCATCCCGGCTCGCCGTCGTGTAGTTGGCCACCAATTCGCCAATACCGCTCGAGTCAATATATTTGACGCCCGAAAGATTCAGCAGGATCTTGTTATGGCCCTGCAAGATGCGATCACGAATTGCGCCGCGCAGTTCAGTCGTGCCTCCGCCAATCCGAATTTCGCCGGTGAGATCCAGAATAGTTACATCGCCCGCCTGGCGTTCGCTGATGTTTAGTTGAGCCATCGATCACCTCTCTTAATAATCCTCAGCCTGCAAAGTATCTGATCATGCAATCCACAAACATAATTTGGGGCGCATATTTTACTTGTAGCTGGCAAGGGCTTCGCCTTCGTTATCGTATACGTCAAAAACGGTTAACAGTTTGGTGATTGTGAGCAAATCCTGCAACTTCTGCGTCAAACTCAGAAGCTTAAGCTGCCCTTCGGCCTTGTTGATGGTGGTGTAACTCGAAACCAGCTCGCCAATGCCGCTGGAATCGATGTAGCCGACCCCCGCCAGATTCAAGAGAATCTTTTTCTTGCCCTCTTCGAGCAGCCGGCGGATGGCACTGCGTAACGCGATGCTGCCTTCACCGATCGTTATTCTGCCGTCCATGTCGAGAACGGTTATGTCGCCGGCCTGGCGCTCGCGGATATTGAGTTCTGCCATGATCTGGGATCTCCTCCTGTTTTTGCTAAAGTTTTTTCGTCATTCGCAGTGTCGTGCCGCCTTCCGGCCGCATGAACCATTCGACGTCGTCCATGAAGTTACGGATCAAAAAGATGCCCCGCCCCGAACTCTTCATGATGTTGGCCGGGTCGGTCGGATCGGGAACGCTGGCGGGGTCGAATCCATGTCCCTGATCCGTAACTTCTATTTCCAATTCCCCGGTCGAACAACTGAAAGTAACTGCAACGTTCTTGGTTTCGTCTCGCTTGTTGGCATGCACAACCGCATTGGTAACTGCTTCGCGAATCGCGATGTCAATCCCAAAAGCGGTGTCATCTCCGGCACCGCACCGCTTGACGAAATCTGCCGCCGCGGCCGCAGCGTCGGCAACCGCCTCAATGTGGCTGGGCAAAACGAGTCGCGTCGTTTCTTCGGTCACAGAAGGCGCGGCCTTTCTCGCTGGGAATCGCGGTGGCTGCTGAACTTGAGCACGAGCTAACTGGAAGACGGACGTTTAGCATGCGCGCTGGCTGTGTGTCAAGAAGTTGAGCCGATTAACCTTCGAGCCGTCTCGATAGATTGCAGGTCTGCATCCAGAGAGAAAACTCAACCTCTCCCGTAACCCGTGAAGCAAAATAGGATTGGTCCGATTTCCCGCGAACCGCCGCCGCACGTTAAGATTCACTGGTGGTCATCAAACCCGCAAAACGAATTCGCGGTCGCCTGTCGACGCCGGGCGACAAGTCCATTTCGCATCGAGCGGCGATGATGGCCGCGATCGCCAATGGAACATCTCGAATCAAAAACTTTTCGACCAGTGCTGATTGTCAAGGAACGCTCTCATGTTTGCGTCAACTTGGTGTCGAGCTTCAGCGTGCCGGCTCAGACGTATTGATTCACGGCGTGGGATTGCGAGGATTGCGGGCCTCAGGCGAGCCGCTTGACTGCGGCAATAGCGGCACGACGATACGCCTGCTTGCGGGGATTCTCGCGGGGCAGAATTTCACGTCGACCTTAACCGGCGATGAATCGCTGGGTTCGCGACCGATGCAACGAATCATCGAGCCATTAGAGATGATGGGCGCCCAGATCTCTTCGCACGACGGACGCGCGCCGCTCGTCATTCAAGGCCGCGCACCCTTAAGGCCAATAATCTACAAATTGTTGGTCGCCAGCGCGCAGGTCAAATCAAGCATCCTGTTCGCCGGCTTGAACGCGAACGGCCAGACCGAAGTGACAGAATTAACTCCAACTCGCGACCACACAGAACGAATGCTGCAATGGTTTGGTGTTCCTGCCCACGTTCGACCCGGCGATCGTGAAGGGTCACGCGTTATTACAATCGATGGGCCGATAGCTTTCAGCGGACGCGACGTTACTATTCCCGGTGATTTATCGTCAGCCTCGTATTTCATTGCCGCAGCTTCTTTAATGCCCGGGTCGTCATTAGAGATTCCGAACCTGGGTACCAATCCGTCGCGCGCATTGTTCCTGGAACAGATGCGCATGTTGGGCTTTGACATTGAGATTGAGGACGAAACCGAAGCGTCGCACGAACCGCGAGCTAACATTCGCGTCGGCGGCCGCAAAGGGATCCCTGAATCAGACGCCGAATCATTGCTAACGCTGCGAAGTTCTTTAGTTCCACAGTTAATTGATGAACTACCGCTGCTCGCTGTGGTGGGCTCCCAAATCAAAGGCGGAATTGAGATTCGCGATGCGGCCGAATTGCGGATAAAGGAATCGGATCGAATCGCGGCCACGGTTGAGGGGCTTCGCGCGATGGGCGCCGAGGTTGAAGAGTTTGAGGACGGCTTACGCGTCCACGGTCCGACCCGGCTGCACGGAGCGAAGATCGATCCCCGCGGCGATCACCGTCTGGCGATGAGTTTCGCCGTCGCCGGATTAATTGCAGAGGGTGAGACGGAAATCGGGGATGCCGAATGCGTCGCCGTTTCGTTTCCTGAATTCTTTGGTTTGCTTGAGTCTGTGGTTGAGAGATCACGATTACCATGAATGATCGTCGCATCGTTCTTGTAGGGTTCATGGGGTGCGGAAAAACCTCCGTGGCCGAGGCTTTGGCACATCTTCTGGGTTGTGAAATGGTCGACCTGGATTCGTTCATTATCAAACGCGAGGGACGATCGCCGGCAGAGATAATTCAGCAGGATGGCGAGGCAGCGTTTCGCGATCTCGAGTCACTCGCTCTGCGGGATGTCCTCCAGGATCGCAGCGCGCGCATCGTGGCCCTGGGCGGCGGCACCTGGACGGTACCGGCGAATCGAACGCTCGTCGCCCTTCACGAGTGTTTGAGTATCTGGCTTGATGCACCCTTCGAGGTTTGCTGGGATCATATTTCAGAGAATCGAGAGGCCAATCGGCCGCTGGCGCCGGATCGCGACACGGCAAAAATCCGCTATCGATCGCGGCGCGCGGATTATGCATTGGCACGCGAACGAATAGTGGCCAATCCCGGTGAATCAAGCGAAATGATCGCGAAAAAAATCCTGGCCCAAACTTGACGGGCAAGGTTGTTACTCCCTCGCGTTACCACTCGCGGTTCTGCAACTTTTCCATTAATCTTCCTTCGTGGACAAGTTTCGCATTCGCGGCGGAAATCCGATTAAGGGTCGCGTGTCGATTAGTGGGGCCAAGAACTCGGCGCTGCCGTGTATGGCGGCGGCGATTCTCACCTCCGAAACGATCACGCTGCACAATATTCCTTATGTCCGTGACATTATTACGCAACGGCGGCTGCTCGAAGACATCGGCGCGCACGTCCTGACACCGGAATTGCGCACGCATAAAATCTCAGCCAGGCATATTGAGTTATTCGAAGCGCCCTATGAACTGGTAAAGACAATGCGCGCGTCAGTGCTCGCGCTCGGTCCGCTGCTCGCCCGCTTCGGGAAAGCGCGCGTCTCTCTGCCGGGAGGCTGCGCGATTGGCTCGCGGCCCATCGACTTACATCTGGCGGGATTTACGAAGCTCGGCGCGGAAGTCGTACTTGAATCGGGCGATGTGGTGGCGCGAACTCCGCAGCATGGCAGACTAACCGGGGGAGAAATTCATTTTGACAAGGTCTCGGTGACAGGGACTGAGAACCTGATGATGGCGGCAACGTTGGCAAGGGGAAACACAACGATTAATAACGCCGCCCGCGAACCGGAAATCAGAGACCTGGCGGAACTTTTGAACAAGATGGGCGCGCGCGTCCGTGGCGCCGGCACCCCGACAATTCATATCGAGGGGGTTGAGGCCCTGGGTGGCGCCGAACATACGATCATTCCTGATCGAATCGAGACCGGCACGTTTATGACCAGCGCCGCAATTACCCAGGGAGAACTTGAAATCAAGGACTGTAACCCCGAGCATTGCAATCGCATCATCGCAAAACTGCGTGACGCCGGCGTTGAAGTAGAAGAGATCAACCAGAGCACTCTGCACGTTCGCGGTTCGGGCCGGGGCCTCAGGGGCTGCGATGTCACGACTGAACCTTATCCTGCTTTTCCTACAGATATGCAGGCCCAATACATGACCCTGATGACGCAGGCCCGGGGTCGCTCAGCCATCACGGAAACGATTTTTGAAAATCGGTTTATGCATGCTTCGGAACTGCAACGGATGGGCGCACGCATTCAAATCCAACGCGATAAGGCGATTGTGGAAGGACCTACAAAGCTGACCGGCGCACGGACGCTGGCCTCGGACCTGCGGGCATCCGCATCGCTGGTTTTGGCAGGTCTGGTCGCGGAGGGTGAGACGATTATCGATCGCGTCTATCATATCGATCGTGGCTACGAAAGAATCGAGACAAAGTTGCGCGCGGTGGGAGCGGACATCGAACGCCTGCGAGATTCGGTAACTGCGTCATTGTCTCCGCCGGAGGATATCACCAGCGCCGCCGAGTGAAATAGGCATTTGGAAAACAGTGCCTTGTGCTAATATCTGCTTGTTTTAAGCACGACAGATTCGAGTCCAACTAACTTATGAGCGACCAAGACTGTCTTTTTTGCCGTATTCTGGAAGGAACTGTCCCCGGAGACGTCGTGTACCAGGACAATCGGTGCGTGGTGCTTCGTGACACCAATCCGCAAGCGCCCACTCACTTGCTGGTGCTTCCGCGAGAGCATTTGGAATCGCTCGACGACGCTACCCAAAAAGACGAAGCATTGCTCGGCCACCTGTTGCGCATGGCGGCGCGCGTGGCAAATGAACATGGCCTGACCAGCAATGGTGGTTATCGGGTAGTAATAAATACCGGCCCAGGCGCCGGCCAGTCAGTCTTTCATCTACACGTGCATGTACTGGGCGGGCGCGAGCTGACCTGGCCGCCGGGCTAATCGATTACCCAGGGAAAATAATAACGCGCGCCAGGCTTTCTGACGCGCGTTTTAGTTTTGGACGATGATTAAGTGCTATCTTCGCGGCGCCACCCGTCGCGCCGGCCCCTCCGTCAACTGCACTGGAACATTCAGGTGACGAGCGTTGCGCACGACTTCGACGGTAATCGAGTCGCCAACTGAATGCTTGTCGAGCGCATGATATAGATCGTCGTTGGTCGCGATCTTTTGTCCATCAATCGATACGATGATGTCGCCGAGCTCGACATCGCCGTCGTCGGTTTCCACCAGGCCACGGAGTCCCGCGTTCGCGGCGGCGCCGCCCGGCTGAACCTCGACCACCAACACGCCTTCATTTACCGGAAGGCGAACCTGATTTACAAGCGTGTCAACGTCGCGAGTGCTGATACCGAGTTTGGGCCGGCGCACTTCACCATTGCGCACAAGTTGCGGCACGATGCGCTTGGCAATATTCACTGGAATGGCAAAGCCTACGCCCGCCGACGCCCCCGACGGGGAGAGAATTTGTGAGTTAATTCCAATCATTCGCCCGTGCGAATCAAGCAGCGGACCGCCTGAATTTCCCGGATTGATCGAAGCGTCAGTTTGAATCGCGCCCTCAATCGGCCTTCCATTCTGCGCCCGAATCGGCCGCTCCAGACCACTGATCACACCGGTGGTGAGCGTGCGATCCAGTCCGAAGGGATTGCCAATGGCGAGCACCTTCTGGCCAACGTTTAGTCTGTCAGAGTCGCCCATCGACACAACCGTAATCGGTTCCTTCGGTGCTTCAGTCAGGCGAATCACCGCCAGGTCCGTGTCCGGATCTCCGCCCACGACGCGAGCAGCGTATTTCTTTCCGCCGCCCAGGCTGACGCTTAACTTCTGAACGTTCTCGATGCAATGATAATTAGTAATAATGTCGGCCTGTTCATCAATAACTGAACCTGAGCAGGTGCCTTCTCTTGGCTCAACCATCATTCCAAAGAACCCGCTCACCATCGCGGTAGAACTGATGTTAACCACACCAGGGGAAATCGACTTGTAAATCTCAATGTTGTTCTGTTCGTCGGTCGCCAGTGAGGGATCGGTAATGTTTGGCGGTTGGACGATCGAAAAAGCCGATCCGGTCAATTGCAAATACCGCGCTGCAAACTGGAACCCAAAGACCGCAACGGCCGCGAACAAACCGGATATCAAAGCGATGGCCAGGATTTGGCGTGCTGATAATCTGTACATAAATTTTTCCTCTCTTACCTCAAAACCCTCAGAATCATAGCGAAGGCTTGGATGCGACAGCTCAAGTTTACGGTTGCGCGAAAGGTAAGGTTGCAAACGCGTTAACCCGAACGCCGGTTCCCGTATTTGCTTGAGTTAGTTTAACGCCGAAGGAAATTGGCAGGCAATATTCCGGGAATAGGCGGGAGAACGGGTCACGAGAGTATGGTCAACACTGCGTGGGGTAGGTGCACAATGGCGCTCACGACTAGCTCGGGACCGTGCCATCCCAGGGCCGACAAACCGGTAGCGGCATGAGCGAACATGACACAGCAATAAAGCCCCAGCACTATCTGCATACCACCGCGTGCTATTTTCAAGTGTGAGGTTCTAAAAAGTACATAGGCTGCGAAGGCGCCGATCGCCAATTTGGTAAGCAGAAACGGCGCATCTCCGAGTTTCAATAGCTGATCCATCAAGGAATTGGCCTCGGTGGCCAGATTCGAGCGTACCCAGAAAAGCGTCAATTGACCATCCAGCCAATTCAATACGAAAAGAAGAATGCTTTTAGTCAGTGCGCTCATTTCCGACAACACTCTCCGTCCCAAGTCGTGGTGAAAACCTCGTTAAACCAATCCCTAAAACCGCGAAACCTTCAAGGTTTTTACCTTGAAGGTTCCGCCGTCGTACGGAAGGAAACGAAAAACTCTTCGTGCTAAGGGAATTAAAATGTCAATCGCGCACAACTTCCCACAAACACGAAGGGATGACGGCTCCAAGTTTCAATTCAACTTTCCCGATGCCCGAAGGTTAATATGGAGACAGGTCAATTAGCAAATAATGAGTCAAACGATCGCCAGCGCGTTGCGAGAAGGCGCGACAATTCTCGCCCATGCCGGAGTTGTCGACGCGTCCCGTGACGCTCGGGCATTACTGGCTCATGCAATCAGTCACGACTTCAGCTACTTGCTCGCCCATGGTAGTGACTCGCTGACCAAGAAAGAAGACGATTTGTTTAATACCTTCATTGCGCGGCGCGCTGGTCACGAGCCTTTGCAATACATCAAGGGGTATCAGGAGTTCTTCAAGCTCGACTTTGAAGTGACTCCCGACGTGTTAATTCCCCGGCCCGAGACCGAACTAATCGTCGAAACCGCTCTGGAACTTTTGACAAAAGTTTCTGCGCCCGTCATTGCAGATATCGGCACTGGATCAGGCTGTATTGCGATTTCGCTCCTGCACGAACTGCCGCAGGCGCAAGCACTCGCAACCGACGTCTCGCCCGCTGCCTTACGCGTGGCCCAACGAAATGCCGAGAAACATGGGGTCGCTGATCGTTTGACGCTTATCGAATCTGATTGTTTTTCGGCCGTCGATAGCCACGCGCGATTTTCGCTGATTGCTTCAAATCCGCCCTATGTTGCCGATCAGGAGCTCGATACTGTGGCGCCGGAGGTCCGGAATTATGAGCCCCGCGCAGCTCTGACCTGCGGAGGGGATGGATTGAATGTCATCCGCCGGCTGCTGGCCGAAGCCCCGCATTTTCTCGAATCCGGCAGTTACTTCGTATTCGAGATTGGGTTCGAGCAAAGCGAACCTGTGAAAGGGCTGATTCGTCATCGGGTCTGGCAGCTTCTTGAGATACGTGCCGACCTGCAGGGAATGCCGCGCACGGTGGTCCTGAGGCGGACTACCGGGTCAGTATGAAAATCGCCGCGCCATGCGGCCATGGCTCGCGCGCAAGCTTTACTGTCTCCTGAGGGCTGGCTGGACCAACTTGGAATAAAGGAGCTTGGTACAAATCACGACTGATGCTAAAATCCGCCAGCTTAAGCGCGCGGAGTTTTGCACTGAACATTGAGTGGAGGATCTCCCCCGTTGGGTTCACCGAAAATCGTACTGACGGCTTCATCCACGGAAGCCAGCGAGTGGCATCACAGCATCTGGCAACAGATGATGTCTGCGACCGTCCCGCAGAAATTCGCCCACACCTTTTTCAATAAAGTTTCCTTTGAAAACGAGTCCTGGCCGGATGGTCGCGCCAAGTATGTGCCCAATGGGCTGCGAATGGTCGAAACGCTCTTGCTCAGAGAATACGGCGAAGAGGACGTCGTCACTTGTTACGTCGATAACCTCGATAAGTTTGTCGGTCCCGAGACCAGGGTGCTGGCGATTCACGCGCACAATCCGCTGGGTATCTCGTACGCCACAGACGTCTACGCAAAAATCTTCGGGGAGAACCAACTGCCCCTCAACGCGCACGAGTTCCTCCGGATCGTCAAGCATCCAGTCATCGAAAAATACAAACCAAAGATCGTCGTCGGTGGCCCGGGTTCATGGCAACTGGAGAGAGCCAACCGCCTCGACGAATTCAAAATTGATTATCTGATCGATGGCGAGATCGAACGGGTCTTTGGCGATCTTTTCCGGCGCATGATGGCCGCCGATCCCAGCTTGCCGAGGATCATTAAGCTGGCGAAGGATACGCAGCCCACGGTCGAAGAAATTCCCGTAGTTCGACATCGTTCAACCTTTGGCGTGGTTGAGATCACCCGCGGTTGCGGCCGAGGCTGCCAGTTCTGCGGACCGGCGACGAAGGTTGGCCGCTCGTTTCCGCTGGATCACATTATTGAAAGTGTGAAGGTCAATGCTGGTGAAGGCGCGACTGAAATCATGATCTCTTCAGAAGACATGTTTCTTTACGAGCAAATGCCGAACTTCGAGACGAACGTGCCCGCATTGGAGCGATTGTTCCAGGAGATCATCAGCGTTCCGGGAATCGAGACGATCCAGACTTCGCACATCACGATGGCCCCGGTGGTAAAAGATCCAACGATCATCGAGCGACTCACGCCGCTATTGGTTCCCTATTCGCACGTTCACCATCGTGATTCAACTGATCCTGACCAGCGCGCCGCCGATCCAATCATTGGGCTCGAAACCGGCAGTCCCCGCCTCTTCAACACCTATATGAAGGGCAAGGCGTACCCCTATAAGGCCCATCAGTGGCGCGATGTGATTCTAAAGGGGATGGAAACTCTGAACCGCTACAATTGGTTCCCCTTCTGTACCTTCATTATCGGTTTGCCAGGCGAGACTGAGGCTGATACGAAAGAATCTCTTGATCTGCTTTACGATTTGCGCCACGCGAAAGGTACTTTCGTGCCCACGTTCTTCGTTCCGCTCGAAGACACGAGAATGCAGAAAAAGGACGGCGCCAAGCTAATCGAGATGACCGACCTGCAGTGGGAGTTCTTCTTCACCTGCTGGAAATATAATCTTGAGTTCTGGTATGGCGGCTCAACTCATAACAAGAAGTTCGCCCTCGGGGTGCCCATTTATTACCAGATGATGGGCAAGAAACTATTTGGCCGCGGTATCAAGTACCCGCTGGCCCGCTTCGCGGGCGTACCCGATCGCTTCATTCACAAACACATGTACCTGGACTTTACCGGTTACAGGCGTGATCGGAAGGGCATGGAGCCGTTCGAGAAAGAGATTATTCCGGAATTCAAGAGTGTGCGCGAACACGGTCTGAATATGATTGATGCCAGTGAGCTGAATCAGATTGGGCCCCGCGTAAACCGCACCAGCGCGGCGCCTGGCTTGATAGCCGTCAGTTAGGTACCGTCCTTTTCCGCGTTGAAATCGTAAATCAAGTACAGGCGAAGAGCGCCTTCCTGCACATCGGAACGCACGTCTTTGATGTGGGCCTTCAAACTTCCGCCACTGGCGCGCACGGGCAACGCCAGCGCCAGCTGAGTAACACGCAAAACCTCAAACGGATTCACACGCTCAGTTATTGATCTTCGCACAAACGGTGTCAGCAGGCTGCTGACAAACGGTGACGTGTCGTCGAGCGTAATCTCCTCGATATCCAATTCACCGAAAACCGTTTGCTTGTCCTGATCGAAAGAGAGTTCGACTGTGGTTCTGGTCCAGCCTTTAAACTGCGTGCAGCGGCCGAGAATGCTGTAACTTCCGGCAAAGGCGACCGGCGCAGTGATCTTCCCGCTGGTGAAACGCACGCCGGTCTTTACATCGCCATCTTCCGCCGCAAGCATGACAACGTTGTTGCATTCGCCTTGAAAAATCACAGGCTGGACCAGCGCTGTCGATCCATTTTGCGACAGCTTGAGTTGCGGCGGGCCAAGTTTCTGAAACAGCGTGCTCAACAGCGAGTCGAAAAACTTTTCATCGATCGTGACGGTCACAGTTCCCGAGGTTTCTTTGCTGTTGTCAGACGGTTTCAAACGAAGGCCCGCAGTCGAGCGGCCGAGCGGCTTGCCCAAAAGAAAAACCGTCGCCACCACGCCCAGCAACAACCCACAAACTAAAACAAGAGCGCTTCTTTTCATCGCTTGAACTCTGGTTAAGGAGTGGCTCGCATTGCCGGTGATGCAGACGGATTTGGCGAACTAACGCCACCCAGCATTGCTTTCAACAACGCGCTTACTGCTGAGGTAAGGGCGTCTATTTGCTGCCGGATCTTTTCCGGTGGAACCTGACTGTATCCGGACGGAAGGTCGAACAGGGATCCGTCGATATCGGTCTTGATGTCCTGCATCTCGGCAACGACGTGAGCCCCTTTCACTCCTTTCACTTCGCCCGAGCTTTCCGACATTAGTTCGGATCGCAATGGCAGTCCGGTGTCCTTGTCCACGTAAACAAAGGCCTGGGTGTTAATTTGGCCGGCCTGCGTATTCGTGCTGGTGGAATTTGTATAACTGTATTTTTCGGCGGCGCGTCCATTGATGGTTTCGTCGCCCGCACGTTGCACGCCTCTTACGTTCTTCAAACTCTCGACCAACTGGCCCGGCGTCATTAGTTTCTGAGGCTGAACCCCGGTGGCCTCTTTAGTCAACTCTGCGTACTGTTTTCGTGAAGGCACAATCACGTAAGAATGGTTATTGTGATCCAAATAAACCAGCGGTGAGCCGTCCGGCAGATTGAATTCGACCCGGCGATCGTCACCGTTGCGAGCTACCTTAACCGACAGCGGTGGAATTCCGATGGCCCGCTCGTTCGATTCAGTCTCCAGCGTGAATGTCAAAGTGGCGCTGTACTTGTCGGGCTCGCGCGTATTGATCAGCGGACCAGCGTTGCTTTCCTTGTTGGCGTTTGCCGAGTTAGTGTTCGCCGCCTGATTGTTGGCGTTTGCGTTGGTATTCGCATTTGAATTCATCGCCGGTTGGCAGGCAATGGCGAATATTAAGGAAGTAACTCCCAACAGTGGGGCAAAATATCCTGAGCTTGCACTTCGCATAACAGACTCCTCGATACTTGACGGCGTCCGGTCACGCCGAAAAGGTAAGACAAACTGTAGGGGTACGCCAGCAAGAATAACACGTCGACGAGTCTCAGGCGAAAGATTCCGCTCGTTGGTAGTGATCTGATAATGTGTTGCTGTGAACCACATTCGTGTGGAATCTTGCAGACGACTAATCTCATTAACACCTCGCTTCAAGCGAGGTGTAACCAGTTCAGAAATACTTATTCAATCGTTTCAACGGTTTTCGGCTGAAGAAAGCCGTTAAAACGGCTGGATGATCTTCATCTCGCCGCTTGCCACCTCGCTGAAGCGAGGTGTTAATAAGAGGCCATCGCCGTCGCTTTTTGAGCTTAGCAACATAACTTTGGGATCCCACTTGCTGGTTGATTTATCGATTGACTCTGCGACAGTTTTGAAATAAAAGCGTCTTGCTTTTCCAGTTTCCATTTCGAGGTGTCGATTCCATGAAGCGCATTCCGCTGATTCTCGCAGTCTTTCTGGTTGTCCTTGGCTGTAACTTGACTGATAAGTTTAAGAAGTCCGGCAGTTCGAATTCTTCTTCGTCGTCGTCGTCTTCTTCGTCGAGCGGATCAAGCGTTAATGGCGAGCCGGTCGAGCGTGCATCGCCGACTGCCGCGCAATCCGCTGCAATTGCGAACGGACAAACCGTAAAGTGGGACCAGCAGGGAATCGATTGGACCATGCCCGCCAATTGGAAAAAGGATGACGCGCGCAACGAGACTTTTACTTCGGGTGGTGGTAGTGCTTTTCTCAGCGGAAACATCTCGGTGATGGACCCCAGCTTTCCGAGTGACATCAGCATCAACGCAATGTATGAAAGTGCCAAGACGAGTCAGAAAATCGGCAAATATGATGAGGTAAAGTGGCTCGAGATTGATGGATTGCGCGGCGTCGAATTTCGCGAATCAAAAACGGAAAGGCCCGACGATATTCGCCGGCTGGAATGGCAGGCCTATCGCAAGTACGCTGGCCAAAATCAACTCGTTACTCTGATTCTTTCTACCAGCGGAGCAAAATTTCCGCAGCACGAAGATGAGCTTTACGGCATTCTCTATTCGATGAAGATTGTGCACTAAGACCCTGGGGGAAAAGGGGAAATAGAGTCTTATTTTACCCCTTCCCCCTTCCCCCCTTTACCTTTTCCCCCTTTTCCTTCCTAGTCTTTCTTAATGTAATTCCGGTGCACCCACGTGTCGGATTTTGCGCGATCGCGAGTCTCAAAGAAGACGCTGCTTTCGGAATCGCGGGTCACCATCTGAATACGCCCGGTGACGTCCTTCTGCTTCTCCGCGCCCTTAGGCGCGTCGTCAAGAAAACCGCGCACGCTGTCGGCGACCGGCTGATCAAATTTTTCGCCGCGCCGATATTCGGCGACTGCTTCGATGGCGCTGGCCTTTAAGAGTTTCGGCCATAGCTTTTTGAAGAGCGCGCTGGAGGCGTAAACGTCGGCGCTGTTGATTTTGCCGTTGATTGCAAAAACATAACCGATGACATCCGGTTTGCGGTCGACGATTCCCGACAAAGTCTTGAAGTAGCCGTCCGCGCTTTTTTGCACTTCCTTGTTTTCCAGGGCCAGTTGAAAACTAGTGGGCGAGGCCGCACCCCTGACATCACGACCGACATTCGCACTCAGTTTCTCCTGCGCCACGGCCACCTGTCGCCAGACTTCACTCTGCGACTCGGCGGACTTGGCAGCAAGTTTCACGTCGCGGCTGGCAACGACGTTGGACGATGAATTAAAGACCGTCGCTTCTTCTGCTCCTCGCTTTTGCCAGCGGCCATTTTCCACGCAGTATGCGGCGATTGGAATTTTGCCCGAACGTGGGGGGAGAATCAGGTCGACGACGAGCATGCGATCCTGCTGGCCGCCTTTTACGATGTCGCCCGACTGAACGTAAACCTCTTCGCGGGAAACATTCTCGATCGTCAATTCATTTACCGAGCGAGTTTCGCGCACGATCACCTTCTTCTGCACCAGGGCTTCCTGTAATGTCAGGAACGTCTGACCCTTGATTTTGTCTTTGCCATGGATCAGAAACACCGAAAGATTATCCTGGGTGAATGGGCCTTCCAGCCGATAATCATTTTGCTCTGCTGCTTTCTGTCGTTGATGCAATCCCCACGCACCGACCAAACCTAGTGGCGCAACCATCATCGACAAAACTCCCACCATCAAAGTAAACAGATTCGTCTTCATTATTTTTTCTCCTTCCAGATAGACTGATAACTAGCCGTGCCTGGGGAGCGCTTTCACACAGCGCGAATTTTGAAATCGTTAGCTCCGCGAATAGAGCATGCGGAAAGCCGTTGCGGTTAGAACGCGGGCGGGGAGTCTTCTTGCGCGGAAGGAGCGGCTTGACGAGGACACAGGCGTACAGGAGTAAAGGGGAAAAGGTAGGGGTAAGGGTAAGAGGGTGAGACCGGAGGACAACGATAACCGCTCACAACTCGGCATCCTTAGGGTTATCGCCCTCGTCCGCTTGCCCTTTCCCTTTACCCTTTGCCGATTTGCCCCCTTTCCCCAGCCTTATCCTTCCAGCCATCCACCCTTGAATCCAGCGCGCCTCAGGCCATTTACGACGTAGCGGGACTTCTTCATCAGGTTCCAGAGAAGCTCTGAGCGGAAATTTTCGATCATCAACACGATCGGGCCCTGATTGATACCAAAGTGCCAGGGCGAGAGCCAGCCGCACTCCTTGCATTTGTCATCCGGGAAAGTCGGGTTGAAAGTCGCTTCCAACCCGTACGGATGAGCCGTGCCGACCTCGATTTCATTGAAGTGTTCCAGCGCCGGCAACACGATCTCGGGCGCGAAAGGCAGTGAGGCGACCACGGCCCAAGGCGCAAGCGTTCCGTCGTCAGGGCCGTCGGGTACGCCGCGCGCGATGTAATCAAAGAAAACGCGGTTGACGCCGTCAATAATAAGTTCCTTCGGACCCGGACCCTCGCACGCCGTCAGTCCCCAGGAGACTTCGCTGTAGCCTTTGAATTCGTTCGGATTGCGCCGGCAATATTCCTGCTGGGCATAGGTCGCGCGCCGGCTATTTTCAAAGTAATCCAAATCGTGTTCGCGCATGAATTCGTCTTTGATTCCACGAAAGTCAATCCATGTATGCGAGAGCTGGTGCGTGAATAATGGTGCTGCGAACAGATATTCGTAATCATAAACTTTTTTCCACAGGTAACCCGACGTATGCGCTTGACAGCTTTCAGGAGAGATGAAGAAATCGGGTGATCCGAGTGCGAGAATATAGGCAAGCGTGGATTCGTCGTAGTGGTCCCAACGATAAGGAAGAAATCCAGTTTCGGGTTGCCATCCGTGATTTAGCGTAGTGTCCCCGTCCAACGCCCATTGCCAGTTAGCCCGCCGGTACAGTTCATCAGCCAGCCGGCGAATCTCGCTTTCTTGCTCAGTATCGCGATCGAAATAGGCAGCCGCCGCGAGCATGCCGGCGAAAAGAAACGTCGAATCAATTGTTGAAAGTTCGCATTGCCAAGCCCGCTGTCCGGTCTTCATGTCGAGGAAATGATAGTAAAATCCCTGGTAGCCGGTCGCGGCAGCATTTTCACTCTGCTCGCTGTTGGCGAAAAAGCGCAGATTTTTTAGTGAGCGTTCAACAGCTTCTTCGCGGGTCATGAATCCGCGTTCGACGCCCACCGGGTAAGCTGACAGCGCCATGCCGACAGCCGCGATGCTGCACGGCCAGCCCTCTTTCGTACTATCCGCCACCAATCCGTTATCAGGATTGATTTCATGTACGAAATATTTGAAGGCGTCAGATTGCAGATCGGAAAGGAGCTTTTCCTGATCGCGAGAAAGCACAGTCATGGATTGATTCTAGCCTAAGCGTCCATCCTTACGAAGAATCCTGGCTGGAACTGATGACCCACAATATCGAAAGTGAACTTGACCCTGTCGCGAATCCGAACCAGTCCATGGACTGCGGAGGTTGCTTTGACTTTGAAGTCGCTGCGGACGCTGAATTCCCCCTGGGCGCGAATTTCGTTTCCGGTCACGGTAAGTTTCGTCGGAATTGTAATTGAATGGGCGCTGCCATTGAGTTTGAGATTGCCGGCAATCTTCAAATCGTACTGAAATCCGGAGCTGATCCGCCATGAGTTCACGCCTCGTCGATAGCGATCTTCCACTCGTCGATCTAACATAGTCACCTGAATGAAAGAATCGAAAACTGACGTGAAGCCGAAGGTCAAACGCACGCGCCAGCGCGAAGGCCCAGCAATCACTCCAAAGGAGTTTCTCGCGCTCAAGGAGCCGAAGGGAGATTTGATTCTCGAAATTCAGGGCGAGAGAGTCTCGTTAACGAGCCTTGATCGGATCTATTGGCCGAAGGAAAAAATCACAAAGTTTGATCTGCTTTGTTATTACCTTCGCATCGCGCCGCAGATCCTTCCCTTTCTGAAAGATCGGCCGGCGATTTTGCAGCGCTATCCGCGCGGCGTCGGCGCGCCAATGTTTTTTCAACAGGATTTGGAGAGCGCGCCGGCATTCATTAAGACCAAGCGGTTAACGAATCAGGAAGGGCGAGAATTGGACTATGCGGTTTACACGACTGTGGGATCGGTCCTGCACTTCGTCAATCTGGGCACCATCGAACAACATCCGTGGCATTCAACCCTCAAACATCTCGATAAACCTGATTATTTCATGCTTGATCTCGATCCCAAGGAAGCGCCCTGGAAAAATGTTTTGGAGGTCGCTCTGGTATGTAAGAAAGTCTTCGACGAGTTGGGTTTGCCGGCCTTTCCCAAAACCTCCGGATCCTCCGGCATCCATATCTATTTACCTCTGAAGCCGAAATACTCGTTCGCCAGGGTTGCGACAATCGCCGAAGCGTTCGCCAATGAGGTGGCCCAACGCGCGCCAAAGATTGCCACCACGCAACGCTCGCTCGCCAAACGTCAGAAGCAACAGGTCTACGTCGACGCGATGCAAAACGCGCGCGGCAAGACAATCGCTTCGCCCTATAGCGCGCGGGCGAAACCCGGGGCCACCGTGTCAATGCCGCTTACCTGGAAACAGATTGAGAAAGGCATCAGGATTTCGGATTTTACGACCCAGAATGTGCCGGAGTTGGTTGGAAAAATCAGTGATCCGTGGAAAGAGTTTTTTGAGAACCGGCGTGAGTTGAAATTAGGTTAGCCCAACCTATGAAGGTCTCCCTAATCATAACGATGCATAATTCCGTGGTGCGGAGTATCCTGACGTGGATCTGAAGGATAATTATGTTGGGTTGCTTCTTTTCGTCTTATTACGTCGGGTTTTTACAGCGGCGCACGACAATTCGCGCACGATAAACCAATCCGCCTGCTTATGATACGAGATTTGATAAAAATGCCGCCGCGTCAACTTCTATGAAGCCGGGTCGGGTCAAGAGGTAATTCGGGTCGATTGGTTCACCCTTCTATTCAAGGTCACACGAATAAACCAAAGACTTGGTCAGTTGCTTTTCGTGGCCTCAGT